>Ga0214472_10000305_pt1 | contig 63437 bp, 69 predicted proteins | sample RVTome_6_FD_207662 | JGI IMG/M metagenome (GOLD analysis project Ga0214472, IMG submission 207662) | Soil microbial communities from uranium-contaminated site in the Upper Colorado River Basin, Wyoming, United States - RVT140D175 | ecosystem: Environmental > Terrestrial > Soil > Contaminated >...
GTCAGATCCAGATTGTCAGCCGTGTGGCTGTGCAGCGCGTCCTGAACGACAAGAACATGGGCCTGCGTTAATACCAGATTATCTGCCGTATGCCCGTGAACGGCGTCATCAATATTTAACAGGTGCAACTGCGTTAGCGTGAGATTGTCCGCAACATGGCTGTGTTCTGCATCCTGTACGGTCAGGACGTGAAGTTGCGTCAGCGTGAGGTTATCGGCTTCGTGGCTGTGGCTGGCGTTCTGAATGACCAGATCAACAACCGTTTGCGCCAGTGCCGATACCGGCGCTTCGGATATACTATGAAATCCAAGCATTATCTGCTCTCAAGTTTTTCAACTCTTGCAGCTATATCGTTATAATTACTCTCAAGTGTTGCTACTCTATTCGTTAAAGATATTTCACTCGTTTCCGGTAATCCGGTCTCACCTTCAATAATCTCATAGCCGCCATTATTGTAAATGGCCTCTACTAATGGTGTAGCAGTAGGCGCTGGGACATTTTCAGTCAGTTTGTGCGCTTCTTTTTCTACGCTGAAAGCTGCCACTGCCACGTCCAGATCGTAATCCAGTTTATTAATTGTTTCGCGTTCGACTTTTATCATAATCACACTCCGGCGAAAATAATGTAATTCAAAATAATAGTTGGCTGAACATTGTTGTGCGCCGCATCGCCACCAGTCGAGTTGCTAGTTATGGTGCTGGTCGTTGTTACCGCATTTTGAGAAATAACTGCATTACCTGTGGTCTGTGATCTGGTTGGTATAGTATGAGTATGTGCTGCTAATTGCGCTACAGTCAGAACGTGACTTTCTGTACCACCAGTGCCACCCAGTACATCCCCATCGACACCATCAGTCAATCCTGTCAATCTATCTGCACTGGTTCCACCCATATCATCCTGACCAGCAACCACCCTGCCACGTAGATCAGGAATACCGAAGGTTGTTGACCCATCACCAACACCATAAGTAGTGCTTATAACAGCAAAGAGAGCGGCGTAGGTCGTGCGACTGACATTCTGCCCGAAACATAACAACCAGAGCGAGGGTGCGGTAGACCCTCCATAGGGGATGATTGCCGCGAGAGGCGTTCCTGCATCAACTTTTTCCGCAGACTGCGATGAAATCGTGCTGAAAACTTTTGCACTACCGGACAAGTCAAGTAATGATCCAGTACTGGAGGCGATCAGGTTACGGGTCAGTGTCGTGCCGGTGTGCGTATAAACACCAGAACCTTCCTCCCACGCAGTGCCATCGGTAATGGCATAATCAACTGTTTCACCATCCAATGCCGCAGGCATGACCTGAAACCCGGAATCAGCGGCACCCAGCGTCACTGTGCCGGTGCCAGTCGTGGCTGTAGCAACCTTTACTCGGGGTGGAAATTTACGCGCCATCAGGTCGGAGCCAGAATTTCAAGTTTTAGTTTATGAACACGTTTTATCCAGGCATAAAATTCATCCTGTGACATTGTGTTCTTTGCTTTGTTACAAATGCCGCAACATGAAACTACGTTATCGGCAACATACCCAGAAGAATTGTTGACACGATCAATTCCGTTATATGTATATGAAATAGTGCTTGTACGTTCACGACGGCATATTTGATACGGAGACATTCCGCAATAGAAACAATGTCCATCGATCAGGATTTTAAATTGTTCTTTTGTTAGTGAAAATGGGTAACCCTTTCTCCGTGCCCGTGTTTGGTACAAAGAATAAAGTTCATTAATAGCGGCTTGGACAGTTGGCTTGGGGCCACGTACTATGCAACCACAAGACTGTGACTCGCCAGACCTTAGATTTCTTCCACTAACTTCATGTTCATTGCCGCAATCACAAACACATTTCCAATAAACCTCAGTTCCCTTAATGCGTTGTTTTGTGCGGCCACGACTAACAGCGGTCAACCTTCCGTATTTATTACCGGCCAGATCAATAAGTGGCATAGTATAATATCCTTATTAATCAATTATGTGGGATCTAAAATTTCTATATCCCATTGGGGAAAATTCACCGTATTTCCTGATGTTAGTGGCTGCGAAGTACAGGTCGTCACGTAATAGAGCAAGCTGCCAGTGGATCGGGTCAGGGCAATAAATAGAGCTGTGCCGGTAGTGTCTACCGCTACAGACGACTTGGCCGCGACCGTCACCTTGCGGCCGCTGGTATCACCGTTGGCCTTGGTAAAATCGGTATCCGGCGTCGTGGCGATGTCCGCCAGCTTAAAGGTCGTGATGGCCTCGGTGTAGGTCGTCGGTTCGGCGCTACAAACGGTCATTAAATCCGCCTGATCCAGCACATCAAACGCCCCGTCGAGTACGTTGTCGTGTACAGTTTTAGTCATATCAACCCCCTACCTTATCGGTGACGCCCAGCGTCGAATTTTGGATATCCAGCGAATGTTGCACTTTCTGCCGATCACCGGTCTTAACGACTCCAGCCACATCCTCAGCCCAGCCGTACTCGACAAAGCGGCGGCCACGCTCATCCTCCACCGTACGAATTTCGTCTTTAAGAAATTCATCCCTGCCATCCAGAAATTTATCTTCAAGTACTTTGATTTGCATATTCAAACCCTCATGTTATTAACGGCATAATCAATACCGACTGAATGCGGTGCTGGCTGTCACGCTCGGTGACGGTGATTTTCATACCGGCACTGTTCGTGTGCTGCATCATGGCTTTCATGGCGTTCTGTTGTGCCTGGACTATTTCAATGACAGACAATGTTTGTTGCCGCAATTCGGTCACAACCTGCTGCAATTCCCTGTTGTTGTTTACCGAATTCAGCTTATCCAGCTTAACAGCAATATCTTGCAGTGCCGTTAGTTGCTGCTCGTCCGTGGTGGGCTCCGGTTTCCTCGGCACCACCCGTTTCCCATCAGCATGGCGTGCCTGTTTCCTGAATGCCTCTTGTTGGGTAATCACCCGGCCTGTGTTCATGATCGTAAGCACGCCAATAGTTGTCTCGCCAATGTCAACTGGTCTTCATTTTCACGCAACGCCACGTCCGCCTGTTCCTGGTATTGTACCGTTTCGCCAGTCTCCTGTACGGTGGCCATCACGTTCACATTGATATCACCCAGGTCAGGATGGGTAAAGATGGCCTGCACCTGGTTCTGCTCAGTGGTAAACTTGAAATCCTCATCGGCACCCGCCAGTATGGACTCCGGCAGGGTGGCATAGATCGCCAGCAAGTCATCCAGCGATAGATAACGCTCGTCCGCCAGGAAAGCCTCGCCGATATCTTGAGCCGGGACAGCTTCCTGCTCTGTGACTTGTTTTTCGTAGTGGTCAAATATGGCCGACAGTTTGGCATATAAACCTGGATCCTCGGTGGCATCCAGTTTCTTGATGGCTCTCAGGGCAGATTCCTTGATGCGTTCCTGTTCCACCAGTTGGGTCAGTGTCGGTGTTTCCGGGGCAGGTTTTTTGCCCTCTACGAGTTCTTCGGCAGGCGGTTCAGGCGGTGTAACAGCCTTCCCTTTCTTCTTTTTCTTCTTATCGTCTATGCCCTTGCCAGCAGTAACATCTACCGGTGTAACAGATTGGATTTTATCTTGTAATGCCGCCAGCGCTTCAGCCCTGGAATTAAAGCCTTCCAGCGTGCCGATCCGTTCATCGTTCGCAACCACAAACCATTTCCCGGACTTGATCTCGCTGTCAACAATACCACCGGTTTTTTCGTCCTTATTGGTGGCAATACCGCCTGGGCTGCCTTCTTCCCAGCCACCCGGAAGCGTTATTTTTTCTTGTGATGTGTCAGCGGCGGCAGTCCCGGTTTCTCCCGCCTTATCGAGTTGTAAATCTTCGCCGCCTTCTCCTTGGCCTTCGGGGGCGGCAACCCCTACCCCAGGAACTTGTCCCGTATCGCCTCGTACTGTTTTGGCATTGGCTTTACCTCTGCGTTTGACCGGGCTCGGCTGTGTGCCGAACCGGGCTTTCTTGGTCGCCTGCGGGTGCTTCACCTGACCAATACTGGCCAGTTTGGCACGGCGTTCTTCCAGATATTGATCCAGATTGGCCGTGTCCTGGCCTTTAGCGGCACGGGCGGTACGACGAAATCCCGTGAACGCGATCTGCTTCTCGATCAGGGTTTTCTCGTCCGCCGCCAGTCCGCTTTTTTCAAACGCCTCCCGCGCTTTTTGCACGTCCTGATACAGGACGGGTCCCTGCTTGTCCACTGCTGCCCCAGCCTGTGTCTCTGTTTTCTGTTTTGGCAGGTGTTTCCGGATGGCCTTGATGACCCGCTCGGCTTTTTCTGGCGGATACAGGATCCGGTCATTCTCCGTGTCGTTCTGGAACCCTGCGACCCGTCTTGCGGCACGGATGGCCTGCGGTGTTGCGCCTTCACCCAATGTTACTGCAAATTTTAATCCGTCGTCTGTCGTGACCGCTTCAAAGCCCAGCCCACCAAGTTCGGCTTTGACCTTGCCGGTATAGGCTTCGCCACGATCTACGCGCTCCTGGATGGCCTTAATTTTCTGTTCAACGTGACTTTTAAGCGGCGCCTCCTCCTCAGTTTGGGTGGGGACGGGGGGCAACTCTGATTCCGGTGCGGCTGTTTGTAGTGTTTCCTGTTTTATTTCAACATGTTGCGGCTGTCCTTCAGTTTGATCCGTTCTGGGGGGCAAATCTCTTAAATCCTTGTCTTCGATAGTATCTGCAACGATGGGCTGGTTCGCACGCAATAATGGTTCTGTATACAGCAGCCACTGTTGCGCTAATTCAGGATCAACTTTAGCGGCCTCGTTATAGACAGTTTCTACTGCATTCGCACGGCTCTCTGGCGAAGTCTCTGGATCCGCCAGTGTTTTTGCCAGAATACGCCGGTTAAAACCACCTACCGTTTCACCAGTACCGAATGTCAACACGGATAATATGATGGTCGGCATGATAATGGGTTTAACCGAATCCCAGTCCGGTTGTTCTTCGTCTATCCCTACATCTGCCCGCACCTTTTGTTGTATATAGCCCTGACCTAATTCAGTGCCGACCTGTGCAGCAGTGATAATCCCGAAATCCTTGACCATCTCCCCGGCAGGACGTAATCCTTTCATCATGGACTGTATTAAATTATCGCGCACGGGTTTCGGCATAAACCGGAACAGGCGCCAAGTCACCAAATCAGCCAATAATTCGCCGCCAGCTTCCACGGATCCATTAGTCAGAGCGGCATTATAGGCGACTTCTGGATTTATCCCTTTCTCTAAACCTGCCCGATAGGTTTCTTCTGCTTCGGCACCGAAGAATAATGGCAGTGAGGCCAAAAATCCTACGGCACCGCCAACAGCCGTGCCTGGCCCTGGCATAATGGCCGTGCCGATTGCAGCACCAGTGAGTGCCGGTCCCATGGAAGGTGCCAGCATTTCACCACCCATGCCAGCAGCCCCACGTACCCCCAGAGGATTGGTTTCAGCCTCGACCAGTTCACGCGCTGATGCCTTGAGCCAAGGGAGTTTTTCCAGCACATCATGTGAAAAAGTCTCCAGTTTCTTGCCAAAATCACGCGCTGTGTCACTACCCCCTGGCTGGTCAAAAAACTGGAGGGTTTGTCCTGTCATTTGCGGCAACGTGGATACCACGCCACGCCCAACGCCACGCGCCAAATCAACTGCACCACCTACAAATCCTGGTGAGCCTACAGGACGATTTTCCTCCCGCGCTAATGTCTGGATTTGTTGTTCTTTTTGATCCTGTGCTGGCAGTCCACGCGCTTGTTGCTGCGACTGGAGAACGCTACGGATGCGCTGCTGTTTGGCCGGGTCTATGCGGGTGGCCTTGTACTGGCCGTTATTTTCGACCAGTTGGAATATCTCGTTGCCGTCCGTGGCGTAATTGGCGCCGTCATCAAACTGGCCCAGAACTTGGACTTTCGCCATGTTTACCTCGACTGGGGCGGTGGCATTCCGGTCATGCTTGTACCACCACCGTAGTTGATTGGTTGCCGGCCTTGTTTATTCAATACCTCATAATACTGGCGTAATCGCTGTATCTCATTGGGGTTCATACCAATAGCCAGCAATTCCTGATCATTCATACCGCCATAATTTACAATAGCCTCTGCCTCCTGCGGTGTCAGGTTACTGCTTTTACCAAGAGCCGGGCGCAGCAGCGTATTGACCTGTTCTGCCTGTAATTCTTGTGGCGTCTGAACCCATGATTGGACATTACTGCCTGCTTGGCCAAGTCCTTCCATAGATGCACCACCGGCGTTTTTCATAAAATCCCAGACTTTTTCCGACGTGGATGGCAGCACATTAATGTTACCCGGAACCGGCTGGTTTGGATCCATGGGTTGTTGTGGCGGTGGCATCCCAGCCGCAGGAGATCCACCCAAACGCGGTGGCGGTGTGGCACCAGTAGCACCACTTTCATCAATCGCACCTGCAGGGATTGGCTGTTGTGGCGGCGGTGTCTGGGTCATGCCCATACCATCACCTTCTGGCGCATCCATGATCTCCACGTCCAGCACACTCCCTGCTCCCAGCCCACCATTCGGCTGCGTGATCCCGTAAGCGGCCTCAACATTTTGTCCAGCCAGTTGCAGGAATTGATCTTTCGGCATGGTGGCAGGGTCGATATACCCTTCACGCACTTGTTTGTCATAGTCCTTACCGGCATCAGCCATGTATTTGCGTCGATCCTGGGCTATCTGGTGCTGTTCTGCCCGGTTCTCTTTGGCCAGTTCACCCCGCTGAGTCCTGAGATATTTATTATTTTCCTTGGCATTTTCAATTCGCGCCTGGATTCGATCCGACAGGAGCTTGCTCATATTGGTCGGGCTGGACAAGCTGGTTTGAATGAAATCTGGTAATTCGTCTATCGGGATTTCTTCGGTTTCGCCAGTGTCAGCATCCGTCCATTTGGCCACCTTGTCGTCGATTACAACATCCTTATAGGTACCACCATCCGGCAGTCCTTCCAGCAACTGGTGCAATGCTTGGGTTCTCACCGTATTGTTACTGCTGGATAATACGTTCTTGATGTGTGGCGCATTAGTGTTCATGTATTCGCTATAGAGTTGGTTCTCATACTGCGGGATCGTCCCGATGAGCGCCGTCAGTGAGTCAAAGCCCTTGGCCGCTATTCGGCCATATTTTTCATCTGACAACATCTGGAAGCCATTATGTATCGACCCATTCAGTTGACCCACGTAATTACTCTTGGCCATACCGGTGGAATCGGGTGAATGTGCAGGAGTGCCCTTGAACAAATTGGACGTGAAATCGGTAAACAACTCCTGATCAGCGAGTGCCTGGTCTTCCTGCTCTACCCGGCGTTTGCGGTCTTCCTGCCGATCCAGTTCCTGTTGTTCACGGGTTTTTCGTTCGTCACTGGTTTTTCTCCCCAGCGCCCCAAACTGGTAGCCTTTTAATAAACTGTCTGAAAAAGAGGCCATTATGCCGCCCTCATCTGTGGTGCCGGGATGCCCAGTGCCTGCTTGATCTGATCCATGTCTTTGGCCAGTTGTTTCACGCCGGCCAGGGCGAGACCTGCCGTGTCATTCGGGTTGACTGTCTGGCCATCAGACAAGCCCATGTCCTGCATCTGGTCGGCATACGGGCCCACATGACGCCCAGGTGGGGTCATTCCAGGTGCTTCCTGCATGGCCGCATCCGTGTATTCCCAACTGTCCGTATCCATGTTCTTGACCATTTCCAGCGTTTCCGGCGTGTCGGCCTTCTGTTTCTTCTTTTTCTTTTTCGGATCCGAGATTCCAGGAAAGCCGGCACCAGCCCATATTCCAAGTCCAGTGCCGAGAATATCCGTAACTGGGTTGGCTTGTGGCGGGTTGGCCGCATTCATGCCACTGACCCCGGTACCATAGAAGGAACTAGCGGTAGTGGGTGCCTGGATGCCGGTATTCAGGGCACCACTGATAATATTGGCGGCAGTAGTACCCGCATTACCACCCGCCCCGTAGCGGCTGATCGCCAGTTGATTGGCGGTATTGCCCTGGTTCACGGTATTGCCGATCCCGGCAGTACGCTGATCCCGGATCCCGAACCGGGCTTGGTTCCCGGCACCCACGGCCTGCGCCACAATCCCCGGCGCATTGGCGGCGGACTGCATCATCAGGCGTGATGGATCAATGCCCATCCGGCCAGCTTCTGTGGCCAGTGTATTCCGATGCCGGTTTTCCGCAGCACGCACGTCGGCCATGGCACGGCCTTCGGCAGCGGTTTCTGCGGATCGGGTGATGCCGGACAGTTCCTGCGCATACAACTGGTTACGTTCAAGCTGGCCTTTCTGGAGTTCAAATTCTTCCTGGGCGGCGGTCTGGTTACGGGCGTATTCCGCATCCAGTTTTTCCTGATAGGTCGGATCCAGTCTGTCCGCTTCTGAGGTGACTGGCGAGGCAGGAGGCCCCATACCCACACTCGTTCCTTGATAACCAAAACCAGCCAAATTACTAGCTCTTGGTCGCGTAGATTGCGTCCCAGTAGTGCCTTTCAGCTTATCAGTTGTTTGCCCGGTAATCGGTTTACCTTTACTATCATATTTTGCCGGCAATGGGTTATCGCCCGCCCGCTGGTAGGACAGGTTCATGTCGGACAATTTGCGGTTAAAGGCGTCTTCGAGCGAGGTCAGTTCATGGCCGAACTGGGATTGCAGGATCTGGTTCTGGGCGTCTTCATTGAGCCAGGAGAAGCCCATGGCATCCAGTGCCTGCAGGTTCTCCATGGGGGAATACAACCCTTTATGACGGGCATCTTCTGTCCGCGCAAAGTCCAGGTTCTGGGTCATGGCACCGGTAAAGGCGTCGGCCAGCGGCTGGGTCAGACCAAAATTGACCCGTGCTAAGTCCTGGGCGCTGGATAACTGGCCGTGCCCGATAGCGACTTGGGCTTTTGCTGGAGCGCCGCCACCGCCGCTGGTTTGGCTACCAATACTCATCGCTGCAAACCCTCCAGATAATCCTGTAATGGTTCGTCATAGGCCACCCGTAATACCTGCATCCGGACTTCGTTCATCCAGTCAAACCCGCCGATCAGGTACGCACAATGCGTCACCAGACTGTTAAAGCTGTCCCGCAAAGTATATGCAATTATCCTGTCATCTGCACTCTGGCTGTGCTCCAGGTCGTTGGCGTTCATCCAGTCAATAATCCCATCCATGATTACCGGGAACAGATAATAATTGTATTGCCGGTAAAACGGGCTCATATTGCAAATCTCCAGCACCGTCACCACCATTTTATTGACCTGCTGCGCGGTCACGTCTTGATCCTTGTCCGCCAGATCATCCCACGTCTGGCTCACCTGGAAAAAACTGTTGCACATTTCAATCGCAGGCTGGTTGCTTTGCAGCGCATAGCCCAGCAATTCCTGTTCGATTATGTGAGTTTTCTCATTCATAATTCTGATTTAATCCATAAAATATTCAACCTGTCGGCCATATCATGTATACGTTTTCTGACGCCACCATGCTTATCATTTATTTCATGATCAAGCCGATTTATACGTTCATCCAATTCCCTCAATAACTGATCGGCATGTTCTTTACGAACATATTTACCGTTGATGATTTCAGTCAGTTGCTTCTCCAGTCGCATTAAATCGAGTTCTGATTCCAGCTTTACGGTTTTCAGGCGCAAGAGCATGATCAGATTAATACCAGATATAATCAAGACACCGATAGTAATTAGCATATTCAAGTCCATATCATTACTCCAATATAAATCACCATCATTTATGTCCAGTTCCCGCCAATTATTAGGTTCCTTGCACTCGGTCCGTCGAAGGTCACAGTTTCAGTGTCCGGTGTTTCCGCAATGGCGGTCAGCTTGTAACTAAATGCGTAATCAATCAGGGAAATTTGCTGGTTGATTGATTCAATAGCTTCACTCCATGATTCAATAGTTAATATGGATAGCGTCATTGCACCGAATACACTCACACCATTCGTACCAGTGTTGATTTGCAGCGCAAGAGACGTTGATTCTGCATTTAAACTGTCCGCATCAACCGGGGTCGTGCTGGTGTAACCCGTGATTAAATAAACACCCACACCCACACCCGGACCATTGCCATTATTACCGCTTAATGCCACCGTGACATTGTGATCTCCAGCAGTCACTTCTTTCGAGGCGATAGCCCTTTTATCAAGATCATTCGGATTGGAGTGATGTATAGTTGCAGAAACCCCTCCAATGGAAAAGCTGGGGACTGTTTGGGCATTGTTCCCCCGTGCCAAAAACAGAGCGACTAACAAGCCATCTTCTGCGACAGTGAAATCGCCGAAGTCGTATGTCGCCAGATTAGCATTACTGGAAGCATGATTAATAAACGTAACTTCTATATTCCTTTGCTGGCCTCTGCGTTTGGCGGCGATAATGCGCTGAATGTGCTGGTTACAATCCATCAGGTATTGTTCTCGCTGGCCCGGATCTGCAATGTGGTTTCAACGCCGCTGTTGCTGATGCAATACTCGAACACGTTGCCGTCCGTGGTATCCGTGAGGGAGCCGATATCGCCAATGATTTCATCAAACCCGCCATCGGTAATGTTCCCGGCGCTGGCATTATTAATTACCGTAATAATGAAGTCCCCGATCTCGGTTGGCGGGTTCCACTGAAACGCGCCGCCGTTAATGACCGTCTGACGTGCGCCCATACTGGGTTCAGGAGTAAAAGCACTGCTGTTTACGCCGTGATGCAAAGGGATTAGCGTGCTGTTATCAAACGGCCACAGTTCCACCTTGCCTGGTCCCGTAGCCCAGGTGCCTGCAGTGGTCTGTGTATCGGTGGTTCTGCCAATACAGATAAAGGGTACATTGGTGCGGACGGCGGCGGAATACATGACGGTCGGGCTGTCCGCACCACCGATACCACCTTCGGCAGTGGTGCTGACAATGCCGTAATTCCCGAAATACCGGTTGGAGACCGCCAGTTCAAGCGTGCCGGCATTATCGATCAGGTACCAGTACAGGAACCCGGCCTCGGCATCCCGGTGCCCCAATGTAGAGCCGCTGGACACCACCAGACCAAGGGCGGCGGTCAGTGTCCTGACATTAAAGGTGCCATTCGTGACGGTGGCATGGCGCAGGGCAGCCTTGATCGGGCTGGCGGCACTGGCATCGGCACCAGCCGCAGTTTTAACAGCAGCCGTCAGGGCATTTGTTGCTACCGAGAAGGCCAGACCCAGGTTCTGGATCCGCCCAAAAATATTCAACTGTTCGGCGGTCAGTGTCACCGTGGCCGGGTTCAGCAATTCATACCGGGTATTCCCTGAATCGTAACGCAGGATCATTTCATAGCCAGCACCGGGAATATCACCCACGGCCAGTGCCAGGCCGCCGTTCTTGGTGATGGTGCGTGCTGGCAATTCATCCGGTGAAAAGGTGGGCGTTGTGGTCTCGTTGGCCGCGCCCGCCCGGACATTGAAATCCTGGCCATTCACCAACGCCGTGATTGTGGGTATAAATATAGCGGTAATCGCGTCAGCCGTGCCGCCAGCAATCGCCCAATCGCTCACATCCGATTGCAATTCCTGATTGCCTACAAACTCATCCATGAACTCCTTGGTCATAGCAAGATACACGGCATCGCCGATGGCAAAGGCTTTCTTGGTAGTGCCGCCCTGGGCGCGGTCGGCGGTCATGCTATCTGTGGTCCTGGCCGTGACTTTCAGTTTCTCGTAGTTCCCGGAACTGTCTACCAACACTACCGGATACCACTGATTGCCGGTCAAGGCCGGGAATTTGGCGCCGGCGCCTGCCGTCACACTGAAAGACACCGGATCGTCGCTGTTGTTGACGTTGGTCGTCAGCAGGGCTTCGGCATTATCGGAATACTGTACATCTTTCGCCATATTATCCTCCGTGGCCAGCCTGGACTTGATCCAGTAACTGGTTTAAGGTCACTCGTAACCGCTCCACATCGTTGCGCAACGCATTATAATCATTCTCATCCGGGGCAACAGTCAACGCATCACTTTCCAGCGCAGTAATCTGACTGACTGATCCGCCGCGAATCCCCATCACCCGCTCAAGACATTGCTTGATCTTCTGCCCGAAGGTCGGATCGGCAGGTTTCGGTAAACTGGGCTTGTCGTGGCTCATATCCGCTCCAGGGCTTTCATGGTTTCACTGGCAGCCGCCAGTCGGGTACGCACATTGCCGGTCAGTGTAAACTCATATTCGTCACTCTTGTAGCCGCCCGGCATCCGGAAGGATCCGGTCTTAATCAGTGATTCAGCGTGGCGCAGGACGATGGCATTATTTTCCTGCTCGTTCCCGTGCATTTCAAACTGGATAAACTGGTTCTGGGCATCCACCAGATTTTCCAGAATCGTCCCTGCCATTTCAACCGTCTCCCGGTCAGTTAATGTATCATCCTTGAACGTCATCACCGCCACACCACTACCCATGGCACCGCGCAGGATGGCACGGAACGGATTGGCGGTAATGGTGCCGATCACAATGGCATTGCGGGCTATCCGGGTGGCATTTTCAGTAACAATCGCAGCGCTTTCGTCTTGATCAATATCGAATTCACCCTCAACCCGTCCGGCACCGAAGTTACAGGGCTTCGGCACCTTGATTTGCGGGCTGGTCCACTCATACGTCATGCGCAGTGCCGGGTGCGCATCCCACTGACTGACATTCTGATCCGTATCAATCACATAGGCAGTACCGGTTTCCGGGTCATGCCAGGCGCCATCCACATTCTGCACGGCCTGCGTGACCACGGAACTGAGGTTATTCGGATCAAATATCAAACATTCACCGTTGCCGTTGGCATTGATCCAGAACGCATAATAGCGGTTGTCATAGAGCATCGAGGAGGCAAAATTGCCGCCATTGGCAAATTTTTTCCATTCATCCCGGGTGTAATACTCCTTGGTCAGGTTGTCCGCCACACCGCCTGGTTGAATCATCATCAACCCAAAATCCGAGGGATAAACCACGGCAAACCCCAGGGACTGGATGCCGCGCTTGGAAATACAGGGCGCAACACTTTCCACGTCATCGCCGGTGACGGTACCGGGCGTAACGCCGGTCAGAATGGACGGCAAGGCTTTGGTCATCACGGCCAGAGACTGCCCTTCCCCGAACGCTGCCAGCCCACGGACAATATTGTTCATCAACTGACGATTGACCAACTTCCAGGCATACGGTTTATATTGCTCTGCAAAAACGACCTCATTCTCCACGGCGCCTGCGGTCATGCCGTTGGCCATGGCGGTAATACTGTGCATCAGGCCGTCCGGCACATCGTAACCCTCGGTGACCAGATTACCCTTTAATCCGAGCCGTGGATCAGTGTCTAAGAGATCATCAGCAAAGGTCGTGGTCGCGGCGCCAGTTTCACCCACATACTCGAATTCAGTCTGGATATTGCCGGTCACCGTCCGGTAAATGACCTTTTTGAGCCCAGTCACATTCCATGGCGCTTCCCTGGTCCAGTCGCCATCGCTGGTATAGGATTGGGCCGTCGTCAGGGCAACCGTGAACAGTCCCAGTTGTACAATGCCAGCCGTATCAGCCGTATTGACTTCATCGCCTCCGGTTTGCGTATAGGTAATGGTCTTGGCATCGTGATCCACAGCATCCAGTGTCACGGTGCCGTTATAATCACTGCCACCCACCACGCTCACGGTAATAAACTGACCAGCCACCAGATTTTCGGTGTTTTCCAGTTCCAGGATCACTACGTTAGTAGTACGTTCCCTGGTGACCGTGCGATAACTGATATTGATCGCACTGGCGACGGTGAATTCAGCATTGAGATCGGTCATCCCAACAATATTGGCCATCGTGATCCGGTGCCCGGCACGCAGGAAATTTACCGAATCAGTATAAACAGTTACAACCCCACTGGTATGAACCGCTTGCACAATGCCACCGGTATTGATGAACCCGGTATCCGGCAATTCCAGGTTCCAAGTGCCGTCCGGGGCTCCGGTAAAGGTAAACGGCGGCGCGGGTCCTGACTCCTGCCCCCACGCATCGCGGAAGGTATAGAGATAGGCACGGGTGACATCGGCGGCGACACCCCCGGTAATGCTGGTCACCCGGCCACGGGTAGGTGGATTGGGGACGCCCAGTGCATAAAAGGCCAGCGGATAATCCGTGCCAGTATTGCCAAACCCGACCGGATAGTTGTCCCCGCCACTGACCAGATCTACGCCTGTCGCCATCATTTCAAACGTGGCAACCCGTGGCTCATATTCCCCGGTATAATAAATGCGCTGGCGGGTATCTACGACCGCCCCGCGAATGACATCCACATCAAATGGCCACGTCGCCCAGAAATCCGATCCACCAATGCCATCATCCATGCGAAACATGGAAATGACAGCGGACTTGCTCGGAATAAACACGGCCAATGGCTGGCGTAATGGATCAATCGCACCGCTCCACAACTTGCAGTTGGCGGCAAACTGGGCGTGCAGACCAGGCAACAGGCGTTTGTCCCGCTTGGGCATCATGCCCATGAAGTTCTCCAGTTTAATCGGCCCCATCATTTGCAGTAGGCCACCACCCGGAGCCGGGCACGGGCAAAGCCTTGTGCCGCTTGTATATCTACGCTGCCCACCATGCTGTTGTATTGTTGCAAGTGCCAGGTGGCCAGATCTGGGCTGGACCAGGGCTTGTCCTTCATCATATAGCAACGATGTTTGGTGCGGTGCGTAATCGCATCGACATAGCGTTCCAGCAACACGTCCGGAACAATGGATGAACTCCGCTTGGGCGCCAGTGCCACTTTAACCAGCAAGCCAGCCGTGATCGAGACGCCAGGCGTCAACACCAACCGGATGTTACTCCGATCCAGATTGCTGAGATAATAACCTGGGGTACCGCGTCCGGTGGTGCGCCAATCGGAGTACAAGGTGTCTAGTACGGCTTCGCTGGATGGCGTCATGGGTCTGGCCTGGCCTTCAATTTGTCCCACCAGAATATCCACGATGCGGTAATTGGTGGGGTCAACGTCCGGCGCAATCGCGTAGGTGTGCGTTTCCGCGATGACATTAATCGGGGTAAGCTGTTCCGTAATCGCCAGGCTGTCCTCAGAAAAATCCACGCAGGCGTTACGTATTTCCTGTTGCGCCACGCCCAATGGCAGGTCGCGCACATCAATCAAAATATAATTATAAAAATCAGTCAGGTTCATGGGCGCATTCCAGCGGTCGAACCAGTTGACAGGGGGCCAATTGGGTAATGCCATCCTTACGTACCGGGTAATACCGGCAAAATTGCGCCGTCGCATCACTCGGCAAGTGGGCTGATTCACAGTGGCGGTAATAGCGGGTATTCAGATCGTGGTAAGCTGAGGGAATTAATGCGCCGGATTGCTCCAGTATCTGCCGCTTGCCCACGCCATACACGGTAGGAAATTCAATCATGTCCTCAGCGGTTGCCAGCGGGGTGGCGATAATGGTAAAAATCAGCCCAATTAAAATAATTTTCGCCATTATGCTAGTTGCTCCTTAAAAAACTGATAGGCCACGGTCACCCGCTGATTGACCACCTGCTCATCATCCTTGGTCTCGCAGCGCATGATAATATAATCCGCCACGCGCCGACGCAAACGGCCAGACAATGGGAAATTACTCAACAGGGTCAGGGTGCTGCTGTCAAAGGTAGTGAATTGCCCGTGAAATAAATCCGGGCGCAAGGAATACACGGCGTCCAGGGCATCCTGGGCGTATTTCAGGCACTCCGTATCTGGCCAGCGGACAGGTGGATCGTCATTCAGTGTCTCGCGGGCCAGATCCAGAACATTCTGGATGGTGACCGGCATGATCAGGCATATCCGCCAGCGCGGCCACCGCCCATATTACGGATGCTGGTAAGGATACTGTCACGCTTCTCCTTATCAGAGAACCGCTGACCAAAATTCGCCAGCGCGTACTGACGCAACTGGGCATCGTCCATTTTACTCAAATCCGAATAAATGGACTGTGGCATCGGCAGGCCATCGACCGGTTCCTCGTTATGTTGAGGCCCGTAGCGGCGGCCACTGATCCGCCCCTTGGGATTGCGCTGCTTCTCGGCAGCATAAGCCCGCTTGGCGCCCTTCTTCTGCCCGTAGCGCCCTGTGTACCCGGCTGTGGTGTGTTTGACCGCAACCGGGCTGTCGGATCCAATATTGGTTTCCATTAGCAACCCTCTCAAAATGGGGCACCCCGAAAGGTGCCCCGGTGTTGGTCAGACTTACTTCACACCCAAGTTCTGCATCTCCGCGATGGCCGTGAGCCGGCCAGCCGCAAACGTCGCGGCGGCGGTAGTCACTGTCACGATGATTTCCACGGTTTTCTGGAAGGTGATCGGCGCGAACGACAACCGATTCCTGCCAGCGGACTGAAGTATTGTCAGTCCGGATCCAAAGTAATCATCATCCGCCACCGGCGAGACGCCATCCACGGGCCGGTAACCGGCTTTCACGACCAGATCCGGATACACATTGCTATCCAGATCGGCGTTGTCGATTTCAAGCCCGGTCAGGCGCACCCCGCCAGGGATGCGAACCGGAACGTACACGGATGCCAACGCGCCGGAGCTTGGTGTCACGGAGCCGTCCACGACGGTCGCATCACCAAACGGGCCAACGTGCAGGAGTTTACTGGCCAAATCCACTGCTTTATGTTCTGCCATGGTAATTTCCTCAGTTAGCGACCGGTTATGCCGGAACCACGAAATCCAACGCAATCACACCGTGATCGGTCGCAATCGGGGTGCCATCCTCGTCGGGTGGTGAGAAGCGTAACTTGGATTTCCCGCCCATGATTTCAGCGGCGATTTCCAGATTACGTTCAAAGTTATACCAGCGTTCCAGCCAGCCGTAGTAATAATCGGTCGTCTGGTTGCGTCCATACACGTTGGCCAGCGCCTGGGCCCCTAACAGCAAACTGCGCTCCATCACGTACCCGGCAATACTGGGCACGGTGGCGGTACCGGTTTCTTCACCGCCCGTGTTGGCGCTGGTGTTATACGGCAAGGTGACGACGCCATCGGCGGTCCAACGCACCGAGAAGTCAATCTTCTTTACCAGAATGTTGTTCCAGATCCCCACTTCACCCTTGAACAACGGGTGCTTGGAGCCCCAGGAGGCACGGGTCCACGCATTCTGCTGGAACGTGCGCAACACCTGATTGGCGGTATTGGTCTTCATCTTGTTGTACGACCGGGCTGGCATCAGGATGACATACAGCGGTTCGTCTTCGGCGGCGGGGTCATCGGCAATCCGGATCGGCTGTGGCCGGAACGAGAGATTGTCAATGTAATCGGCGATGACATCCACGTGCTCCAGTTTCGGGAAACAGTCACTGGTCAGGTTGTCGATTTGCTGCCCGCCCTGGATCAGGCCGGTTTCCGCACCCGCATGATCGCAGACAAAATGCCGGTTGTAGGTCGGTGCGTTGATCGCATTGATGACAATATCAGTGAAATCCGCATCCGAATCCAACGGCACGGCCCAGTCATAACCAACCTGGGTGCCACGGCCTCCGGCCAGATGTACCAGGCAGAGTTGCGATTCCAGCCGGGGCATGTAGCCGCCCAGATTGGCCATCGCTAACTGCCGCAGGTTGTGCTTGGTCCGCTGCTGGGTCATTTTACCGCCCACATTGACCGGCTTGGTGGCCAGATCAATTTTCACTTCCATACTGGAGAAGGTGAGCGGGACGCCCTTACCTTCAGCATTCTGGTCGCCCATGATCGGTTTGCCGCCAATGATATCCACGGCATCGACCGAGACGAGATCGCCTGCTGATTTACTGAGATCGGTCACCCGCACGACCGGCATGTTCGGGCTGGTCTGATTTTTCAGCTTGCGCTGGGCATCAGCCATCTTCGGTGCCGGACCGGTCAGGTTCCGCATTAAACTGGGATTACGCAACGTCTGCGCAAACAACGCTACGCTGTATTTCTTGACGGCAAGCGCACTCCCACTGGCTATATTGGTTTCCATTATGGAACCCTCCAAGTCATGTTAGTAATGACCAGGAACCAGCCCGCCCTCCGGCGGTTACTCTGCGGCTTGATTAATCGGCGTGTTTCGCCAGGAAATTATCAATCCAGTCCTGGGATTTGCCTTCAAACAATGTTTCCAGTTGCAGCGCGGACAGATTCTCCACACTCTGGGCATCGTCTGGCGGCGTACCACCAGGAATTTCCGATAATGTCTCCGGGTCTACCCTACCGGCATCTTCCAGTGCTTTCTCAGCACGCTGTTTGATGTCCGCATCTGATTCCTGCTTCTTGGCAGGGACTTTGGCAGGCCGTTTGGCCTCGGGGTATTCAACCAGTACCAGTTCAACAACCTTATTGAAACGGTCTGACAGCGGCTTGGCTTTGTAGACAGGATCCTGGCGTAACCGGACATCGTGTTCCCACGCCCGCCGGTAGGCTTCCGGATCCCCATGTTCCCATAAACTGACATACGGGTTATTGTCCATCGCTTCACGGGCAGCGGTTTGACCGGTTTGGACTGCTATTTGGTGCTCGGCCTCGTCCTTCTGCTCCAGCGTGTTCAGTTTCTCCTGTACCTCAGTGAGTTGGGTTTTCAATCCTTTAACTGTCTTGCCCAACCCCGGGAAGTCTTCTTCCAGAGCGTCCAGTTCCGACAAGATAGCATCGGTCACCTGTTGCCCTTTATCCGCACTGCCTGACTCATCATCCAGATCCTTCTTGATCGTATCAACCCTGGCTTCGAGTCGTTTTTTCAGGTCCGCTATCGTCTGCTCGGCAGACTCCAGTTGTTCCTTACTATACGCCTCGTTGGCCCGGGCATCCTGCAACGCCTTATACGGGATGACGTTTTTTCCGTCTTTAGATAAAATCCCTTGCGGGTCTTTATCCTGGTCATTGGCTGGTAGTTTGCCGTCTGCGCCGGGGGCTGCGCTTGTTACCCCCTCTTTGTTGACATCACTTCCAGCTTCGGTTACTGGGGGATCCTCCTCTGGATGGGCTAATGCCTCGAACTCTTTGGAGTTCTCATCCATAAATGCGGGATCCGTAAAAGTCGCTTCCGCGCCTTCATCTTTACCCATAAAGTCACCTACCTCATTACCGACTCACCGGCGGTATCGGGTCTGGACTATCGACATCCAGACAGTGCGATAAATCAACTATAAGCAATAATTCAGTGTTTCGCAATATCAACGGTAATACAATACCTGCAAGGTGGCACTAGCAGCCAGTTCAAGAAATTTAATTTCTGCCAGATCGCCATCATAAAACAGTTCAAATTCAGGACCCACCTTGATTTGCAGGCCGTCCGTACTGGTCGGGTTATTGCCATCGTCCTTATACCGGACCGCTTGGGCTTCGGCCTGGATCCTCGCATACCTGGCGCCATCTGGCACCGTCAAGCCCTTGGCGGCGCTTAATGCGGTCACTTTTTCATAGCCCATCGGGGTCAACGGGCCAGGTTTTGAATAGTCCCCCAAATCGTCTTTCTGGATCATGCTGGCTTCCTCGGTTGTGTTTTGGGTTGCGCCTTGCGGATACTGCCGACGGCGGCACGCAAATCCGCAAGTGAGCCCATGACGCTATTCAGTTCACTCTCGTTTTCACGCTGGATTTCGGCAATGCGCACATCCTTATCAATGTTCATCCGGGTCTTTTTAAGTTCGGTCTCCATTTTGGCCGCGATTTCCTGCTGGCGGTTGGCGAGTTTGACCTGCAGTTGCTCGATTTTACCGTTGAGGGTGCGGATCGTGTCCTCTATCTCGGCGGCGAATTGCTGGCTTTCTGCATCCTGTCCGCCCTCAGCCCGGATTTCCTGCAACTTCTGCGCGGCCTCGGCGGCCAGCTTCTGGGCTTCGGCCTGCAATTTGGCGACTTTAGCTTCCTGTTCCGCCACTTGCGCCTGGGTCATGCGCATCTGCAGTTCCTGCGCCATGTCATTGGTCTCCTGGATGGCTTGTTTTTGTTCCGGCGTCAGGTCGTCCTCGTCCACGTTCTCAACCCCCAGGTGCTTGCGCACCAGATCAGCGGCCTCACGCCGGCGCGGCATATCGGTCGTTTCCAGGTAGAAGGGGATCAGCAGGGCTTGCAGTTGCGGATCCAGCCCTTTCATCACTTCGGCCAGCATGGTCTGGAGTTGGGTACGGTAGGCCGGGGTGCTGGTGATTTCGGCCAGGGTCACCTTGAAACGGGTCTTCGATACGTCATTTTCAAGGTATTGAATGTTGGTCTCAGGATCCACGGCGGGCTTGTTCAGGATGATGGTCTTGCGTTTGGCGCCGTGGCCGTCGATCAGCACTTCCACCGGCTGCCCGATCAAGTCCTGGCGCACCTGATCCATGAGCCGTTGCCCCACGCTTTGGCGTGAAAAGCCATAATTATCGTTGATCTCGGCCAGTACCGTAGTGCTCTGCTCAATGAGCGAGTTAATGGCGATACCGGACTTGGCCTGGCCTTTCTCGTTACCCAGCATGGCATTGAAGATGCCCTTGACCTTCTGCAGGTCGTCCATGTTCTGGATCATCATCTTAAATTGTGCGTCTGCAAGTTGCAGATTATCGTCCACCTTGATCCCATGTTCTTTGTTTTGCCGGTTTGGGTTCAACACAATGGCGGCATCAGCGCGGGCAAGCTCCGCCAGCACGTCGGCAAAGCTGTTCACGGACTTGTCCAGCGCATCACTGTCCATAAACAAGCGTTTGGCTGAAAGTAACCACAGCATCTTCTGCGCCCGGGCGTTCACTTCGTCCTGCGGGCTTAACATAGAGCGAATGAGCCCGTAGGGTACCCCGGTCAAGTCTTCGCGGTAGCCCCAGAACGGCACATACGGCAGATAGCGGCGCTCCGTGGCGCGATCACTGAGTTGATGCGGACCGGCCCAGAAGCTGCGCCGTAGCTTGGTATAAACGGCAGGGCGCGGCTTCACCATGCCGTTGGCGAGTAATGCCTGGTGCATTGGCTTGTTCAAATCCACTTCCACCACTTCACCGTTTGGCAGCGTCATGACGTGCCCACGCACGAACCGGCGATACCAGACTTCAAAAATACAAATGCGCCGGTCAATGGCATTGCGCCACTCCCATTCATCGAGACTCGTGCGCAGTTCCTGATCAAAGGATTGCCCCAGGGCATTGGCGCCTTCGAGCCCCGGACGCAGGGAGAATTCCAGCGGCCAGCCATCGCCAGCACTGCGCAGTAATTCAGCTTTGCCCGGGAAGAAAATGGCGGCTTGGTCAATATCAAACCAGCGCCGGCGCACCAGGTAGCGGGCGTCCTGCAATTCGGCATCGCGGGCGGACCAGTCCCAGTAGATTTCGCGGCGGTGAATATTGTCCACCTTATGCGGATACCCGAACGGATCCCAGTTGCGCACCACTTCTACCCAGCCCAGCCCAGCCTTGACCTGATGGGCGAACGCATCACTGTTGGCGCGGTCGGCGCGGGACTCACGCTCGGCCTCATAAAGTTTCTGGCTCAAGCCTTCGGCGGCATTTTGATGGGCGTCGGTATCACCCACTACCCGCCAGTCAGTGCGGGTCTTGGCCTCCATGCCCAGCACCACATCAATGGTTGGCTGGATCAGGTTCTTGATGATGGGATAGATCCCCCGGCGTTTGAGTTCGTCCAGCGTGTCCTGGTCCAGTTGGTTATTGTCGTAGTAGTCGCAACAGCGATCCGATTCCGTGCGCCAGTCCGGCTGCCACTGGATTTCCTCGATAAACCGGTTGAATTCCAGAAAGGTCAGTGCCTGTGGGTCTTCTTTGGAGCGGGCTTCACCGGACTCCTGGGCAGTCAGGATATCCACCACCTGGCTGGATCCATCAGGCATGAGTTGTTTATCGGGTGCCACGTAGGCATTACGGATCCCGATGCGTGGATCTACGGACAGCCCGGACACATCTTCATACGGTTCGCGGTCTTGCATCAATCACCCCTCATTTGCTCTGAAGTGTAATATAAATTTGTTGGTTTGTAATATTTCATCGCCACTGCTCTTTCACCCAGGGGATATTCATATCCGGTGTGTGCGGTCCATGGAAACTGATGATCCGGGCATTCTCCGGGAGTTCCTGCCAGGTCTCACTCAGATTGGCTTGTGGCCCAGCCCCCAGAAAATGATCCAGGTAACTGTATATTCCGTCCTGTGCGTCCCAGTAATGCGGGTAATCCTCACCCAGATGGCGGCTGACAATGGCTTGGTCGGTGCCGCTCCAGCCTGCTTGCCGGGCCAGCGCCTTCTCGATTTCCGGCTGATCTTTAAATGCGCGATAGATGTGATCCATGCACCCGGCATCCATCAGCATGATAGAGGTGTTGAATACCCAGGGCCGGCTCATGCACGGTGAACGCCAGATTTTAAAGGGGACATCCGTATCCACCACCGGCACGATGTCACGGACAATGACCAGATCAATATCCAGCACCAGTAAACGGCTGCCAACCTCAAACCCGCCAAAGCCACGGGCCAATGCCCGCAACTTGCTGTAATTATGCCGGTGCAGGGCATCGGGTGCGAATTCACGGCCCAAGCGCTGGGTGGGTATGCCTTCTAACCCATCCACCCGGTCAGTGAAGCACCAGAAGGTATGTGGCCAATCCAAGTGCCGTTCCAGCATGGCTTGCAGCCGGTAAACATAATATTCCGGGTACTTGTCCCCCCAGAAGAAACAGACGACGTTCAGCATGGCTCAGACCTCAATCCGGATAAAGGAATGCTGCTCATTGTGGACGACATGCTCCCAGTGTTGCCACGCCTTAACGGTAAAATGTTCTGCCACAAAGGTCAGGTATTCCTGCGGTTGCCGAAACCGCATGTGATAGGTATGCCTGCGGCTGGTCTGGCTGTTTTCATAGAGCGCCAGGGTAAACCCGGCTGCCCTGATGGCCGCCAGCGCCTGGAATATCCCGGCGACAATGTAATCGGAATTATGCTGGAGCACGTTCACGGTAAAAAACTGCTCAAACCCGGGCATCACTTCCCCCGGCAACAGATCGTCTGCGACCTGATAGCGGTAGTCTGGGTGACTCACCCGGGCGATATCAATGAATTCACGGGTAATGTCCACCCCCAGATAACGCTCTGGCCGGAACAAGTGGCTGTACAGGCCAGTCCCACAGCCATAATCCAGCGTCACCTTGCTGGTGTCCAGATAGCCCAGGATAAAGTCTTGCTTTTCCGCCAATAACCGGTGTTGCACATTTTCGGCCAAGCCGCCATACCCCACGGCGATCTCTTTCTGGCTGGCATACCGATCCACCCAGTATTGCCGGAGGTTCTGCATCAGCAATCCCCCCGCCCGGTTCGCTTTATTACCTGCTTCTCCGGAAATGTCACCGCGCCAGGTTGACTGGTAGTGTTCCGCCGTGTGCAGGAGGCCAGGAACTACCAGAAAGCGGGTCTTGCCATCGGCCTGGTTGACTTTCATCGCGGACAAGGCAATATCAATTTTACTGCCCTGGCTATTGGCCGGGGTCGGGAAAGGGTGCATGGGTGTCATCGGGAACCAGCGGTTCCAAACCTTACGTCGCGCCGTCAGTTGCGTGAAGCGTGAGGAATGCTTGATCGGGTATCCGTTCACATGGCTGAACGCGGTATGTTCCGGTGCGTCAAAGCCGGTAATGAAGTCGGCAGCGTCAATGTGCGCCAATTGTTGTTCCAGCCAGCCCGGATAGAACTCCACATCATCCTGAAATTCACACACGATCCCGGCATCACTGCATTGCAAGGCCATATTAAACCTCGGAATCAGCCCCATGCGTTTCCTGGCCTTGGGTAATAGCCGGATCTTGGGGAACTGGGATTGCAGGGAGCGCAGGTATTGGCTGGTGGTATCCGTGGAACCGTCGTTGGAAATAATCACCTGGCACACCTGATCCAGATTGGTATGCGCCAGAAAGCTGTCCATCGTGCGTTGCAGCAGACCCACCCGGTTATACGTCGTCACAATGATATCGATCATGGGTGCCTCGGCAATAACAGCAACCCGTCCAGCCCCACCAATTGATACTCATGCGTGTCCCGGAAAACAGCCAGATACGCCGCGAAGGTTTTGTCAAACATCAGGTGGCGGGGTTGCAGGTTCCGGCTGCCGATGTCCCCGCGCACCGGGTTGTCCTCGCTCTGGATGACGCGCAAATCATCACAAATGATAATATCCTGCGCATAACCAGGCTTGCGCTGACGGATGACTTTCAGTTCCTCGTATAGTGGGAATTTGTTGCTGTCGCTTTCGATAATGCTGTTATCATACTGAGTCGGATAATGGGCATCCAGCCAGAACACGGCTTGGCCGGTAATCCCCGGGCAAATATCCAGCAAAAACGTCAACGAGTCCTGGTGCCGGAGGATCGCCTGCGGGAACAGCTTTTTACAATGCTTCACGTACTTCCCGGAGATATCGCAGGCATAGAGATCAGTGAAATAGGCTTGCGCTGTACTGAGTCCTTCCCCCAGAAAACAGCCGGTTTCCACAAATACGGTATGCGGTCCGGCCAGATACTGCGCATATTCGGCTAGTTGTCCCATAACAGCCCTTCAATCGCTGCAATCACAATGTCAGGTGGAATGTCCCGGCACGCCCAGCCGCAGACGCTTTTCTGTTCCAGCCAGTACAAGGGCGCGGTGAGTTGACACGGCTGACACGGCAGATCGGTACACAACGGCACCGCACTCTGATGAAACACCGGGTCATAGTTCTTGTCCCTATCCGTCATGGTAAAGAGCACCACCACCGGTACCCCGAAGACACACGCCGCATGATAGAGGCCAGTATCGTTGGCCACCACCAGCTTGGCACGGCGTATCAGCCCCAGCGTTTCCAGCAACCCGATACCGGTACAATCGTGGGTGCCTGGCAGGTATTCGTCCGGCAGACCCACCGAGGCTATCTGCAGGTGGCCGAAATGTTTAATGACTGCGGCCCAGTGTGGCCAGGACTTGACCGCCCAATCCGTCGCATTCTTCCCCTTCTGATAGCCGTTACACAGCACGATATCAAACACATCCCCAGTGTCCTGATAACCGCAGAACCCGGTGCGATCCGTATCTTTTGGGTATTCACAGCCCACCTTCCGCAGATTCAGCATGACTTCTGACACACCCCCCAGGCGCTTAAACTCCGTGGGGACTGCGCCATGGTAAACAGGTTTCTCGCCTAATGGTATTTTTACCATGACCGGCCAGCCACGATACACCGCCCGTACCGGCTCCAGATACTTCTGGTGCGTGATTATCGTCACTTGGGATCGTTTGGACAGATACTTCACGGCTGGCGTGGTTTGCAGGATGTTACCCAGCCCGTACTGCGTCTGGTAATACAGCATCAGCTATGCAGCCGTGGGTTCTGGCACTGCGCACAAACCAGCTTCTTGTTGTCGTGGATCATCAGCGTCGCTTGGGACAGGAGTTCATGCGCCGCACACCGGCACACCCCTGAGCAGCCATACGTTACCATGCCTGAGTCATCGGCCATAATGACCAGCACCGAGCGCACCCCGGGCAATTGCGCCAGGTGATCGGCGTTCTTAACGGCAATATCGATCAGTATGGTCGTATTGGGCTCAGTCGTTGCGGTCATTCAATGGCTCCACGTGGAACAATACTACAAAACTCTGGGGTTCGTGATACGGTCGTGCTTGATGGCGCCGCTCTTTAAATTCGGGCTGATGTTGATGGCAAAGGTCAACCCCACCGCATCCAGCCGGTTCGGGCTCTTGATGCCCTTGCTGCGCATGGTCTTTTTCGGGGTCAGCACGATCCGGCTACTGGAGTCGTAGGAAAACGTCCGCGATATGGTTTCGCTGCGCAAGATGGGATCATCCGGTATTTCGCACGGCTCATCACTCAGCCACTCGCGGAAGCGGCCTATCATTTCATCACACACACGCATGTAGATGTGTTCATCCACCGCCCGTTCGCCCACCATCACCCGGTTGACCGGATAGCCGCGTTCACGTAACCGGTCGGCCACACCACTGCCAATGCCAGTCGCATCCACATTAATGGCATCCGGTTCCCAACGGTCAGCTTCCAAGGCCACCCAGCCCACCAGTTCCATGGTATTCAGCCCATGCCTGCCAGCGACTCTGGGCACTCTGCGGCCTTGGCGGAAAGCCAGCGCGGCCTCATCTTCCACGCCATCGCTCGGATCCAGCCCCATAATCTTCGGCCCCCGGTTCTCGATCAGTTCGCCTTTGGGGATGACAGCGCGATTGATCAGCTTGGCCGGGATCAGGGTCTGGCCTGTCACCCGCATGAAGGCTATCTCAGGGGTTGCCGGGTATTCCTGATCAAAGAAGTTGATATCGCCCCGGAAGTCAGGACCGTCAATCTTGGCGCGACGCCAGACCAGGTGCTCCATGGTGCAGCCACGGTGCGCGTAGTTGTCCAGGTAGTCGATTTCTTCCGGTGTCGGTGCCCAGTCTTCGGGAATAGGCCGCCTATAATCAGGATCCCAGAACCACGGCACAAAGACCGCGATATAGTCTCCCTTACTACGTATGGCATCTTCCCAGATGTAATAGAACTCGTTGTCCATGCCATTGCCAGTGCTTTCCAGGATGATTTCTGTCCCCGGGATGTTGGGGACAATTTGCCCCAAGGCCGCCATGTGATCGCGGGCTTGTGCCCAATAGGCTACCTCTGAACCATGGAAAAACTGGGCAGTCGCACTGCGGCCTGTGTCCTTGGCGCCCGCTGTGGCCACCAGATAACCGCTGTCCAGATCCCGGAAACTCAACTCCTTGGCATTGGCCTTCTTCGTGGCTGGTCGCAGCTCGTGCGGGCAATGGTTATGAAACCGCTCCACCATCTCAAAGATGTTGTTGGTCGCCTTGTCCTCATGCGTCAGGATAAAGGCTTTCTTGCCCATTTCCCCGGAGACACGCCAGTAAAACCGGCCTTCGGTGTAAGTGCTGACCCCTTGTTGCCTGCCTTTCAGGACCAGGGCCCGCACCCAGCCCTTATCACTATACTGTGCCTCGATTTTGTTATGGATATAGAGTTGGGCTTTATTGGGATGAAACGCCCGTAATGGGCCTTCTCTGGGCCGGACCCAGAGACACCGTGGGGCGTAATACAAGAAATCACGCCGGAAGTGGATGAGATCAGCGAACTTGGGGCTGACCTGGACGCTACTCATTGGATAAATCCTTTCTCAGCAGACCAGATCTCAGTGGTGTCAGGGTCAGGATCGGCGTCTGGGTTACATTGACACGGCATCCCGGGCGCACCACAGCACCCATCACCACTTTGCCAGGCAGCAAGCGGGTGCCTCTCGCAAACCCAACCTTCTCCGTGGCATACCAAACAGTCAGAATCTATCACGCAACCTCCGGATCATGCCCCCCAGACCACGCCGATCCACCACCTTGGCACCCAACGCGATGGCTTGGGCGCGTTTGGTCAGGCAGATGTCATAGTGTGGTGTGCTTTTGGGTTGGAAATAATGGCGCTTCATGCCAATGGCTCTGGCCATGGCGTGCAACTCCTGCAGGTCGTCGGCCAACAGGTGACACAGCACATATTGCCGTAGCCCGCGCTTGATCAGGTGCCGGCTGGAATCCACGTAAACCGTCATTTCTCGGCCATATCAATGCCTTGCCTATGTTCGTCCAGTGCAATGGCGGTCATTTTTCGCGGTCTTTTTTCCATGTTGCGGTGCGATTTACTCATATTTGCGTAAATTTACTCAATTTTGCGTAAATTTACTCAATGCACTCGCGGTGGTTTAGACTGGCTGTTTTCCTGTCCCTTTCCAGTAGTCTTCCCGGATGGTTCCTGTATTACGGTATAATCACCCTCCAAGATCCGGCCAGAGGCATCCGCCAAGGGGGTATTCATCAGGGCTTTCAGGCGTTCCTCATAGGTCAACTCAGTGCCTTCGCCACTGTCCTCGCGTAAACCAAAGGCTTGGCGCTCCAGTTTGACCAGGCGTTCGATGCTGCGGCTCAAGGTCTCCAGAATGTTGGCATCTTCACCCAAGCCCAGCAGTTTCATCATGGCCTGTAACTTCTTCTTGTCCAGTTTACCGTCCTGGTCGCCTTGCGCCATTTCCCGGGCGATCTCCATCAAATGCCCAGTGTGAATGCACTTGGTTTCGAGCCCGGACAGCAAGTTTTCCACGGTGGCGCGTAAACGGGCAATAATTTGGCGATGCTTGAGTACAATCTCGACCTGTATATTACTGTTGGCCTCAATAATCTCGGTTTCAGTGGGATCCGGTACGTCCTTGGTCACTGTCTTGGTCACCAATGCCTTGGTCACTAATGCTTCTGTGCGCTGTTTGATGCGTTCGGACAGATCACGATCCCAGCCAAAACGCTTGGCACGCTTGAGAATATAAGGATGTCCGATGTGATCTTCCCGTGGTTTATTGTGGTTATGTGCCTCGGCAATCTGGCGCACAGTCACAATGCCAGCCCGGTAATGCTTCTCGATAAACTCCCAGTCAATATTCTTACGCTTGGCGGCCATAGATTACATAAATTACCTGTAATGCGTCCTCAATAGTCTCAACCTTATGAATTGTACCACGCCAGTCCCGGTGAAATTCAACTTGGGCTGGTGTCAGCTTGCGTTTACACTGTGGACGGTGACTGTTTTTAACCTCCAACAGGTAATTCTTGCCCGCCAGGCCAACTACCAGATCCGGGAAGCCCTCTGATTATCGTCGGTACGCTTTCTCACGGGGAGGGAAAGTGTCAACAGCGTGCTATTGACACTTTTTTCCGTTTGCGATCACTGCGGCGGCGCTGGTAATGGTGGCGGCGTGCCGGTTGGGGTTCGCGGTTCAGGCACCGGGGACCTGCTCTGATGCGCCCACGGCGACGCTATGGCGTTCCATGTGGTCAATCATGGCCTCGACTATCCGATCATTAGTCCAGCGCCGGTCAACTTCAAAGGGTGGCACCAGTTTACGGCCATAGTCTTCCAGCCAATCCGGACTCATCTGCAGGAGTTGACCGGATAAAGGCTCCTGCCAGGGGATGGCCAAACCATGTGGTGGTGAATTGCCGTCTGGCGGGTTATTATCTTGTTGAGGTTCCGGAGGTCCCGCGCTGACAGGGACGGCGTTTTGCACCATAGCTTCTTCCGGGGTGACGTTGACCGCATGTGCAGCGCCTTCCATCAGGACCAAGTGTTCCTGAGATGTCCTGTATTCTTGACCCGTGATACCCGCATCCCCGTGGTCTGAGCCAACCGCGACATTCTCGGTGGCATCCATCTCGATAACGATTAATCCATTGATGACCTCCCGTAGATTAGCATTCACGCTTTTGGCAACATCTTCCACTGAGCAGATGATGGCCTTGGTGTTGACCGTTTGCAGCAGCTTCTGGAACAGCACGGTCAGGGCTTGTTCACGTTCATGCAGCGTGGCCGCGCTGGGGCAGTCAAACTGTTGCCCGTCCTGTGTTTCATAGATTTGTTTGTGCATAATGATTTCCTCTATTTAATAGCCGGTATTTATCCGGAGTTACCAAATCTTCCACCAGGGTTTTTCTTCTGGCGGTGTAAACGTATCAATGGGGGCGGCATAGCCATAATCGGCGCCGATCTGCTCCAGTTTCAGGTTGGCGCGGGTGCCCCATTCCAGCAGCCGCACGGACCAGTCCTCCAGATGGCCGTGGCTGTTACCGGCCCGGACTGGCGACGCTTCCGTTATCGTCAGGTGGGCTGGCACGGTCTCCCGTATAATCTCCTGCTCGTACACGACGTTCTGCTTCCCGCAACCGGCGATCAGCAGTGTTATGCACAGGAGTATCACGCCAAGTTTTATAGCTTTCATCGGTGCTCTCCAGTTGGGCGGTGTGTTCGTCATAGCCTGCCACCAAGCCGGATAGTTGGCGGTTTTTGGCGGCCAGTTTTTTGGCTGCGGCATCGGATTTCTCGGCTTGTAGCTTCATTTCTTGCATTCTGAGGCGCTGGCGCTCGGTCACCGCTACCAAGCTATTGATTTCCCCCTGCTTCAAGCCAGTCTCGATTTTGGCGTCCAGTAATGCCTGAAAGGTAAAATATAACGCAGCACACAGGACCAACGTAATGGCGGTCATAATCAGAAAGACTTTGGTTTGCAGGCCGAATAACATCAGGGTTTCCTCGTGATTAACTGCAATAAAAATTCTATATGCTCGTACCGGATCCACCTTAACTTGGCCGTGGTTTCCCGCTTGAATCTTGACTCAATCTCAGCCAGTGTCAGTGGCTCTGGATCATTGACCGGGCAGGTGATCCCCATTACGGCCTCGTATCCGTGTAATCGGTAGGGGTGGTGGTGTCGTCTTCCGGGTAATCAGGAGGCGCATCATCAAGACGCTGCGGGTGACATGGCCGCACGGTCAATATTTTGCCGATGGCGTACAGCCAACCGTCCTGTTTTTGTTTGCCACGAACCCGCAAATAATCGTAAATCATCGGGTTAAGCAGTGCCACCAGAATGCCCATGGTGATGACCCACTTCACGGTCAGGGGCTGCGCCTGTATCAAAAATTGCAGCAATTCCTGAAAGGCATAGGTGCTCCACGCGCCGAACATGAAACCCACCACGATGGCAAACCAGTATTGCCGGGCGACTGAAGGCAGTATGTTGTGGGTTTTAACGCTGATTTTTTTCCAGTAAGTGATCACGGCCAACGTGAGTGTGACAGCCACAATAAATGGAAAGGCCAGCATAACCAGATACACCCAGCCGTCCAGCGTGGTGAACCCGGGTCCGCCGGGCAGGGTGTTCTGAGGTGGGTAGGAGTAGGTGTCCTGGATCCCGGGATAACCCTCGCCGTCACCTATGGCATGAGCCCTCTGTAGCAGCCAGTCAAACATTACGGATCTCCAGCCGGAAGCGCTTGATACCTGCCATGTAACTCATGAACTGCCTGAATGCGATGGCGCTGTCTTTGACCATCGGCACGGCAGGATCCCGGGACAACCCGGGAGCCAGGCAACCGCCCAGTTCGTACGGATAGTTGGCAATGTGCATCTTGATATGCTTGCGTCCAGGCACATGCAGAATTTCATAAGCTGGATAATCCGGCTTGCCACCGGGTCCGTCGCCACCGTAGTACATGCCGATAACGCACTCAAAGCTGTCAGCCGGAATACAACTGACGCCGGGCCGATTGTCACGCCAGGGCAATTCCAGGATATGCAGGTTAAGGTTTTTGAAGGCATCATTGGGATTGTACAAATTGTCACGCCAGGGCAATTCCAGGATATGCAGGTTAGGGTTTTTGAAGGCATCATTGGGATTGTACAAAACGCCGAAGGTCACCCGGTCGGTGCGGTAATTACGATCCAGTATCAGTCTGCTTTTATCGACCATGGCCTCATCATACCGTTAAAAGTCCCGGGTCACTGGGGAGATGACCAGGGGAGTTGCATCACTATCCACAATTGGGGGAGGAGGTCTGAGGATAGTCTCGAAATAAAAAGATAGCACTAATATCACCATCTTGCCACACCCTGTACCTGCTGCAACTGGCCAGGCTTAGTTAATGCAGGCTTGATTAATGGTGGTCTCGCAGCGAACTCCAGTTCCATAACGGCCAGTTGCAGGTGTTTCAGGGCGCGGTTATAGCGCATACCGGCTGCACTGTCTTTTTCCTGGACCATGAGTTGGCTGACCATATTGATCTGCATGTTGAGCAGGAACAGGATATCGTGGTTAGTGTATTTCATTGGGTGTCCTCCAGATAACTCTCGATCACGGCTTTGGCCGGCCACGGGCTAATCGCGTTGCCGTAGGCGCGTAGTCGTCCCACATGATTGGCAGTCCGATGAGCCACCGGGAATGTGCCGGGTTCAACTGCACAGAGTTCGTATTCTCCGGGTTTACTGGGGTGCCGGCGCCAGATCCACTCGGCATCTGCCCAGAATCCGCCAAGAGGGCTTGGTTGGATAATTGCTCTCCCTTCTTGTATCCATATCGCTTCTGGTAGGTATTTTTGTTTTTCCCCTTGTGATCGCGCACTGCCGGTGTCGCCCAGTTCGACAGCAGTACAGCATCCTTCAGGTCGATCCGGTAACTGCCCGTCGATTCCGGATCCCGCTGGATGTCCTTTTTCAGCCGTCCCTGTTCTTTTGCCTGCCGCGCTGAAAGGTTGGCAAGGGCAGGATCCAGTCCAGACCGGGCGCTCGTCCGGCCATTCGGCAAGTCTGAGCGCGTAGGACCAGACGCCGATCCCGGCGAAGAAGTGGCACTGGGTATAGCCAGCAAGTTCAGTTGGTTTGACATCCTCGATACTCCGTTCATCCACATCGCCCGACGCCAGTATGCCAGCGTCAATCAGGTTGCGCAGCCACTGGGCACAGTAGGGATCAATCTCGTTGTAATACGCTGTCACTCATCCGCCTTGTGATAGCAACGCGGCAGGTAGTTAATCAGCTTGTGTTCTGCCGCCCACTCCCATAATACGCCGGGCGGCACATCGTACCAGTGTTCAAAACCCAGTTGGGCTTTCAGGATTTCCCAGCCCCACTGTTCCAGATGCTTGATCACCTGTTGATCAAAACAATCCTTGGCTTGTTCTACGGTCGCTCCCTCGGGGAATATTTCATACGCGACCAGGCACTCCAGTTCACCGTTCTGGTGCTGGATGCTGTGCTCGGTATGGGTCATGGGGACCATCCACCAGCCCGGTTTATAGGCAGTGCCAGCGCCTTTAGCGATGCGGCGCACATGACAAGCGATAGATCGGCCTACACCATCCTTATGCTCGTTATAGTTGCCGGATATCCATGATTTGCAGTAGGTCAGCCAATCTGCATATTCTCCCGGTGAGCCAATCTTGCCCCAGACGAGCGGACAGCGGAAAAAGCCGCTCACCTTCAATTCCCGCGCCTCGTTGCCGTACGGGTGGGTAGATTCAGTTGCATCGGCCAGGGTCGCTATGTCACCCTCGGCCAGAGTCACGTGCATAATATGGCCGGTTTTGGTGGCCGTAGCGGTATCCATGCCCCGGAACACTTCCAGTTGTTCAGGATCCTGCAGTCGCAGTTTAATCCAGGGTCCAATCGAGCGGCTTTCCCCCCAGTCCAGCAACTGAGCCTCGGAGTGCAGTAGAATATTCAGCGGATCGGTCATGCTTGTGTCCAAATATATGCTGCATCCCGTGACATCCCATGGTTGTCATGGAAACCGTATTGTTTTTCTAACTGCTTTCTTTTAGCGATGGCATCATTAATGTCCGCGTGTAAGCCGCCGCTGATGTGTTTGCCATTATGGTGAATCTGGGCTTCCCATTTCTTATCTCTGGGTTTCCAGACCACTCCCACCGTGCCGCTTGAATTATTTTTGTGTAATGACCGGTTCCTACTGTTTAATTTACGGGTTGCTTCACATAAGTTGGTAATACAGTTACAGTCACGTTTATGATTTTCATGATCGATCTCATCAACAGGCCATTGCCCATAAACATATAACCAAGCAAGACGGTGTGCCAGATATCGCCGCCCGTTAATCTGAATGTAACGATAGCCATCAGGGTGTAAAGAACCGCCCACGTTGCCGCGCTTTTCTCTGCCTCTCGAAACCTTCCAGACAAACACGCCAGTATCCGGATTGTAGTCCAGCAGTTCTTTCAGTTCGCTTTGTGTAATATCGCTCACCACGCCGCCTCGGTGAGCTCATACACGTTCCGGTTGTCCTTGCGTTCGCCGGTCTTGCGTATCAGCCCATTGGTCTCCAGTGGCTTGAACCTGGGGCTGATCGAGATAATCGCATTCTGGCCAAAGCCACGATGTTTGATCAACCAGTTGGCGGCATCCAGCGATGTGCCTTTCACCAATATCCGGAGCGCCAGCAGGGTCATGGCTTCCAGGTTCGGGAGTTTCTCGGTGACCTTGCGGGCGGCTTCATGAGAGGTCGTTGGATCACCGGTTCTGGCCAGTGCCTGATCAGTGCTCATGTTTTGCCTCCTCGGCTTTCAGCCGTTTGATCACCCGGTTGGTAAAATCATTCCAGTATTCCCCTTGCTTCCATTCGATTCCAAAATTCTTGCCTATTACCTGATAATCCACTGGGTTACTGCCGTTTTGTTTTTTGGCTGTATCATTGCGCAACTCAACCCATTTTTCCCAACGCCGGCCTGATAACCAGCCCTGTGGCCATTTCGGTGTCAGCCCCTTATCCAGCAGGATATTGCGGTGTTTGGCTTCCTGCTCTGCGCCGTACAGGATATCCGGTAACAGTTTTTTGGTGACTTTCAGATCCAGCCAGGCATCTGCCGCTTCGGCCTTGCCGTCAAACTTGGCAAAGGTTTTCCAGAACTGATCAAACCAGAGAAACTGATCCCCGTACAGCTTACGCTTTTTTTTGGTCAGGTAGGTTTCGGTGTCAACGAGGATTGGATCGGGTGGTGTTGGTTCAGTTTTTGAGACAGTCTCACCTGTTTGTGTACCCGATTTGTGAGAATCGGGAAAGTTAGTATTCAATTCCCTTCCCTTCCCTTCCCTTCCCTTCACGATGGACGGGTACTGGACGGGTACTGGAATATTACTGGAGTCTTCCCATGTTATTTTTATCTTTTTGATTTTACTGTCATTTTTATGACTGATGACCTGATGTTCTGAAAATGTACAGATGTTGCCGTAAGTTTTCCCGTCTTCTCCCCGCCCAATCTTGATCCACCCTACTTTTTGCAGTTGTTGGAGCATTACTGGAATGGTACTGGAATGTTCCCGTAACGGTATGCACTCGGCTTTGACGAGTCCTGGATGGGCATTGAAATACCCTTCATCGTCGGCATAGTTGAGTAATGCCCCAGCCAGAATATGGGTATCCGCCGGGAGCAGACTCAATACCTCATGCTTCCAGAACCCCGGCTTAATAGTGCGGATCCTGGCCATAATCAAACGTTCTTGTGATGACGTTTGAAATGTTTGATTAAGGGGTGCTGTCGCAGTGCATCATAATGGGCTTGTCCGGCTGTTCTGCGGCCACTCCGGAACGCGTTATTGGTGATCTTGATAATGTAGTTGTAATCGACGCCGGTTTCCCGGGCGATCTTCGGGTACTGACCTTTCAATCCCTTGAGCCGTCTCAGTATTTCTGCATGGCTCATGCGTGGCATAGCGTGTCCTCTTTGTTGGTATCAGATTGATAGGGATCGGATCATCCTCTTGTCATAGGGATTTTTTGTGCATCGATATATTTTTTTGCGTCTTCAGGGTGAATAACATACCTTCTGCCATGACCACAAGAAACCAGTCTTGCTTTTAAAAAGCCTTGTTTAATATCGTTTTGTATTGTTGCAATGCTTCGCCCGGATTCCAGCACCATTTCTTTTACCGAAACATACACGGCATCTGGGTCTATCGGCTCATTCCGCCCATACAATTCATTTTGTAAATCAATAGCTTCTTGCGCCCTTCTTTTTGCTTCAACGCGCCGCCTTAGTTGTTCGAGTTCGTCTTTTGTCATTTCTTTTCCTGCGTACAGTTTGCACATCATAAACACACCCGGCTGTGTTCGAGCAGACAACCGGGCATGTAGGCTGGCCACGTAGCGCCTATGGCGTCTCTGGGTAGCCCAATTTAATTAAATATCATAAATGCAAAAAATGCAAGTAGCAGTAAATAAAACTTGCTTTATTTTTTAGACTGGTCTATTTTTATGGGGCAAGTAGTTAACAAGGAGATAATTATGCACCCGCTTTATATCATCATGTTGTGTATGCTTGCCCTGGCAGGCACAAGCTATATGGCAAAATCCATTAATGACATGCCGCTGGTCTATGTCGGCAGCCCCAGTAATCAGTGCAAACAAGTCCTGTCCAAAGATCCAATCCATACCTGCGACAATTTGCCGCGTAAATACGGTCTGGTCTGGGTTGCAGATGAATATCAACCTTAACCCGTACATTACAAGGAGCCTATTATGTTAAGCAAAAACCTGTTACGCATTCTCCGTGAAGACATTAATGCCGCGCTGGTCGAAGCCGGCAAAAAACACAACATGACACTCCACGCCGGGAATTGCAGTTACTCCGGCGATACCGCCACGTTCAAGCTGGAAGTCCAGACTGTCGGTGGATTGAGCAAGGAAGCACAGGCATTCAATGAACTGGCCAGCGCGATTGGCATGGAGCCTGATGATCTGGGCCGCACGCTGTATATTGATGGCAAGGAATTCAAGATTGCCGGATACCTGACTCGCGCCAGAAACAATAACATCCTGATTGAATCAGCGGATAGCAAAAAAAGATCCAAGATCAATATTTCAATGGCAAAAATCTTGTTAAATGCTCATGGCTCTAGCCAGCATGAAGATGATCGCGTCAATCAGGGCATGGGCGTGAGAACCCGTAATTCAGCCGGAATGGAACCATCGTGAAGACGCCGATCCAGCGATTGATAGCCGTAGTCAGGCGGAGATGGTGAACGGATACCGATGCCATGAGTTCATCATTTTGCACGTGTTGTGGCCGTGGTCTGAAAGACCCGACTTCTATTGAGAAAGGGATAGGCTCCATCTGTGCCGCCAAGCAGGCCGCCGAAAATGCAAGAGCCGAGGCGGAAAATGAAAACCCGGTATTGTATGGCGTTGGCAACATCCTTGACGTTGGTTTGGTCTGCAAACGGCTGGAGGGTGGCCGTCTCGCCTGCAATATTCTACAGATTCATGCCCACCACAGCCCAACTGGTATGGAATGCGGCTATGGCGGCAGCGGCCCGGCAGACTTGGCCTTGAATGTCATGGCCATATTCTGCCCGATAGATAAATCACACATGGATGAAGATCTCGTCAAGTTATATGACGGCAGCCAAGTATCAAGGCGTGCATGGGATCTGCATCAGAACTTCAAGCGCCAGTATATTGCCGGACTAAGTAAACATGGAGGCACGATCAGCGCTGAGACCATTCGCAAGTTCATTGCAGATAATTATGTGGAGTCACTGATATGAAATTTGGCGAACTCACACAGTCACAGAAGATGCAGGCATGTAATCTATTTGGTGGACGGCATTATGATGGACTTGATTATGAAGTTGATCCATCCGGGCGGGTACTATCACGCAGTTACCGCCCACCTGTGGAGTTTGTTTGCAGCTACTGCATGGAGAAGGTGATCGCGCCACATTACTGCATGGCTAAATATTCACAGGAGTCCTGTTGATGACTAGGGTGAACTATGCCGACAATATGTATTACACGTTCACGGTGCAGATCGCCCGCCAGACCGAGAAGGCCATTATTATTGAAAACCTGGGCAAGCGGCGCGTGGTTATTCCCAAGTCATTGATACGCTATGCAGACCGGTGGGATAACGTCCAGGACGGTCAGGAAGTCAAAATCGAACTGCAACTCTGGAAAGCACGGGAGCAATATCTGGTATGAGGAAAGCATCTATAAGGGTCACGGTAGATTATGACCTTGGTGAATCTCAAACAATTTGTAAGGAAATTGAGCCTTTCCATATAGAGAAGTTTGCACCGATTGACGTGTGTGATGATGATACTTTTATTCTATTCCCAGACACTGTTAGTGAGGCACAAGCACAGATTATTAATGTAGAGCGTAAAGGCTTTGCCAATGATTTATCCAAGGAAATAAGCAATGCTTTATATGAATTAATGACCATAAATGATACTAAAAATGGTTACAAAGAGAGATCCAATGACCAAGAAAAAAGTTAAACCGTTTTCACAAAACCTGATTGCTATCAAGGCCGAACCCGCCCTGATGCAGATCAATTTCGATGAATTAAAGGAAGCACTGGCCACCGAACTCCAGAAGTACGATATCACAGTCACCCTGGACACGGTAAAGGATGCCAAGGCACTGGCCACCGAACTGAACAAGACGGCCAGCGTCATTGACCAACGCCGCAAGGAGGCCGTAGCGCAGGTATCCGAGCCCATCAAGACATTCGACGCCCAGATGAAGGAACTGGTGACCATGTGCAAGGATGGCCGGGAGAAGATCAACAGCCAGGTCAAACAATTTGAAGACGAGACACGCGAACGCGCCAGGATCCTGTTAATGGAATACCGGGATGAACTCTGGGAACTCCAGGACATACATCTGGATTACCGGAATGCGGATATCCATGATTTGGTGCTGCTGACCAGCCTGACTGACAAAGGCAACCTGACCGCTGGCGCCAAGGCCGCCGTTGAACAGCGCGTCCGGAATAATCGCTATAAGCAGGACAAGGTAAACATGCGCCTGCTGCAACTGGAAAATGCCTGTTACAAGGCGGGTATGACCACGCCGCTGACCCAGGAACACGTTAAAGCCTTTTTGCTGGCAGAAGATGAAGACTATAACCGGTCTCTGGAACGCCTGATTGCCAGTGAATTACGGCGACAGGAAGAAGCTGAAATCAAAATGCGTGAGAAGCTCGAGAAAGAACGTCTGCAACAGGAACAACAACACCAGAAGGAATTTCAGCAGAAGGCCGAACAAGAGATAAGGTCTGATACGTTATTGCCTCAACAGGCACCATTGGGCAAGCCGCCAGAGACAAAAAAGAAACCAACACCAGCCGCTGAACCGGAACCAGAAAAAGCCCCGCCAGGCAAGGTGGCTTTGACCGTCGTAGCGACGTTTGAAGTCGCTGTCCCGCCCACCGTGACGGATGAAGCGGTCATCAGTAAATTACGCGAGAAGCTGGAACAAGCCGGGATTACCAGTTTGAAGTCTATCGTGGTGGATACCATCAGGAATTAATATGCTTGCTCTTGATTTTGACGAACCGGTAAAGGTAAAAATAGCGGAACCCAAACCCGCCGAGCCGGAAGTCCAGTTGATCAAGCCGGACGAGGTTCGCTGGCTGGGTGTATATGACAATCTGGACTTTGCCACCTATCAGCGTGCGCCCGGGATCAACAACAGTGGCCTCAAGACCTTTCACCGCTCCCCTGCGCATTACATCACTGAGAAATACCACCCGCAGCCGGAGACACGCGCCAAGAAGGTAGGGCACGCCCTGCATTGTCTGGTGTGTGAGCCGGAGAAATTCAGGCAACTCTATATTGCCGCCAAGTACAAGAGTTACCGCACCGACGAGGCCAAAGCCTGGCTGCAGGCCGCCGAGGAGGCGGGCTTCTTTGTCCTGCGCACCAGTACCGAGTCTGATCCGTTCTGGAATCCACCGGAATGGGATCTGGTGCATCGCATGGCCGACAGCCTGCTGAACAATCCGGTGGCGGCTCTCTTGTTACAAGGGTATTTCGAGCGATCCATCTTCTGGGTAGATAAGGGCGATAACCGGCATGAGGGCACGTACAAACTGTGCAAGATGCGGGCGGACATTTATAACCAGGATCACCGGATGCTGGTGGATTTGAAGTCCGCAGAGGATGCGAGTTACGAAGGGTTCCGCCGCGCTGTTCACAGTTGGGATTATCACCGGCAGGAGCCGTATTATTTGATGGGGGCAACCTCAGAGGAAGCCGTCAAGGCAGGCATGGACGTGAAAAACGGGTTTATTTTTATTGTGGTGGAGAAACAACCGCCGTGGGCAGTGGCTGGTTACAAGCTGGATCCTGAATGGGTCCGGGTAGGCCGGGAAATCATCCACCGCGACCTGCAGGGATATAAACAATGCCATGATGCCAATGAGTGGCCATGTTATGGCTGGCAGGGCGGCGAAGTATTCACACGCGATCTGGTGATGCCAGGTTACGCCAATTTTCAACGAGTGTTTTAGGAGACAATCATGCAAGACGAAGAAATTAGCAACATAGCCGACAGTCGGGCATTGGCCACGGTCATCAAGGCCGAGATCGACACACAAATCAGCACAGCCAAAGCCTACCCGCGATCCGTAAAACAATTTATTGATGAGGCCAGCGAACTGGCAACCATGGATATCGACATTGCCGCCGAATGCTTTTATGTGCTTCCCGCCCGTGGCGAGAACAAGAAACCCATTGAAGGACCCAGTTCCCGGCTGGCGGAAATCGTCCAGTCCTGCTGGGGCAACTGCCGCAGTGGTGCCCGGATCATCGGCGAAGAACAGGACTTCATCATCGCCCAGGGCGTGTTCCATGATCTGGAGCGCAATTCCTACACCAGTTATGAAGTCCGGCGCCGAATTACTAACAAGGAAGGCAGACGCTACAGTGGCGACATGATCGCCACCACCGGTAATGCGGCCTGCTCTATTGCCCTGCGTAACGCCGTATTCAAGGGCGTGCCCAAAGCCTTCTGGCGCCTGATTTATCAACGCGCACGGTCTGCTGCGGTAGGCGATCTGAAAACTATCACCGAACGCCGTGAAAAGGTGATGCAATACTGGGAGAACCTCGGTATCACCCGGGAGCAGATCTTCCGTACCCTGGACGTGGCTGGTCTGGAGGACGTAGGCCAGGATGAATTGCTGAAATTGCGCGGGATTGCCAATGCGATTAATGAAGGTGACACCACGCCGGAACAAGCCTTTGCGGATACGGATTCAGAGACGAACCCGGCGCAGTCCAAGGAAACCGAGGCGCTCAATAAGGAGTTGAAGGAGAAGGCCACCAAGAAAGCGGGCAAGAAACCCACCGGCAAAAAGGGTAAAGCCAAGACAGAACCGGACCAGGGCGTTGATAACCCGCCACCCACTCTCCAGCCGGACACCACCACGATGACCAAGGTGGATGTGTTCGCCAAGGTCAAGCTGATCGAGAACAAGCTGGCCAAGGCCAAGACGCCAAAAGACTATCAGGAAATCACGGATCTGCTGGATGAAGTGCTGGATCTTGGCCGTGAAGTCCTGACCGAGCCGGCAGACAAGGAAAAACTGGCACTGGCCGTGGATGGCGTTAAGGCGGCATTGCCTGAGAACGAGTGAATTTTTACTCCCAAGCTGTGGGGGAATGTCCACAGCAACGAAAGAGGATATACCCATGAGTGGATTGAGATCTTTTGTACAAATCCTTGGCAACTTGCGGCGCGGTCGTACCGAGTCCGAGTTGTCCGAGGCGCTGAGCAAACTGGTCGGCACCGTCCAGGAAACCGGTAAAGCCGGTCAACTGGTGCTGACCATTGATGTTCGGCGCATGAAAGGGGCGGCAGCGCATGTATTGCAGATTGCCGACAATATCAAGGTAAAGATGCCGGAACGCGACCGCGACGCTTCCATGTTCTTTGCCGACGATGAAAACAACCTGCACCGTCAGGATCCGCGTCAGTATGATCTGATCCCGGAAGATGCGGACAAGACCAACGTCAAGGAGTTAGCGCAAAGCGTGCGGCCCAGATCATCAGGCTCCATGCCAATCGCGCTGGCCAGTTCATTGAATGCGTAAATACTACGACGAAGACGGCCATGAAGTGGTCGCACTGGCCGAACAGTTCATCGCGGAACTGGCCGCCAAAGGCATTCAGCCACACGTCATTGACAGCATCGAGCAGTTGGCAGCACCGTTGCTGGCTGTGCAGGAAGGTGTGAAGCTGGAAAGTCTGGAGCAGTATCTGCCACAACCGGTGCGGGTGAAGCAAACCCATATTCTCACCGCTGAAAAGAGTTTCATCGAGTACCTCAACCGGTTTAAAAACAGCGACAGCATTGTGATCGCACAACCGCAAGAACACACTTTCGGCTGCATTCTGGATTATCACGCAGCAGAAAGTTCACCGTCTGGCAAGCAGGTTACCCCGGCTTGGTGCGATCATACGTGCGTGCTTAAACTGGAACTCTCGAATGAATGGGACACTTGGCTGAAAATGAATAAACAGCCTTTCCAGCAAGCGGCGTTGTGCGACTTCATCCAGGAAAATGGGCCGGACTTTCTGCACCCGACTCACGCCGACATGCTGGAACTGGTGCAGAGGTTTGATGCCACCCAGGATGTCAGCTTCAAGTCCGCCATGCGTATGGAATCCGGCGATGTTGAATTGCGATATGAAACCAAGACCGCTGTACATGGGACTGTGCAAATACCGCAACAGTTTGAAATCAATATCCCGGTGTTCCAGCATGACAATGAGCGGGTGCCACTGAAAGCGTGGTTCCGGTACACCATCCGGGAAGGAGTGTTGATAATGCGCTACAAGCTGCACCGCCCCGACAAGGTATTTGATAATGCCTTTGAAGCGGTGTGTGAAAACATCAAGGAAGAAACCGTATTGCCGGTGTATATCGCGTAACCAGCAGCATATTACCCGCCCCACTCTCACTGAGGCGGGTCTTTTAAGGTGACTTATGAGCAGACACAGAAAGAAAAAAAACAACTTGCACACTGAACAGTCGCAAAACGCTATCAAGCAGAATTTTCAATGGCCCACCTATCTGGTGGAATTGCCGCCCGAGAGTTGGAAAGACGAGAAAGCGCCGCCCAACCTGATCCGGGTATTACGCTCCCGGAAATATCTGGTGCAGATCAATGAAATTACACCGGATAAATTATTAATGATGGGGATCAGTCGTATAGCCAACTTTAAGATTGACGCAAAGCTGGTGGATCACATTACCTGGCCGGAACTGCAAACCCTCAAGCGCGAGGCTGGCTATCACGATAAATGCGCCGTGGAAATTTACCCGCCAGACGGGTATATCGCTGACACGGGCGCCCGGCATCTGTGGATTTACCTGCAAGGCGTGCCTTATTTCATGTTCGGGAAAGAGCAGTATATTGCCGATCAGCCAAAGATTATTTTGCCGGGGGCGTAAGGAATGACTATCGAATTACGCCATGGCCGCTATCAGGATGTGATGCACGATGTTATGTGTGATCACCTGATTACCGACCCGCCATTTTCCGAGCGGACTCACAGCGGCCAGCGTCACGGCAGGAAGGATCCGCGATATACCAAGGACAAATCTACCATCCTGTCCGCAAAAGGACTGCCGTATGAACCGTGGACAGCCAAGGAGATTATCGAGTGTGTCCACTTCTGGCATGAGCGCACCCAAGGCTGGATGTGCATATTCACTTCACACGATCTGATTCCACTGTACAGCAAGGTAATGAAACGGGCAGGCCGTTATGTCTTTGCGCCCATTCCCTGTATCCAAATGTACCGCAATGTCAGGCTGGCGGGCGATGGTCCGGCGAACTGGACAGATTACCTGGTCGTATCCAGGCCACGCACCATGCGGTTCTGGCGGGCGCTACCCGGTGTATATATTGGTGCTTCCCATGACCCCGGCGAGAATGCACTGGATCGCAGCAAACGCGCAGTGCCGGGCGGCAAACCCGTCTGGTTGATGCAACAGATTATCGAGGATTATTCAGATGGCAGCGACTTGATTGCAGATTGTTGTGTTGGCGGTGGTTCTACATTAATCGCGGCAGCCTCACTGGAACGCCATGCCATTGGCGCCGAGAAAACCGCAAAGACCTATAAAAAAGCACTGCACAATATTTCCAAATTCAAGGCGGTTCCTCTGGAGTTGCAGGAAACCGGCCATATTCAGGATTTATATACCAATGCCAGCCTTTAACTATAAAAAACAGTTTGCTGAACTGGTGGCTACTGGCCGGAAGCGCCAGACCATACGCGCCATGCGCAAACGGCCTATCAAAGTGGGAGACAAGCTGTATCACTTCACTGGGATGCGCACGAAGCAGTGCAGTCAATTATTACCGGAGCCAACTATATGCGTCTCAGTATGGACAATCTGGATTTATAAAAACAGTGCGGTGTATGTTGGTTATGGCGGCAAGTGAATAAGATTGCGCCCACTACTTGGTTACAATGCCATGTTGGGACTGCCTGCTGCACTTATTAATGCCATCACAGCGATGGATGGTTTCGATTCATCACAGGCATTAATTGATTTTATCAAAAAAGAACATGGCCTCCCTTTCAAGGGGCAGGTGATCCGATGGTAGACGATTCAATGGTACAGAGCGCGGTGGCGCCGGAGCTTGGGAGCCACAGGGGGCATTCACACCCGAAGATAGACGCACACCCTGCCCGCGCTTCTGTACCTCCAGTTTGTCCGTATTGCAACACCAATGCTGTGTTACTGGATCCAACGCCTGCCGAGGCTGGTGATTTGGCAGCTTATCCCTATAAAAAATATTATGGCCCGTTGTGGGTGTGCAGCCATTATCCAACTTGCAATGCGTATGTGGGTTGTCACCCTGGCACCACCATGGCCCTGGGCCGGCTGGCGGACAAGGAACTGCGGCTATTGAAATCACAAGTCCACGCCGTATTTGACCCGCTTTGGATGTATGAACATGCCATTCGCAAACGCCGTTATAGGCGTCGTGGCAACATGAAAAATATCATCCGCAATAAATGGTATGAATGGCTGGCAGGGAAACTTGGGATCCCGGTAGAACAGTGCCATATCGGCATGTTTGATAACGACACCTGCCAGCGTGCCATTGAGATCTGTAAAAACCACAGAGGAAAGAGAACATGTTGATACTCAGCAGACGCGAAAATGAGAGTATTACGATTGGTGACAATATCACTGTCACGGTAACCAAGATCGCCCGCGACAATGTTGAAATGGTGATTACCGAGAATGGTAATCGTCACGTCGTTAATCGTGGCGTGAATGAAGTCGTGCCATTGACGGACGATATCCATATTCAGGTTACCAAGATTGTTTTCAATCAGGTGAAAATCGGGATTGATGCGCCCAAAAAGGTCCCGGTACACCGGGAAGAATTCAGGGATCGACTGATTAAAAGCGGTGAAGGTAATATCAGTTTGGGCGGTCGGCATGGCAGATAAAAGCCGCATAGAATGGACAGAATCCACCTGGAACCCGGTCACTGGTTGCAGCAAGGTCAGCCATGGCTGCAAGAACTGTTATGCCGAACGTGACTGGGTGAGACTGTCCGCGCCACGCACACCACCGAATGTTTATACCGGACGTAAATTCACCGATATTATGTGCCACCCGGAACGTCTTGATCAGCCACTGCGCTGGACGAAACCGCGCATGATATTCGTCAACTCAATGTCTGATCTGTTCCATGAGAGTGTGCCGGATGAATTTATTGCGCAGGTATTTCAAATCATGGCGCAATGTATTGGTAAGCACATATTCCAGATACTCACAAAGCGCCCAGAGAGAATGATGAAATGGATCAATGCGTGTGGTAAATCAGAAACAGGTTACATAACTCACAACCGTCAGAATCCAAATGGATTCGATCCTGGCACTGGAATCATTGTGTCTTATCCAGAATACGAGCACTCGCACGGCTATACTAACTTTAAAAATGTTATCAGTGAAAACTGGCCGCTCCCCAACGTCTGGCTCGGTGTTAGCGTAGAAGATCAAAAGACTGCCGACGAACGTATCCCGCTGTTACTGCAAACGCCTGCTGCTGTCCGCTGGATCAGTGCAGAGCCGTTGCTGGGTGAAATTGATCTGACCGCGCTTGATCCGGACGGGGATAGTGAAATAAACGCATTGACTGGCCATACAGCCGGAGAGCAGGCCGAAGCATGGGGATGTAATATCTCCCGTTTCCATGACATACCGCCATTGAACTGGGTGGTTTGTGGCGGCGAGTCCGGCCCACACGCACGACCATCACACCCGGACTGGTTCCGATCACTGCGCGATCAATGCAAGGCGGCGGGCGTGCCGTTTTTCTTTAAGCAATGGGGTGAATATTTACCATTTGAAGAACATGAAGAAAATATGATCAGGGATTGGAAATTAATGGATGCAAACGGAACAGTCGATATCCCTGATGGTCGCTGGCCTGATAGCGAATTGCGTGAAGTTGGAATTGAAAAACTCGGCAAAAAAGCCGCAGGCCGTCTGCTGGATGGGAAAGAACACAGCGAGTATCCCTATGGATAGAGTCCAGATTAACATGATTAAAGAAGCCCAGGACAACGAGAATATGCTGTCCGAGTGGGAGCATGACTTCATCAACAGCTTGGCGGACAAGGATGAAGACTATACGCTGTCAGAGAAACAGAATGCTGTTTTATTGCGTATCAATAACAAAGTTATTACAGGATGATTGAATGAAAACACTTAACCTATCGCCTGATTTAAAACTCAGGCTAGAAAGCAGACTGTTAAATGCCATTGAAAAAGATAATAAATCCGGTTGTTGGGTATGGAAACGCGGTTGTTTTAAAAGCGGTTATGGCCAGGTAAAGTGGCCTCAATGATGAAATGCTCACAATCTACAGTTTGGCGCATAACAAATAAAGCTACCAGAGCATCTGCATGAAACAGAAAATTATATTATCAAAAGACTTATCCTTGCCTATTGATGCTGTCACCAGTACGCCTGCTTTTTTGGGCAGAAAAGGATCAGGTAAATCTTATGGCGCTGGGAAGTTTTCTGAACAGTTATTGGATGCCGGTTGTCAGGTCATTATTCTTGATCCTGTCGGTATTCATTATGGACTGCGCCTCGACAGCACAGGCAAGAAACCGAGTAAATATGAAATCCCGATCCTCGGCGGTATTCACGGCGATATACCACTGGAACCACAATCCGGCTCTCTCGTTGCTAACTTTGTGGCAGAGACTGGAACCAGCCTGATATTGGATGTATCACAATTCATGAAGAATCAGCGTAAGCAGTTTGTCACTGATTTTGCCGAGCAGCTATTCCATCGGCAAAAGTCCAGACGCACCGCTATGCACTTGATCATAGAGGAAGCCCAGGTATTTATTCCACAACGATGCGGCAAAGATGAAACCCGCATGGTAGGAGCCATGGAGGATATAGTCAGGCTTGGCCGAAACTATGGTATTGGCTGCAGCTTGATCAGCCAACGTCCGCAATCTGTTAATAAGGAAGTATTAAATCAGTGTGAGCCACTGGTAGTATTTCAACTGGTCGGCACCCATGAGAGAAAGGCCGTGCAGGAATGGGTCTATCATTCCGGCGCGGATGTCACAGATTCGCTCAAACGTCTGCCGGAATTAAAAAATGGTGAATGTTATTACTGGTCACCCGGCAATCGTCAATTCGTCAAAACAAAATTTTACGCCAAAATCACTTACGACTCATCAGCAACGCCGACTTTTGGGGTCAATACACCGCAAACCGGACAATTAAAACCTGTAGACCTGGATACACTCAAGTCCACGATGAAAGACACCATTGACCGCGCCAAAGAGAATGACCCCAAGAACTGATGCACTACTTGGAAATAGTACGATAAGTGGTCTACATGAGACTATGTATGCTCATGCTTGTAAGCTAGAAACCGGAATCCTGGGCTGGAGAATAAACCATGAGGGATAAGCTCTTAATAGAAAAATTAAAAAATGCTAATGATGAATTATCTAAATTATATGCAGAATGTCTATCTAGGAAAGAAAATATTGAGCATGAATATAAAGCAAGGGTGTTTGAACTCATCCAGGCACAGGAAGATAATAAGCGGTTGAGGGAGGTGTTGGAGTTTTATGCCGCTGAGGATAATTACTATATAAAAATGCAGGTTATTGAACCTGATGATGGAACAATTGCAAGATTGTGTTCTGCGACTGGGACATTAGATAATCCGGTTGAAATAGACAAAGGCCAACGCGCAAGAGATGCACTGGAGAAACCATGAATATGACATTAAATCAGGCTATTAATATTTTTATTTATCATAGATGCCATGGCTGAACTGGAGGCGTTAGGAATAGGTAAAGCGCCACGTGTGCAAATCGCCATGTTTTCCGGGTACACCAATATTATGAGTAAGGGGTTCGCCAATTCCATCAGCCAATTACGCACGGCTGGCTATATTGATTATCCCGATGCTGGCACTGCCAGCCTCACCATGGAAGGCCGGGTGTTTGCCAATCTGGCCATAAAGCCGCGCACCACACAGGAATTGCAGGGACGAGTCATGCAGATGCTGGGCGGATCGGCCAGAAGGATATTAGAGCCATTGATTAGGAATTACCCGGATGCCATGACCAAGGAGGAACTAATGGAACAAGCAGGGTACAGCAACATGATGTCAAAGGGGTTCGCAAACACGGTCAGCAGATTACGCACATTGAAACTGATTGACTACCCGGAACGCGGATATGTTGTCGCGTTGCCAGTATTATTCCTTGACAATTAGAAAGAATAACTTATGAAACTTGGTGTAGTTGGACACGGCATACAAATAGACAGCTTGCTGGCTGAAACACCGGTTAATAGATACAGGCCGTCACGTGGCGAACCAATACCACTGCGATTGACCACTCATCCAGAAAAATGCCCGAACGCACTACACGCACGATCTAAAATGTCATGCAATGCACCACTGGAAACACCGGCCAAGTCCGGGCGCAAGCTAGGAGACGGTCGTTGGAAAACTTTTTGTATGAACTGCGGATTCGTGTACTACGATATTGAATAGTCGGTTTGACTGAGTAAAATGGCTTAACCCTGACCGGAGCCAATGCCATGCAAGAATCTGCCGTCTATTTCGGGATATTTATTACCTTCTGCCTGATTGCCTTTGCCATCGTCCTGTATAGAAAGTGGTTGACTACAGGTCAGGCCATCCTTGGCGCTCTGACCTTGGTGGCCATACTGGCCATACTGGATATTGTCCTGCTGGAACTGAAAGACGGGATCAGGACCGGGGAGCCTCCGCCGTACAGCTATCAGGAGTAATGAAATATTCACCAGTCTCTACTCCATGCGTATCCTTGTTGTTACGTTGATCCAGCACGTAAGAGGAAATGTTCACCAGTTCATAACTGACAATCCGGAGTAGGATTTTTAACCAAGTGGCATAACATAGCTTCCCATCCGGCAGATCCCGACCACGGGTCCAAGTTTCCCCGGCGCGTGGTTTCCGTGAAGTAGCAATGCAACCCAGATATCCGCAGTTTGCAGTGTCCTTGGGCGCACAGGCGGAAATGATGTACTCATTGTTATTGGTAAACAATCTGACCTTGATCTTTTCAACGACATTCTCGCCAACTTCAGCATCACCTTCCTGCCGATGAATAATATCCACCAGAAAGTGAGTATCAAAATCGGCGTAGGCATTGCACAAGTCATCCCTGATCCAGTTCAGTAGATCTTCTGGTTTGGCAGCGACATGAGAAGCCTCTAATAAGGCTTGTTTGGAAGGATGATTGATGTTTTCATCGGTCATAACGACCTCCTATAGATTCATGTTGACACCCATAACGGGTGGACGATTGAATTATCAATCAAATTCCAATGGAATTCCAATCAATTTGGAGTGAGTACCGTCTCCGCATACCGGCGATTGAAGAATGCCTGGCGCTTCCGGATCAGGCTGTCAATATCATCAATCCGGCGCTTTTTCTCATCTGATGGCAGGATATCATTGGCCTGGATATCACGGCGGCGCTTACGCAGATCCCGCAACTGGTTCCGGACCGACCGATCCAGTAGACGTAATCTGGCTTGCGGGCTCTGGATGGCTTTCAGGCGTTCCTCACCCTGGAGTTGTTTAATCTGCTTGTCCACATACTGCACGTCCATGGAACGCTCATAATACCGCTGGCTGATGGCATACTTGTTATCGTAACCGTACAGCCGGCGCAACATAGGCACTTCCCGGACTTCGATTTGTTCGCCAGTCACAGCCTTGTGTGCCAGGTTGAACGAATCCATTACCACCCGCCCGGCAGAACCCGTGGAGAAATCCACGAACACATCAACCCATTCCGGGGAGATATCAACAGCACCCGGGCGGATTTCATCACCACCGGAAATATCATTCAGGAACTTGGTAAATTCCTTCGAGACCTCACGGGCACTGGACCAGTGTTGCAGGTATTGTGGTTTGGCGGGTCCAAACGGGATCTCCTGCGGTTTCAATGGCCGTCCGGTCCAGTCCTTGTTTTCAGCTATCTGGACGAACGGATCCACCACGGTTGGTGCGAGAGTCTGCAGGAAGGTGGCATGACCCACCGGGTTAAAGGCTTCGGCAATGGCGGCTCCTATCCGGCTGGCACTGTGCCATGCGTCAAAGCGTTCGCCCGTCATTAATTCGCCGAACTGCTGGCCGACCACATGCAGGGCGTTATAACCCCAGGGCAGCATGAATTTGAAGATCGGTTCCTTCTCGCCCATGATGACCCAGTACCGCTCACGGATATGATCCGGCAGGGCGTCGTAATAGTTCTCTCCGTCGTCATCGTCACCCGCTGCTGCACGGTTGATGATATCCAATACGATGGCCACGCCAATGGTCGCCAAGGCCAGCCTGCGCCCTTTTTTGCTGGTCAGCATGGCTTGCAGCATACGCACCGAACCCTGTATGGAGGCATTATAGAACAGGTACATGGCATTCAGGGTCGGTCCTGCCATACCACGGCGGTTAAAGTTGACGGTCAGGTTCTTGGCCAGCGCTGCCGCACGGGTATCACTCAGCCCTAGTTCCACGGCTTTGCGGAAGGCGGCCAGACGGATCCCGTTCTCCACCACACTGTTATAATCATCAATAAAGTCCAGCAGCTTCATAAAGGCATTGCGGCCAGATTTGCCAGCCTGGATCCGTTTCATCTGGTCGGCCAGCTTATGACTGCGCTCGTTGATATCGCGGTAATGTTCAATCCAGCCCGTCTTACCACCTGCCAGCCGGAACCGCTCGGCCCAGCCGCCCCATTCACTGTGCCTGTCCCCTTTACGCAGGTTGGCACGCAGTCCTTTCAGGGCGCCAGGCACCATTTTCAGAACACTCAGTTCCGCCTTGCTGAGTTCAGTGTCCGTCATGTTATACAGGGCGGTTTGCAGGTCACGGGCAAAATTTGAGATCACAAATTCAGGTGACCAACTGGTATTCAGTTGCGCCAGGAACCGGTTGAGCCCCAGCAGAACGCGAGTCAGCCGCCCGATATCACCATGATCCAGGTTCTTCATGGCTTTCAGGATACGCATACCCACTTCATTCTTTTGATTAAAGGTAATGGTATGCACTTGACCATCCACCTTGACCTTGAGTTCATTATCATATTCACGCGGATCATTGAACCATTTGACTTCGCCATCCTTGACCGTGCCCATCTTCTTCGGCACATCGACGGTCCAGAAGGACGAATCCTTGTGTTTCTGGGCGAACTTCAGCAAGGCTTGCGCCACCCGGTTTTTCTCTGACCGGATGATCGAGGCTTCATATTGCGCCACTACATTGACCAGCACATCCACTACGTCGCGGGTGGAACCCAGCCGGCGCTTGCTTTCCGGGCCACGAACACTGAATCCTTGACCACGGCTGGGCAGGGTGGCGTGCGCTTCATCCCGCTTTAAGGGGACATAGTGCTGATAGTTGGCCTGCCAGGCTGCGGCCATTTCCTCGGAAATGAGATCGCCCTGGATCAACAGCTTGACACGGGCAGCGTTGATTTCATCAATCAGGGTGCCAAAACGCTGCAAGGCGTCGTTGTCCCGGTGCTTGGCGAGGATAGACTCAGCCTCGGCGTCACTCATGCCGGACAGGGCAGTGTTGTCCTCACGCTCAGGATTGATGCGCTGCAAATATTCGTTGGCTTCGCTGGCATGACGGGCATGAAGCCATTCATCCAGTTCGGCCATGGCAAGGCCGGTCTTGCCTGCCATTTCCAGCATGGGTTCGATCTTGTCCCGGTTGAACCTGTCCAATTGTTCACCCGCCCGGCCTTGCCAGATGCTCTCGGCCATGTAGACGTCTTCATCTTCCGCGACACCACCCGTATCCTCCTGCAGGTGTTTCAGGTCAATGAACTTGTCCTGAATGACATAGCGGATGGGATCCAGCCTGCGAGTGGCATGTTCGAGGGTCTGGGCAAACTCGCCATGGGTGGGGGCTGTAGCAGCAGTGGTATCTCGGCTATACAGCAGGTTATTATCTAACGCATCAATCCCAATTGAATCAAGGTCTGATACCAGAGACCCCGCAATACCTTGCGCCAGAAGTGGATGCTTTTGAGTCGTACCGGGTACATATTGACCTGCGACCCGACCAAGTTTCTCCACCCACCCGGCGTAGTCCGATTGTAAAACGGATGCGGTAATAACTGCCCTTTGTGCCGTAGTATCAGCAATGCCCATTCCAACCGGGAACGTGGATATAAGTCGGATAACTGGTCTTCCCTGCGGATTAATTCCAGTGGCGAAATGTTTTGCAGTGCCTTGAACATAATATTGCCCATCCTTAAAAATGATATTTTTCAAGTCCGGAAGGCGGCGCTGTGCCAGTGCAGCCGAGGCCAGCAGCATCGCCTCCAAGTTATTAAAGTATAGTTGGCGTTTCTCGAAACTGCTAGTAGTATTTGTCTCAGGCCGCCACAACACTACCTTTATCTGCTCCAATCGTTCCCGGATATGCCAGTTGCGATCAGAAAACTCAGAATGCCGGTCTGTTTCACGGGTGACATCCGCCAGTGCGGTCTGCTCATCCAGTTGGTTGTACATATCGTCCGGCAATAACCCGATAAACTGCCCGATATGTGGCTCCAGATGTTCACTGGTGCCGTATTTCAGCATGGAGGAGATCATGGCTTCGGTGCGGCGCAGACGATTAATAACAGTAATTGTACGATCCGGAACCAGCACCTTATTATTGTTACGTGCCCATGCCATGGCAATCTGGTACGCCCTTGCGCCACCACCACCACGGCGGCGGCCACCTGGGCTGAATATTTCCGCAAAGGGTGCCTTAGTGTCAGGATTATGGATGGTCACTATGGGTGTGGCGTACTGGCCTATCTCATCCGTTTTTGGCACCTTAATAACGAATATGGGCGGCTGGGTCTGTTCTTCCACTGTCCAGTCATAACCAGCAGCTATGTCCTGTACCAGGGTTTTTAAGTCCTTTGCATCGCTGGGCGGCGCCTGGAACGCTTGGTCACCACGGGCAATGTAACTCTGCCACACATCAGCCAAGCGGGTGCGGTTGATGCTGGCTGCGTCCTCTGCAGGCTGGGCAGGCACGGGCGGTCGATAGGAAACTTCTTCACGTGTGGTTTGCCGGATGGCAGCCACAGCCATGCTCACCAGCATGTTCGGATCTAGGTTGCGAATTAAACCCAGTTGATACAGGAACCGTTTGATAGCGGCCAGGATCCGTTTCACCAGCGGCAGTTCCTGATTGGCGCGTTCCTGCACCATGTAAGCAATGACTTCCTCGGTATAGTTACTGCGCGATGTATCGTCCGGCACCTTCAATGCCGCATTGGCAGCGGCCTCATTCAGTTTGCCATTCACGCCACGCTTGGCCAGTTTGAGTGCGGCGGCTACATGCGCCTTGGTCTGGATCCAGAGTTTATCACCCAGCATCTGCGGCATCCCGTAATGAACGCCAACCTCATGCAGTAACACGGCATAGGCATTATTGATATCAGCCTCATTCAGGCTTAACCGGTTGGCGATCAGGAAGGTCTTGCCCGCCTTGCGATCAAACCAGCCAGCCACGTCTCCGGCATTTTCTGCCAGCGCCCAGTTCGGCAGTTCGCGCTTGGTGGAAATGATCTTGAACCGGCCTGAGTCCATTAACTGCTTCCAGGCTTTATGTCCCAGCTTGTCACGCAAGTATTGTTCTACGGCCTCACCGCTTGGACCAGTGCTGGTATCCATGACCGGCGCTTCAGCCCCCCGGCTCATCAGCATGTCTTCATCGGGTTCGCCGGCAATCTCCACGACCGGATCATTCTTGATGGTGATCTTGAACGGCTCCATCTTGCCCAGCGGGAAAAAGAACCGGGCAGTATAGTTAATGCGTTCCGAGATCAGGCCGCGATCCTGTAAATTGGCTGACCAGCGGTAACGATCAGCGGCGGGCAGGATCAGTTCCATGCGTTGCTCACCGGAGACCATACGCTTGGCAATCTGCCAGCCATTGGCCAGGATCAGGGTCTTACCGTCCTTCATCACCGCATTGTGCAGTTCCGCAGGCAACATCTGGACGCTGGCACGTTCAGCACCCAGGTTTTTCAGTACGGCATTAATCTGGGCGCTGGGGATCTGCATCCCGATAAACCGTTCATGGCTGTCAGTGGTCTGGGCACGCACGACGCGCACGCTGCGATCCCCTTCATGGACAATCCGGCTCCAGATGGGGAGGACGGCACCCACAATCATGTGCGTGTCGGCGGACTTGATCTTGGGTGCTGTTTCAAAAGCCTCCTGCCAGTGAGTGGCGGCACTCTCCAGCGACTCGATTTGTTTCCAGTTGCCTGCCATGTAATAGGTGCCATCATGATACTTATGCTGGACAACCTCGCTGTATTCGACCGCCTTGCTGCCTGTTGGGTCATACCGGCGCAGTTGTTTCACGACCTTACCTTCCTTGGTGGTCTTGTCCACAGTCGGTAGGAAGGCGGCAAACTTGTTGGACAGTTCATTTACCGCATACACGGCTTCATGCAATACCTTGCGGCGTTCAGCCAGATCCAGAAATTCGGTGAAGGTCATCGGGTGCAATGGTGTTTCTACATTCAAACGGACATACTTGGTGACTGCGCTTGTCCCTTCATGCGTATGTACAATACGTTCCTCTTTTTTCTCGACCCGATCCCCGGTGACATTCTCGATGCCGACATCAAAATCGCCGATTTCACGGTGGTAATCCACCACCTGCTGCAACCGGTGAAAGAAAGCCTCAAAGACCTCATTTTGACGCGCTGTTTTCAGTGACAGGATCCGGTTCAGGAATTGCTGAATGGTCGGGGTCTTCTTGTCAGAAACATTCCCTTCTTCATCCCGCAAATTGATCCACATTTCATGCTCCAGCGTAGCAATACTGAGGCCCTCCATGCCTTCCAGTTTGTTCCTGGCCAGATCCCGCACCATGCCACGCAGGGCTTCTTCGGAATACACGGTTTCCAGATTATGCTCGGCGCTGAATATCCCCTGCGACCCGGCTTCACGCTGGCCTTTAGTGAGCGCACCCAGTTGATCCAGGCGCCTGGCCACTGAGGAAATAAACCGCAGGTGCCCCTTGAGATCGGTGGTTACCAGCACATAATGCGGGGCTTGTTTCTGATTGGATCGGTGCGTCCGGCCAAAACCCTGCACGGCATTATCAGCACGCCAGCCAGGTTGCACCAGATAATGGAACCGCTTGCGCTGGTTCTTACGCCTGAGATCCGCATGAAAGTCCTGGCCGGTACCGCCTGCATCGGAGAACACCATGATCTTTTTCTTGTCCTCCATGAATTGGGAAATATCGGCACCCACCGCAGTCGCACTGCGCCTCTCCCAAGCCTTTTTTCCTTTCTTTGTGACCAGACGACGGGATCTGCCGGTGACCTCAGCCACCTGGCTCACGCCAAAATGATCAATAATCTGATCCAGCGGGCCGTGAGGTATAGCAATCGTTGCGATCATGTCCAGCATCTGGTCGCGGATGGCCACGGCCTCGGCAGAGATCACCGGGTTGCCCTGCGAATCCTCCACCAGTGTCATGATCTTGTTGCCGTTACTGTCAACTGTTTCCTCGTATTTATGGATCGGAAAGGAAGATTCCAGAAACTGCATGATGGATTGGCGCGGGGTAATGTCCAGTTCATCCAGTGAGATCCCCTCATTGGCCGCCTGTGCGGCAGCGCGTTCGGTTTGCGCTTCATTGGTATTCACCAGTTGCAGCACGATACTGTGTTCTTCCTCGAGGCGTTTCTCAATGTCCTCGATCAGGGATGGCATCTGCATGGAAGTCAATACCTGGTTAAAAAACCGCTGGTGCGCTCCCCAAAAGGCGGACAAGGCGGATGATTTTGCATTCTTGGCCTTGACCTTGCCTTCCTCATTGACAGCACCAATCGCTTCCAGTGCCACACCAATGTTCTGTAATATGACTTGCCACCCTTCGGCCATCACATCGTACATTTCAACCTGTTCCGGCGTGAGTGCGTGGGTCAGTTGGCCGTAAGTCACATCATGGTAGGACAGGGAACGGGCGCCATACATACCCAGTGCTTTCATGTCCTGGGCGACCAGTTCCATGGCGGCGACACCCTTGCTGCTGATAGCTTCGATAAAGGCCACGTTGTCTGCAAACGGCGTGCCTTCACCCCAGAGCCCAAGGCGGCTGGCATAGCCCAGATTATTGACCTCGGTGGCACCTGTGGCAGATACATATAAAATCCGCGCCTGTGGCACCTTGGTCTGCAACTCCACGCCAGTCAGGGCTGTTTGTGAGGGTTTGGTCCGGCCACGTTTGCCTTTCATGGCAATCACATTTCCTAATTTATGGGCTTCATCAAACGCGATCACGCCATCAAAGTCTGGTCCGAGCCAGTCTGCAATCTGCTCCATGCGGGATTTACCGCCGCTTTTCGTGGATGCCTGGCGCAGGGTGCCGTAAGACACAAACAACACGCCTTCCGTCAGAGTGATCGGATCTTCCGGTTTCCAGCGTTTAATGTTGGTAATGATCTTGTTCGCATCTTCCCCGGTGACACTGTTCCAATCCCGCCGTGCCAAGTCCAGTAATTTGTCATCCTTGGTGATCCAGATATGGCGCTTCCGGCCACGGCGGATGTTATCCGTCATCACCCCAACAACTTCACGCGCCTTGCCGAGACCAGTGTTGTGATGCACCAAACCGCCAGCAATGTAGTTCTCCGGCCCTGGTACCCACATATCATAGAATTCAGCACGTCCTGATAATTCTATGGACACAATCCTGTCCCATCCCCCATAATATTGACATGAGGAAACCACGAAACTCGATCCCAGAGCAGGCGGTACCGCAGGTAATCGCAGATTATCAGGCTGGTGTTCCAACGACTGAACTTGCGAATCGTTATGGCGTGACACCGCCGACTGTGGCCTGCCTTCTAATGAAATATGGCATTCAGATTCGTTCTCGTTCTGAGATAAACGCGCTGCGTGCGCCTGTAGATGATGAGCGTCTGCGCCAGTTGAATGATGAAGCGCAACTGAACCACCAGCAAATTGCCCATGAGTTGGAAGTATCGACGGCGACTGTTGAGCGTCGTCTACGAGCTCTGGGTTTGAAATCAAAGAAGGGTCGCGGCTCTCCAATGGAGAAAAATTACTTTTGGAAAGGTGGCCAGATGACGGACGCCGATGGCTATATTCTCCTGAAATGTCCTGACCATCCGCACAAGAATGCACAGGGATATGTGCGTGCTCATCGCCTTGTAATGGAGCAAATTCTTGGCCGTTATCTGGATCGTCTTGAAGTCGTACACCACATTGACGGAGATACGCAGAATAACGTCCCAGACAATCTTCAGGTGTTTGCCTGTAATGCGGATCATCTTCGGCATGAATTGACTGGGCGGACGCCGAATCATTCTCCGGCAGGGCTTCGGCGGATGCGAGAAAATGCCCAACGCTTAAACCGTCTACGATACGCATCCAGCCGGAAGGTGTGAAAAATTTATGATTTACCGTAACTTGTACTGAACGGCCACTTTGCATAACGACCCGATACAGATCATCCTCGCCTTTTTTGAATGGCGCTTGAGCATTAAAAGCCTCGAAACCATCAGCAGTCAACGATAGCACCCTGATTGGCCTGCCAGCCTCAGCCAATGTCTTGATAGGCGTTTCTATCCCAGTGTCTGGGTTAAGGATCAGCGTATCTCCAGCAACACATCCGTCGCCAATGAAGTAGCCGCGCCGCTCTCCATTGGGCAGCATTTTATCGTGGGCATCGCCCGCCCGGATGATTTGTTCAATCTGGGCATTGGACAAGGCGCCTGACTCAATGGCTTTCTTCGGCAGGTTAGGCACATAACTGGTCGATGGTGGCGTGACCGTGGCCATGGCCGCAGATTCGACCAGGGTGCCAGGGTGTGGCTTGGAACCCGGCAGTGTGATAAATGGCTGATACGCATCGAATACTGCGTCCGTCAATGCCTGATGCTGCATGATATTTTCTACGCGATCCAGTGCAGCATAATCGCTGGTGATTTCAATGTTCTTGTTGGTAGTTTTGCCGTTATCACCGTTTTGCGTCAGTTCATTGGCAAACTGGATGGCATACGGCCTGACCCCTTCCCCGAAATTACGGATCAGGAATTTAAAGAATTCTTTTAAGGACTTGCCAGCGGCCTTGAATTCAGACCAGGCTTTCTCGAAATGGGGTTTGGCACGGGCATAGGTCAGATCATCAAAGCCCGCAGGGAAGGATTTTAGGGCGTTGCCGCCGAATAATTCATAGAGACCGGTCAGTGCTTCGGATACCCCTTTGGCGCCGTGATCAGCCGCCTCAGTCAGGATATCGGTCAGTTCTCGACCATGGCCTCCTCGATCCAACTGCGCACCGCTACCTGGGCGCCGTCCAGTGCCAGCACTTCCAGGTCGCTGGCCTCCAGTGGGTTCAACTCCGGATCTTCCAGTATCTTCATCACCACCTTGGGCGGCAACGTCTCCAACTGGTTCAACGCCTGCTCCAGCAGGGAATTGACCGGTGGCGGTTCCAGCCGCGCCAGTTGTAGCAGGTACAGCGTCTCCGGCCCGGCTTCCGTACCCAGCAGTTTCTTGGCGGCCTGATTGATCGGAGTATTGTTCTCCGGGATAAACTCTGTCATTGCGTATCTCCTCCAGGGCTTCTATCGTATTGGACAAGTTTTCCAGTGCATTATTCGCCTTGAATTCAGTAGTAAGTATAATGCTTGTAGTAGGTCCTGTCTTGTCAATTATCACAATTTGTTTATCAAACGTGGTACCAAACTTACGGTAACCCTCGCCGGACAGGCCGATATTGGCACGGACATTGTAACGGCGCTGGATTTCACGCCAGAAACCACTGGCTTGCGCCTTGTTCAATGCCAGTCCTTCACCCACCAGCGCGACCAGCCGGCCACCTGGCGCCAACCGGGTCAGCGCCTGCTCGATATGGTTCATGGACACACTACTGTCGCGGCTCCCAGGCACCCGTCCTGCCGTTGCAGTAAAGGGTGGGTTCATAATCACGACAGTCGGTACTTCTTCCGCTGCCAGAATGTCATGCAGGTGCGCAGCATCCTCCCGGGTCGGGTGTTCTGTGGTCAGCATTTCCAGCAGATTGGCACGGCGATCACTCAGTTCATTCAGGATCAGTGAATTCGCGCCAAACATCTGCGCCAATGTGGCCAGATTGCCCGTGCCGGCACTGGGCTCCAGCACAATATCATCCCGGTTCAAATTAGCTGCCCGTGCCATCACATAGGCGATGGTATGAGGCGTGCTGAATTGCTGGAATTCCATCTGTTCCTCAGTCCGCTTGGTCTGGGTGGTCAGATTATTGATGGCGCTATTCAGTAAGGACAGTTCTGTTTTGGCCGTGGTCATATCCGATAACTTGATATCACGAACAACAGCCTCGTTTGTTAATAACCACTGGTTAAAGGCGATCTCCATAGCGTCATACGCATCACGCGGGGTATAGACGCCCTCAGCCTGCGTGCCGCCATACGCCTGATCCGCCAGTTTGAACAAGTCCTGCCACGATAATGGTGTCTTGAATCCACGCTCGAACAAGGCCGCTACCAGCTTCGTTGCCGGTGTCTTTTGATCCGTGCCAGTGTTCTCCTGCTCCGCTTCCTCGGTTTCGGACAGGGCCTCATCAAACAGGTTTTCCAGATCCTCGGTGCTCAGATCCTGGATATCATCCGGTGGAGCAAAAGTGGGGCTGTCTACCATGGATTCGCGCAGTTGACGGACTTCTTCTTCAGCCTTTTCCTGTGCGGCTTTGTCCTTTAACGCCTTGGCCTCGGCTTCAATCTTGGCCTCCGATGACCTCATCACTTTATTGCCAGCGGGCAATCCATTTTCAATCTTGTCCAGTGCTTCCAGCAGTTCCCCGATGTGTTTTTTGATCGGGTACTGGTCTTCCGCCACCTTGATGACCGGGTAACCGTCTTCGCCGATAGCAATGTCTTTCAGGAACTGTTCAAACAATTCATTGAATGCCTGGCGTTCCTCATCAACCGGATAGGGTGTACCGCGATAACCGGCACTCTTGGTGACCTTGCCATCTGCCACCCAGTCACTGACCAGATAGGTGTCCATGCCACCCAGCGTATCAAAGACAAAGGCTTCCGCAGCGCGGGCGAACATTTCCCGCTTATTGCCCCAGTAGTCCTTGCCCAACGCGTTGGCGTGTTTGAAATAATCTGTTTGGGAGCCAGCAGAACTCCAGGCATCACCCCTTTCACCATTCCTGACAAAACCATTCAGACCACTACGCAACCGGGTAATGGCATGACGTGCATTCCACAGCCGGCCATTGTGTTTGCTGCTTGTCCAAAAGGTATGGCCGGAGAGAAAATCTGCAACACGTGCCGCCATTTTCTCCGGTGTGGTCAGTTGATAACGCAACAACCCGATGAACTGCTGCAGATACGGGTGTAATGTTTCATCGTCATGCGCCACCTGCTGGCCGTGGTGTTTGTTCCGGAGCATGTAATCAATGGCATGGAAATACTCATGATTCACGGTGCCATCGCCGTGGGTATTGGTCAGGTTGATAACGGGCGTGACCTCACCGGTCGGGTTGTTTTCCTGGTCCAGTACCGGGTGACGATTGCTGTAATGGGCGGCATGGCGGCCATGCCCCAGAGCACCAAAGGCCAGCACCAGGCGGTTACCGAACCCGATCTGCGCCAGCTCCCAGCCCAGTTTCTCCGCCAGATCCATGAACGCGTCATAGGCATAGTTACTGTGATCCTGTAATTGTGTGGACGTGACGTAGTTGCCGACCGTAATCCCCTTGAATCCAAACGTGGTCTGTAACTCCTCCAGCGTGATGTTCTTGCCTTTACGGTGATCGCGCAGCCCTTCCCGTTCTACCCGGTCGAATTTGGGACGTATCAGTTTGTTGACAGCGCCGCCGCGCTTGGCGGCTTGATCGTCGTCGAACCGGTAGGTAATAGATTTGGCAACCCGTTCTGCGGCATGTTCCGAGTCACCTTCCACCTTCATCAGGTAACTGCGGTAACCCTTAAACACATCTTCCACGGTACGCATGTTATAAAAATATTCATGCGCATAATTGTTCATCGTATTGACGTACTCGGTAGCCGCATCCCGGACTTCATCCAGCCTTTTCTGCCAGCCTTCATTTTCTACGCTGGATTTACTGATCCGGCCTTCACTTTTATTGCTGGTATAGACATAACCCTCCAGCATGCCCGCCGGGTCTTTGTAGTTATACCCGGTGATTTTCCGTGAGACCCACTGTTTCGGCAGGGATAATTTGCTGCGGACATACTCCATGGCCAGTGTTGTCCCCGGTGTAGCGTCGCCATCCAGAATGAACGGGAAGGACGAGGCCCGGTCTGCGTGTTTGAAAATGTCCTCAATGCCTTTCCGGATGGCTTCATCAGCAGCCAAGGCGGTACTCCAGCGCAGATCCATCATGCGTTTCAATTGCGGCCCGATGCCCTCCATCTTGGCACCGCGTTTTGCGCCCACTTTATATTCTGCCATGAAGTTCTGTGCCGCTTCATAGCCACTGCGCAACAAGGGCAAATCGGTGGGTGTTGGGTAATCAGCGGTTGGCAGGTTGGATAATGTCCCGCCGCCCAAGGCATGATCCCAACCCGCCTGTAAAACTCCCACATCCTCATCGCTCAGATTGTTGTCTGCCTGTTCTTTGGCCAGGTAATCCGCCATGATCTGGGCTGAGGCTTCACGCCATTCCGCCCGGCGTTTTTCCGCCTCCTGCCGTTGCTTGACCTTATTGGCCTCGGTCAACGCCCCATTGAAATATTGATCGCCGAAGATGGCCGGATTCATGGCATTTCCTTCCATCAGTTGATCCAGTGCCGCCAGATAGTCTTTCAGGAATGGGGCTGATTTGTTCTGGGCTTTGGCATTCTTCCGGGCGGTCTCAATCGCGTCCAGTAATGCTTGGGTCAGTGCAGACTTGAACGCTTCATAATGCTGTCCTGCGGCCTGCAAAACTCCCACATTGTTCATGGCTTCTTTATGCACATTGCCCTGCACCAGTGATACATCCACGGTCGGGTTGGCGGGTTTGAAATTGCGGTTGATGTACTCATCAACTACCTGTTTCAGCCGCTGCGGATTATTTAATGCTTCTGTGATGTAGTGTTTGAACGGTTCACGCAATGAATCCGGCATGGCGTAACCAGCAACATTCTCAACAATACCAGGCAGGATTTCCATGATTTTGCTGGTGATTTCTTTATCACGCCGGTTACGGTTGGTCTGGGTGTCCTTGAAGCCTTTTGACAAGGCAACGGCCAATTCGCGCAATGATTGATCCTGGTTCAACTGCACCTGGACTGATTTTGCCGATGCCTCGTACCATTCTATTCTGGTATCCTCTTGAGTGGGGTACAGTAATTGATCACTGTCACTGTCCGGATGCCCAGCGAAAATCTTGCCGTTATAGGCGATATACCCAATCAGGGTGACACCCTCATACACCAGCGGGAATGCTTCCAGTTCAGAGGCGCCGAAATTACCAGTTTCACGCACTTGATCCCATTTACGGCTGGCATCCGCCAGAGATTCGACCGGGTAACTTTTACCCATGAATTCCACCCGCAAGCCTGGTGACGTAGTGGCAATATCAGTTCCCGGTGCTGCCTCTACACTGTCAGAGACCGGTTTTTTGGTCCTGCCCTTGGCCAGCCATTCCTTGAACTGTTCCTGGGTCATTTCCGTAATGGCGCCCAGTCCTTGCCAGCCCTTGGTATAGTTGCGCTTATACATGACGCGGGCGGCACCTTGAGAGCCGTAACCCAGCATGACCTTGTGCTCGTCAAACTTGCCGGTTTCCGGGTTAATCTGGTCAATGACATACACATTGCCCTGCCAGTCTTCTGCAATACCAGGCTTCACAAACACATCAATCTGTTCACCGTCCTTGCCCTCGGTCCGGTTGAAATAGCCATAATGATCATTCAATTCCGGCCATTCCGGGCGGCGGCGTGAGCCCTGCGGGTTCTCAATGGCAATATCCAGCCCCATGACCTGGATATGACCTTTCTGATAGTTCCCGGCCTCTTTCTGGGCAGCGGTGGGTTGTAACAGGTCATTTTCGGGTGAAGTGGCGGCAATGTGGGCAGCATCGTCCACAGTGACAGCGGGTTCGGCAAACTCGGGTTTCTGCTCCAGCACTTGCTGGATCAGGTTGCGTCTCTCGTCCAGCAAGCTGCTGATATGATCGTTAATGGCACGTTCGGCGGCATCCTTGGCGGTCAGATCCTCCTCACTCATCAACTCCTGTTGGCTGCCCAGCAGGATCGCGGCCTCGTGTTCTCCCAGTCCAAGTTGTTGCAGACATTGTTTCAGTGAGGCCATCAGATGCTCCGCCGTAACGCCAGTAGATCCACGATATCCTGCATATCCTGATTGTCCTGGGCTTTCAAGTCAATCGCATAGGGATTATAGCGCAACAAGTAGTCAGGCCAGTCATCGGCACCAGCCTGTAGTGTTTCAACAGTTACAATATCCACGGTAAGAATTATATTGTCTGCTGTATGACCATGAACCGCATCAGTGATCGACAATAATATAGAGCCATCGTCAATGGTCAGTGTGACATTATCAGCCGTGTGGCTGTGTTCAGCATCCTGTACGGTCAGCACATGAAGCTGTGTTAATGTGAGATTATCTGCCTCATGCGAATGTTCAGCGTCCTGAACGACAAGAACATGGGCCTGCGTTAATACCAGATTATCTGCCGTATGCCCGTGAACGGCGTCATCAATATTTAACAGGTGCAGTTGGGTCAGATCCAGATTGTCAGCCGTGTGGCTGT
>Ga0214472_10000308_pt1 | contig 63027 bp, 52 predicted proteins | sample RVTome_6_FD_207662 | JGI IMG/M metagenome (GOLD analysis project Ga0214472, IMG submission 207662) | Soil microbial communities from uranium-contaminated site in the Upper Colorado River Basin, Wyoming, United States - RVT140D175 | ecosystem: Environmental > Terrestrial > Soil > Contaminated >...
CTCCCGATCGTGCTCCAACGTGAATTCCTCGGTCATGCGCGTGCGCTCGAGCGCGCTGCCGCGGCGGTGGAGCTTCTCGATGGCCGCATGGTGAACACCCTTCGTGAAAACGTACATTGCGAGAGCGGTGGGAAGGGGGCGAGCACTGCTTTGGCGTGCGACGAGAGCGACGGTGTCGGCTAGTATGCGCCCATGCAAAGCGAACGATCGACCCCGACTCCCGCGCAGGATCCCTACGGTGATCCACCCCTGTATGACATTCTTCACAGCCCGGGAAGCCGCGGCGAGGCCGAGGCGCTTCTTCGCATTCACCGGGAGCTTGGAGGCAGAGACGCGGCCGAGATCGAACTTCTCGAGCCGGCCTGTGGCAGCGGGCGCTTGCTGCGGCCGCTTGCGCGGCGCGGCGCGCGGATCCACGGCTTCGACCTGAGCGCGTCCATGCTCGCCTACGCGGCGCGGCGGTTGCAGACGGCGCATCTGTTCCGTTCCGACATGCAGGACTTTCGCGCGCGGATCCGGGCCGGCAGCATCGACCTGGCGATCAACACGATCAACACCATTCGCCATCTCGAGAGCGACGCCGCGCTGCAGCGCCACTTCGCGGAGATCGATCACTGCCTCGAGCGTCGGGGCGTGTACCTGGTCGGACTCAGCCTGAACGAGTATGACGTCGACGAGCCGAGCGAAGACCAGTGGATCGCGCGGCGCGGCCGGCTCACGGTCCGCCAGCTCATCCAGTATCTGCCGCCACCTTCGTCCACCGCCAGCGGACGTTTCGAACAGGTCTACACGCACCTGCGCATCGAGCGGCCGCGCGGCGTCGAGCTTCGCGATCATCACTATCGACTCCGCGCCTACGATCGCGGGCAATGGGAGCGGCAGCTCGCGCGCTCGCCCTTCGACTGCGTGGGAATCTTCGACGAACGAGGCCGCCGCGTCGACGAGGCCCTGCCCGAGTACGCGATCTTCGCCCTCGCGAAACGCTAGCCCTTGCGGTAGCGCGCCTCGAACTCGTCGAGCCCATCCAGGTTGCGGGGCCAGTCCTTGCCGAGCAGGCGCGAAAGACTTCGGTCTGCGTAGATCTTGCCGTCCGTCTGACAGCCGGGGCAATAGTTGGTCTCGTTGCTCGCATGGACGATGCGTTGGACTGGGTGTTCGCAGCGCGGGCAAGGCTGCCCGTACTTTCCGTGAACATTCATCTCGGGGCGGAAGGCCGTGACCTTCTTGGGAAAAGCCTCGCCGCAGTCGGCGATCAGGCGCTCCGCCCACTCGCTCAGGACGTCGACGCAGGCTCGATGGAGGCGCGCGCACTCCTCGTCGCCGATGCGTCCCGTGAGCGCGAACGGCGACAGTTGCGCGCGATGGAGGATCTCGTCGCTGAAGGCGTTGCCGATCCCGCTGAACAAGGTGGGGTCGCTGAGGGCGCGCTTGAGGGTGTGGCTGTTTGCGCGGAGGCGCTCGGAGAACTCGGTGGCGCGGCTGCCCAGGAGTTCGAGCCCACCGGGATCGTGCCGCGACAGCTCCGCCTCGCCGCGCACGAGCCAGAGCCCCGCGCGCTTGCGGAGACTCGCCTCGCGCAGCAGAAGCGTCCCGTTCGCGAAATCGAACGCCGCGAGGCCGTGCTTCTTGGGAACGCTGGCGCCTGGCCGCTGCCAGTCGAGACGACCGGCGATCATCAGGTGGAGGACGAGAAAGAGATCTCCCTCGAGGACGAAGACGATGCGCTTGCCGAGCCGGCGGTGTTCGAGGACGGAGCGCCCCTCGGCCTCCCCCAGCCGCGGGTCGTGACTCCGCAGCAAGAACGGGCTCCGCACGCGGACGCGCTGGAGCCGCCGGCCACCGATGCGGGGGCGTAGCGCGTGGAGATAGAGCTCGATGTCTGGCAACTCGGGCACGGACCGCTCTCAGCGCTGAGGAATCTCGAGCTTCCGCTTGCCCGCCTCGGGATGAGCCCGGAAGTAGAGAGCCGTGGCGCCGAGGAGGCCGACGAGTTCCGCGCCCGCCTCCTGCGCGAGTTCGGCGGCAATCGCCTTACGATGCTCCTTGAAGGCGACGAAACGAACCTTGATCAGCTCATGTTTGAGCAGTGCCTCCTCCACCGTCGACAGGAGATTCGGGCTCAGTCCTGACTGCCCCACATGGACCTGCGGATCCATTCCGTGGGCGATGGATCGCAGATACTTTCGCTGATAACCAGCCAGTTCTGGCATTCCTAGGTCCACTCCTCCAGATAGCGTTCTTTCAGGACGCGGCGATGATGGGCCGCGTGACCCGCGATGATGAACCCGAGGATCCGAGGGGTCGTCGGCTGTCCATTGGCGGTGCCCGTCCGGTCGAGCACGTCGCCATCGAGACTCACGAAGAGATTCGCAGTCGCCGCGCGCACATTCTCGAGTTCTTCGACCAGGGAGGCGAGACTCCTGCCATCGGACCGGGACTCGGCGACATAGGCATTCTCGTCGAAGCCCGGCAGGCTGACTCTCTCGCCGCGCGCGATGCACAGGGCCCGATAGCAGAAGACCCTCTCGGAATCCAGCATGTGGCCCAGGATTTCGCGCACGCTCCACTTGCCATCGGCATAGCGGAAGCCAGCCCGTTCCTCGTTGAATTCACGCAGGAGATCGCGCAGACGAATCGACTCCGCGCGCAGGGCCAGGAGCAGGTCCGCCTCCTCGATCTGGTTCAGATACTGTCGGAAGTACTCGGGCACCTGCTCGATCGCTGGCGCATGGATCGGTTCGGACATGTTCTCACCACCGGTGATATGCCGGATGCCCCGGCTGAACGGCCACGAAGAGTCCTTCACAACTCGCACAGAGTTTGGAGTCCGCGTGGATCGTGGCGCGAATCTGTGCCCGATCTTCGGCGACCTCCGTCGGCTCCGCGTAGATTTCGAGCTCCGCCGAGGATCGCGTCGGCCGATGCAGTTTGACGGAGTACTTGGCGGTCACGGTGCAGGGCGGCGTCTCTGAACCCGAGCGCTGCATCAACGTCCAGGCGGCCGTCCAGTTGCTGTGACAATCCAACAACGCGCCGAGGATTCCGCCATTGAGCATTCCGGGAAAGGCCTCGTGATGCGCCTCCGCCCTCCACAGGGCCCGCAGGCCGTCGCCCTCTGGAAAGCTGCGAATGCGCAGCCCCTTCGGGTTCGCAGGGCCACAGCCGAAGCAGGCGTTGTGTGGCGCATAGCGCTCCTGGACGGACTTCTCGCTCATGCAAGGTACCCATTCTGCAGCGTATCCCAGGAGCTGCGTTCGACGAGCACGCCGATGGCCGCCTCGAGCCTTGCGCAATCCGTCAGGTCGAACCGGGACGGAATCGGGCTATCGACATCCAGCACGCCGACCAACTCGCCGCCCACGATGACGGGGATGACGATCTCGGAGCGGGAATCGGCGTCGCAGGCGATGTGGCCTTCGAAGGCCCGAACGTCCCCGACGACGAGGCTCTCACGGCAGGCGGCCGCGGTCCCGCAGACTCCCCGGCCCATGGGGATGCGCACGCAGGCAATCTTGCCCTGAAATGGCCCGAGGATCAACTCGTCTCCCCGCTTCAGATAGAAACCCACCCAGTTGATGCGGGGGAGCACCGCCCAGAGCAGCGCCGTGAAGTTGGCCATGTTGGCAAGGGCGTCTCGCTCGTCTTCGAAGAGCGCCCGCGTCGACGCGGTCAGACCTGCGTACGCCTGCTCCCCTTGGATCGTGTGCTCGGCGGCGCTCAGAAGCGAGCGCTCGGCGAAGAAGCGCTTGCCGAAGCGCCGCAGCGCGTCGCCGCGGAAACGCTTGGCGTCCTCACGGAGATAACGTTCGAACGCCTCGCGATCGCGCAAATCGTAGCGTACGCACAGCCGTACCTGCTCGGCCTCGGCATCCTCGTCCAGGCGCTCGCGTCGCTGGATGCTCGCGCCGAGGAATCCGTCGATCTGCAGCAACTCGGCGACATGACCGCGCAGCCAGTCGACGTAGTCGTCGGCGATCTCGCCGTCGACGAAGAGTTCGACCTCGTAGCTCACGCTCTGGGGAAGTGCCATGATCGATCGCTTCAGCTCTGATTGACCGTAGATTCGCCTTCGCTGCGCGCGATGATGGCGGCGCCGCAGGAATCACCGAGTACGTTCACCATGGTCCGCAGCATGTCGAGGGGCCGATCGATGCCCAGCATCGTCCCCACGATCAGGGTGACCTCGGGGCCCGTGAGATTCACGGCTTTCGTCACGATGAAGATCATGACGAGTCCCGCCGAGGGAATACCGGCGGCGCCGATCGACGCGAGGAGCGCCGTGACGACGATCGTCGCCTGCGCGGCAAAACCGAGATGCACGCCGAGAACCTGGGCGATGAAGATGACCCCGACGCACTCGTAGAGGGCCGTGCCGTCCATGTTCACCGTCGCGCCCATGGGCAGAACGAAACTGCTCACGCGATTGCTGACGCCGGCCCGCTGTTCGACGCAGCGCAGCGTGACGGGGAGCGTCGCGGCCGAGCTGCTGGTCGAAAACGCGGTCAGCATCGCCTCCCGCATGTTGCGATAGTGCACCAGGGGCGACATCCGGCCAATCAACGAGAGCATGAGCGGCAGCGTGACCAGGACATGCAGCGAGAGCCCCAAGAAGATGGTGAGCATGTACATGCCGACGGCGCGGAAGTCGTCGAGACTGGCATTCGCCGCCACCTGCGTGATGAGGCCGAGCACGCCCAAGGGCAACAGGCGCATCACGCCGGACGTGACGACCATCATCCACTCGAAGGCGCTGTCCACGAGGCCCTGCAGCCGCTCGCGTTCCGTCGATCGGAGATAGTTCAGACTCACGCCCAGGACGATGGCGAAGAAGATGATGCCGAGCATGTCGCCGTTGGCCATGGCCTCCACGGGATTCGTCGGGATCATCCGGACGAAGATATCGAACAGACTGTCGGGAGGCTGGATGTCTGGTAGTTCCTGCCGCATCGCGCCGCTGAGATCGGCGCCGACGCCGGGCTTCAGAAGATTGACCAAAATGAGGCCGGTGAAGATGGCGAGAAAGCTCGTCGTCAGATAGTAGAGCAAGGTCTTGGCGCCCAGGCGGCCGAGGCTGCGCGCGCTGCCGACCGAGGCGACACCGCTCACGATGCTGCTGAGGATCAAGGGCACGATGAGCATCTTCATGAGCCGAACGAACACGGTGCCCATCCAACCCACCCAGCGTGCCGCGCCTTCGCCGCCGACGGCGCCGAGGAGCATGCCGAGAAGCATGGCGATGAAGACCTGGAAATGAAGTTGCCGATACCATGCGGCAGCGGGCCCCTTCGAGTTCGACGGTGAGTTCATGGTCCAGGGACTATGGGGCCTCTGGCGCCAGGACTCAAGGACGGGTGCGGATCAGCCGACGACCACGCGCGCGGGCAGAAGAATCGCGAACAGACTGCCCTTGCCCACGGCGGACTGGACAACGATCTCGCCGTCGAGATCGCGGATGAGCTTGCGCGCGGCGGTCAAGCCCATGCCGGCGCCTCGCACGCCCAAGTTGGGCGAGTTGCTCGCCTGCTTGAACGGATCGAAGATGCTCTCGGTCTCGGCGTCGGGGATTCCCAGTCCGTGATCGATGACCTCGATGACGAAGCACAGCTCGCTGGCGTCGTCGATCTCGGGGATGGGGGCGCCGTCCGGCATCAGGAGCTCGAGATCCGTCCCAGGCTCCGCAGGCCCATCCTCAGCCGCCTCGTGAAGCTCCAGCCGCTCGAGATGCGGCTGCGCAAGCCACCAGCCCTTCGGCGCGGCGTAGGCGCAGATGGTCACGCCGGGATCAGCGCCGCGCTGGAAGTACATGGCGTTCTCTATGAGTCTGTCGAGCGCGCTCGCGATGACCTGGGGTGCCGAGACCAGCTGGGCCACGGCGGAGAGGTCGCTGCGCAGCACGATGTCGACCGCGCGGCTGCGCGCTTTTTCGACCGTCGGGACCAGGACGGTCGCGCGGAAATCCTCCGCGGCGACCCATTCCATGTCGTGCGTATCGACGCGATCAGTGTCGGCGACGAGCGTCACGGCCTCGACGAGGCGGCGCAGACGTTTGACCGCGTCGCTGTGCATGTCCCAGAGTTCGCCGCCCTGCTCCTCATCGTCGGCGGCGGCTCTCAACAGTTCCGAACACTGTTGGACGACCAGCAGCGGCGTATTGAACTCATGGGAGACGTGGTCGAGGATGGCTTTCCGTAATTGCTCGGCCGCTTCCATCCGCTCCATGGCCTGGGTCGTCCGCTCGTGTAGGACGGCCTTCTTGACGGTCATTCCCACGACCACGCCCATGGTGTGCAGGAGCCGGCGATCCTGCTCGTTGAAGGGGCGCCCGTCGGTCGGCGGACCCAGCAGCAGGAGACCGACGAAGTCCGTCCCGTCGCTCAGATAGCAGGCGTAGTGAAACGTGGCCAGAAGATCCGGAGAAAGCCCATACGAGGCGCGGAGACGGATCACACCGTCGCTCTCGCGTAGCACCGTGTCGAGCTTCGGCGTGACCTGCAGGTATTTCTGCTGGATGCGTGGCTTCGCGACGCCCAGACATTGCACGAGTGCGAGTGCATCCTCACCGGGCTTTGCCAGATAGAACGCGGCCTTGTCCACGGCGATGTGCTGCGTGACGGTGACGAGCGACATCTTGGTGACATGATCGACGTCGAGACTCGCCCCCAGCGTCCGGATCAGGCTGAGGACGTTCTCCCACGCCACGTACTGGCGCTCGAGAAGGTGGAAGTTCGTGGGCGGATTTGACTGTTCGACGGTCATGCGCGCGCCCACCTTGGGGACTGTAGCCTTTGGAGTCTGGCGAGACGCATGGCGGAACGCACTCTCCGAGCAGCGTCGACGGGCGATTCGAGTGGACCTGGGGCCGTCGCAGGAGCGGCGCGGCGGCGCTCGGACCGGTCACGGCGGCAGCAGCAGGTTGCATGCCGGAATCCCGGCCGCCCCACGCTGGGCCATCTCGCCCTAAAATATTCTATTTAAACCAGTTAACACCAAGTTCCTGGGGCACACGACGACGCCCCGGAGAGTCCTCCGGGGCGCCATCATCCGTTGGAGACCAACCCGCCAGTCTGCATCCCCAACGGTCGAAACCCGTCTCCTAGTTGTCCGCCGTCAGGCTCGCATGCACCGGGCCCGCGGGCTGGAATTCACCGGCGCGCGCGGCGAGGAGCACATCGATCCGCTCTTCGCTCGCCGCGGCCAGCGGATGCCCCAGCTCGTCGGCGCGTGCGAAGGCAGCCAGCGCCCCCGGCAGATCGTCCAACTGCTCGCAGACGAACGCCAGGTTGTTGAAGAAGTACGCCTCCTCCACGCCCGACGTCGCGGCGCGCTCCAGGGGGGCGCGGGCATCTTCGAAGCGGCCCTGGAGGATCCGAACGTAGCCGAGGTTGTTCCATGCGTAGGCATGCTCGGGGTCGCGCTCGATGGCCTTACCGAACGCGGCCGCTGCCTCGTCCAGATTCGACTCGCGCAACTCGACTCTGCCGAGGACGTTCCACGTATCCGCGTCGTCGAGCCGGAGTTCGAGAGCTTGATCGACGCTTCCACGCGCCTCCTTCACCAGATCCAGATCCAATTGCGCGCGGGCGAGATTCAGCCAAGCCTTGGGCTGATCCGGCCTGAGTTCGAGACTCAGCGCAAATTCTTCCACAGCGGCGTCCGGAACGCCGGCCTTCCGATAGGCCAATGCGAGCAGGTAGTGCTGATACGCATTGTCCTCGTTTTCCGCGACGGCCCACTCGAGCGCCTCCACGGCTGCCTCGTAGTCCCCCGCCTCGTAGAGGCGAACGCCGGCCTGCCATGCGCCGCCGTCGAAGGAGGGCTTCTCTGCCGCCGCGGCCGCCGCGATCCCCTCGGACGCGTCCGCCTCGGTGACGATCACCTGGCTCGCGCTGTGTGACTCATTGGACACGAACGGGGCGCTCTCGGTTGCACCCGCGTCGCGGTAAACTTCTGCCGGCTCGACGAGCGCGGCGCTTCCACCGCTCGGCTGCCGCTGTGCGTGGAGAACGAAGATCAGAGTGGTGACGCCGAGCGCCGCGGCACTGAGCCAGAGAACTGTGGGTTTCATGATGGCCTCCTGGGCTGGGTGATTCACGCGCCCGCCCGACATCGGCGTGGCGACACACCCCTGCATGGCACGGCGCGCGCCGCACTGCGAAGATCGATTCAAGTGATTGTCATGAAATCAGTTAGGGGACTTTTCCGCCCTGTGATCTGGGTAGAAATGCGTGTCAGGCCAGACACGCTCCGGCGCCACGTAACCGTAACTTCAGGCGGAAGAGGAACTTAGCGGCGTGTCTGCGTTGACACGGTCGGCCGTCGGGGCTAGCCGGGCTCGCCGAGGCTCAAGCCCAGCGACTTGGCCTTCTTGTACAGATGGCTGCGCTCGAGGCCGAGGCGCCGCGCCGCCTCGCTCACATTTCCCTCCGCGCCGCGCAGGGCGCCCAAGATCGTGCCGCGCTCCGTCTGCTCCACCGCCTCGCGCAGGGTCTGTGGCATCGCTCCCGCGTCGCCGGGCAGCTCGGCCTCGACGAATGCATCGTCGACGATTTCGTCACGCGAGAGAATCGCGAGGCGTTCGACGAAATTCTTCAGCTCACGAACGTTGCCCGGCCACGCGTAGCGGCCGAGGCATTTGAGCGCGCTGGCGCTGAAGCGGCGGCGCGGCAACTTCTGCTTCGCCACCTCCCTCGCGAGAAAGTTCTCTGCCAACAGTGAAATGTCCTCGACCCGCGCGCGCAGCGGCGGCACGTCGATGGGGATGACGTGCAGCCGGTGGTAGAGATCCTCGCGAAAACCACCTTGCTCGATCATCTGCTTGAGTTCTCGATGCGTAGCCGCGACGACGCGGACGTCGACACGAATCTCGCGATGACTCCCCACGCGCGACAGCGTCCCCGTCTCGAGCACGCGTAGGAGCTTCGACTGCGCCGCCAACGGCATGTCGCCGATTTCGTCCAGGAACAGCGTGCCGCCGTGGGCGATCTCGAAGACGCCGGCGCGCGCCGCGCTGGCCCCCGTGAAGGCACCCTTGCTGTGGCCGAAGAGTTCACTCTCGATGAGGTCTGCAGGTATCGCCGCGCAGTTGGTGGCGATGAACGCTTCGTTTGCGCGCAGGCTGTTGGCGTGGATCGCCTGCGCGACGAGTTCCTTTCCGGTCCCGCTCTCACCGCGGATCAAGATGCGCGCGTCGCTGCGTCCGACCTGCGCGATGCGATCGCGCAGCGCGCGCATGGGAGAGCTGTCCCCGAGCAGGCCCTGTCCCTGCGTCGCCTGACGTAGTCTCCGATTCTCGCGCGCGAGTTTGCGCGCTCGCAGCGCGAACTCGACGCCGAGCAGCACACGGTCCCGTGTCAGCGGTTTCTCCAGGAAGTCGAGTGCCCCCGCGCGCACGGCCTCCACCGCCGTCTCGATGCTGCCGTGGCCGCTCATCATGATGATCTCTGGCGTCGGCTCGAGAGTTCGTAGCCGCTTGAGCGTGCTCAGCCCGTCGAGGCCGGCCATGCGGACATCGAGGAGGATGACGTCGAAATCGTCCTCCTCGACGCGCAGAAGCGCGTCCTCCCCCGACGCGGCGCACCGCACGTCGTAGCCGGCCAGTTCCAGCATCTGCTGCAACATCAGACGCAGATTGGGTTCGTCGTCGACGATCAAGAGATGCGCGCTCATGCTACTTCCTAAGCCCCCTCCTGCGCGGCGGCGCGGGGAAGCTCGAGCCGAAACTCGCTTCCGCCGCCGCTCCGCTTGCGTGCGAGGAGGCGGCCACCGTGGGCCTCGGCGATCTGCAGCACGATGGCCAGGCCGAGTCCGGTCCCCTCACGCTTGGTCGTGAAATAGGGCTCGCCGAGATGCTCGCCGAATTCCTCGGAGAGCCCTACCCCGCGGTCCAGGACGGCGATCCACCAGTGGCGATCGCCGGGGCCATCACCATAGAGCAGCTCCACCTCACCGTCTCTACCTGCCTCGTTCATCGCGTCGTCGGCGTTCAGCAGCAGGTTGAGAAGCGCGCGGCGCAGTAATTCGGCGTCGCCACGCAGGTCCGCGAGTGTCGGCCCTGACGACACGACGAACTCGCGGCCACTTCTCGCGTTTCTCGCGGCGGCGGCGGCGGCCGCCGCCAGCGACGGCGCGTCGAGTCCGCTGAACACGGCCTCGGGTAACCGGGAGAAGCTCCGGAACTCGTTCAGCAGCCGGTCGAGGCTCTGCAGCTGCTCGCGCGCGCTCTGCAAGCTGGCCGCCTGCAGTTGCCGCGCGCGCTCGTCGTCGCGCCCGCGCAGCGTTTCCAGGTTGTCCAGCGCGAGGGCCAGCGGACTCAGCGCGTTCTTGATCTCGTGGGCGATGCGGTCGGCGATACCTCGCCAGGCGGCGCGGCGCTGGGCCGATCGCATCCGCGACTCCGCGGCACGCAACTGCTCGGCCAGAGCCATGAGCGCCGCGGCGACGCCGCGAATCTCGGCGGGGGCGTGAGCTGAACCCGACCGCGGAATCTGGCCGCGCCCCACGTCGGCCGTCATTCCGACGAGTTCTTCCATGGGACGCAATGCACGCCGGGCCAACAGCGGCGCGGCGACGAGTGCCATGACCAGGAGAATCGCCATCCCCGAGAGCATCGCCCAGCGCAACTGCATCCAGCCCGCCAGGACCGGGGATTCCCCACGATCGCCCTCGAGATGCCAGCGCTCGGGCGACTGCCAGCCGACCGGGAGCCCGTGGGCACCGTCGCCGCGCCGCAGGGACAGCGACTGCCAATCTGCCAGCCGAGCCTGCTCCGCCCAGAACGATTCGTCCAACGCACGTCCCGCGAACAGATGAACGACTTCGCCGCCAGGCAGTCGAACGCGTTCATGGGCTCCGAGATGGGGCGGCTCGCCGCCCGCGGCCCAGGCGCTCCAGATGAACGGAGCATGCCGCATGGCATCCAGCAGTTGCGCGGCGCGGGGATGTTGCCTGTCGAACGCTTCCGGATGGAGCGAGCTGCTGAGAATGCGCCCGTCGGCGCGAAGCAACAGGACCATCTCCGAAGAGCCGCGCCGCGCCAATTCGCGGGCCAGCTGTTCCGTGGTGCGCGTCTTCGGATTCGCCAGGGCGTCGGCGACGACGGAGTTCAACTCCGGGTCGTCCGCCAGCCGCCGCGCCTCCGACAGCAGTTGCAGTCCGCTGTTCTCCAGCAGCACGCTCAACGCGCGGTCGCGGCGATACATCCACGCGCTCCGCTCGGAATCGACATGCCCGCGCACACGCAATTCCAGCAACGCCCCGGGGATGAGCGCCATGACCAGGGCGAAGGAGACGAGAAGCAGAGTCCACTGCGTGCGAAGCGTCATGGCCCCGGCTCCGCGTCGTCCGCGTCGTCCGCGTCGAAGGAGAAATCCGCGGCCGGATGCCAACGGAGTCCATCCAGCCAGGGCGGCAGCAGCGCGTTCCACTCTGGACCCACGAGCAATCGGCCATCGCGGTCGCAGCTCCACCGCTCGCGCCACAGGACGATGAATGCCGCCGACTCCACGAGTCGTCGTTCGGCCGCCGCGGCGAGCTCGAGGCGCTTCGGATGGCCGCGCGGCAGCGCGAACGCCGCACGCAGCTGCGGTGGCGGCTCGCGTTCGCCACACCAGCTGCCCAGCTCGACGGCGCGCAACAGGGGTTCCTCGCTGTAGAGCGCGAGGCGCGCCAGACGCGCCACGACGGTCGAGCTTCCCACACGCGGATTCTCTCCGGGAGCGACTTCGCTCAACGCGACATCGTGCTCGTCCAGCAGGACTTCGAGGCGTCGCAGCAGTCGGGTGCGCTCATCCTGGCTCAGAATCGTCGGGTCGACCTGCAGCATCAGATGCAGGGGAGCCACGGAGCTGACTTCCCCCTGCGGCATGATCTCCCGCCACGGTCGATGGCTCAGAGGACCCCGCGCTTCCCACTCCGGCGCGCTCTGGGCGAAGAGCTCGGGGAGACCTCGGCCTCCGAGCAGATGGGCGAGCCACGCGCGGGCCGAGGCGGCCGCGGCCGCGCTCGGAATGATGGCGACGGCGACACTTCCGGCTCCGTCTTGGGGCTGCGGCCCCTCGCCGATGCTCCGCGGCCAGTGGCAGTCCAAGGCCGCGGACTCCGCCGCCCCACTCCAGCTCCACGCCCGATTCTCGGGTGCGAAGGAAGCTGGGCTGGCCGCATCGAGGCCGAGCCAGAGGAGCGGATGATCGAGACGATCCCGCAGATCCCCGACGGAAACTCCACTGTCGATCTCGACGATGCCACCCATCGCCCGCACGCGCGTCTCCCCCAGCGGATCCACGAGCCAACTCCAGGCCGGCTGACTCGCGACAGCAGCCATGCGCTGGCGCAGCGCGGCGGCGACGGCTGCCGCCGCGGCGCCGTCCCGAGCATCCCAGCGCCGGCCCGCTTCGTCGAGCGAACCGGCGAAGTAGCGCAACGGCGCGTGCCCGGCGCTCGCCGCCCAGACATTCAGCGGATCACGCGACGAGGTCGAGACAGGGGGAGCTTCGATGAACAGGGGAGGCTGGGCTCGAAGACGTGTGGCGCGGCTGCGGTTCGCCACGCGCATGGAGACTGGGTGCATTTCCAGATCGCCGTTCTCCCGAAGCACGAGCCATCGCTCACCCTCGCTTGTCGGAAGGCTTGCGAGGGCGAGAAGCGGCGAAGCACTCGGCCGTCGCAGTGGCAGCGAGAGCGTCGCGCCGAGTCGTGAGAGGCTCCAACCCTCCACGCACGCGCCGCCGGCCGAGATGCGTTGGGACCACACCAACCGCGCGTCGCCACGCGTGAGTTCGAGCACTGGCAGCTGGCGAAGCGGACCCTGCATGCGTGGCGTGCGCTCGACGCGGCCGAGGCGGAGGGCACCGTTACGCAGCGACAACGGGGCGAGACCGTCCTCGGTTTCGACGAGAACCGTGTCCGCCTCGCGCCGCAGCCCACGCGCGCCGACTCCTTCGAGGCGGGCGATGGCTGCCGTCGGATCGAGGGGCCATCGTGTCCACTGCTCGTCGCGCCAGACGGAGAATTCCCCACTGCGCAAGACGGATCCGCCCTGAACGACGACCAGTTCGAAGCGCGCGGGCTCGGTCCCCACGAGATCGAGCAACCAATATTCGCGGGATGACCCAACGTCGCGGCGCGAAAGGGCCTGCAGCTCGGCGACCGATTGCTGCTCGGATTCGAGTCGCTGCGGCAGCAGTCCGGACTCGAAACGCAGCAACCACCAACTCAACGCGCTGGCCGCCGCAGGCGCATGCTCTCCCCCTAGGGGCGCCAACAAGATCTTGCGCTCGGGATCCGTCCAACCGTGCGCCCGCTTCAGCTCGAGCAGTTGTTCGCGCGCCTGCTGGATCAGCGACGCCCACCGCGGGTCTTCAAAGTAGGTCGTGGAAGGTGGCTCACCGACGGAAGGGGGCTGCGCCGGGCGACAGGCGACAAACGCCACGAGCAGCAGAAGTGGAAGGCGGCGGAGCAGCGTATCGATCATACCCAGCGCCCTACCTGCCCTCCATGCGTGCCCGCTCGGGTTCGAAGAGCCGCCGTACGCCGTCGCTCGGCGGGACTTCGCCGCGGTACCAACGCGGATCGCGCCGGACCCCCTCCCACCAACGCTGCCACAGCGCATCTTGTTCCTCCGCTTCCATTCCGTCGAAGAAGAGATGGGTTTCACTCGTGCGCTCGAGGAGCTGACGGACGATGGCGCGGACGGATTCCAGCGTGATCACCGAGCGCGGCCCACCCTGGGATGGAACGGGACGGATCGGCTCCAGCTCGTAGCTGAAGTTGAATCCGTGCGCGCGGGCGGTTTCGAAATCGAAGTCCAACCACTCGATGAGCCCGGACACGATCGCGTGGTGGCGCGGGCCGAATCGATCCAGCAGGGTGGAGCGGATCTCCTGCTCGAGGTAGAGCCGCCGCAACAGGCGGGCGAGGGAGTTGCCACCCTCGGACTCGGGCGATTCCCAACCCTCGAGGTAGTCCGACAGATCGGGCGCAGCCAGAGGATCGCGATAGTAGCGCGCCTGCAGCCGCGCGCTCTTCCACCAGGAGAAACAGCTCCTGATCCGTTCGTGCTCGGTCACCCCGTTGGGAAGGAACGACGAGCAACGCGTCGCGATCTCGAGTGCGATCGCGCGCAGCCGATCGGCTCCATAACCGTCCAGCGTTCCGCTCGTCGGATTCCAGTGCTGTTCGGGGAGGCCTCGGCGCTCGAAGTCGGCGGGGTAGGACGCGAGAATCTCCATGCATTCAGAGAGGAGGAACGAATTTCGCTCGGCGTCCAGCGCCTCGACGAAAATCCGCGCGCGGAGCGCGTCGTCGTGCAGACGACCCATCAGCTGCCACAGCGAAATATCGGCGAGGCGCGCGGCGGGATTCGCGTACGCGTCCACCCACGCCGAGATGTCGGGGACAGCCTCCTGGGCGAGGTACAGCGTGGGATCGTCGCCGCGGTCGGTCCACCACTCCTGCCAGAGAACCACCAAGCCGGCGACCTCCGACGGCGTCCACCGTTCGATTTTCGCCCGGGCATCCGCCAGCTCGCGGCGCATTCTCTGGTCGCGGCCGCGCGATTCATCCAGTGCGATCCGCTCGAGAAGCCCAAGCCCGACGCGACGCAGATCGCGCCAGGTCGGCGGCGCATCGATCCCCGCGGGGCTCTGATCCCGGACGATGTGCAAGGTCGGGATCTGCCGCAGGGCGAGCGGCTCGCTCAGAGAGAGCGTGAGGAGCAGTGTGTCCGCGAGGGCGCGGGCGTTCTCACCGGCGGCGGCGAGGATCGCCGCGGCGCGATTCTCGTCGAGAGCCATCTCCCACAGCAGCAGAATCGGCGTCGCTGGACGCTCGCCAAGCGCGCTGCCCCAGAGGACATCGATCTGTTCCGCCAGGCGCTGGCTCGACGCGTCGGCCCCGACCTGCGCCGGCAGGCCGCAGGCCACGAGCGCGGCGATGACGAGGTTGCGACGATGGAATCTCGACATGTGTGCTCTCTCGATCAGCTCTCGTTCGAGGATGAACTCAGCTCCCGCGGCGCCGGTCCCTCGTAGCCGGCGCGGAAGTCTCTCGCCGCGCGGCGCAGCGCCTTGAAGCCCGCCACCGGCATGCCCGCTTCGACGGCCGGCCTCCAGAGCCGCAACCACAGGATGAAGAGAGGCCAAGTGCGTGGGCTGTTGGGTGCCCCGAAGCGCGAAATGAGACGCAGGCGGCTTCGGAGGTTGTAGTACAGGAAGGTTGGGCTGCCCACCTTCGTCGTCGCAGAGACCTTGTGGACGAGGCGCGCAGCGGGAGCCACCGCACAGCGGAAGCCCGCGGCCTCGGCGCGCAGACAGAGATCCACATCCTCACAGAAGTGAAAGTAGCCCGTGTCGAGCCCTCCGACGGTCTCCAGGAGTTCGCGGCTCAGGAGCATTGCGCAGCCCGTGATGTAGAAGTGAAGCGTCCCCCGCGTTCGCAGCGCGGCGTCCTCGAGCGGGCGCTGAACATGGCGCACCCAGCCCGTCGCGACGTCGAAGCGGCCACCCCCGAAGGCCCAAAGCCGCTCGGGTCGATCGAAATATGCGATGGCGGCGCCGACGATGCCAATCTTCGGGTCTTCGTTTGCGCACTCGAGCATCTGATCGAGGAAATCAGGCTCGACCTCGGTATCGTTGTTGAGCAGGAGGACATGGTCGGCGCCGCGCTCGAGCGCCCAGCGAATTCCTGTATTGTTGCCCCCGGCGAAGCCGAGATTCGATCCGGTCTGCAGGACCTGGACCATGGGGAACGCGGCGCGGACGGCTGCTTCGGAGCCGTCGGAGCTGCCGTTGTCGACGAAGAGCAATTCGTGGTCGGACGGGTTGAGCCGCGAGAGCGAGCGCAGGCAGGCCAGGCTATCCAGCCTGCCATTCCAATTCAGCACGACGATGACGATGCGGGCTGCGCTCAACGATGCCCCGTGATGTTCCTGCCATTGATCAGGCTTCGGCGTTGCGCTCGGCGCGCTCGTCCTTCAGACGGAGCGGGAAACGCAGCGTCACGATGGTCCCGACCTCGGCGCCGGGCTCGATGCGTACCTCGCTGGCCTCGCCGAACATGCGGCGGAGCCAGTGCGTCACGCGACCGATGCCACCTTCGCCCTCCGTGGGATCGCTGGCAAGGCTGGATGGCAGGCCCGCCCCATTGTCCTCCACCTGAAGCTCGACCGCGTCGTCTCCGAGCGAGGCGTGAATGCGGATCTTGCCAACACGAAGCTCGCGACGCAAGCCATGCGAGAGGGCATTTTCGATGAGGGGCTGCAGGAGGCGATGCGGGACGATCTGATGCTGCAGGCCGGGTTCGTAGCGGAGGTCGACTTCCAGACGGTTGCGGAGCCGCAGCTTCTCGAGCGCGAGATAGTCCCGCGCAAACGCCATTTCGGCGGCCAGGCTGCTTCTTCCGAGGGGCTCCGACAGGGCATGGCGGAGCACGCGCTCGAGGCTGCGCACGACTCCCAGGGCGGCCTCGGCGTTGCCGCTGCCCAGCTCGTCGGCGATGCCCAGCACATCACCGACCATCTCGGGGTCGAAGCGCTCGCGCTCGCCCCGCAGCTCACGGCGGGTGAAGCTGAGGGCATGACGCAGGCGCTCGAGTTCCGCGTCGGCCTCCCCCACGCCGCTCGCCGTCTCGACCCTCTCATCACGCGCGGCTGGACGGCTGCGGATGGCGTGGATGGCGCCACCGAGCAACTCACCGACGGCGGCGAGGAAGCGACGCTCGCCGTTGAAGTAGGGATACAGATTTCGGCGCTCGCCGAGCAGGATCCAGCCGTTCGGCTCCTTCGGGTCGCCCATGGGGACGCGCAGGCGGAACGCCTCATCGCCGGACTCGCGCTCACGGACCGTCTCTCGGGCCTTCGCCGATCCGCCCACGACGATGTGCACCTTCTTCGCGTGCACGGCGTGCGCGATGTCGCCGGCCGCGGCCTGGACGAGCGTCTCGAGCGAATTCGTGTGGGCCATGCGTCCGGCCAGCGTGTGCACATAGCCCTCGAGTTCGACCTCGCGCGCCAAGAGGAGGCGATCGACGAGACGGGCGAGCTGCCGGCCGACCCAGGGCGAGAGCGCGACACCGGCGAGGAGGACGAGAATGCGGGACAGGCTCAGAAAGTAGGGCCCGAGGTGCCCGAAGAGCGCGCCGACGCGATTGAAGAGGAGGTACGCCAAACCGACGACGGACACCCAGCCGAAGAGACGCGCCGACTCGCGGATGTAGCTGTCCATGAAGCGAAACTCGTAGCGGACCAGGGCGAGAAAGACGACGAAGCCGACGCTATGCAAATGCAGCCACGGGAGCAGAACCAGTTGCGTGCGCGAGGGGTGGCTGCCGTGCCACAGCGCGATGGCAAGCAGAGACATCGCCAGGCTCATCAGCAGCACCGCGCGCGCCATGGTCGGAACGACGATCTTCTCCTGGCCGGCGCGCGCCGGGAAGAGGACGAAGGTCATGAAGAACAGCGCGCCGCCGAAGAGATAGGCCGACGTCGGGCCGATCGTCGCGCGGATCGTCGAAAGGGGCCATCCGTCGCCGGCTGCTTCGCCGAGATAGAGCGCCGCCGCCAAGACGACGGTCAGATATGCGCCGGGGACCCAGAATCGTTCGTGCCGGTGCAGCTCCGTCGTGATCGCAGCCCGCAGGCTCGGAGCCCGCCGGCGGTAGACGCGCTCGAACGTGCAGAGCAGATGGAAGAAGAGCGCGAGGACGAGGCCGATGAGCAGGAGCTGGACGGCCGCGAGCGCCCGCTGTGCCGCCTGGCCGAGGCTGAACACCTGGCCATACACGAGGAGTTCGATCGCCTGACTGGCCTGCCAGGCCGCCAGTGCGAGGTTCGCGGCGGCGAAGAGCCGCGTCTCGGAGCTGCCGGAGGTTCGCGTACGGATGAGCCAAGCCATCGCGAGGTGCAGGCCGATGGCCAAGGCGTAGGCGATCCCGAAGCCAAGATGAAAATCGTGGCGGTCCATCGGAGAATTATAACAGACGCCATCGCAAGCGCTTCAGGGTCACTCGCGGGAGGCTTCTGGCCGCGGAACCCCGCGTCCTCGCGCGGAACGATGGCGCCCTACGAGGCCGAACCCTCGTAGCTCCGCGGGCGCGGCCGCCGCCGCTGGGCCTCCGTCTCCTCGCGCCGGAGTCGCTCCAGCACCGCGGCGAGATTGTCGGCGAAGATCTCCAGGTTCGGGTCGTCGAGATCGGCGACCTGACCGAGGAAGAACTCGCGCCCGGCGGGATCCAGTCTGTTGACGACTTCGGCGCCCTTGGCCGTGGCACAGACGCGGAACGAACGACGGTCCTGGGGCTCGGGACGGCGCTCGGCCAACCCCTTGTTCTCCAGGCGCAGGATCATTCCAGTCATGTTCTGCTTGCTGACGCAGAGCTGCTTGCACAGTTCCGTCGGTGTCAGGCCTGGCTCCCCGACCTGGACCAACAATCCCAAGCTCAACCACTGGGCGGAGGTGACGCCGGCCTGGCGCGCCAATGCACCACCGCGGCGGTCGAGCAGGTTGGCAACGCGAAGCGTGTCGAGAAGAGTTCGGCGGGCAAGATTGGCGCGATCGACTGATTTCATCGGAATGTCTCCGGGGCAATGAAACAGAGCTGTTCTCGAGCCCTCCGAAGCTAGGGAAATCCACGGGAACGAGCAAGCTGGTAAAGTTCGGGATGTCCCTAGACGGGACCGTCTCCAACTCTACGACGCGCCCGCAACGCGCGCTCGAGCGCCGCCGGATCCACGCGATATTTGAACAATTTTGTGCCGTCCAGTTCGACGACGGGAAGTTCGCTCCGGTAGCGCTCTTCGAGTTCGGCCTGGCCGTCGATGCGCACTTCGCGCAGAACGAACGGAACGCGCGCACGCACGGCTTCCAACAGCCAGCGGGCTTCTTCGCAGAGATGGCAGCCCCGGCCCGTATACAGCGTCACGGCGGCAACGGCGGGCGGCTCTGCGGATCGTTCGTTCACGGATCTTTGTCGTGGCTGGCTTCGACCACCGTGTGGATCCCGCCGCGGATGTAGAAGTCCGCCTCGAGTGTCATCCACCTGGGATCGAGCAGTTCTACCAGGTCGTCGAGGATCCGATTGGTCACATCTTCGTGATAGTGCCCCTCGCCGCGAAAGCTCCAGATGTACTGCTTGAGCGACTTGAGTTCGACGCAGAGTTCATCGGGAATGTAGCTGAGTCGAAGCGTCGCGAAGTCGGGTTGGCCCGTCTTCGGACACAGGCAGGTGAACTCGGGGATCTCGAAGTGGATCTCGTAGTCGCGACCCGGGCGCGGATTCGCGAAGGTCTCGAGTTGACGGTTCGGTTGGCTGGGCATGATTCCCCACTTGGCTGAACGCACGAGAGGGAGCCCTCGCGGACTCCCTCTCGAAATCTACGAACGGCAGTGGAAATTACCAGCTGCTGTGCGCGCCGATTCCGCCGATGAGCGGAGCCGTGTTCCCGAGCGACAGGATCTGATCGAGATTCGAGGTCATCAGGAAGAACTCGATTCCGATGTGGTCGTTGGGATCCCAGCCGAGGCCGGCCGTCCAGCTGAAGCTACTGCTTCCGGCGAACTGGTCGTCTTCGGAGTCATTCGGATCCTCGAACGTACCCTTGAACAGATAGCTGCCCTCGACGCCGCCGTAGAGGCTCAGGTTCTTGGGCATCTCGTGCCACGCCGAGAAGCGACAGCTCGGGAAGGCCGTAAAGGATTCGCTGATCTCGGCGCTGCCTGCAGGATCGTTGGCATCGGGCTCAAACGTAAACTTCAGGTAATCGAAGGAAACCTCGACAAGAGCCCCGTGGTCGGCTTCTTCGACGAGATCCCGCACATAATTTACCTTGAACGCGGTCAAACCGATGGTCTCCGACGTGGACGGAGCAGCGATGTCATCCGTGTAGTCGCTAGTCAGCTTGGCGATGGCACCTTCGATGTGGTTGTCGTCGTCGACGCTGTAGCGCCCGTCCACGGCAAAGTGATTGCCGCTGAGCTCTTGGTTGCCAGCGGCCACTTCGTCCTTCGAGCTGTGCGTTGTGAACTCGCCCACGAGCTCGATGGTGCCTGCGGTCGCCGGAGCACCGTTGCCCCAGCTTGCGTTCAGGTTGAAGCCGGTCGAACCGAACTTCTCGCTATTGGTGTTGTCCTCGAAATTGTCGTTGAAGATACCGGCGCCGATGCTGGCGCTACCGGTGCCCATGGCAAAGGCGCCCTTGATGGAGGCCATCTGGCCATCCCAGAAGCCGTTGTAGCCATTCCCAAATTCGTCGACGAAATCGCCGATGGTCAGACCATACAGGCCAAAATCGTTATACGATTCGGCGTGATTGTACGGCCCGGCGTTCCAGGCATAACCGAGGACACCGCTACCGGCCGCGCGATCGTTGATCTCGAAACCGAGGCGATAATCGCCGAAAGGAAGAGTCAGACGGGCGAAACCCTCGTTGTCGCCGCCACCCTTGGAGACGTTTCCGTTGTAACCCTGGCTCACGAACTCGCCATAGCCATCGCCTTCGAGGCTGCGGTGAAAGAGAACCCAGGTATCGGCGGAAGTGTTCATGAAGTTGGTTCCTGCCATGCTGGAACGAGCAACTTCACCGCCCGCGAACGCCACGGTGGGGAGAACCACCGCAACGACGAGGGCCAGCGCAAGACTACGCCAAAAAGCAGACTTCATGTTCAAGTCAGCTCCTTGTAAAGGTTGGACTTGTCGTCGGCGTTTCTCAGATGCACCGGCATTGGTGTTCGTCTGGAAACGTCGATGCGGACAGCGTCCATGCCGGCGCGTCTGCGCTCGACCGGCTGTCCGAGCGTTCAGCGCGATAGACTAGTCAGAGCCTCCGTGGCGTCAACTATAAATTCGAAAAGGCATGGTAAGAATTTGACCGCCGGTCCCCAATCGGCATCTCACGCCGGACTCGCGGCTTCCGCCCCGCGCCGAGCTGACGTAGGCTCCGCTGTGCGACGCTTCGCCGGCGAGCTGAGAATCGTCGGCGACACACATCCGCCATAGTGGAACCGATCAGATTTTATGTATGACAATTCACCCCACGCAATCGCCTCGAAATGGAGTCCTAGGCTGCTTCCTCTGCTCCTGGCCGCCGTGGCGCTGCTGCTACGCCTCCCAAATCTGAGCTGGGGCCTGCCCGATATCGAAGAGGAAGCACTGCCCCTGAAGAAGGCATTCGAGATGTGGGGATGGGATGCCGGACACGTCGTGTGGAACCCCAAAACCGCCGGCTGGCCTTCGTTTTCTTTTTACGTCCACCTCCTGCTGCAGCACCTGGATTACCTCCTGGGAAGGCTCGGCCGGGCCTACACGAATCGAAATGACTTCTGGGTGGCCTACCAGCTCGACCCGAGCCACCAGGTCCTCCTGGCGCGTCATCTGAGCGCGTTTCTGGGTGCGGGCACGGTCTACGTGGGGGCACGGCTCGCGGTACGCCTGGGCGGCCGCGCGGCGGCCCTCGCCGTGGGCGGGGTGTTGGTGCTGTCGCCCCTGGCTCTGTCGCATTCGCAGATGATTACGCCCGATATTCTCCTCACATTTTTTGTAGCGCTGGCGGCCCGCGAACTGGTGCTCCTCCGTGACGAGGGCACGACGAGGCACTACGTCCTGGCGGCCGTCTGGGTCGGCCTCGGAGCGGCGAGCAAATACACCCCCGTTCTCCTGACGCTCAGCATCTACGCCGTCCATCTGCTGCGCATGCGCGCCGAAGGACGCAGCCTGCGCATGCTCGGACTCAACGACCGCCGCCTCGGCTACGCGGCGCTCGTGACGGTTCTGACCTTCTGCCTCGCGAGCCCATTCACGCTGGGCGACATCGACGTGCTGCGGCGGGACGTCAGCTATCAAGCCATGCACATGAGCCGCGGACACTTCGGTCACGAATCCCGGCGCGTCGGCTTTGGCTACTATCTGTTCGACGTCCTCGTGCGCGATCTCGGCTGGCCCACGTTCCTCGCCTCAGTGGCCGGGCTTTTGTTCTTGGCGCGCAAGGGGGCCAGTGGAGCCGTTCCGCTCATCGCGTTTCTGCCCTTCTATCTCGTCCTCGGCTCGCTCGGGACGCAGTTCGACCGCTACATGCTGCCGGCGCTGCTTCCGCTGTGCCTCGGATTGGCCGGCCTCTTTCTGTGGCTCGGGCGCCTGCCCAGGAATCGATGGCGCCCCGTCGTCTACGGCTTGTCGTTCGTCTTGCTTTTCTTCGTTCCGCTGCGCGGCGCCCGCGCGCATCACGCGAGACAGTCATCGCTGAGCACGCAGCAGCTCGCGAAAGCGTTCATCTTCGAACAGATTCCCGCGGCCGACAGCTATCTCATCATGGAACAGTACACACCGTTCCTGCCGCTCGACGTGCGCGAGGAGATGCGGCATCTGCCGATCTTCGCGAAGCTCAGCGAGGAGCAGAGGCATGAACTCCTCGACCGACCGTTCTACAACTACCAGTACATCCCCATGTACAGCGTGCGCACCGAACTGACGGCGTTCTATTACGACCTGCGTCATTTCCTGGCCTACGACTACATCGTGATCTCGTCGAGCGTGCGCGGGCGGTACACTCGCCAGAGCGAAAAATTCCCGCGGCAAGCGCAGTTCTACGCGGATCTTGAGGTCTACACGGAGGAAGTCGCTCGCTTCACGCCGGAGATGGCCGGACGCGGACCGGCGATCTTCATCTATCAGTTCGCGCCGGATGGTCGCGAGCGCCTCATTCGCGATCGTGGGAAGCTCGACCGCGAGTTCGTGAAACCCTTTGTCGACGAGGTCTACGCGGAACACGTCCTGGGTTTCCTCGACACCGCCGCACACCACGCAATCGCGCAGGGAGAGTTTGAAATCGCCGAGCTCTTCCTTTCGAATCTGTATTCCATCGCGCCCGAAGACGAACGCCCGATCCTCCTGGAGCAGATGGCCTACACGAATTTGCAGTTGGAACGCTGGCGTCGCGCGGAAAACCTGTACCAGCAACTGGTCGCCCGCGATCCAGGCAACGCAGTTTCGGTCGGCGGATTGGGCTATGTCCTGTTGCAACTCGACGAACTGGATCCAGCCGAAGAGATGCTCTCGCGCTGCATCCGGTTGAGTGACGACCCGTCTCTCATCGACTGGGCGCAGCGGAATCTCGAAGAGCTCAGGGAGCGTCGAAAAGGGCCTTGAGCGAACCGAGGCTGCGGCGCTCCGTTCGTACGAGACCACCTGCTTCGAAACGTTCGAGTTCGATCCAGTCCCAGATGCTCCCCCCCTCGTCTTCGTAACTCAGGGACCCGACGATGATGCGGCCGACGCCGAGCGTGCCGGCCGCCGAGGGGAGAACACTCATGACGGAAGAACCACCCACGAGCACCTCCACCTGCTCGACTTCGCCGTCGGCGGAAGCCCGCTTGATCAGTTCGATCTCGACGAAGTCGGCCAGATCGGCGTCGTGGCTCGCGAGCCAGAGGAAATCGCTCCCGTCGCGCTCGACCAACACCAGACGATCCGGGTAGAGGCGCAGGATGATTTCGAGCCCAGGCCGCGCGAGCTCGATCGTGACGGCCTGCCCCGCGAGATTCGAGATCACGCGCAGACGAGCGCGGACGTGCACTTCGAATGAAGCCTCGATGGCTCCGGACCACGTCTCGAATGCGATGCGCTCGGCACGACTGTTGTCGTTGATCACCAACGTCCCGTCGCCCGGGAGATACGCGTGGCTCGCGCCAATCCGCTCCCAGTATTCCTGGTCTGGGAGGACGGACATGTCGCTGAGCTGAACGACCTTGGCGCCGGCGTTTGCGAGGGCGATTCCGGCGCCGAAGAAGGCGAGCGACGCGAGGCACAGCGCGGCGGCGCGGGGCGAGGCGAGCATGTTGTCCTGGCGGCAGGGGAGCCGGGCGAAGGAGTCGTAACGGTCGCGGTCCTGATTTAGGGAGTTCAATCTTAGCAGATGTCCCGGCGGGAAACGAATTTTTCGCCCCGGTGACCGCAGGCGCAACCGTGCTATAATCGCGATTCTCCCTCGCCCAACGCGTTCACCGCGCGTTCCCGACGCCCGCCCCCGCATCGGAAAGTGACCGTCATGCTGCCTCGTCTGCGCCTTTCGCTCGTCGCCGCGCTCCTGGTCGGCGGCGCGCCGCTGGTTTCGGCCCAGCCCGCCGAAAACGTGCAGCTCTTGGGGACGGCAGATCCTCAGAGTCCCAGCTGGTACAACGATGTCTGGGGATTCGTGGACGAGTTCGGAAGCGAGTACGCCGTCCTCGGCGTCGAGACCGGTATCTCGATTCTCAACGTCACCAATCCCGCGTCGATCTACGAGACGGGATTCATCGCGGGCAGCCCCAGCATCTGGCGGGACATGAAGACCTTTGGCGACTACGCCTATGTGGTGACGGAGGGATCCGGCGGCGGACTGCAGGTCATCGATCTCAGCAACCCAGAAGCGCCGAACATCGCGACCACCTACACCGGCTTCGACACGGCGCACAACATCTTCATCGAGGGCGCCACGGGACGGGCCTATGTGTGCGGTCACGATCAGGGAGTGGGCGGAGTCCTCGTTCTCAGCCTCTTGCCGGGCCCGACCCCGACTCTGCTCGGATCCTGGGACACCACCTATGTCCACGATCTCTACGTGCGAAACAATATCGGTTATCTCGCGGAGATCTACGTTCCGGGCTTTCGCATCGTCGACTTCAGCAATCCGGGCAGCATCTCGACGCTCGCCGGGAGCGTGAACTATCCGAACGCGTTCACCCACAACACCTGGACGAGCAGTGACGCCCAGATCCTGTTCACCACCGACGAGAATCGCCATGGCCACGTGAAACTCTGGGACGTCTCCGTCCTGCCCACCGTCAGCCCACTCGGCGAATTCCAGACGCAGCCGGGGACCATCGTCCACAACGTCATCGTGAAGGACGATCTCGCCTACATGAGCTACTACGAAGAGGGGATGCGCATCATCGAGTTCAGCGACCCAACGGCGCCGGTCATGGTGGGCGCCTACGACACGTCGAATCTCCCCAACGGAAACTACGACGGCGACTGGGGGATCTATCCGTTCTTCCCCTCCGGCAACATTCTGCTGAGCGACGTCCAAGCGGGCCTCTTCGTCGTCGCACACACCAACGACTATGGGCTCGTCCAGGGCCATGTGGTCGAGGACGGCGTCGGCGCACTCCTGAATGGGGTGGAACTCACCATGCTCGAGACCGGCAAGAGATTCACGACGACGGGCTTCGGCAGCTACGGCATGAGCGCGGCGCCCGGTGGCTACACCCTGAGTGCGACGAAGGAGGGTTTCTACGATCAGACCCTGGCCTTCTCGATCGCGCAGGGCGTCTCGACGCCGCTGGAGGTCTCCCTCGTCCGGCTCCCCAGCGCCCCCCTGTCAGGTCTCGTGCGTGGCGGTGACGGACTGGCCAAGCTGCTGCTGCCGCTCGCCGACGCCAGGGTCGAACTCGTCGGCACGGGCTACGCCGCGACGAGCGACGCCGCGGGCGCCTGGTCCATCCCTCTGGTCCCCATCGGTGACTACGGGATGCGGGTCAGCCGCAACGGCTACGGACACAACGAGCTTCCCCTCGCCGTGGTCAATGGGGGCAGCGCCCAGGGCATTCTGCTGAGCCCATCGAGCAGCTATCTGGACGGCAGCGACGCCGGCGGCTGGACCGTGGGCGAGCCGGGAGACACCGCCGTGCGCGGGCTGTGGGTCCGGGCAGCTCCCGTGCCCAGCGGCGGCGGCAGCGTGCAGCCGGGCGAGGATCACTCTCCGGACAGCGTCGACAATCTCTGCTTCGTGACGGGAAACGCGGCGGGGCCCAGCAGCAGCATCGGCACCGAGGACGTCGATGGCGGATTCACCACTCTCGTCTCGCCGATCCTCGATCTGAGCGGTCTGGTGGATCCCTACGTCGCATATTCGCGCTGGTACGTGAACGAAGCCGGCGGCGCGCCCGGCAGCGATCTGTTCACGGTCGAGATCAAGGGCGACGGCCCGAACTGGACGCTGCTCGAGCAGTTGGGCAACGACGCGACGCCCTGGCAGCACGTCAGCTTCCACATCGCCGACTTCATCAATCCGCCCAGCGCGACGGTGCAGCTTCGATTCATCGCCGACGACGCCAACACCGGTAGCATCGTCGAGGCCCTCGTGGACGACCTCGAACTCTACGATCTCAGAGATCCGATCATCGCCGCGCCGCGAGCCCCCAGGCTCGACGCGAGCCGGATCCGCAGCGTCGCGCCGAATCCGTTCAATCCCTCGACGCGCATTCAATTCCAGTTGGCGGAGCGCGGGCGCGTGCGACTTTCGATCGTCGACCTGCGGGGTCGCCGCGTCGCGACGCTGCTCGACGAAGTGCGCGAGCCCGGGGTGTACAGCACGAAGTGGACGGGCAGCGACGCGCGCGGCCGGCAGGTGAGCAGTGGCGTCTATGTGGCGTTGCTCGTCGCCCCCGACGGGCGCAGCGTGCAGAAGCTCGTGCTGACGAAATAGCTCGCGGGCAAAGAAAGAGCGCCCCCACGGCTGAGCCGGCGGACGCTCCTCTCCTGTCCTTCCAGTTCCCCCTGCTTGCAGAGGGTGTGCCACCCGTGCGCAGGCTGTCGCGTAAGCACTTAGGGCGGCTCAGGGCTCCTCAGGCGTCCCTGTCGGGACGCCGCTGTCCCGCTCGGTTCAGTCGCGACGGCAATCAGAGCGCGTCGATGATGGACCGATCGAGTCCCTGGAAACTCTCGAGATACTCCCGGCGATCCTTCTTGAGGCTCTTGACGTGAGCGTTGTACTCGTCCAGACGCCCCGTCTTCTGGTACAGGACCTTCGGCTGGAGAAGATCGAAGTCCTCGGCGGAGATGCCGGGCACCGAGCGCGCGATCTCGTAACCGAAGTCCGGATCGACTTCCCACTCGATGGTCCCCTCGGCGATCCCCTTCACCACCGCGCTACTGTGCGGGATCTTGACCTTCTTGCTGCTGGGCTCGTCCGCGGTTCCGCCGACGCGTCCGGTGCTCATCAGGTAGACCTCGACCGGCGATGACTGCAGGAGTTCGAGGATGCGATTGCCCTGCTGCGCGTGCAGCAAGGGGAAGAACGGATTCGTCCCCGGTACACGGAGACTCTTTCCCGCCTCTTCCTTGCCACCCGCGCTGGTCCCCTTCGTCTCGCCCAACATGAAGTAGGCCGCGGCCTGTTCACCGCTGAGTCGCACGACGGCGGGAATGATGTTCTCGTTGCGGTTGAGAATCAGGAGAAAGTCGGCCTTGCCGAGCCCGCGCGCATCCGCGGCGCCCGGAACGTTCTTCATGGGGAAGACGGCGCGCCCGTTCTGCGTGTAGCTGGTGTCGAAGAAGTCGACCTTCCCGTCGTCGTCCATGGAGACGTTCTCCAGATAGGCGTCGGGCTGCGTCACGGCGTGGTAGATGGCCGGCTCGAACTCGGGATCGAGTCCGAAAGTCTTCGCAAAGCAGCCGTTCTCGGTCGCGTAGACCTTTCCACCGGGCATCAGCGCGACGAAGTCGTCCTGGACGGGCTGGCTGCCGTTCTGGTTCGTGAAGGTCGTGGTGGTCTTGCCGGTGCCCGAGAGTCCGATGATCAGACCCACTTTCTTCTTGCTGCCTACGGGGATGACCTTGCAACCCGCGTGGAGCGAGAGCCCACCACGATCGTAGACGAGCTTGTTCCACATGCGCAGCCCGCCCTTCTTGCTCTCGCCGAAGTAGTCGCTGTTGATCACGCGGGTCACGCCGTTATCCATGTCGACGGCGATCAGGCGGTCGTTGGGATAGCCCTCGACCGCGAGGGTGGGTGTGTAGATGACGGTCAGTTCCGGCGTGAAATCTTCGCTGCCGATGTTCGGCCCGTCGTAGTAGAGATGTTTCTGCATGGCGGCGATATTGGCCGCAGAAGTCTCGATGATGAGCCGCGTCGGCGTCTGGAACTTCGGATCATTGCCGATGTAGCCATCGATGACGATCATATCGCGCCCGCGAATGTGCTTCTCCTGTAGCTTGCTGATCTTGGCGTAGGCGGCGCGAGAAATGGTCTGATCGGAGTGGGCCTCTGGATTGTCGGTCACGACATACGTGCTAGCCTTGCTGCGCGCGACGACCTTCGTGCCCACATTCAGGTTGCCGAACTCCGAACGGCGTGCGTTCTCCTGCTTGGCAATGAGATCCGCCAGCTGCTCGTGCGTGGGGTTGAAGATGATGGAGCGGGGCTCCACAGGCAGTTCGATTTGAGCGGACATGTTTCCTCCCGGAGACCGGGCTAACGGGACTGTGAAAGGGCAAAGGTAGGTCAAGCTCCTGCCTGCGGCAATACAGCGTGAATAGCGAATTTATGCGGCAAACACGGTTTTCGGCATCGATCGGATGGATCGTCCTCTTCGTCGCGGTCATCGGGCATCTGCCGGCGCTGAAGGGCTTCTTCGCGCAGGACGACTGGAGCTTTCTGGCCCGCGGGATGGGTGAGGTCGAGTGGACGGGACTGCCCGCGAGACCGTTGAGCGCCTGGTTCTACTGGCGTCTTCTCGTCCCGATCCTGGGCGTCTCCTCTCCCCCGTATCATGGGCTCTCGCTGCTCTCCGCAGGCCTCTTCGCGCTGCTCAGCGCCCGGGTGGGCGCGCAGCTCGGCCTGCGCACCGTGGGCACGGCCGTCGCCGGTCTCGTGGTTGCCGCGAGTGGCGCCTACGCGCTGGCGATCTTCTGGGTGAGTGCGACCGGCGAACTCCTCGCGGCGCTCTTCTGCCTGGGGGCACTGAGCCTGTGGCTCGACGGAGGGCGCTGGCGCTTTGGCGCGGCGCTTCTGGCGATCCTGTCGTTCGCTTCGAAAGAGGCGGGCTGGGCCCTGCCCCTCTGGCTGCTGATCTTCGGCGCACGACTCTGCCCCCGGGCGCAGAGCCGTTCGCGCGGCGTCCGGATCCAGTTGGGGGCATTCGTAATCCTCGCGGGACTCTCACTCTGGAACACCGCGCGCCACATCCCTCACGCGCCCGGCAGCCCCTACGAACTCGGATCTGGCGGCGAAATCGCGCGCAACGCCCTCGGCCTCGCCGGCTGGCTGGTGAGTCCCCTGCGTTACGCGCCGCTCCACAGCGAGCTGAACCTCGTCCTGGGCGGCGCGGTGGTCGTTCTGTGGGGGGGCTTCGCCTGGAGTTGGTGGCGTCACAGCACCGGGCCGGCGCGTTGGGTGCCGCTGGCGGGACTGGTGTGGAGTTCGCTGGCGCTTGTTCCCATCGTGGGGCTGCGGACTCACATGTACCCGTACTATCTGACGCTCGCGCTGCCCGGGCTCGCATGGGCGCTCGGCGCGCTGAGCGATCGCCTCGACGTGGGCGGACGCGAGACGGCGACGCCGTCGAGCCGGGACCGGCGCGCCGCCGCGCTCGTGGTCAGTGCCGTCGTGCTGTGCGCCGTGGCTTGGAGCACGAGTCAGCGCCTTCTGTTCAGCCGCGACGGCAGCGGCATGCACGTCGACCCGATCGTGCGGCGCAGCTTCATGGCCGCAGAGGCTGCGCGCCTGCTTGCGGCCCTTCCCTTGAGCGGTTCGGGAGAGCTGGCGATTCTGCAGGCGACTCGCGTGCAGCTTCCCGACGACATCGTGCTTCCCGAGGGCGAGCTCCTGGCGGGCACGCCGCTCTTGGGAGCGCTCGACGGGCTGCGCGGGTTGCGGATGCTCGTGCCCGAGGGCGTCCGCGTGCGTTGGAGTGCGCACCTGGATGGGGTCCGGCCGACGGCGCAGATCCTGCTCGATGCCGGCGGTCCGACCTTTCGAGTCCTCGGACTGCCGGAGCAGGCCCGCATGTACTCGGCCCTCATCGCCATCAGCGCCGGTCAACACGAGCGCGGCCGCCACGACCTCTGGAATGTCGTCACGCGTTCGCCCGACAGCATCCGCTTCGTGTACGACGCGGACAATCTGCCCATCCAATTGGAGGATCTGCGGCGGGAGTCGCGAGCCTTCGTTCAGCTCCTGGGCGCGAGAGAGACGAGTCGCGGCGACGCAATCCTGAATCTCTTCGCGCAGCTCTACGAGGCCATCTTCGGCGAACCGTTGAGCCGCACGCCCTGGGGTGGGACCCTCCGCGCCGACGAGACGAAGGGCTAGGCGGCTAGAAGCGGTCGGCGATGGGCGGCGGCCAATCCCCATGCCACTGAAACACCGGGCGGTGACGCCCGACCAAGACGGGCAGCGCCTCGGGCTCGAGCGAGCATTCGAAGGAACCGCGATCGCCCAGGTCGTCGCCGTCCACCTGGAGCGGCATGGCGCGCGAACATTCCACGCGCACCTGGCGCGCGCGATAGAGACGCACACCCTTGTGTTCGCGCGGACGCAGGCGGAAGGGCGCCGCCAGCAGACTCAGCACCTGGGTCAACGAGGCCGCCTTGAGGACCGCGACGTCGAGTTGCCCGTCTCCGCCGTCCGCATCCGGCGGAAAGATCCACGGTCCGACCTGCGTCCCGAAATTCGCCACGACCACCGAGGCGCCAGAGTCTTCCACCCACTGCCCATCGAGGCAGATCCGAAAGTCGTAGTGACGCACGGGCATGTTGCGGGCGGCGGCCCAGAGATAGGCCAGCTTTCCCATCTGTCGCTTGAGCCGGCGATGGGCCTCGCGGATCAGGCGCCCGTCGATGCCCATGCCCACGGCCAGTAGGAAGGAATCGTCGCCGCAGATTCCCACGTCGCAGCGGCGGATATCGCCTTCGCCGAGGACGCGCAGAGCACTCTCGAGCTGGAGGGGAATTTCCAGGCGCAGGGCCATCACATTTCCCGTGCCCACCGGGACGATGAGCAGCGGGCGCTCGCCGCCCTTCAGGGCGCGGGCGGCCTCTCGTAGCGTGCCATCGCCGCCCACGATCACGACGGGGCCGCTGCCGGGATTCTCCCGGATGATGGAGTCGGCGCCGCGCTCAGGCGTCGTTTCGATCCAGGTGGCGGGCAATCCCACGCGCCGGAGCTGCGTTTGAAGCTGGCTTGCGGAGGCGCGTCGCTGGGCAGAGCCCGCGGCGGGATTCAGGATGATCAGCGCCTGTTCTTCTATCTTCAACCTACGTGCCTCCAAACCAAGCTGTAGCAGGGAACGGTCCCAGCTCCTAGCCCCGGCAGCGCCCGCACACAAAAAAACGAGGGCCGTCCCGAAGGATGGCCCCCGCCGCTCTTTTGCAATCTCTCCGTCTGCTGCGCCTCGGGGAGTCTCTGGGCGCTCCGACCGGCTGAATGAATCAGACGAATGCTTGCTCTCTCAACACCTTGGCCTCTACTACGCAGGCCGGAATCCGAAGTTCCCAGAAAAACTCCGGCCTTGATTCTTGGGCCTCCCCCGGTGTTCCTTGCCATCTATGCCGACGGTCTACCATCTCGACGATGCCCTGAGCTGGCGCGGCGGCGAGCAGCAGGTCGCCTATCTCCACAGGGGTCTACTCGGCCGCGGCTGGAAGTCCGCGGTGATCTGCCGCCGCGGCGGCGCCCTGCATCAGCGCCTCGACGCGGCGGGCCTTCCACATCACGCAATCGCCATCCGTGGATCACAAGATCTGGTGGCGGCCTGGAAGATCGGGAGCCTCGCGCGCGGCGCGCACACCCTCCTCCACGCCCACACGAGCCATGCACACGATCTCGCCCTCTGGGCGTCGCGTCTGCGGGGGCGCTTCCCGCTGGTGGTTTCGCGGCGCGTCGACTTTCCGGTCGGGCGGACATTCCTCGGGCGTCGCAAGTACCTCAGCGATCGTGTCGACCGTTACTACGCCATCAGTTCCGCCGTCGAATCAGAGTTGCTCGCCGCATCGGTGGCGGCCAAGAGGATCCGCCGCGTCCCCAGTGGAATCGACCTCTCCCGCTTCGCGAGCGTCGAGCCCTTGCCGCTGTGGCGCGCGGAAGTGGGAGTCGAAGCTGGCGAACTCCTCTTCGGCAACGTCGCCGCCCTGGCGCCGCACAAGGATCAGGCCACGCTGCTACGCGCCTTCGCGCGCTACGTCGAGAGCGATGGCAGGGGCAAGCTCGTCATCCTCGGCGAGGGCGAACTGCGGGCCGATCTCGAGGCGCTGCGCGAGCGACTGGGCCTCGCCGATCGCGTCCTGCTCCCCGGCTTCGCCACCGACATCTTGCCACGCGTGCGCAGTCTCGACGTCTTCGTCATGAGTTCGTCGCTGGAAGGGCTGGGCACCAGCATCCTGGACGCCATGGCGCTCGAGCGCTGTATCGTCGCTACGCGGACCGGCGGAATCCCGGACGCCATCGCCGATGGACGCAACGGAATCCTCGTGCCACCACGCGACCCCGATGCGCTCGCGGCCGCTCTGCATCGGCTCGCCGCGGACGCGCAACTGAGGCGGCGGTTGGCAGCTGCGGCGAGAGAAGACGTGCGAGCGTTCTCCGTCGAACACACCATCGCCAAGAGCGAAGCGGCGTATCTCGAGTTGTTGGAAGAACGAAAACCATGAGTCGCTGGAAAACTCTGCTGCGGTCATCGACCCTCTGGACCTTCGTCGCATTCGTCGTTGCCCTCTGGAGTGGCGGCCTGCTCTTCGCCCAGGGCTTCGATCTGCGTGACGACGGGTGGTGGCTCCTGGGGGCACAGAACGCGCGGGGACTGCACGGATCGATTCAGCTCGAAGAGGCGTCGGGGCGATTCATGCTGCTACACGCCGTGATGACACTGTTCGGCGAGAGCGCCAGGAGCCTCGTGTGGCTGCGGGCGGTCCTGAGCGCGCTTTGCGGCTCGGCCGTCTTCGCCCTGCTTTTCCACGGGGGGCGTCGCGTCGGCGCATGGGTCGCGCTCGCCGCCGTGCTCGCGTTGGGCCCGCCGCCGCCCTGGCTTCTCCCGCCGTTGATCCTCGTCCTCGGTCTCGAGACGCGGAAGTGGCGCCTCGCAGCAAGCGCCGTGGCCGCGGCGTGCGCGTTCGGCGTTGGTAGTTTCGCGCTCTGCCTCCTCGTCTCCGTCTGCGCGTGGCCGCGCAGCTCCGAAGACAAACCGCTTCGCTGGCCATGGATCGGTATCGCCGCGGGTGTGGTACTCGTCTGCGTCATCGGCTGGCAGGCGGGTGGCATCGCACGAGAATTGGACGCGGGCTGGCGGCGCCCCGTCGAACGAATGCTGACGACCCTCGGAAGTGGCGCGGCTTGGAACTGGTGGCACAGCATGCGCGGTGGGCCCCTCCTCGGGTTGCCGTTTGCGGAGCTTCACAGCGGCGCGGAAATCCAACCGCTGTTCGGGGGCCACTCTGCCGTCCGCGCATGGAGTTTTCGGGCTCTCTACCTTTTCGTCTTCGCGGCTGCCATCGCGGCGACGGCGCGCGCGCTGCAGAGGCGGCGCGGCGGCGCGGGGCTCGCCCTCTGTGTGGCCGGCGCCGCCGTGTTGATCGCGCGCGGCGACCTGATCCAGCTGCGCGCCGCGTCGGTGCTGGCCTTTCCGGGGTGGCTGTTCCTGGCGGGTCGCCTCCGCGCCGCGCGATGGATCCTGTTCGTGCTCGCACTGCCACTCGTGGCGCCGTTGGCCGAACGCGCCTGGCTGATCGCTCATCACTATCGAAGCACGCTACTTCACTGGGATACGGCGCGCGCCGAGATTCTGCTGGACCCCGCGACGATCCGCGAGATCGAGAGCCTGAACGAGAGGCTTCCCGGCCGCGGCGACCCGATGGTCGTGTGGCCCAATGCACCTGGACTCCATTGGCTCCTCGAGAGACCGCCCGGAACACGCTACGTGCGCCAGCCACCGGCAGACCGGTCCGCGGAGATCATCGACGAGATGCGACGGAGCGAGGTCGCCGCCGTCCTGCTCGGCCCAGAGTGCCTGCGCGGCCCTAGGTCACTGGCCGTCCTCCAGGCGGATCTACACGAACATCTGCGCACGCACTTCCAGGTGAACGGCAGCGCGACGGTGCTCGGCCAGAGCTTCCGGCTTCTCGCTCCGCTGCCCCAGGGGATCGCGCTGGACGACCTCTCGCTGGCCCAGCGCATGCCGGTCGCTGAGATGGGCGTCGGCACCGAACGAACGCCTGCACTGCGCGAGGGGCTCGCCGTGGGCCAGAGTTTCCGCATGGGATCTACCGACTTCCGCGGCTTCTCGCTGCGCTGGCAGACTTCGCGGGACGGCGTCGTACTGCCACTTCGCTTCCATCTCTGGCTCAAGGACGGCGAGCGCTACGACACCTTGCTGCACTTCTTCGACGCCGACATCGAAATCGAAAGCAGCGGCGAACGCAGCACCATGCGCGTAGGTCCGCTTCCGGACACGGCGAATCGAGAACTCGCCCTGAGTTTCAATTTGCGGGAGCCCATCGACTTCGTCGCCGAAGCCCTGTGGCATCGGCACGACACAGGCAGAGGAGACGTCGACTTCTATCCGCTGGGCAGCGCCATGATCAATGACGAAGAAGTCGCGGCCGATCTCTATTTTGCGATCTACTGAGGACCGAAGCGGGCGAACCGGTTCTTTCCCTCGAGCGCTTCACGGACGAAATTCGGCAAGGCGAAGCTGGCAGTCTGCAATTCTCGATTGTAGTACACGGTCGTGGCATCGATCATGGCGGCGCGTTTTTCATCGAATTCGTCGTCATGCGCGCGATCGACGCTGGCGTAACTCCAGCTCCACGTGCCACTCGGGTAGGTCGGGATGTGGCCGAGGTAGGCTGCGGTCTTCGGAAAGACCGCGGAGAGTTCGGCGCGAATCCTCCCCACGAGTGGCGGATCCCAATGCGGTGATTCCGATTGTGCGCAGACGACTCCGCCCGGCTTCAGCGCACGACGCACCTTGGTGTAGAAGTCGCGGTGGAAGAGCCCGACGGCCGGCCCGATCGGATCGGTGCTGTCGACGATGACAAGATCGAACGAGTTTTCATGCTCGCCGACGAACTCTATGCCGTCGGCGAAGAGGAGTTCGCAGCGCGAGTCGCGCGCGACGCGCGCCGTCCACTCGAAGTACTCCTCGCAGACGCGCGTCACCCGTTCGTCGATGTCACACTGCACGACGCGTTCGATGGATGGATGCTTGAGGACTTCCCTGGCACAGCCGCAGTCCCCGCCACCGATGATGAGCACGTCGCGCGGTGCGGGTTGGCTCAAGAGCGGCACGTGGACGAGCATCTCGTGATAGACGAACTCGTCCCGTTCGCTGAACATGATCAGGCCGTCGAGGGTGAGCACGCGGCCGAAGAACTCGGTGTCGTAGACATCGATCTTCTGGTACTCACTGCGCTCGGAGTGCAGATGCCGCCTCAGCTTCAAACCGAGGCGGCTCACACCCTTGTATTCTTCATGGAACCAGTCGGCGCTCGATTCGTCCGGGCTCACAGCGAGCTGACCTCGCCCCCGTTCACGACTCGCTTCAGGAGCGCCGGTTGCGGTTCCAACTGCGAGACGATGCTGACTTCCTCGGGCCGGAAGATGTGATGCTGCTCGGTGTCCGCGGGAAGCCCACGCACGATCTCGTGGAGACGCGTCTCGCCCGCCAAGAGATTCTCGGCGAGATAGTCGCAGCCCTCGCGTGGATTCAGTCCGCCGCACGTGTAGATGTCCACGGCGGCATATCCGTTCTCCGGCCACGTGTGAATGGAGAGATGGGACTCCGCGATGATGACGGCGCCGCTCACGCCCTGAGGACTGAATGTGTGGAAGCTCTCCGCGACGATCGTCGCCCCGATGTGCTCCGCAGTGGCCAACATCAGCCCTCGGATGAAATCGGCATCTTGCAGCCGTTCACGCGAGCAATCGTAGAATTCGGCAATCACATGCCTTCCCAAGGTCTTCAACTCATGTAGCTCCGCGGCGCGCCCAGAGAAAGCTGGCGCACACCGTAGATTCGGGGAATCTCCTCGAGTCTGCCTACGACATCGGCCCCCACGGGTTCGTCCACCTGCCATACGGAGATGGCGCGATGGTCCTCGGCCCCGGAAGCCCGACCTAGGCGCAGCTCGCCAATATTAATCCCAGAAGCGCCGAGGAGGGTACCAACCTTTCCCACCACCCCGGGCACGTCTTCGTTCTCCATCAGAAGCCAGTTGCCGGCCGGCTCCAGGTCGAGCCAGTAGTCGTCGACGCGGACGATGCGCGGCGAGCCCGGCCCCAGAAACGCTCCACTGACCTCGTGGCGTCCCTCGCCACTCTCCACCCGCGTGGTCAACAGGCGAGGAAACTCCTTCGCCGCAGGCGCGCGACCGCTGCTCACGGCGATTCCCAACTCGTCGGCCTTCTGCTGTGCGTTGATCGCGTTGACCTCGCCGCCGCAAACCACCTCGAGCAGACCCGAGAGAAATGCCGCCGCCAGAGGCGCAGGCTCGCTCGCGTCCCCATCGGCCGCCAGGACGGCCTCGCAGCGCGTGGGCGCTCCCGTCAAGAGATTCCCCTGGAGGCGTCCCATGCGGCGCGCAAGATCGAGCCACGGAGCAAGTTCCGCAAGATCTGCCCCCTCGAAGGGGAGATTGACCGCCGCAGAATAGTCGTCGTGGAGGAGCAGCGCGATGAGCCCCTGGGCGATGGCCTGACTGACGTTTTCCTTGGCTTCACGGGTCGACGCTCCCAGATGGGGCGTATGGACCACGTTGGCCAGGCCCACGAGCGGCGAGTTCTTGGGCGGTTCGCTGGCGAACACATCGATCCCCGCCGCGGCCAGCCGGCCCTCGCGCAGGGCGGCCGCCAGCGCCTCCTCGTCGACCAGCCCACCCCTCGCGCAGTTCACGAGCATGGCCTCCGGCTTCATCTTGGCGAGGTTCACCGGTCCGATCAGATGACGGGTCGCCTCCGTGAGGGGCAGATGCAGGCTCAGGAAATCCGCCGCCGGGAGGATCTCGTCAAGCTCTGCCTTGCGGATCCCGAGGCTGCGGGCCCGCTCCTCGCTGAGATACGGATCGTGGCCCCACACTTCCATCCCGAATGCCTGGGCGCGACGGGCCACGAGGGTTCCCACCCGGCCGAGGCCGAGAACGCCGAGGAGTTTTCCCGAGAGTTCGACACCCACGAACCGCTGCCGGTCCCATTGGCCGCTGGCCACGCTGGCATGGGCGGCCGGAACATGGCGGGCGAGCGCGAGCATGAGGGCGAGCGCGTGCTCCGCCGCCGCCGTCGCGTTGCCGCCGGGAGTGTTCAGGACCGCGACGCCGTGCCGTGTCGCCTCTGCCATATCGACATTGTCCAGACCCACGCCGGCGCGGGCCACGGCGCGGAGCCGCGGCATCTTCGCCAGGAAGTCGCGGTCGATGGTGGAGGCGCTGCGGATGACGATGGCACAGGCGACATCGAGGCTGGCGTCGAACGCGGCGGGGTCGAGATCCCACTTCCGTCGGATTTCGAGACCTGCCTCCTCCATGCGTCGGAGCCCGGCTTCGTCGACGGGCTCCAGGACGAGGACGACGCGCTTGGTTTCAGCCAACTGCCATGCCCCCCAACTCCTCGTCGCAGGCGGTCAGAACGGCCTCGAGCCCATCAACGGTCCATTCGCCCATGTGGCCCACGCGGAAGACCGTGGGCTTGGTCTTCCCATAGCCGGCGCCCATGATAATCCCCCGCCCGCGGAGTCGCGATAGCAGGGCCGAAAGATCCACGCCCGGCGCCTCGAGGGCGCTCACGCTCATGCTCCTGTAGCCCTCGCGCGCGAACGGCCGGAAGTTTCTTCGCTCTGCCCACCCCATGCACAGCTGCTGCATCGCCGCGTGGCGCGCGTAGCGAGCGCCCCACCCTTCGCGCTCGGCACGGTCGAGCGCCGCCCGCAGCTGGAACAGGAGACTGATGGGCGGAGTCGAGGGCGTCTGCCACTTCCGCAGGCTCGCCTCGTGGCACTGCCAATCCAGATAGAGGCCCTTGCCCGCCGCCCGCGCGCTCTGCTTCAGCGCCCGCTCGGAGACCGCACACAGGGTGAGGCCCGGCGGCATCGCCCAGGCCTTCTGTGTCCCGGCGAGACACAGGTCGACGCCCCACGCGTCGAGGCGCAACTCGACTGCCGCCATCGAGCTGACTGTGTCCACGAGCAGGAGGAGATCGTCGTGTTGCCTCACCACTGCGGCGAGTTCGGGCAGCGGATTCATGACGCCAGTCGAGGTCTCGTTGTGAACCAGCGTCACGGCGCCGTACTTCTTGCGCGAGAGTGCCTCCGCGAGCTGCGCGGGGAGGATCGGCTCGCCCCACTCCACCACAATGTCATCGCCCGGCAGACAGCAGGCCGCGCGGATCTCGCTCCAGCGAGCGCTGAAGGCTCCGCAGACCAGATGCAGGAAGGGACCGGGCGCGGCATTGCGGACCGCGGCTTCCATGGCGCCCGTGGCGGAGCACGCGAGGGGATAGACCGACTGGGCCGTGTTCAATGCGCTCTGAACGCGAGGCAGGACGTCTCGCAACAACTCGCTGATCTCCGGTCCCCGGTGCCCGATCATCGGGCGCAGCGCCGCGCGCGCGACTTCGGAGTCGACTTCGGTGGGCCCTGGTATGAGGAGGCGGGGGGACTGAGACAACGCTGCTCCTTCGAGTTTCGTGATCGGCGAGTGCGATGCGCTCAGGCGTTCTTCTTGGCGGTGAGTTCGTCGCGGGCCGCCCGCAGCTTCTCCTGGGTCGGATCGGAAAACCAAAGATCCAACCAAGCCTCGTCCGCGGGGCGGGCCCGCCGCATGGCCTCCGCCGCCGGGGCCTTCAGCCTCGACTTGATGTCGGCAAAGGCGTGTGGGCTGTGGGCCCAGTCATCGATCAGCTCGTTCGCCTCGTCGTCCATGCTCGAGACCTCGACGAGTCCTTCCAGGATGCCCATGTCCAGGACCTTGAATGCGGGATAGAGATTTCCGCCGTAGACGATCCTCTCGGCCAGAGAATCTCCGAGTGCGTAGCTCACGACGGGAAGCGCATGCGCCGGCATGGCGAGACCGAGAGCACTCTCGTTCAGGCCCCAGCGCCCGTTTCCCTGGGCCATGATGCGGCGATCGCAGCAGAGCGTCAGATAGGCGCCGCCCGCGATGGCATGCCCATTGATCGCAGCCACGACGGGGCGAGGGAACAGGAAGAGCGCGAGTGAGAGTTCGTAGAGCTCGCGGAGCGTCTCGGCCATTGCTGCGCGCTCGAGTTCGAGCAGTGTCACGAGATCGAGGCCGGCGGAGAAGGTGGAGCCTTCGGCGCCGAGGATGAGCCCGCGCGCGGCATCGCAGTCTGCCTCGTTCACCGCGTCACGAATCTCGGCCATGAATGCCGCGTCCAGGGCGTTCACCTTGCCACGGTTCAGATGAATGCGGCGAATGCCGTTGGCCTCGCTGATCTGAAGATTCGACATCTCACTACCTCGTTGCCAGGAGCTGCTGCGTCGGACCGGAAAACCATACATCCAGAAAGCGCTCTTCGCCCTTCGATTCCGGCGAGCCGAGGCGCCGGGCCGACGCCTCGAGCAGCCGTTTCTTGTTCTCGATGAAGACACGGCTGCCGGCGCCCATCTTCAGGAGGCGCCCGCGCGCCGTGTCCAGCAGGTCTTCGGCGCTCACGAGAGCATCGGCCCATCCACGCACGGGGGCCTCTTCGGCTGCCAGGGTCTGCCCGGCGTAGAGGATTGCCTCGGCGACGGCGCGGGGGAACCTCCGGCGGACGATCTCGATCGCCACATCGGGATAGGCGATTCCCAACCGGATTCCGTGGATCCCGAGCCTGCCAGCCCCTTCGGCCACCACCCGCGCATCGCACGCGAGCGCCAGGATCGCTCCCCCCGCCAGGGCGTGGCCGCCCACGCCCGCGACCGTGCCCGCCGGATAGAGAAAGACGGCGCGCAGCGCCTGATGGAAGGCGCGCATCAGCGCGCGCAACCCGGCGCGGTCCAGAGTGCAGGCGAAATCAAGATCGAGCCCCGTGCAGAAGGAGGGGGCTTCGGCGCTGATCAGCAGGGGCAGCGCACCATCCGCCGCGGCGTTTTCGACGACCTCCGCCAATTCACAGAGCCCCTCGGTGCGCAGCGCGTGGCCGCGCGGGCCGCGGAGGTGAATACGCAGCCACTCTGAAGAGCGCTCGATTTCGAAGAATGCGGCGGAGTCCATGGGGACAGGCTAGCCGGTCCCTAGACAATTTCAAAGCGAAGCAACCCATTGGGAGTCCCGTGCGTCTAAGAGAGCGTGGGGAGGCGAATGTGGCCGCCGCCGTCACGAGGAAACCAGCCGGAGGAAGAGACATGCATCGGAAAGATCTCTGGAGCCTTGCCGCCATCGTGGCGCTCGCCGGGCTCCTCTTCGTAAGCCCCGCCAGGGCCGAATTCGAGCAGAACTTCAAGATCTCGGCCGATGAGCTGCGGATCGCAAATCTCGTCGGGGCCATCCAGGTCCACGAGGCCACCGGAAAGGACTTCGAAATCGAAGTGACGGTCCGCGGCGATGACGCCAAGGAGGACCTGATCGACTTCCAACTGAACGAAGGCCGCGAGGCGTCCCTCGTCATCGGCTTCCCCGTGGAGGACGAAAGCGACTATGTCTATCCCGAACTTGGCCGAAACAGCTCCACGACGATTCGCCTGAACAGCCGGCGCGGCGAAGGGAACGGATCGTGGTGGCGCGAACTCTTCTCTGCCATGGGCGGTCGCCGCATCGAGATTTCTGGCTCGGGAAGCGGCCTTAAGATGTGGGCCGATCTCGACATCGGAGTTCCCAAAGGCAAGATGCTCATCGTCATGCACGGCGTGGGAGCCATGGATGCCCGCGATGTCGATGGTGATCTCGTCCTGGACAGTCACGCCGGACACATCAGCGCGGAGAGAATCACCGGTGATCTGCGCTGCGACACGGGAAGCGGGCATGTCGAAGTCAGTGACATCGCGGGAATTCTCGAGATCGACACCGGCAGCGGCCATGTCGACGCCGAGAACGTCGTGGGAAAGACCGTGTCGATCGATACGGGCAGCGGGCATGTCACTCTGAGCGACGCCAAGGCCGACGACATCAACATCGACACCGGGAGCGGGAGCGTTTCGGTGGACAAGGCCGAGTGTGAGGAAATCGAGATCGACACGGGAAGCGGCTCGGTCGAGATGCGCGACCTGGGAGCCGACCGCGCGAAGGTCGACACGGGCAGTGGTGGCGTGCTGATGGATCTCGTGCGGATGGGCGCTGGACCCTATCGGGTCGACACCGGCAGTGGGCGCATCACGTTGAGGCTGCCTGACGATGCGAGCGCGACGATCATGGCGGACGCGGGCAGCGGCGGCGTCGACGTGGACGTCGACGCAGTACGAATGCGTCACAAAGACCGGGATTCGGCGGAGTTCGAGGTTGGCGACGGCGATGCGGAAGTCGAGCTCGATACGGGCAGCGGCCGCATCGTGATCAGTCAGCGCTAGCTCCGCACCTGAAGGACGGTGATTCCGCCCATGCCATTGGGATCGATGCGATAGGCGTTCTGCCAATCTTCGAGGCGAAGGACGCGCTCAATGGCAGGGGTGGGATCGAACAGTTCCGTCGAGAGCACGCTCAGCACGGGTTCGATCGGCCCCTCTCGCAGACCTACCAACTTGAGGTTCTTCTCCTGGAGCTGGCGGAGGGAACGTGGCACCGCGTCGTTGCAGCTCGAGAGCAGAAAGACGGTGCCGCCGGGCGTGCACAGGGTGAGGGCGGCGTGCCAGCCGGAGTTGTTGCCCGACGCCTCGATCACATAGGGGTATTCGATGAGCGCCGGCCCGAAGCGGCCTGGGCGAATGCCGCTGACCTCCGCGTCATCCGTCACCAGATTGAAATGGACGTTGTGGCGTCGCAGCAGATCGAAGCGGTTTCCATGCTTGCCGCGCACCGTGATCGTGTAGCCCGCACGCGCGAAGGCGACGGCGGCGAGAAGTCCCGCCCCGCCATCCCCGACGACGAGGATGTTGGTCCAAGGCGGAAGATCGACCCGTTGGAGCGCGGCGTAGATGCCGGCCAACAGCGGCGACAACACCGCCGCCTTGTCGCTGACATTGTTGGGCACCCGCACCACCGCTCGCGCGGGCAGCGCGACCTTGTCGGCGTGACCACCGGAGGCGCCGCGATAACCAGGGCGCACGCGCTCGCGACAGCGAAATTCGGCGCCGGTCGTGCAGGCCTCGCAGCGGCCACAACCGTACGCGGTCCGGCCCACGACACGACGGCCGATCAACGATTGGTGCTCCTCGCCCCGCGCCGATTCGACGACGCCGACGAAGGCGCCGCCGAGCACTCCGCTGAACGGAACCTTCCCAAGCGCGACCTCGCGATCGAGGCCCGTGACGACGGCCAGATCGACGCGCACGCAGACATCGCCGTCGTGCAGTTCCGGCTCCGCGATGTCCGCGAGCTTCAGCGATCCGTCGTAGTACAGCGCGCGCATGATCAGCGAAACTCCCGGCCGATGTGGAGCAGGATCTTCAGCGCGCCACGCCGCGCCGCCAGCTGAAAGGCGGCCGCCCCGTCCGACAGATTCATGCGTGCGGCGACGAGCGGGAGGATGTCGATACGCTTCCGCGTCAAATACTCCAGGGCCGCGTCCAGCGAACCGCCGTTGATGCCGTGCATCTGGATCTCGCTGTCGACGATGGGGCGCAGGTCATAGCCCGCCTCCGCGGCCTGATCGCTCAGGAGAATGAGCCGCCCGCGCGGCCGCACGGCGCGCATGGCCAATTCGAAGCCGGAGGGCCGGCCGCTGCACTCATAGACGCTTCCGTAGGATTCTCGATTCAGGACGCCATCGCTGCGCGCCTCCGGCGCCTCGGCGTCCTGGACGCCGGTGAAACTGATCCCACTCCGCCAGAGCAGTTCACGGCGCGACGGATGACGTCCGAAGACGCTCACCGTGTGCCCCGCCGCGTGGAGGACCAGCGTGAGCAGGAGACCCATGTTGCCGTCGCCGATGACAAGAACCCGCTGTGGCGCCTCGCCCACGACTCGTTGCGCGGCAGCGATCGCCGTCGCGAGGGGATAGGCAAACACCGCTTCGTCGTCGTCGATCCCGTCGGGGACTTCGCGCAGCGAACTGACCGGGACGCTGACGAGTTCGGCCAGGGATCCGTCGATGAGGCCGTTGCCCAGGTCGCGTTCCATGTGAACGGCACATTCCCAGCGGCGGCCGCCGCGGCACGCCGGGCAGCCCCCGCAAGCCCTGTGGGCATAGGCCACGACGCGCCGGCCGATCCAAGAAGCCGCCGCCGCGTCGCCGCCGTCGACCACTTCGCCCACGAACTGATGACCGAGAATCGTCGGCCGAACCTGGACGGGCCGCCGGCCCTGTACCAAATCCAGATCGCGACGCGCGATGGCGCAGAGGCCTACCTTCACCAGGGCCTCCCCGGCTTCGGCCCTCGGAGGAGGCAGCTGGCCCACATTGAGGTTGCCGTCGAAGACGAGCACACGCATGGGAGCGCTTCGACTCTGCTTCTGGGGGCCGCGCCGGGTGTGTAGGGTGGTCTGGTTCAAGAGACTGGGCTGGACCGCAGCCGCCGCGGTTGAAGGGGGATCGTCCACTTCGGGGCATTCCTTGAAGCGCATCGCAAGCTGCGTACCCATCTACCCGCGGCGATCGTTCGAGTCAAATTCAGATAAGTTATTTAACAATAATTACTTGACGCATTTTCCCTGCGGTCGAGACCGGGGGGGCGGAGGGCAATCCCGCCCCCCGCCGGGCAGCTTGCGAAAGCCCGGGGCCGAACGCTCACTCGGGGGCGGCCCGGCCCGCAACATGGTACAGGGCGAGATCTTCGAGCATCTCCGCTCGCCCCTGGGTGGGCCTCCGGCAAATGAAGCCGCGGCAGACGTAGGCCGTCGGGGCTTCGACATCGCCCTTGCCAACCAATGCGGGAAGGAGCGCCTCCGCTCGGAGTCGGTCCTCGGTCGACGGAGCGTGCGCGACCGTGAGCACGGGAAGGTAACCGGACCGCGCATCGCGCAGGAAGGCGCGGACGGCGGGATCGGAAGACTCTCCAGCCAGGACCAACTCCACTCTCTCGCCGAGAAATGCATCCACGGCCAGAAGCATCTGGACCAACCCCATGGGGTTTTCCGCGAGCGTGGCGGCGAACGCTCGGAGCAGACGCTCGGCCTGGGTCCAATAGCCCGGCTCACCCGTGAGTTCGAAGAGCCGGACGGCGTTGCTGGCCGCGACGCTGTTCGCCGTCGGGACCGCGCCGTCGTAGCCGACCTTGACACGCACGATCAGGTCGTCCGCGCCCTCGACGCTGTTGAACAGGACGCCGTCCTGCGCGTCGCCAAAGCGCTCGAACATCTCCGCGTGGAGCGCGCGGGCGCGCTCGAGGAGGTCGAGGTCGAAATCTGCCTGATAGAGTTCGAGAAGCCCCGCGACGAACATCGCATAGTCCTCCGCATAGGCCGGATAGCGCGCCTGACCGTCGCGCCAACGGCGCAGCAGTGTCGTCCCATCGTGCATCTCCTCCAGGACAAAGCGCGCTGCCCGCTCCGCCGTCTCGACCCACGCGTCTTCGCCAAAGACGACGCCGGCGCGAGCGAGCGCCTCGATCATCAGGCCATTCCACGCGGTCAATACTTTGTCATCGAGGCCAGGACGTATTCGCGTCTCGCGCTGCGCGAGCAGCGTCGACTTCGAGCGCGAGAGGCTCTCGCGCACGGCTCGTTCGTCGATGCCCAGCGTATCGGCGAGTTCAATAGCCGGCCGAACGCGGCGCAGGATGGTATGACCCTCCCAGTTTCCCTGGGGGGACACGTCGTAGGCCAGCGAGAACAGCGCGGCGTCTCCGCCGAGGGCCTCGCGAATCTCCTCGTCCGACCAGACGTAGAATTTCCCTTCCTCACCTTCGCTGTCGGCATCTTCGGCGCTGTAGAAGCCGCCGTGCGCATCCGTCATGTCGCGCAAGATGTAGCCGACGGTCTCGCGCACCACGCGTTCGTACTCCGGATCCGCCAAGAGTTGATACGCCTCGGTGTAGTGAAGGACCAGCTGCGCGTTGTCATAGAGCATCTTCTCGAAGTGAGGAGCGAGCCACTGCGCATCCGTGGAGTAGCGATGGAAGCCGCCGCCGAGATGGTCGTAGATCCCACCTGCGGCCATGCGGTCGAGAGTCGTCCGCGCCATCTCGAGCGCACGCCCGTCGCCGGCTCGCGCGTAGCGGCGAAGACAGAGCGCGCCGTAGCTCGAGCGAGGAAACTTCGGAGCGCTCCCCCATCCTCCCAGCCGCGCATCGAAACTCTGGGACATCTGCGCCATGGCCCTCTCGATGGCGCCCCCACCGATTTCCCCGTCAGCCTGCTTGATCTGTCCCAGCTGGCCCAGCGCGGCGCTCACGCGGCCGGCGTCGCTCTCGATCTGTTCGCGCTTGCTGCCCCACGCCTCGGCGATCCCCTGGAGCAGACTCTTGAACCCCGGGCGGCCATAGCGATCCTCGGGCGGAAAGTAGGTGCCCGCGAAGAAGGGACGCAGACCGGGCAACAAGAAGGCGCTCAGCGGCCAGCCCCCTTGGCCCGTCATCATCTGGCATGCGTTCATGTAGATCTCGTCGACGTCGGGCCGCTCCTCGCGGTCGACCTTGATGCAGATGAAGTGCTCGTTCATCAGGGCGGCGATCTCTTCGTTCTCGAAACTCTCGCGCTCCATGACGTGGCACCAGTGACAAGTGCTGTAACCGATCGAAACGAAGATCGGCTTGTCCTCGGCTCGGGCGCGCTGAAAGGCCTCTTCCCCCCACGGATACCAGTCGACCGGATTGTGCGCGTGCTGGAGCAGATAAGGACTCCTCTCGTCGATGAGACGATTCGTGTGCGCGTGCTCGGAGTTCATGGATTTGGCCTGCGGCTTTCGTTGCTTGGAAGAAGATTCCGCGGCGGCACAGCCGACCAGCGTGAGCAGGAGGACGAGGCAGAGCGATCGGGTGGACATGATACGTGCGCAGAAACGCCAGCGGAGCGCTGCGCTATTCCGTCGCCCCCTTCAGCTGATCGAGCATCTGACGGGTTTCGCGATCAAAGACATGTTCCTGCGAGAAGGCTTGCAACACGGCGACTGCCTCCTGCGGCCGGCCCGACTCGACGAGCACCGCGGCCAGATTCCAGTGGGCCTCGCGGTGATCGGCATTCAACTCCATGGCCCGGCGAAAGCAGGCAGCCGCGGCGTCGAGATCGCCGAGGCCACGACTGACGCGGCCCAGGCCGTTCCAGGCTTCCGCGTCGTCCGGCGCCAGTTGAAGATAGCGTTCATAGCTGACGCGCGCCTCGTGCGTGTTGCCGTAGTGTTCCTGCAGACGGCCCAATTCGTAGACGAGCGAGTGATCTTCGGGAAACAAGCCGACCATGGTCATGACTTCCGCGATCGCCTCGTCGTTCCGTTCGGCCGCCTGCAGCGCGAAGACGAGATTTCTGCGAGCGTCGAAATATTTCGGATAGATGGCCGTGGCGGCGCGGTACTGACGGATCGCGGCCTCGACGTGATTCTGTCCGAAGTACAAGGATGCAAGGTTGTTGTGCATGATCATGTTGTCGCGCGTCACACTGAGCGCGTGGGTGTACAGCCGCTCGCTGTCCCGCCAGACGGGAAGATGCTGCGACGTTCGCGCTGCGAGTGCCAGGCAGACGACGAGCCCGAGCGTCCATGCCACCGACCGCCCTAGCCGGCCCTCACGCAACTTCTCGAATCCCCAAACCACGGCGATGGAGAATCCGATCATCGGCACGTAACTATAGCGATCCGCCATCGACTGTTCGCCGACCTGGACGAGGCCGAGCACGGGCACGAGGGTGCCCAGGAACCAGAACCAGCCCACGCCGAGGGCGGGAATCTGACGCCAGCGAAGGCACGCCGCCGTCAGCAGGAGGAGCAGCGCCGCGGAACCGACGACCTGCCATGTCGACCACACTCCAGCGTGGAGCGGATAGAGCACGGCCAGATCGCTCGGCCAGAAGATCTTCGCCATGTAGCGGGGATAGGCCACCAGCGCCGTCGCCAATCGCTGGGTCAGTGGCAGATCCTTCATCGCGGCGCCGGAAGCCTGCACGAAATAGGTCGCGACAGAAGTCGCGACGATGAGGGCGAACATCGGAATCTTCTCTGCCACGGCGCGCCAGCGCAGACGGCGTAGCGGCCAGGCATCGAGGAGCAGAAACACGAATGGGGCCGTGACGAGCATCGACTTGCTCATCAGGCCCAGGGCGAGCAGCAGCAGCGAGCCGACGTACCAGGCCCACCGTTCGGTTCTGGCGTGGCGCTCGTACGCGAGGAGGGAAGCCAGCCAAAAGCAGGTGCTCAAGACGTCCTTCCGCTCGGCGATCCAAGCCACGCTCTCGACATGGAGCGGATGGAGCGCGAAGACCGCGGCGATGAACAGCGCGCGATACACGCGCCCGCTCAGGCGCACCATCAACAGGTAGAGAAAAAAGACATTCAGAAGGTGGAGCAGAAGACTGGACAGATGATGCAGGCTGGGACGCGCCGCGCCATACAGCTCGATGTCCAGCATGTGCGAGATCCACGTCAGGGGATGCCAATTGCTCGCCTCGCCCGATCGGAACGCCCAGCGCAGGCCGTCGGCATGCATTCCCTTCAAGACGACGGGATTTTCGAAGACATAGGTCTGGTCGTCATAGCTCACGGAGCCGTGGCCCAGCACACGGGCATAGACGAGCGCCGTCACGACGAGCAGGATCAGGAGAAGCAGGTTCTGACGGCGCGTGGCGGCCACGGGCATTTCGGATCGTCTGGACAACGCCGCCACCTAGATCGAGGAAGGCGAAGAGGTTAGCAGATCGGATCCGTCTCCACCAGAAAGCCGGCCACCTTTCGGATTCCCTCGCTTTTTGTTATCGTGCCGCCCGGCCGCCGGCAACTCCACCGCCCGCATCGACCGCTCGCGGCCAGCAAGTACGACCGCCAACTTTTCGACGAATGCAGTGACATCTGCAGCGACATCAACTCCGCGAGGATCTCCATGCGTGATTTTCTGAAGAAGCTCGGACTCTCCGGCGTGAACTCCGGCGCCTGCGGCGCTCAGTGGATCGAAGAACCCGGCGGGGGCGAACTGACGAGCATCAGTCCGGTCAACGGCGAACCCATCGGCAAGATCCGCCAGGCCGCAGAGAGCGACTACGAGTCCATCATGGTCGACGCGCAGGAGCGCTTTCAGAGCTGGCGCATGATGCCCGCGCCGCGACGCGGTGAAATCGTCCGGCAGATCGGCGAGGAGCTACGAAAGTTCAAACGGCCCCTCGGCGCGCTGGTCGCGTGGGAGATGGGCAAGGTCCTGAGCGAGGGAGAGGGCGAGGTCCAGGAGGCCATCGACATCGCGGACTTCTCGGTCGGCCTGTCGCGGCAGCTCTACGGCCTGACGATGCACAGCGAGCGGCCCGGACATCGCATGTACGAACAGTGGCACCCGCTCGGCGTCATCGGCATCATCAGTGCCTTCAACTTTCCCGTCGCCGTCTGGGCCTGGAACGCGATGATCGCCGCCGTCTGTGGCGACACGATGATCTGGAAGCCCAGCAGCAAGACCCCGCTCTGCGCCATCGCGGTGCAGCACATCTGCAATCGGGTCATGAAGGCGAACGGCGTCGAGGGCGTCTTCAATCTCTGCATCGGCCGCGGCTCGAGCATCGGCGAGCGCCTCATCAACGACGAGCGCGTCCCACTGATCTCGGCGACGGGCAGTTGCCACATGGGCCGCCGGATTGGCGCGGTCGTCGGCGGACGGCTGGCCCGCAGCATCCTGGAACTCGGCGGCAACAACGCCATCATCGTCGAGCCCGACGCCAACATGGAGATGGCCATCCGCGGCGTCGCCTTCGGCGCCGTCGGGACCGCCGGCCAGCGTTGCACCTCGACGCGCCGCCTGTTCCTCCACAAGTCGATCGCCGGCGAGTTCATCGAGAAGCTCGTGAAGGCCTACCAGAGCATCCAGGCGGGCGATCCCCTCGACGAGAGCACGCTCTTGGGCCCGCTCATCGACGAAGGGGCCATCGACGACATGATGGCCTCCCTCAAGCAGGCCACATCGGAGGGCGGCGAAATCCTCACCGGCGGCAAACGCATCGACCGCCCGGGTTTCTTCGTCCAGCCCACCATCGTGAAGGCCCACCCGGACATGAAGATCGTGCAGGAGGAGACCTTCGCCCCGATCCTCTACGTGTTCGAGTACGAGACCTTCGAGCAGGCCCTGGCGCTGCAGAACGGCGTCCGGCAGGGCCTGAGCTCCGCCGTGTTCACCTCGAATCTGCTGACTTCAGAGACCTTCCTCTCCCACCGCGGCAGCGACTGCGGGATCGCCAATGTGAACATCGGCACCAGCGGTGCCGAGATCGGCGGGGCGTTCGGCGGCGAGAAGGAGACGGGCGGCGGCCGCGAGGCCGGCTCGGATTCCTGGAAGGCCTACATGCGCCGGCAGACGAACACCCTCAACTGGAGCAGCGAGCTGCCCCTCGCTCAGGGGGTGACGTTCGACATCGACTGAGCGACAATGCCAGCTCGATGTCGCGCGCCCCGCCCCTCCCGGGGCAGGGCCGTCTCCTCTGTCGAAACGGAACCCCGTGTCCCAGAGCGCATCCTCGGACGGTCGCCCCGTCCGCATCGGACCCTACCCCGAATTGACGTGGTCCGCCCTTCTGGTGGGCTATTTCCTGGGCTCCATCATCGCCATCTCCATCGGCTACGCAGCCCTCATCCTCGGCTTTTCCATCGAGGGCTCCGAGCTGGCCGCCATCCTGGGCTGGGCGATCCTGCGCGGCATCCTGCGCCGCAACAGCATCGTCGAGAACAACATCAACCAGACCATCGCCTCGGCGGTCAACGGCGCCAGCAGCGGCATGATGTTCACGCTGCCGGCCATGTTCATCCTGGGCGCCAAGGGCCTCTACCCCGGCGTGGAGGACTTCAGCCGGACGCTGATGGTGCTCGCGGCCATCACCGGCGGCGTGATCGGCCTGGCCTTCGTCATCCCGCTGCGCAAGCAGATGATCGACTTCAACCGCCTGGCCTATCCGGGCGGCATCGCCGTGGCGACGATCCTCAAGTCGCCGGGCGCGGGGCGCAGGAAGGCGCTGCTGCTCTTGGGGGGTGCGGCCGTCAGCGGCCTGGTGCATCTGTTCGTGATGAACATGCCCGAGGGCTGGAGCTATGTGGATCACGTGAACCACGATTTCTTCCTCGGGGACTGGCTCGACACGCCGGCCATCCTGAACCTGACGTTCTACCTGTCGCTCCTGACCGTGGGCGTGGGATTCCTGTCGGGCAAGGGCGGACTCATGTTCGGCCTCGGCGGCTTTCTCTGCTACTGGCTCCTGGGCCCCTTGCTCATGCAATTCGGAACCATGACGGGCGCGCATTCCATCGCCGAACTCACGGCGGGGGGGCCGGGACCCATGCGCGCCGCGCTGTTCCGGCCGACGGGGATCGGCGTTCTGATCGGCGCCGCCATCGGTGGGATCGTGGCCGCGTTTCCGCTGATCCGCAGCGCCATCAAGAGCATGCAGGACGCGCAGAAGGAGGGCGCCGCGAAGAACACCGACGAATTGCCCATCAAGGTGTTGTACGCGGCCATCGGCGCCGGCGTCGCCGTCTTGATTCTCCTCGCGTACGTCTCGGTCGACAGCATGACCCTTCCCAGGGCGGTCGGCATGGCCGTACTCGGGACACTGTGGATCTGGGTGGCCGGCGTCATCGTCTCCGAGTGCCTGGGGCGCACGAACTGGTCGCCACTGTCGGGCATGACCCTCATCGCCGTGACCATTCTGATCTTCATCGCGAGTGGAATGGCCGACACGGCAGTGTTCACCGCCTCCATGGTCGTCGGCGTGGCGATCTGCGTGGCCATCAGCCAGGCCGGCGACATGATGCTCGACCTCAAGTCGGGCTATCTCGTCGGCGCCAGCCCGCGCCAGCAGCAGATCGGGCAGTTCCTGGGGACCTGGCTGGGGCCGATCCTCGTGATGGGGCTCATCCTGCTCCTACACAAGGCGTACGGCCTGGGCGGTGACCGCTTCCCGGCGCCGCAGGCGACGGCACTCGCAGGCGTCATGGAAGGTCTGGTCGGCGGCAGCGCCCCGACCTTTCGCTACGCCGCGGGAGCGGGCTTGGGCGCGATTCTGTCGTTCAGCGGTCTCGGCGGCATCGGCGTCCTCATCGGACTCGGCTTCTACATGCCCTTCAACATCGTCCTCACCTACACCATCGGCAATGTCGTGCGGATCTGGACAGACAAGTCGAAGGGCCGCTCGTGGGTCGAGGAGACGGGGATTCCAGTTGCGGCGGGCTTCATCGTCGGCGAGGCCCTCGTCGGTGTCGGCGCGGCCATTCGTATCGTCATCCAGACCATGAACGTCTAGGGGGAAAGAGCATGCGCAAGCTTGGACATCTGCTCATGTGGTTCGGATTCCTCGCGACGGCGTTCGTAGCGATGCAGCAATCCGATCAGGTGAACTGGATCAATTACATCCTCACGGGCCTCGTCGGCTTGGCCGGCGTGATCCTCTTGCGAAGGACACAGGGAGCGGCGGCACGCGAGACCTCGGTCGTGCGGAGCAATCTCGCGACTCTGGAAAGGAGTCTGAGCATCGCGCTCGGCGCCGTCCGACAGCTCATCACGTCGCGGGAGCAGGTCTTCGTGTACGACGTCCACGGGCGTATCGACGCGGAAGTCGCGGCCGAGATGGCCAACTTCGCCGATGCGCGGGAATCGATGATCCACGGGCTGGGACTCTCTGAATACGCCGAGGTGATGGATCACTTCGCGCGCGGCGAGAGATTTCTCAACCGCGCGTGGTCCGCGTCTGCCGATGGCTATGTCGACGAAGTCTGGAAGAGTCTCGCGACATGTGAGGCCGAGCTTCGGGTCGCGGACGACACGCTGCGCAAGCATCTCGGCGCCGCGGCGTAGTCTGGCGCGGCGCCCCGAAGCGCATGAAGCACGAACTCGAAATCGGGCGTCCCGACGCCGGGCGAAAGATCGAACGCGTCGTGGCGGCGGCGCTCGATGCCGCGCCCTATGCCCTCGTGCGCCGGCTTCTGCGCAACGGCAAGATCCGCATCAACGGAACGAAGGCGAAGGGCGGCGAAGTCGTCGCCGAGGGCGACGTCGTGATCATCCACCATGCCGCCCAAGAGGGCGCCAAGGGCGAAGCGACGCCCACCGCACCGTACGCCGGCCCCGCGATCGGCATCCTCTATCGAACCGCCGACTATCTCGCGCTGAACAAGCCGGCCGGCGTGAGCTGCTCCGAAGATGATCGGCCACAGTGGAGCGTCCAGGCCTGGCTGCGCGCCTCCCTCGCGAGCGAAATCGAAAGCGGGGGCATTCGTCCCGAACTCTGTCATCGCCTCGACCGTGGCACAACGGGCGTCGTGATGGTGGCGCTCAACGCGGCCGCCTCCACGCGCTTCCACGGGGCGTCGGAAGAAGAGCGTCCCCAGAAAAGCTACCGGGTCCTCGCGTGGGGCGTCGCGCCCACCGGGCGTTGGACCGTCGAGCGATCGCTGCTGCGCATGCCACAGGCGGCGGCCCGCGCGCCAAAGACGATTTGCGTCGAATCCGGGGTCGAAGGGGCCAAGGACGCGCGCACTGAATTCACGACCCTCGCCCAGGGGGCCGACGCCTGCCTCCTCTCCGCGCGCCTGCTCACGGGCCGAACCCATCAGATCCGGGCCCATCTTCTCGGCGAGGGCCTCCCCATCGTGGGCGATCGGCGCTACGGCAATCGGGATCTGGATCGCCAATTCGGGCTCGCGCAGAAACTCGACCATCAGGCCCTCCACGCCGAGGAACTGAGCTTCCAGGACGCCGGCGGCAGGCAGACCATTCGCGCGCCACGCCCCCCGGAATTCCTCGGGGCGATGCTGCGTTTAAGCCTGGAGCCGGCGTGAGTTGCGCCGAACGGGCGCATCCGCTAGGGTTTCAGCCCACCTCCCTTTGGGCGATCCATGCGAATCCAACGAACCATGCCAAGACTCGCCGCGATGCTGCTGCTGGCGGCGTGCTTCGCGGGCGTCGATCGAAGTTCCGCCGCGGAGAGACGCTATCAGCTTCGGACCGGTGATGCAGAGACCGAAGTACGCTTCCATTCGAAGGCCACGTTGGAAGATTTCGAGGGCCACGGCGATCAACTGAGTGGTTGGTTCAGCTTCGACCCCGAGGACCTGAAATCGCTGCGCGGCGAATTCGAGTTCGATCTTCGATGCCTGGATACAGGCCTGGGCCTGCGCAACAAACACATGCGCGATACCGTCCTTCACACCGACGATCATCCCATGGCCCGCTTCGTCGTCAGCGGTTGTCCTGCTGGAAAGCTCACGGCTGGGGCGATCCAGACGGAGGTCGAGGGAACCCTCAGCCTCCACGGCGTGTCCAAGAAAGCGACGGCGCGCGTCACGGCAACGCCTGAGGGTGATGCGGTACGCATCCACGCCGACTTCCGCGTGAAGTTGAGCGACTTCGAAATCAAACGGCCGAAGATGCTCGTGATGAAAGTCGCCGAAGAAGTCGACTTGGTCATTCGAGCCCTCGCCCTGCCTGCGGGAGCGACGACGGACACTGACGCCTCTTCCGAGAAAGAAGATTCACGATGAGAGACGCCCTGATCGTCGCAACCGCGCTCCTATCGCTGTTCGCGACGGTGGGTTGGGCCACGGACGAATCGGAGATCCAGGAGTACGAGCTTTCCAACGGGATGAAGATCTTGCTCTGGCCCGACGACACCATCCCGAACCTCGCGCTCTACACCTTCTGGAAGGTCGGCAGCCGCAACGAGTATCCCGGCACGACCGGAATGGCTCACTTCTTCGAGCACATGATGTTCAACGGCTCGAAGAACTACGAACCCGGTGAATTCGACCGGACGATGGAGGCGGCCGGGGGCGCCAACAACGCCTACACGTCGAAAAACGTCACGGTCTACACCGACTGGATCCCGGCGATGGCACTCGAGATCACGCTCGATCTGGAGCGCGACCGCATCGGCTTCCTGAAGGTCGACCCCGAGGTCGTCGAGAGCGAACGTGGCGTCGTCTACAGCGAGCGGCGCCGTTCGCTCGAAGACGACAATCACGGATTGATGTGGGAACAGCTCTACGCAGCCGCCTATATGGCCCACCCCTACTCGTGGCCCGTCCTGGGCTGGCGCAGCGACATCGAGAACTGGCGGCAGGAGGATCTCGAGGAGTTCTTCCGCGTGTGGTACTCGCCCAACAACGCCGTCCTCGTCCTGTGCGGCGCCTTCGACGCGGACAGCGCCTTCGCGTTGCTCGAGAGCAAGTTGGGTTCGCTGCCGCTGCGCGCCAAGGGAGTGGAGATCCGGACGAAAGAGCCAGCGCAGAGCGGCGAGCGGCGCGTGGAGCTTCGCAAGGAGGCCGGACTCGGCAGCGTCCTGATCGGCTTTCACATCCCGGAAACCTCCCACGACGACATTCGCGCCATCGAGCTCTTGGACCTGATCCTGTCCGAGGGCGAGAGCAGCCGGCTCTATCGGCGCCTCGTCGACCAGGACGAGCTTGCCCTCCGGGTCGATTGCGACACGGACAACAACTTCGATCCAGGCATGTTCGAGATTCTGGTCCAGAGCAGGGAATCGATCGAAGGGCCGCCCATCGAGGCTGCCGTCTATGAAGAGCTGGCCCGCGTCGCCGGCGAGGGTGTGAGCGACGCCGAATTGGAGAAGGCCCGCAACATGTTGCTGACGGATTTCTATCGCGAGATGGCGACCATCAGTGGCCGGGCCGACGCGCTCGGCAGCTTCGAGCTGTTCCACGGCGGCTGGAGAGAGCTCTTCAACATCTCAGATCGGTACGAAGCGGTGACGAGCGAGGATCTGCAGAGGGTCACGCGCCAATATCTGAACGCGAACAACCGCACGGTCGTCACGTTGATTCCCACCGACACGACGGAAGCGGGTGATCGAGATGCGCGCTAGGCAATCTTTCGCCGCCATTGCGACGATGCTCCTGGCGTGCGCCGCGATCTCGCCCGCCCAGGGCCAAGAACTGAAACTCCCCGCGTACGAGCGGATCGAGTTCGAGAATGGCCTCGAGCTCTTCCTGCTGCGTCGGGCGACGATCCCGATGATCAGCGTCGAACTCTGGGTCGACGCCGGAAGCACCGCCGATCCCAAGGGGCAGGAGGGCCTGGCCACGGCCACGGCGGAGGCGCTGCGCAAAGGTGCGGGGGAGCTCGACGCCGCGGCGTTTGCGGAGGCGCTCGACCAGCTCGGCGCCGACTTCTCGACTTCCGTGGACGCCGAGCGCACGCGGGTCTCGATGGACTTCTTGGCCAAGGATCTCGACGCGAGCTTTTCCCTGTTTCGTGAGGCTCTCCTGCGGCCGCGCTTCGACGCGACCGAGATGCAGAAGCTCACCGCACAGATGGCCGAGAATGTCACGGAGGCCAAGGACAATCCCCGCAACGTCCTCAGCAGCTATCATGAGGCGCACCTGTTCGGGGACCACGCCTACGGAAATCCCTCGCTCGGAACGGAAGAGAGTTATGCGCGCATCGACGCGGCGACTCTGCGCCGATTTCACCGCGATCACTACGGCGCCGATCGGATGATCGTGGCCGTGGCGGGCGATATCGACATCGAGAGAATGCGCACCCTGGTCGCGGAGAGCTTCGGCAGGCATGAGCGGGCCGCTGCCCCGAGGCCGCTGGTCCCCGCGCCAGAGGAGGTGGTGGGCAGACAGGTTCTCCTGGTCAACAAGGTCGACACTCCACAGACCTGGTTCATCATCGGCGGCATGGGTCCGCGCTGGGGGGCTGCCGATTATGCCGCGACGGAACTCGTCCGGACGATCTTCGGCGGCCGCTTCACCAGCTGGCTCAATCAGGAGCTGCGGATCAACTCCGGCCTCTCCTACGGCGCTCGCTTCGGACTCCGGCGGCTTCGCGATGGAGGCAGCGCCAGTATCTCGAGCTTCACCGCCACGCAGACAACCAAGGAGGCGCTGGACCTCGCGCTGGCCACCCTCGATCGGCTCCACGACGAGGGCATCGGCAGCGAGGATCTCCTCTCTGCGAAGAGCTACCTGAAGGGCCAACGACCCTACGATTACGAGACGGCCAGCGATCTCGCGGCCGCCATCTGCCACATCGAGTTCTACGACCTCGGCCGCACCCATGTCGACGATCTGTTTGCCATGATCGATGCCGTGACGCTCGACGACTGCCGCCGCGTCGTCGCCACGTACTTTGGGCGCGAGAATCTGCGCTTCACCTGCATCGGAGTCGCGTCCGAAGTAAAGGACATCCTCGCAGCCTACGGCGGCCTGACCGTGCGCGAGAATTCGGACGTTGGCTTTCACGCCGCAAGCGCGACGAACACGCTGAATCGCTAGAACGGAATGAATGGGCGGCCGGAATCATCTCGGCCGGCCCGTCCTCACTCGATCAGAGTCAGGCCCTTCGAACGCACTTCGTCTCCGCTGCGCAGCAGAGCACGATAGCTCCCGCTCGAAAGGCGGGCGCCGCGGTCGTCTCTGCCATCGAACTCGAACTCGAGCTCGCCGGGGCCGCCCACGCCACTCGCCAGATGACGGACCAGCCGGCCGCGGGAGTCGAGGATCGTCAATTCGTACGGCGCGCGCGCGGCGAGGGCGAAGCGAAGCCGCGTCTGCGGATTGAAGGGATTCGGAGCCGGCTCGAAGAGACGCAGCGCGATCCCCGGTACCGCCGGGAGCTCGAACCTGCGTGACGTTTCGGTCCCGTCATGCCAGAGCCGCAGCTCGACCTGGGAAAGGCCCGTCAGCTCCGACCACGGAATCGAAGCCGACAGCGCATCGCCGTCGAGCCGAAAGTCGCGCGGTCCGCCGCTGGCGACCAGAAGGCGCGGGGCGACGGCGAGGCCCCAGAGTTCCGCCCTATTGGCGGAAACTGCGAGTCCGCCGAAGCGCAGCTCGAGCCAGTCACCCTGCGGCAGCGTCGCGAAGGGAATCTCGCCAACGGGGACGATGCCGGTGGAGGATCCGATCAGGGCGACCGCGCCACTCGTCACGTTGGAGGCATTGTTCGCGACGGGAGATCCGACCAGAAGATCGGCTTTCAGATCGCCATCCATGTCGCCGCCGAGTCCGCTGACGGCGAATCCGAAGTTGTCGTTGCTGAACGCGCCTGCCGACGGATTGGTCGGCGTAATCGTGCTGCCCTGGCTCACCGATGTGTAGGTCGTGCCTCCGGCAAATACGTAGGCATGGCCGCTGTTGGCCGCGGGCACGTCGCGCAGCGGCGCGCCGGCGAGCAGATCATCCAAGGTAGAACCGACATGGTCGCCGACACCGGAGACGGCTTCGCCGAAGCGATCGCCGCCCGTCCCACCGACGATCTGCATGTCGCGCGTGGGACTTGCTGCGGGATTGACCTGGCCAAGCCACACGCGCACGGCGCCGGTGTCGCCCTGGTGCCCGGGGGTTCCGACGGCAACATCCGTCCGCGCGTCGTTGTTGAAGCGGCCGATACTCGAGACGGCGTAACCCATCTCGTCCCCGCCGATGGCGCCGTCGAAGGTGACGTCGATGCCTGTGTTTGGCAGCGTATTGCCCGTGCTGCCGTAGAACAGATAGGCCCGCCCGGCGTCGGCCCCCCAGCCCGGGGCACCCACGACGAAACTGGCGACGCCGTTGCCGCGGAAGTCCGAGACCTCGGCCACGCTCCAGCCAAAATGGTCGCCGGCGATTTCCCCGTCGAAACGGCGCGCGAAGAGGGTCGAGACCGCGCCACTCGAACCCACGAACAGATAGACGGCGCCTGCGTCCTGCCCGGTGGCGTCCGCATAGGGCGCGCCGACGAGGAAGTCGTCGATGCCGTCGCCGTTGAGGTCGCCGCCGCGACTGATCCAGTAGCCGAAGCGGTCGTCGCCCGTCTCGCCTCGAAGCGTCAGATCGACGACGTTGTTGGGCGTCGCACCCCCGAAGTAGACGAACACGGCGCCGGCATCGGCCCCGGAGATATCGTCATACGGCGCACCGACGGCGACATCGTCGTAGCCGTCATCGTTCACGTCGCCGATGCCCGCGACATTCCATCCGGACTGCGGCGACGAGCTGGTGGTGGCTTGGTTGTAGGTCAGGCTCGGCAGTGACGAGTATCCGCTCGACCGGGCGAGCCACAGATACGCCCGTCCACAGTCGAAGCAATTCGTGTCGTCCTGCGGGGCTCCGACGATGAAGTCGGGACGTCCGTCGTTGTTCACATCACCGGCATCGCCGGTGGCGTGACCAAAGCGGGCTCCCGCGATGCCGCGGGTGACATGCACCGCCGCCGCGAAGCTTGTGGAATGAAACAGGACGACGAGGAGCAGGCTGAGCCGCAGACGGAACATCGAGGACACTCCCGAAGGGGATTCAAATGCAGGTACCCATTAAGGATAGCAAGAACACGGCCCGCCTGAACAGCTCAGTCCTGCCGTTGAATCTCTTTCGGGTGTCCCTCGTCGTCGACATTTACGTAGGTGACGATGGCCTCGGTGACGATGACGCGGTCTCCGGGCCGCAGCCGGCGCACCGCCTCGACGATCACTTTGACCGTAATCGAGGTTCTTCCCACTCGCTGGAGCACCGTGTGGAAGCTGACGAGATCTCCGACGAACACGGGCTCGTGGAACTCGACCTTGTCCATGGCGACGGTAACCACATGCTCGCACCGGCGATCGACGGCCTCCACGGCGCCGGCCTGGTCGATGTAGCTCAGGATGACGCCGCCGAAGATCGTGCCCCAGGCATTCGTGTCGCGCGGCATCATGAGGACGCGGATGGCGGGTTGTTTCTCGCGATCGATCATGGTCCGCCCAGACTAGGCGGAGCCGGGAAGGTCGGCAAGGCGTGCGACCTCAGTCCTCGGTATCCTCGTCGTCGTCGGGTTGATTCCCCTTCTCGCGGCGCGACGCCTCCAGATCCAGCAGGAGCAGTTTCGCGGCGATGCGCATGTCCTGCAGCTGATCCTGGAGTCGTTCGGCAGACTCGCGGAGACTCTCGACGGAGTGGCCGAGCCGTCGGGCGACTTCTTCGGCATGCCGTGAATCCTCGATGATCTCGCCCTGCTTCCTCAGCGCTTCCTCGAACAGCTCGAGTACGCGCGCGCGCTGCTCCTCGGGGAGTTCTTCGATTTCCGCGCGGGCCTTCGCGAACGCCGCTGCGTAGTCCTTGGGATCCATGGCGTACTTCCTCGCAGGTGGCTCTTGCAGAGAATACGCCACGCCGCTGCTCCCGTTGCCTCGTCGATTCCCGCGAAGGCAGAACGCGGTACACGGCGCCCTCATGCGGTGATAGCAAGCCGAGACGCCACCCGCTTCGCCGCAGACTACGCGCTGCCCCCCGGCCGTCATTCACGCTCGAAGCACTGATAGCTGCCGCTCACGATGACTTCGCGCAACAGCGGAATCTTCGCCAGCCAGCCGGCGCCGACCGTGGGCACACCGTATCGCAGCGTGTGGCTCGGCCGGCTGAGGAACAGACGCTCGTGACGGAGACGGAGCCCGTGCCGCCCCGCGCGCCGGCTCATGGCTGCCATGCTCAGATGGGCGCGACGGATCGTCAGCAACTCGCTCCACGCTGCGTCGCCAACCTGCAGCCGGGCGAGCCGGCGTCCCCAGCCTGCCGGAAGCCAGTGGACGAAAGGCAGCTTCCCCCACGCGACGCCCATGGTCCGCTGCGCCGGCAGGGTCTGTTGATGACCGCCGAAGGCCGACCACCACGGCGGGTACACCACCACCACCGCGCCGCGCCCGGCGAGCCGGCCGACGCTCTCGGCCAGAGCGCCATCGCTATCCGGAATGTGTTCGAGGACGTCGCGGAACAGGACGATGTCGTAGACCGTCGAGAGTCCGGCCAGCGTGTCCGCGCGTGTGATGTCACCCTCGACGACGCGCAGCCTCTCGCCGCAGCGCGCGCGGGCGCCCGCGGCGAGACGTGGCACGATCTCGACGCCGTCGACCGCGGCTCCCGCTTCGGCGAGGGCGAAGCTCGCCCCGCCGAGTCCGCAGCCCACATCCAGCACGCGGACGCCCTCGTCCCAGAGCCCCCACTGGCGAAGCAACGGCACGAGAGTGCGCGCCGCCAGCGTGCGCTGATAGCTCCAGTAGTAGTCGTCCCAGCTCGCGAAATCCCGGGGACGGAGGAGGGCGTGCAATGGGGGATCCCGGGGGCCAAAGGTGAATTCGGTCGGGGGCGCCGAGAATCTCGCAGCAAACCCCTACCGACAAGCGAGGACTAAAGGGGCCGCCTGATCGATTCCCGGCCGGCCGCCCTGGATCTTCTGGCCGTCCCTGGCCCAAGCGACCCCGAACTCGGCGCGGCGATGGTGGACAAGTCCGCCAAAAGCGCCGACGCGCCGCCGGCTGCAACTTCCATAAGTCTATCATTGAATGCCGGTTATCAAGCTTCTCCACAGCCATCCACAGAATGCTCGATCGCCGGTCCACCCAGGGCACCTGCCTTGCTGTCCGCACGGCGGCAGGCCGCGCCGCGTCCTGCGCATCCCCGAACCCAAAGACGCGTCGTGCCACACCGTTCCGCGGCCTCTCTCGATCGCAGTCGCCGGCCCATCTCTGCGGGTCTGGGCCAGAACTGGCCGCCCCGGATCCTGGCGACAGTCGGCCGGGAGACGGGGCCCCTCGTCGGAATCGACGGGATCCGCATCGACGCCGCCGTCGGAAGCCTCAGGTCCATGACCCGGCTCCGGAGCCGCTATCCCTGCCCCGCCCTGTTGGACTTGCCCGGCGCCGGCAGCGGCCCCGTCTCTTCGCCGCTGACGACCTCGGAGTTCTTGGTGTTCGCGTCGGCCGAACGTTTCGACTGGGTGAGCCTGCGGGGCGTGACGCGGGCGGAGACCACGCGCCGGGCGCGGGCTCTGCTGCACCCGACGATTCGGCTGGCCGCAAATGTCAGCGTGCCCGCCCTGCTGGACGAATCGCTGCACGAGATCTGCGCGGCGGCGGACGCGCTGATTCTCGATCGCTCCGCGTTGATGCAGTACGCCGGCCGAGCCCGAGCAGTCGAGCTCCTGCAACGAGCCTGCGAACGCGCGGCGGCAGCCGGCCTGCCCTGCATGATCCTCGGTGGGCTCTCGAGTCCCGCCGCCGACGAGTCTCTTCCCACCCAGTATGATGTGGACGATTGCGGTTCGCTCTTGGCCGCCGGCGCGAGCCACTTCATTCTCGATGCGGGGTCGCGCCATGGAGTGCGCTCGCAGGCCGCCGTCGACGCCCTGCGCCTCGTCGTGCACTCCACGTCGTCGCGCGAGCGGCAGGTGCCGACGCCGCCACGCAGCGCGCGTCTCGCCGGGAGGCAGACGCTGCGGCCGCGCCGCGCGCCGCGCGGCCACTAGCGGCCTGCTAGGCGTCGATCCCGGTGGGCAGATCGTCGATGCTGCGGCGGTTCTTTTCGAGTTGATACGCCCGGACGCCCGGCTGGCCGCCCTTCTTCTCGGCCCACGGCTCCATCATCTCACGCGCCATGAAACCATCCGCCGCCACGGGCACGCCGAAGCCGCAGCTCGTCTGGATCGACTCCGCCTCGATGCAGACGATCTGCCGCCGGGATTCCTGCGGCGGGAAGCGCGCGTAGAGATCGTCCCATTCCGCGTGGCCGGGCCGGACCGTACGCCCCGTCCCGTAGATTCTCAAGATCCTCGGCTTCGCGCCGAAGGAGCAGGCCATCAGGGTGATCCTGCCGTCGGCCAAGAGATGCGCCGCGGTCTCGTTGCCACTTCCGGTAAGGTCGAGATAGGCGACGCTGCGTCCGTGGATGCACCGGAGGCTATCGGTGCCCTTCGGCGAGAGATTGATCCGACCCTCGGCATCCGCGGTCGCGATGAAGAAGACGGCCTGGCTCTCCAGCCAGCGGCAGAGATCGACGTCGAGTTCGTGGAGAAAATTTGGCATGGGCGTCGGACTCCTCTTGTGAGTTGAGGAGTCAATTTAAGCACAGCTCAGGGCCGCGCCGCCCGCCGTTCCAGCTCGCCGAGGGCGCGCTCCATGGCAAAGCCCGTCGCGCCCCCGCGAATGGCGGCCGCCGCCCTGGCCGCGGCCGCGCCGTCGAGCGGCCCGACGAGCGGGGCAAGATCGGCGGCCAGTGCCCGGCGCAAATCGGCCGCCTCGTCCTCACAGCGAGCCAGCTGCCGGCTGACGGCCGCGGGTTCATGCACGAAGGGAAGCTCTTGCCAGAGTTGCTTTTGGGGCCATGAGGCCGGGACGGCGAAGCGGCCGGCGCGGAGTGGCTCGGATCCCATGAGCAGGACGGCCTTCCCCAGCGCGAGAGCATCGAGGGCGAATTTTCCGGGCTCGGCGATGACGACATCGGCGACGGCGAGCAACTCCGCCCACTCCAGCCGATCGCGCACGACGAAGATGCCCGGCCCGCACAGGGTGGACGGCTGCGGACGTCGCGTCCGAAGCCAGCATTCCGCGCTCGGCGCGACGATCAGATCGGCTTCGCTCCGCAATTGAGCCAGAGCATGGGCGAGTCGACCCAGGGCGGGGCTCCCGCCCTCGCTCCGGAGGACGATGCAGCGGCGGCCCTCGTCATCGCGCAGGCCCAGGGCAGCCCGCGCGCGTGCACGCGTCGCCGCGCGCGCCGCGACGTCGAGGCGGGGATCGCCGACAAAGAGCACTTCACAGCCCTCGTCGAGGCTCGGCGTCCACCCGGGCGCCAGGCTCAGCCGAAGCGATGCGCGGCCGAGAAGCGAGCGGCGCTCGTCGTGAAAAGGGAGGATTCCGCCCTCGGGATGCAGCCACGGCTCGACGGCGCGGGGCGGGATGCCACCGGGGAGCACCACCAGATCGAGCTCGGCATGCGGCGCCGCGGGAGTGGAGAACGCGGATCGCCGCAGGGCGTCGGTGGTCCACTGGCGGGAATCCAACCAGAGCGACGGCCAGCGACCGGCCGGAATGATCCAGCGCGCACCGGCCAGACGGCGAGCGACCGGAGCGAGCCGCTCCATCTGCTCGGGCAAACTGATGGCGAATCCAACGCGCAATGTGGCCGGGGACGGGCGAGGGAAGACGTATCCCTCCGGCCGTCGCCAAGCTCACATCAAGATGCCTGCCACGGACTCTCCGCGTCCGGCATGACACGGGCCGGAACCCCGGCGACCACACTCCCCGCCTCGACGTCTTTGGTCACGACGGCTCCCGCCCCGATCAGTGCCCCATCGCCGATGCGGATTCCTCCCATGATGATCGCTCCCGAACCGATGGACACCCGGTCGCCGA
>Ga0214472_10000309_pt1 | contig 62911 bp, 51 predicted proteins | sample RVTome_6_FD_207662 | JGI IMG/M metagenome (GOLD analysis project Ga0214472, IMG submission 207662) | Soil microbial communities from uranium-contaminated site in the Upper Colorado River Basin, Wyoming, United States - RVT140D175 | ecosystem: Environmental > Terrestrial > Soil > Contaminated >...
TGTAGTCAAAGCGATTGAGATTCTGCGGGAGAAGTTTGCCAGTGTGGATGCTTTTGGCCCTCATCAGTTGGTGGAGTTTCACTCGGCGGCAGATACAAATACTCAGGCCATGCAGGCGCGGCAGGCTTACGAATTGGTCCAGAAATTCCTGAGCCTATTATGACGGACGAATGAACCTCGAAGGCTATACCGAAGACCGACTCGTCGAGCAGCCCGCAATAGAACTCTTCAGAGATCTTGGTTGGGAGACAGTCTCGGCCTTGGAAGAATCCTTCGGGCCAAGGGGCCCGCTCGGGCGCGAGACCAAGTCGGAAGTCGTTCTCATTCCACAACTCCGTGCGGCATTAGAGCGCCTAAATCCTTCGCTGCCTGCCGACGCTATCAACTCGGCAATCGATGAGCTTGCACGCGATCGGTCGGCGATGAGCCTTGCCGCTGCGAATCGCGAGGTTTGGGAGCTGTTGAGAGATGGCATTAAGGTTTTGGTTCCAGATCGCGAGCGGGGCGGGCAGAAGACAGAGCGCGTGCGAGTTATCGATTGGGAGAATCCTAAGGCTAACGATTTTCTGCTCGTGAGTCAGATGACTATCACGGGCGATCTCTATACTTGTCGGCCCGACCTGATCGGTTTCGTGAACGGCCTACCGTTTGTTGTAATTGAGCTTAAGAAACCCGGGGTACCTGCGAAGCAGGCGTTCGACGATAACCTGACCAGCTACAAGCATCTCCAGAACGGAGTCCCCGCGCTCTTTTGGTACAACGCGTTCCTGATCGCGTCGAACGGTGCCGACAGCCGAGTGGGTTCGCTGACGGCGGACTGGGATCGGTTCACCGAGTGGAAGCGGATCGAGCGGGAGGACGAGCCACGGCGGGTATCATTGGAAGTTATGCTGCGTGGACTTTGCGAGCCGACGCGGCTGCTGGATTTCGTCGAGAACTTCATTCTTTTTTCAGAGCATAAAACGGGTTTGGTTAAAGCCATCGCCCAGAACCACCAATATCTCGGCGTTAACAACGCCATCCGCGCGACGCTCGCGGCGCGGGCGGCTGGGCACGGGCGCGGCGGCGTTTTCTGGCAGACGCAGGGGTCGGGCAAAAGCTTTGCGATGGTCTTCTTCGCGCAGAAGATACTTCGCAAAGTACCGGGCAACTGGACCTTTGTGATCGTGACCGACCGCGTGGAGCTGGACGAGCAAATCGCTAAGACGTTTGCTGCATGCGGCGCGGTAAGCGACGCGAACGCATGCCACGCCGAGACGGGCGCGGAGCTGCGGGAGCTGTTGGCAGGCAATAACCGCTATGTGTTCACGCTCATTCACAAGTTTCAAACGCCAGAAGTTCTATGCGACCGGCGAGATGTGATCGTGCTCACAGACGAAGCGCATCGGACGCAATACGACACTCTCGCACTCAATATGCGCTCGGCATTGCCCAACGCGCTGTTTCTCGCATTCACCGGCACGCCGCTGATCGCGGGCGAGGAGCGCACGCGCGATGTCTTCGGCGACTATGTCTCGATCTATGACTTCCAGCAATCCGTGGAAGACGGCGCGACGGTGCCGCTCTTCTATGAGAATCGGACGCCGGAGTTGCATCTGGACAATCCAGATCTAAACGACGAAATCTATGCCCTCATAGAAGACGCGGAGCTTTCGGAAGAGGGCGAAAAGAAGCTGGAGCGGGAGTTGGGCCGCCAGTACCACCTGATCACCCGTGATGCCCGCCTGGAGACGATTGCAAAAGACCTTGTGCAGCACTTTGTCGGGCGCGGCTTTCAAGGGAAGGCGATGGTGGTGTCGATTGATAGGCCGACGGCGTACCGCATGTATGAGAAGGTGCAGAAACATTGGAAGTCTGAAAGGGACCGCGTGTGGAAAGAGCTCACACCGTCCAGTTTCGACAAGGAAAAGCGCGACCAGCTTAGGGATCGGCTGGACGTGCTCGACACTACCGACATGGCAGTGGTGGTTTCGCCGGGGCAGAACGAGATCGAGCACGTGAAGAAGTGGGGCATCGACGTCGTGCCGCATCGAAAGCGCATGAACGACGAGAAACTCGATGAGAAGTTCAAAGACCCGGCCGACCCTCTCCGGATCGTCTTTCTCTGCGCCATGTGGCTTACGGGTTTCGACGCGCCGAGCTGCTCAACCGTTTATCTCGACAAGCCGATGCGCAACCACACGCTGATGCAGACCATCGCGCGCGCCAACCGAGTCTATCCCGGCAAGCAGAGCGGTTTGATCGTGGACTACGCCAACGTGTTTGCGTCGCTGGAAAGGGCGCTGGCGATCTACGGAAAGGGGCGAGGCGGCGAGACGCCGGTGCGGGACAAAAAAGAGCTGGCGGAACAATTGCGGCAGGCGGTTAAAGACGCCACGGCGTTTTGCACGAGCCGCGGAGTGCGTCTCACGAAAATAGAAGAAACTCCGACGGCGAACTTCGCGCGTGTGGGAGTGATCAAAGGCGCGGCCAATCTACTCATGGCGCCGGAATCCGTGCGGCGGGAATTTCTCAGTAAAGCAGGTTTGGTTGTTGCGCTTTACCGTGCTGTGAAGCCCGATCCGGCGGCGATGGAGTTCGCCGGGCGTTGCGGTTGTCTGGCCGCGATTGCCGACGAGATTCGCACCACGACCGACCCGCCCAACATCTCCCATGTATTGCAAGGCATTGCGGAACTGCTGGATGAGTCCATTGCCGCTGTGCCGTATACGATCGGCGACAAAAAGGGCGGCTATTTCGACCTGTCGAAAATTGACTTCGAAGCGCTGAGAAAAAAGTTCGATAAGAGAAAGCCCACCAACGCCGACCTGGAGCGCTTGAGGGCGGCCGTTAAAGCACAGCTTGAGCGCATGGTGCTGTTAAATCGCACCCGCGCCGACTACCTGGCAAAGTTTCAGGAGCTTATCGACGGGTACAACGCCGGCAGCAGGAACATAGAGGAAATCTTCCAGGAATTGCTTGCGCTATCCAACATCCTGACCGACGAGCAGACGCGCCACGTGCGCGAGAGCCTCACCGAGGAGGAGCTGACTGTCTTCGACATCCTTACGCGGCCCGGCCCGGACTTGACGGCTCAAGAGCGCGAAGAGGTAAAGAAAGTTGCCCGGCAACTGCTAGAGCGGTTGAACGAACTGTTGGTCATCGGCTGGCGCCAAAAAGTAGGGAGCCGTGCGCGGGTGCGCCTGGCGATCGAGGATACGCTAGACCACGGCTTGCCGCGCGCTTACTCGAAGGAGCTTTACCAGGCAAAGTGCTCCGTTGTGTTCGAGCATGTTTACGAGAGCTATCAGGGAGAGGGGAAGAGCGTGTATTCAGTGAGGGGATAGCTCAGTGGCTCATGAGGACTAGTTGGAGTTAGTTATTATGAATCCGCTTGCAACGAGACTCCAAGCCGTGCTGCCCGCTGTAAAGGATTGGATCGATCAGACGTTGGAGGCGCATGCGACTGACGCCACTCCAGTCTCACATTCTCCCTTCATCCGGCTCCAGGATCATTATCCAGACGCGCTTTTGGCAAGAACGCAGGTGGTTGTCGTCCCCCGAGTACCGTTCCCTCCGGTGTCACAGCTTGGCCTACCGGAGTTTCGGGCCATGGAAACGATGCTGATGGATGGAGTGACCTACAAAGATACGTTCTTTGTGCGTGCAGGAAGTGAAAGAGATAGTCTTTACTTCCATGAACTTGTCCACGTTGTTCAGTGGGACCGGCTCGGCGTCGACAACTTCCTATACGCCTACGCGATAGGTCTCCTGCAGCATGGATACCAGCAAAGCCCCCTGGAACAGATGGCGTTCCAGCTACAAGCAAGGTTTGACCAGCAGCGAGTGCCTGACCACCTCGTTGAGTTCATCAATGAAGAAACCGATGGCGTGTGGGAGGCGGCGCGTCGGATTCTTGAGGCGGGCTAGACCCGGGGGGTTAGAGAGCTATTTCGTTTCAAGACGAACCGCGACGGCGCGCGTAATTACACCTACGATACTTTGAACCGATTGGGTAAGGCCTTGAACCCGCAGCCTTCCAATCCGCAGGGGAGCTACGTGTACGATCCGGCTTGCAGCGCTATGGGGTCACTATGGCGGCGTAGCTGAGGAGCGGCGCTGAGCAGCGGACATTTTAGCTCTTCCTGAAGATCACAGATGAGTATAGCTGATCGGCTTGGAAAACTCTCAGGAAGGGAGCAAAATACGCTTGATCGGATCGAGGCGAGGTGAGTTTTGGCTAACACCAAGGAAACAGAGATCTCCATTGAGGTGACTGAAGCAGACTCGCCGGCGGCGATGCCAGCTTTTTCTCTCGAAGATTTCGAGTCGGGAAAGATTAGGCCACGACGTGGTTGGCTGAAAGAAGTCTGGGGCAAGTGGCCTGGGGACGAGTCTATCGAGGCATTGCTTGCGGCGTTAAAGGGGTGCCAGGGGTTGGTTGAACGATCAGGCACGCCGACTAGAAAGGGTGGCGCTATGAACTGGCGAGAGCGAATCACTGTGGATCCGAATGTGTGTCACGGTAAGGCGTGTATAAAAGGCACGCGGATTATGGTTTCGGTCGTCCTGGATAATCTGGCCGCGAGTGAGCCGGTAGAACGGATTTTGAAGAATTATCCAACGCTCACGCCGGAGGACGTTCAGGCGGCTCTGCAGTACGCCGCTGAACTGGCCCGTGAGCGGGTGGTGCCCTTACCAGCGGCAAGCTAATGCGGTTTAAGATTGACGAGCATCTACCCCTCGAAATTAAGGACCTGCTTGCGCAGTATCGACACGATCCGGTGACGGTTGCGGATGAGGGCATGGCCGGTAGCATTGATCCTGACGTGGCTCAGGTCTGCCGGAAGGAAGCTCATGCTCTCCTTACGCTTGATCTCGACTTCTCTGATATACGGGCTTACCCGCCGGAAGATTATCACGGCATTGTTGTTTTTCGCCCCGCTATACAGAGTATTACCACACTCGTGCGGCCGACCACTCGGCTACTCACCTTTGCAATATCCTGCGTGACGAAGGGCTGTCGTACGGCGACTACGTTGAGCGGTCTGATCAAAAAGGTCAAGCTCACCGTCAACGCGGGACCGGTAAAATTGGAAGTCGAAGGCGGACGCGAATAAGAATCGCGCGAGCCGGGGGTGAGAGAACTAATTTCGTCTTAAAACGAAGCGGGACGGTGCGCGTCATTACACGCACGATACATTGAACCGATTAGTCGAGGCATTGAACCCATTGCCTTGAAGCCGCTGGGAGTCACGTGTACGACTCTTTCGGCAACCGAACCAAATCCAGCCAAAACCGTGCTTGGGGGCTTCAACCGGACTAAAGAACTCCTGGAGGATATACCAGCGCTGCAACAACGACCGCTAGAAAATCGGTAGTTCGGAACGCAGACGACTACTTCTTCCCTTCTTTCACCTTTTCACCCGCTTCCTTCATCGCTTCTCCGGCCTTTTCCATCGCCTGGCCGGCTTGGTCAACGGCCTTGTCCACTGCGCCGCCGATTTTCTCACCCACCGTCTTTTTTTCCTCTGATTTGCCGCAGGCCCCTGCGGAAAAGAGAAACGCCGCAATGGCCGCGCCGATTAGAAGATTACGTCCTGTTTTCATGTTCCCCCCGGCCTCCTTTTGCTATATATGCGCGAGGCTATCACGCGAGGGCGGAATGCTGCAACTTTGTTTTCCGGCTGACGCGGCGCTTGGCTCAATGCCGGACAATCGTAATCATTTGTGCAGCTTCGGCGTCTAAGAGGGAAAGGCCTTCGGAGTCATTATTATGACGAAGCTGATTGTGATTGTATGTGCCGCGGCGATGGCGGCGTTGGTTGGCTGCGGTTCGCAACGTCCGGTGCTCTATCCGAACGCGCACTTGAATCAAGTGGGGGACGACGGCCGCTGAGGGCGATATCGACCTGTGCATGCGCAGGGCGGAAGATTACGTGGCTTCGGGTGGGCGCACCGGGAAGGCGTTGGAAGGGGCGGCGGTGGGAGGCGGTACCGGCGCGGCCGCAGGCGCAGCTGCCGGCGCGGCGGGCGGAGCGATTGTCGGACGAGCGGGGACCGCCGCGGCGGTTGGGGCGGCTGGCGGGGGTGCCGCGGGCGTGACCCGCGGATTGATCCACGGCCTTAGCGCGAGACATGATCGCGATCCCGTTTATAAAAATTTCGTCAATCGTTGCCTGCGCGAGCGGGGTTATGACCCCATCGGTTGGCGCTAGCGCCGCACGGTGTTTGGCCTGATTGCCGATCCTCTCTGGGTGTTCACGATTCGTCCCCTCGTAGCCTGATACTCTTTGTCTTTCGGATAGTTGCCGTTGACTTACCTCAGCCATCCCGGCATATTGAAAGCGGCTTTGGAGGAGAATCTAAATGCAAGTCTATTACGATCGTGACGCCGATTTGAGCGTCCTTAAGGGCAAACGGGCGGCGGTTCTTGGTTACGGCAGCCAGGGGCATGCGCACGCGAACAATCTGCGCGATTCCGGCGTCGATGTCGTCGTTGGTTTGCGCCCCAGCAGCGCCTCATGGCAGAAGGCGGAGAACGCCGGGTTGAAAGTCGCCGAGACTGCGGACGCCGTCGCCGCCGCCGATATCGTCATGATTCTGTTGCCCGACGAGCTGCAAGGGGAATCCTACGAAAAGGAAATAAAGCCCGGCCTCAAAGACGGCAATTATCTCGCCTTCGGCCACGGCTTCAACATTCATTTCAAGAGAATCGTTCCACCGTCCGGCGTCAATGTCTTTATGGTGGCGCCCAAGGGGCCGGGCCATCTGGTGCGGAGCGAGTACCAGAAGGGGCGCGGCGTTCCCTGTTTGTTGGCGATTCATCAAGATCCGTCGAAAAATACCAAAAAGATCGGCTTGGCTTATGCCAGCGCCATCGGCGGCGCCAGAGCCGCGGTGATCGAGACGACTTTCAAAGACGAGACGGAGACCGATTTGTTCGGCGAACAATCGGTCTTGTGCGGCGGTCTATGCGCGCTGATCCAGGCCGGATACGAGACGCTGGTCGATGCGGGCTATCCGCCGGAGATGGCCTATTTCGAATGCGTCCATGAGGTGAAGCTCATCGTCGATCTGATATATGAGGGCGGTCTCACCAACATGCGCTACTCGATCAGCAATACGGCCGAATACGGCGATCTGACCCGCGGCAAACGGGTGATCGGTCCCGAAGTGCGCCAGGCGATGCAGACGATTCTCAAGGACATCCAGTCGGGCAAGTTCGCCGACGAGTGGATCAATGAGTACAAATCCGGCATGCCGCATTTCACTGCGCTGCGCAAGGAAGCGGCGAATCATCCGCTGGAAAAAGTCGGCGCGGGGCTGCGCGCCATGATGCCGTGGCTGGCGCAGGGTCGGCTCGTCGATAAGAGCAAGAATTGACAGGCTGCTGAAAAAGACTCAAATGCTTCGTTGCACTCAACCGCCTTGCTTCGACGTACCGATGGGTATCGCTTCGCTCCACCCATCCTACAGTTCGAGGGGATGGGGAGCCTGTCCTGAACGACAGCTGAAGGATCGATTTTTCGCGCGCCTCGCCTCTGAGGTTTTTTTGAGCAGCCTGCAAGAGCACCGGTTGCCAATCGCGGCCGCGAGTGAAAAGTAGTAGAGCCTCATGAGAATTGCGCGGGAAGGTCTCCCGCTTATTTTAATTGCGGCGGTGTTAACTCTGGTGGCTTTCGTCGCGCATTGGCTGTTCGTCGCGGCGGTGTTCGGGGCCGCTACGATTGCGCTCGCCGGGTTCTTTCGTGACCCCGAGCGCGTCATCCCGGCCGGCGACGGGCTGGTCGTCTCGCCGGCGGATGGCCGGGTCGTTAGCGTCGCCAAGGTTGTCGATGACCCGTTTTTCACCCAGGCGGCCACGCGAATCAGCATTTTTCTTTCGCCGTTGGACGTACACATCAATCGCGTCCCGGTGGCGGGGCGTATCGCGGAGATCAAGTACCGGACGGGGAAGTTTCTCGCGGCTTATAAAAACGAAGCGTCGCGCGAGAACGAACAAAACGCGCTGATGATCGTCGATCCCCAGGAGCGGCAATTGGGCGTGGTGCAGATCGCCGGGGTGATGGCGCGCAGGATTGTTTGTAAAGTAAATTCGGGCGATAATATGGAGCGTGGTGAGAGATTCGGGCTTATTATGTTCGGCTCGCGAACCGATCTCTATTTGCCGCGGGGTTGCCGAGTGGAGGTAACCGAGGGCCAGCGAATCAAGGGTGGGACGACGATCGTGGGGAGATTCACATGAGCGCGATGAATGCTCAGGAACCCGAACAATTCCCGGAAAATGGGAAAGTCCGTCTCTTGCGCCGCCGGGCGCGCCCGCGCGTGTCCCTGAGAAATAGAGTTCACGCCGAGAAACTTCGCCAGGGGATTTATCTCATTCCCAGCCTGTTCACGGCAGGCAACATCATGTGCGGTTTCTTTTCCGTCCTCTCGACATTCAACGGTGAGTACGTCCGAGCGGCGCTATTTATTATTTTTGCCCATATACTCGACGGCGTCGATGGTTACGCCGCGCGCCTGACCAAGACCACCAGCCAGTTCGGCGTCGAGCTCGATTCGCTGGCAGACGTGGTTTCCTTCGGCGTGGCGCCGGCGATCTTGGTTTATTACTGGGCGTTGGTTCCGTGGGGCAACTGGGGATGGTTGGCGGCTTGCACTTACGTGGTGTGCGGCGCGCTCCGGTTGGCGCGGTTCAATGTTCAGGCCAGGGGCGTAGCGAAAGGCCATTTCGTCGGGCTGCCCATACCTGCCGCGGCGGAAATGATCGTTGCGACGGTGCTGCTGTATTATTATTTAGGGGGTGAAGGCGCGCCGAACAAGCAGATCACCCTGCTCCTGGTGATCTACGGCCTGGCGGTCTTGATGGTGAGCGGCTTTCCTTATTTCAGCCCAAAGAACACCGATCTGCGCAAGCGCTTTCCGATTTGGACGTTTGTTTTCGGGATCTTTTTGATTACACTGTTTGTGGAAGCGCCGCAGCTGATGTTTTTTACCTCGTTCCTGTTATATACCTTATCCGGCCCTCTCTTATGGTGCTTTACGATAAAGCGCCGACGGGAGAAGAGAGGGGAGATGGTTGGCGCGCAACCGTAGCTCGCTCTCGCATCGTCACGAACGATCCTCCCGTTGGCCCGGCCGCGGGAGTTTTTATTTCTGGATGAGGATGCGGGACGGAATGGAGGTCCTCCATGTCAAAGCAAGGAACAGATCAAAACGTAGTTCAAATATTCGATACCACGCTGCGCGACGGCGAGCAGTCTCCCGGCGCCAGTATGACCGTGGAACAGAAAGTCGTCATCGCCCGCCAGCTGGAAAAACTCGGCGTCGATGTGATCGAGGCGGGCTTCGCGGTGTCCTCCGATGGCGATTTCGAGTCGGTGCGCAGAGTCTGTCAGGAAGTGAGCCGCCCGCGGGTGGTCAGTCTGGCGCGCGCCCAGGAAAGTGACATCGATCGCGCGCTCAAGGCCGTCGAGCATGCTAAGAACCCTGGAATCCATACGTTCATCGCGACTTCCGACATCCACTTGAAGCACAAATTGCGCATGACCCGGGAGCAGGTGCTGGAAGCGGCGGTGAAAGCCGTGAGCTACGCGAAGCAATTCACCGATTATATCGAATTTTCCGCCGAGGACGCCTCGCGCAGCGATCCGGAATTCTTGATTCAGGTGTTCCGCGCGGTCATTCGCGCCGGGGCCAAGACGGTCAACGTGCCGGATACGACCGGCTACGCGATCCCTTCGGAGTTCGGCGCTCTGATGGCGAATCTCATTGAACGGACCGCCGGGGCCGAGCGGGTCATCTGGAGCGCCCACTGCCACAACGACCTGGGGCTGGCGGTGGCGAATTCGCTCGCGGCGGTGCACAACGGCGCGCGCCAGATCGAATGTACGATCAACGGCATCGGCGAGCGCGCCGGCAACACTTCCTTGGAAGAGGTCGTCATGGCGCTGCGCACGCGCAAGAACTATCTCAACCTCGATACCAACATTATCAGCGAACAGCTCTATCCGAGCTCGCGGCTGGTCTCCCAGGTCACCGGCATACCGATCCCGATCAATAAACCGGTCGTCGGCGACAATGCCTTCGCCCACGAAGCCGGGATTCACCAGGACGGCGTGCTCAAATACAAGCAGACCTACGAGATCATGACGCCGGAATCCATCGGCATTCCCGGCAACCGGCTGGTGATGGGAAAACACTCCGGGCGCCATGCCTTCGACGAGCGGCTAAAACACTTGGGTTTCAACTTGAGCAAGGAAGACATGAACCGCGCCTTCCTGCGCTTCAAAGAGCTGGCGGACAAGAAAAAGAACGTTTATGACGAGGATATCGAAGCGATCGTCGGCGAGGAAATTCTCCGTGTGCCGGGACAGCCGGACCGCTTCGAGCTGTTGTATCTCAATGTCAATTCGAGCTCGGACGGTGTTCCTTCAGCTACGGTTAAGTTGCGCGTCGGCGGCTCGGAGAAAACCGAGCATGAGTCGGGTGACGGCGCCGTGGACGCCTGCTTCAAGGTGATCACCAAGATCACCGGCTCCCATTCGCAACTGGTGCGCTACACCGTCAACGCCATTACCGGCGGGACCGACGCCCAGGGGGAAGTGTCGTGCATCATCGAAGATGACGGCTTTCGCGTTTCCGGGCAGGGCGCGCACACCGACATCATTATGGCGAGCGCGCTGGCTTACATCCATGCCCTCAATAAGCTCGAAGGGCGAAAACAGTATCGGCAAGTGGTGGAGAAAGAGGGACCATGAACTACAAGATCGCGGTTTTACCCGGCGACGGCATCGGACCCGAGGTGATGGGCGAGGGCACCCAGGTTCTCAAACAGGTCGCCAAGATCTACGGCTTCGGCGTCGAGCTGGAAGAGGGCATCGTCGGCGGCGCCTCCATCGACGCGCACGGCAAGCCGCTGATCGATTCGGTGCTCAGATTGGCCAAGGGCAGCGACGCGGTGCTGCTCGGCGCTATGGGCGGGCCGAAATGGGACGGGCTCGACTATTCGATTCGCCCCGAGCGCGCGTTACTCGCGCTGCGCCTGGAGCTGGGCCTGTTCGCCAACCTGCGCCCGGTAAAATTATTTTCCGCTCTCGCTTCCGCTTCGACATTGAAGCGCGAGGTGGTAGAGGGAACCGATTTGCTGGTCGTGCGCGAATTGACCGGCGGTATCTACTTCGGCCAGCCCAAGGGCGTGACCACGCTTCCCGACGGCACCGAGCGCGGCGTCAACACGGAAGTTTACACGACGCCGGAGATTGAGCGCATCGCCCATGTCGGTTTCCAGGCGGCGCTCAAGCGGCGCAAGAAGCTCACCTCCGTGGACAAGGCCAACGTGTTGGAAGTGACCGAGTTGTGGCGCAAGGTGGTCACGCGGATGCACAAAAACGAAGCCTATGCCGGCGTGCAACTCGAACATATGCTGGTCGACAACTGCGCCATGCAGTTGATCCGTAATCCCAAGCAGTTCGACGTCATGGTGACGACCAATTTGTTCGGCGACATTCTCAGCGACGAAGCGGCGATGCTGACCGGCTCCATCGGCATGCTGCCGTCCGCCAGCCTCGGCGGCAGGGTCGGCATGTTCGAGCCGGTGCACGGCACCGCTCCCGATATAACGGGCCAGGACAAGGCGAATCCGCTGGCGACGATTTTAAGCGTGGCGATGATGCTGCGCCATTCCTTCGACCAGGGCGCGGCGGCGGACCGCGTTGAGAAAGCCGTGGAAAGTGTGCTCGACGAAGGCTACCGCACGGCGGATATTCAAGAGCAGGACCGCAAGCTAGTCGGCTGTAAAGAAATGGGCCGGTTGGTGCGTGAGAAAATCGAGGGTCGAAGATAGAGGATCGAGGATCGAGGATCGCGATTATCTATCTTCCATCCTCTATCCTCCATCCTCGACTCGCCAACTTGATGAACGTATTTAGGCAAAGTAACAAGTAGAGAAGCTCATGAAAAAAGAGAAATACAACGTCGCGGTGGTCGGCGCCACGGGAGCAGTGGGCGAGCAGATGCGTGTCGTACTCGAAGAGCGGGAGTTTCCCGTCGGCGAGCTGCGGCTATTGGCCTCCGAGCGATCGGAGGGGCAGTTCCTCGATTTTCGCGGACATCAGCACCGCGTGCATGTGCTAAGGGAAGATTCCTTTAAAGACATCGACATCGGCCTTTTTTCCGCCGGCGGCGGGGTGAGCGCCAGGTTCGCGCCGCTTGCGGTCGCCGCGGGTGCGGTGGTGGTCGACAATACCGGCTGCTTTCGCATGGAGCCGGACGTACCCCTAGTCGTGCCGGAGGTCAATCCGCAGGAAATTGCCAACTATAAAAGCCGCGGTATCGTCGCCAATCCCAACTGCTCGACGATCCAAATGGTCGTGGCGCTCAAACCGCTGCACGACGCGGCGCGCATCAAGCGCGTCGTGGTCTCGACCTATCAATCGGTCTCGGGCGCCGGACGTAAGGCCATGGAGGAGCTGAGCCAGCAGGTGGCGGCATTGTTCAACGGCCGGGAACTCAAGAAGGAAAAGTTTCCGCACCAGATCGCGTTCAATTGCATTCCTCATATTGATGTCTTTACCGAGGGAGGATACACCAAGGAAGAGTTGAAGATGATCAACGAGACCCGTAAGATTCTCGGCGAGCCGTCGCTCGCCGTCACCGCGACAACAGTGCGCGTGCCGGTGTTTTGCAGCCATTCGGAATCGGTCAACGTTGAGACGGTGGTAAAGTTGTCCGCCGCGGAGGCCAGGAAAATCTTGCGCGAGGCGCCCGGCGTGATCATCGCCGACGAGCCGGAAAATAATGTTTACCCGCTCGCTATCGACGCCACCGGCAAGGACGCGACCTACGTGGGTAGAATACGCGACGACAATTCCGTGGCCAATGGCCTTAACCTCTGGATCGTTGCGGATAATCTGCGCAAGGGCGCCGCGCTCAACGCCGTCCAGATCGCCGAGATCCTGATCCGCGACTATCTCTAGCCAAAAGTGTTTGTTATTCGGAAACGAAGAAGGGATCGGAAAAACCATGCCTCTCGCAAAGACGCCCGCCTGCCGAGCCGCGGGCAGGCAAAGACGCCAAGAAAAATTTCGAAATTCGAATTTCGAAATTCGAATTTAAAACTTTGCGCCTTGGCGAGATAAATTTTCCTGGAGTCGTTCTGTTCAACCTTTCCAAGTTAGGTATCTAATTTATGGCCAAAGCGTTTGACATTTCGAAGATCGGGCGCGGCGCGCGCGTGCGCCGCTCGCCATACTTTGAAGCCACGCAGCGGTACGGCTGCAAAGGTTATACGGTTTACAACCACATGTATTTGCCGAACTGTTACAGCGACCCGGTCAAAGAATACTGGAAGCTGGTTCGCGATGTGACGCTCTGGGACGTCAGCGTTGAGCGGATCGTTGAGATCAGCGGGCCGGATGGCTTTGCGCTCGCCAACAAGCTCACCCCTCGCGATCTCGACAAGTGCCGGATCGGCCAAGCTAAATATGTGCTGATCACGGCGGAAGACGGGGGCATCATCAACGACCCGGTGCTGCTGCGGTTGGGCGAAAATCGATTTTGGCTTGCCCTGGCCGACAGCGATGTTCTCCTCTGGGCCAAAGGCATTGCCCTGTCGGGTGGCCTTCAGGTTGAGGTCCGCGAGGTCGATGTATTTCCTCTGCAAGTACAAGGACCCAAATCCAGGGCTCTGATGGGCGACCTGTTCGGCGCCAGCACCTTGAATCTTCCCTATTATGATTTCATCGAGTCGAATCTCGACGGCATCCCTCTGGTAATCACGCGGACAGGCTGGACCGGCGAGGTGGGCTACGAAATGTTCCTGTGCGATCCGACTCGGGGTGTCGAACTTTGGGAGAAAATCCTTCAGGCAGGGCGGCGCTATAAGATCGCTCCTGCCGGACCCTCCGACATTCGGCGTATCGAAGCGGGGATTCTCAACTACGGCGCGGATATGACCCTCGCGGACAATCCCTACGAAGTCGGGCTTGGCTGGCTTGTGGATCTTGAAAAAGGCGACGACTTCATTGGCAAGGAGAGTCTACGGCGGATTAAATCTCAAGGGGTGCGGCGAAAGTTGGTCGGAGTCGAGATCGGCGGGCGGCCCATCGAATTCAATATGACCCGGTGGCCGGTGCGGAACGGTGGCGCGGAGGTCGGCTACGTGACCTCCGCGATCTATTCGCCGCGTTTGAAAAAGAATATCGGCTACGCGATGCTGCCCCTCGAACACGCGGAGTTGGGCACGAAGTTCACGGTGATGGTGCCGGGAACGAAGGGGCGCTCGGCCAGGGTCGTGCGCAAACCTTTCCTCGATCCGAAGAAAAATATTCCCAAGTCATAAATCTGCGGGTTGGCGGTTTCCATATCGAGGCCCGCTACCTAGCCCGAATAATTCACGCTACGAGGCAAAGTCATTACACAGCGTCGGTTAAGGGGTGAGCCGGGAGGAACGAAGGCAAAAAGGATGTTCAAGGTTCAATGCTCCAGGTTCAATGTCTTAATTCGTTTCTGACTTTGAGCCTTGAACTTTGAACATTGAACTCTGGATCTCCGTGCTCGCTCCGGAGGGCTCGCCCCTCAACCGCAGTTGCCGGCGAATAATCCGGGCCAGAAACACGCGCGCGCTCCGTGAATATCAAACTCACCATCGAATACGATGGGACGAATTACCACGGCTGGCAAATCCAGCCCAACGGCGAAACCATCCAATCGATTCTCGAACGAGCCGTTTCGACCTTTCTGAGGAAGCCCACCCGTGTCACCGGGTCAGGGCGCACCGACGCGGGCGTGCACGCGCTGGGGCAAGTCGTCAATTTCCATTCGGACAAGGATGTCGATCCGTACCGCATTCAGCGCGCCCTCAACGCGCTGACGCCGGCGGACATCACGATCAAAGAAGTCGAGATCGTCGCGGATTCCTTCGACGCCCGGCGCGACGGGCGGGCCCGCGTTTATGAATACCACATCCTCAATCGCTCCACGCCTTCGCCGTTCCATCTAAACCGCGCCTGGCACCTGCACGGGCCGCTGGATGTGCAGGCTATGCGCGAGGCGATTCATTGCCTGCTCGGCGAACATGATTTTTCCTCGTTCCGCGCCGCCGGCTGCGACGCGGATCATCCAGTTCGAAAAGTCTACTGCGTGTCATTGGATCAACGAGATGAGCTTTTGGTCTGCACCATCGAAGCCACGGCATTTCTCCGCCACATGGTGCGCAACATCGTCGGAACACTAGTGGACGTCGGCCGCGGTCTGCGCACGCCGCAATCTTTCCGTCAATTGCTGGAAGCGCGCGACCGAACCAAAGCCGGAGCGACGGCGCCGGCGTGCGGGTTGTTTTTGGTGGAGGTGAAGTATTAGTCGTGAAGGTTTGAGTCGCGAGTGATTCGGCGTCATGGAAGTCAAACACAAAGGTGCGGCGCCCCATCCGGGATGGAAGAGGGGCACCCGGATCGGCAGCGTCAAAGACGGCAAGGTTCTGTAGCGCATTCCCGATCCGCCGGAAATGAAGGGAACCAGCGCAGCCGAGGGCCTGGCGGTGGACGGCAAGGGTAACGTCTACGGCGCCGAAGTCGGGCCGCGGCAGCTGGTGAGACACGACAGACAGTCTCAACGGGGGAATTGACAGATGATAGCATTCTGCTATCATCACTCAGTGAAGGTCATCGGGCGGGATTTGATTCAGCTATTCGCACGGAAACATCCCGACTCCGGGTCGTCTCTCAAAAGCTGGACGCAGACCATGGAGTCGAACAGCTTCAAGCACTTCGTAGAACTCAAGAGGACCTTTGGCTCAGCGGATCAGGTTAGGCCGCACACGGTGTTCGACATCTCCGGGAACAAGTACCGGTTGATCGCTTTCGTGGATTACCCCCTTCAAACCGTGTCGATCGAGTGCGTCCTTACGCACGCCGAGTACGGTAGGGGACGTTGGAGAAAGTGAAATGACGATTGCAACGCTTGAAAAGAAACTCAAGCCGCTGGAGGCGCCGGTGGACAACGAGCTGCTTCGGTGGCTCTATCTCCATCTGCCGCCGCAACCTATCAAGAGTAGAAAGATGCACCACGGGTACAGCGAGGCGATCCGCATCCTTATGCGGGAATCCGCAAGCTTAGATGCTGATAGCCGCACGGCTGTCGACCAGTACCTGAGCGCCGTGATTCCCTTCGTCGAGCAATTTGAGAAGAGGGAGTTTCCTATCGGCCCGGCAACCCCTGAGGAAGTGCTTGGGTTTCTCATTGAGCAGCACGATCTAAGCCAGTACGATCTCGCTAAAGAGCTAGGAGGCCAGCCCGTCGTTTCGCAAATTCTAAGAGGGAAGCGAAGGCTTACACGAGAGCACATCGAGCGATTGAGCAAGCGATTCGGAGTGACGGCGGCAACTTTCTACCCTGGAGGCACCTCGACGCAGCAGCGAGCTAGAGCCAAACGCCGCCCCGCTTCTCCGTTGCACCCCCGCGAGTATTCGTGAACGTGCCGGGCATTCCCCTGTTTCTTGCGGCGGCTGTGCCTCGGCTTCCGTCCGTTGAGGAGAAAAGAGTTCCGCTCTTCATTCACGGTGCGCAACAATAATGATTCTCGAACTGGAAAAATTTCACGCTTTTGAGCTGGCGGGGTGGGAAAGCATCCCTGACGGTTACCACCAGGCCTTCGGCGCCCTTACGGTTCAGGTGATCGAGCCACTGCTCGACGCGGTGCGCGTTAAGAAGGGAGTAAAGCTGCTCGACATCGCCAGCGGACCTGGCTACGTCGCGGCTGCGGCGGCCAAGCGCGGCGCCGTTCCGCTCGGCGTGGATTTCTCCAAGGGCATGGTCGCTCGGGCGCAACTCCTGCATCCGGACGTGGATTTTCGTGAAGGCGATGCCGAAGAGCTACCATTAGGCAACGGTCTTTTCGAGGCTGCGGTCATGAATTTCGGCATCCTGCACTTGGCGCGGCCTGAACAGGCTCTGGTCGAGGCTCATCGCGTGCTCCGGAGCGGCGGCCGCTTCGCTTTCTCAGTCTGGGCCAAGCCCGATGAAACGATCGGCTTTGGCATCGTGCTGCGCGCCGTCGAAGCCCATGGCGAGCCGAGAATCGAGCTGCCCGAAGGGCCGCCGTTTTTCCGCTACAGCGACCCCGAAGAATGCCGCCAATCTTTGCTTCTGGCGGGTTTCGAGTCGCCGACGGTTACGAAGGTAGCCCAGGTGTGGCGCTTGCCTGCGGGCGATGGATTGTTCGATGCCATGAAGGACAGCACCGTGCGCACAGCCGGCTTGCTGCGCGCGCAAAAGCCGACGGTTTTGGGCAAAATCCGCGACGCCATTCGCGCGGAGCTGGAAAAGTATACGAAAGGCGACGTCGTGGAGCTGCCGATGCCGGCCCTCATCGCGTCAGCCGTGAAACCGTAGCAGGTTGCTGAAAAAGCCTCATCTGCTTCGCCGATTACCTTGATCCCTTGTCGAAAGGCGCGCTCGATCGCCTCGCTTCAGGCTGGCTTATGGCGTGTGGCCTATAGCGTATGGTTCCAACTATATGCCATAAGCTATCAGCCATATGCGAATTACGCGCGCCTCGCATCTGAGATCTTTTTGGGCAACCTGCGGGAAGAAGTGCTGAGGGACTACGGTCCGTGGTGATACGCTTATCCTCCCGACGCGAGAAAGGAGCTCTTTTAATCGAATGTGAGATCGAGTATGATCAGTTCCCCAAGAGGCCATATACATCCTAATGCGTGGCGCATTGTGTTAATAAACTAGATCGAAGAGGAGTCTTTATGTCCAAGTCCGTGCGACCATTCTTACCCGTTGTGCTATCAATGGCGCTAATCTTCGCCTTGTTTCCCACGTTATCCCATGCGACTCATTCCTGGGGCGGTTATCACTGGGCCCGTACGGGCAATCCCTTCACTTTGAAGCTCGGCGACAATGTGTCGCGCGCGTGGGATTCCTATCTTGCCACTACCGCGTCTGATTGGACCGCGTCGGGGGTGCTCGACGCCACGATTGTGGCAGGCGGAGCGGGCAAGCCGCGGGTATGCAAAGCCACCAGCGGGCGCGTCGAGGTTTGTAGTGAGAAGTACGGCAATAACGGCTGGCTTGGGGTAGCCCAGATATGGATCAGCGGTCTGCACATCACGCAGGGCACGGTCAAGCTCAACGACACGTACTTCAATACCACCAAGTACAACAAGCCCGCGTGGCGAAACCTCGTCTCCTGCCAGGAGGTTGGCCATACGCTCGGCCTCGATCATCAGGACGAGACCTTTAACAACCTTAACTTTGGAACTTGCATGGACTACACCAATTTTCCCGAAGGCGGTGTCCATGACCTTATTGATTATGGTCCATCAAACGACCATCCGGGCGGTACTGTCTTAGGTGATAGTGACTACGATGAGCTGGCAACGATTTACTGGCACCTGGATGGCGCGACGACTGTTAAGCAGAGCGTCAACAACAAGCCCTCCCAGGCGAACGATGGGCCTGTCCGACTGGGTACCGCTCAGTGGGGTAGGCTGATCCGGTCAACCAACCATGGCCGAACCGAACTGTACGAGCTGAACCTCGGCCGCGGAAAGAAGGTGCTGACTCATGTCATCTGGGCGGAACCGGAAGAGTAGAGCCGCATAGCCCGACTTGTTCCTCCGAACAATGTTGATTTCATTAGGGGCGAAGTTCCGTCTTCGCCCCTCGTGTTTTTGAGGCGTTTTCAACTTGTCCCGCGGATAAAATCGAACAGAGTTGCTGGGGGCCGGTCTCTTGAAACTTTTTCCTCTTTCAACGGCATTTATCTTCGTCGTTGCGGCCGGTCTTGGCGCCTGTGGTGAAAGCTTGACGGAATCGCTTTCTGCGGAACCCGGGCAAACGCGCGGCTCCAGTGACCGATCTTCGAAGTTTATCAGCGAGCCTGCGGGCTCTTGGGGCGATTGTCGAACCGATAGGCGAAGTAGATCAACCTTTTTTGACCGTCAAAGGCACGATGATCCGAGTCCGGGACGAAGATGTTCAGGTCTATCAGTATCCTAATGTTGCGGTAGCCGACGGCGAGGCGGCGTTGATTTCGCCAGACGGCAGCAGTGTGGGAAAGGCCAAAATCCACTGGATCGGCTCGCCCCATTTCTACAAGAAAGAAAGATTTCTCGTACTTTATCTGGGTGACAATGGGGAAGTGCTAAAGCTTCTGGAAACTGTCCTGGGCAAGCCGTTCGCAGGAAAATAGCGGGTCATAATCTGGGTGTGCGATGAACGAACTTTGGGTGCCTACTTACGCGAGCAAAGTGGGGGAGTGGTGCACGTCTCCACGTATCTTCGGTTTCCTATCAGCGAAAAACTTTCTACGGTCCGTGGTGCGTCGCAAGCGGGCTTGAATCCGCTAATTTCATCATCTTGCGCGCGAGCTTTTCGATCAGTTCCGCGCGCAGATGCTTCGACTTTGGGTCATCCCACAGGTTGTTCAGCTCATGCGGATCGTTGGAGAAATCATAAAGCTCGCCCCAGTCCGCGCCCTCGTAAAGAGTCAGGCGAGAACCCTCGGTGATCAAGCTGCGCGCGCGGAAGTTATTCTTGAACCCCATGTAGCCGCGCCGCTGATGTTCTTCGATAACCAGTGAATCATGATCCGTCGTTTTCCCTTCGACCGCCGGCAGTAGGCTCTTGCCTTGCATGCCGTTGTGTCCCGCCAGGCCCGCGCGATCCAGAATCGTGCGCGCAAGGTCGAGCGTGCCGCAGAGCGCAGAGTTGGCTAGGTCCTTCCGTTCGCTGGCGGGGTCGCTCCAGATAAACGGCACACGAATCAGGCCGCGGTAATGCAGCGCGCCCTTGAGCAGTAACTGGTGATCGCCCATGAAGTCGCCGTGGTCGGTGGTAAAAACAACCACCGTGTTCGAATCCAACCCGAGGCTCTTGAGCCGGGAAATAATCCGGCCGACGGCGTCGTCGATCATCGTGATCATGCCGTAGGTAAGGGCGATCGCCTCGCGCGCCTCGCGCTCCGCGATCGCAAAGACGCGCACGCCGTCTCTGTTGCTTTTGCCGGCCTCCCGATCGTCATAGAGTTTTTTCAGATGGGAAGGAATTGGGCGTTCGCCTGAATTAAAACTGGCAGGCAGGGTCATCGATTTCGGCTCGTACATGTCCCAGTACTTTCCCGGCGGCGTGAACGGGTGATGGGGGTCGGGAAAAGAACACTGAATAAAAAATGGTTTGCGGCCGCCAGCCGCGTGCCGCTCTAGAAAAGCAATCGTCCGCTCGGCGACATACGAAGTCGAATAAAGCTCCTCCGGAATTCTCGTGCGCCATGCCTGGGGCGCAATGTAATCGTTGCCCGGCAGTTGATTTTGCGCGCCACGCAAGGAAGCGGGGTCCGGATGGCGCGCCTTGAGCCAACGCTCGTAATGGCCGACGGTCTTGTCGCCGTGGCCGATGGCAAGCTCGACATGATCGAAGCCGTAATAGGGCAACGCCGGCTCGAAGTCCGGTTCGTCGCGCCAGGTCGAAGGAAGCTCCTGATCGTAGCGCCCGTGCAGCGGCCATGTTTTATCGGCTTCGCGGAGATGTTCCGGCGGCAAGACGAGATTGGAGTCGAGCTCCGGCATGCCGATTCTAGGAACTGTGTCGTTGATGCTTTGCAGGTGGCACTTGCCGATGAGCCCGGTGTCATAACCCGCGGCGCGCAGGATATCGACGAAGGTCGTCGCGGTGAGCGATAGCGGAATGCCGTTGTGGCGCGCGCCGTGGAGCGAGGGCATCCGGCCGGTCATCAAAGTCGCGCGGTTGGGCATGCAAATCGGCGTGGCGACATAGAAGCGGTCGAAGCGCATTCCCGACTTGGCGAGGCCGTCGATATTCGGCGTTTGCACGAGCGGGTTGCCGTAGCAGCCAAGATGGTCCGCGCGCTGCTGGTCGGTGATGATGAAAAGAAAATTAACTCTCTTGTCCATGCCCCGGTCCTTTCGTAGCCTAATAAAACTCACCGCAGAGGCGCGGAGGGCGCAGAGCAATATTTCGAAATTCGAATTTCGAAATTCGAATTTTCTTTGCGAACTCTGTACTACTATAGTTGAAGACTTGCGCAGCTTGCGCAAATTTTCTGGGAGTCGAAAACTCTGGGATTCGGATATTGCTCCCGCCAAGGCGCCAAGACGCCAAGTGACAGGCCCAAGGCCTGTCATCCCGAGCGAATACGAGGGATCTAGGAAAGATTTCTCTCTTCGTTCGAAATGACAATGCTCTTCCTTTGCGTCTTTGCGGGAGACTAATCCGAATTTGGTTGCGGCTTAGCCGCGCTGTGCCTCCGTGGTGAAACAAGAATTGATCCCTTGGTTGCGGCGTTGCCATGCTGGGGGAATCGTTTATCACAACCGCAAGATGATGCAATGGGTTACAAATTCGCTTTTTGATTGGAATTATGCTTTTCCTGTTCAAGGGCTGTTGTAGTAGAAGCAAAGATTAGGAATTACTCGATGGTCGAGCCAGCTACGGGAAAGGAGTTTGACATATGGATTTCAGCCTGCAACCGGATACACCGGAGATCAGCGCATTTCGCAAAGAGGTGCGCGACTGGCTAGCGGAAAACATGCGCGGCAGCGAGCACCTGCGCTGGTCGGGGATCTGGTCAACCCGTGAAAATGATGAGGAGTACAAGTTTCGCCGCCGGTTGGCAACTCAGTTAGGAAAAAGAGGCTGGTTGTTTCCAACCTATCCGGTAAAATACGGCGGTGCCGGTCTGAGCCTCGACCATCAGTTCGTCTTGGAGACCGAAATCGACCGCTACGGCTTACCGCTGGGCTCGGTCTTCTACACGCTGGCCCGGTTGGTCGCTCCCGCGGTGCTGAAGTTTGGCACCGAGGAGCAAAAGATGGAGTTTTTGCCGCCGATGATGCGTGGCGAGTTGGCGGTATGGCAAGTTCTTACGGAGCCGCAAGGCGGCAGTGATCTCGCCAACTGCCAGACCAAAGCGATTCGCGACGGCGATCATTACGTCGTCAATGGCCAAAAGATCATGGTCGGTCACCATCTGCCGCCCGATTTTCTCTGGACCATCGTCTGCACCAATCCCGCCGGGAAGCGCCACGAGAACCTCGGCTGGATTTACATCCCTGCGAATCTGCCTGGCATCACGATTCAACATTTGCACTTGATGATGGGAATCAAAAACGCCGTTTTCTTCGACAACGTCAGGGTGCCGGCGAAATATCTGGTCGGCGGCGAGAACAATGGCTGGAAAGTCGCCAACAGCTATTTGGAGCTCGAACATGGCGGCGGCGGCAGCGTGGCGGAGAACCCGCTTTTCAAACGGCTCATAGAGCACTGCCAGAAAACAGAATTCGACGGTGAAAGCCTCATGGACGATCAAGACGTTCGCGATGAAATTGCCGATCTGCTCATCGACCTCGATGTCCAGAGATTGATGGGTTTGCGCAACTTCTGGCACCGCTATGTGCGCGATCCGCATCCCTACGGGGGCGCGCAATTCATCTACTTCCAGCGAATGGTGCGGCTGCGGAATTCCGAGCGCGTGCAGCGGATTCTAGGCTACGACGCGTTGGTGCCGGATGGCTCGGTTCATGAAGTGGCCGATTTCGAATACACGGTGCGCAGTGGGCCCGGCTGGCTCCACGGCGGTGGGACTCTGGATACGGACCGGCTGATCATCGCCCGCCGGCTCGGCCTCGGCCGCCCGTCGCAGGAAACCGCGCCGACGACCGTCTAGCGCGGGAGGAGAACGAAGTCATGGACCTCAAGCTAAACGACGATCAGAGCATGATGAAAAAAGTCGCGGCAGCCTTTTTGAAAGCCGAGGCGCCCCCCTATGCGATCACCGACTGGTTCCAGAAAAAGATCGGCTTTCTCCCGGAGCTGTACAAAAAGACCGCCGAGGTCGGCTGGCTTGGCATGATGCTGCCCGAAAGATACGGCGGCGCTGGCGCTTCCTGTGCCGATTGCGCCGTGGTGTTTGAAGAGTTCGGCCGGGGGCCGCTGCCGGGACCTTGTTTTTCGTCGGGCGTATTGGCGGCCGAGATCATTTTGGCGGGCGGCTCCCCGGCGCGGAACAAGACGCTGCTGCCGGAAATATGCAGCGGCCGGGCCATCGTCATCCCCGCGATTTCGGACGACCCCATTCAGTGGGGACCGAGATCGGTGCAAACCCGCCTGAGTAAAACAACCGCGGGTTTCACGTTAACTGGGACAAAGCGGTTCGTCCACGATGCCGACGCGGCCACCAGCTTTATTTGCGCCGCGCGCGCCGAGAGCGGCGGAGTCGTGCTGGCGCTGGTCGATAGAAACGCTCCGGGAGTGTCGGTCAAGCCGATTTTGGGTTTCATGATCGGCGCCGCGGAAGTCCGCTTCGACAATGTGGCGGTCACCGCAGACGACTTCATCGGCGACTGGGCCATAGTTAACCGCGCGCTCACAAAGGCGCTGCCGATTCTCTGCGCCTTCAAAGTCGGCGCCTGCCAGGAGATTTTCGAGATGACCAATGAGTACACCCGCAGCCGGGTGGTTTTTGGCCAGCCCATCGGGCGGTTCCAGCGGGTGCAGGACCACTGCGTCGATATTTCGATCCATCTGGACGGCGCGCGCTGGATCACCTACGAGACGATCTGGAAGATCGATTCGGGAATCGAAGCGGCGGCGAACGTGCACCAAGCCAAGGCGGTGGCCAGCGAAGCGTACTACCAGTCGTGCAACTTTTCGCACATGGTGTTCGCCGGGCCTGGAACCGATTACAAACATCCCTTGATGGCGCACAGCGTCTTGGCGCATTCGCTGTATCAGTATCTCGGCACGCCGTTGTATCACAAACGTGCCATGGTTGACGCGCTCTATCCGCGCAAAGCTGAAAAGGCAGGTTAGGGCGAAGCGTCAAGGGTGGGACGTGATCGAAAGGAGCACGGCTTTCAAGAGTTTTATCCCGAAAAGGGGCTGACGACGGAAGCGTACGCGGATCGGGTAGAGAAATGGATGCGGCTCACAAAGGAGATCACGCGGAAATAAACGGCGATTAGTGCTCTTAACTCGCTGGCCTAAAACGGCACGAATATATCCTTGGCGCCCTCGCCTGTGAGTTGATGGATCGTCGTGATCCGGTCGCTGAATTTTTTCAAGGTGCCCAGCGAGCTGCTGCCGACGTCGATCAGGATTGAAAACAGCGAGAAGCCGAGTCGCTCTTTCTCGGCGCGAAACCGCACCGCCCACTCGGGCTCAACCTGGCACTCTCCGTCGGTAATGAAGATAACGTCGCCTTTCTTGAAGAGAGAATGTCCTAAACATTCCAGCGCCGCGTCCAGAGGGCGCTGAAAATCGGTGCCGCCGCCGGGAAAATATTCCGCCAGGTCCATGATGGTCTTGGTGTCGGCCTGGTAGCGGTCCCGCGGATTCATATCGAGGATTTGCAGCGGCGTCTCCGCCGATGAAAAACAAATGGAGCGGAACAACCGGCGCTGTTTGCGCGCGATCTCCAGCAGCGTCAGCGTCACCGCTTTGGACCAAATTTCCTTGTCGCCGGCCATCGAGGAGCTGCCGTCGAGGCAGACGATCATCGGTCCCTTGCCTTTTTCCTCGACGCCGCGCAGCGAATATTGAATCAGCTCCTGGTCGAGAAAGCGGCGCTGGAAGTCTTTGCGCAACACGGGGTGATGGAGCATCAGCAGCTCATGCGGCAGCAATCGATGCAACGAATCGCCGCGCTCAACCTCCAAGACCTCCTCGCTGGCGCGCTCGAAGACTTTCTTGCGCAGCGCCAGGGCATGGAACTTCATCCGGCCGACCATGCGCGCAAGCTTCTTGAGCTTCTCGTTGCCGGCCAAGCGGTGCCCCAGCTCGAGTTTTTGGCCCGGCGGCGACTTTTGCCCCGTGCCGATGGTGTTGCCCCAGGCCTCCGCTTGTTCGGCGGCGTCTTCGAGCTGTTGCGCCACTTTGATCGTTTCTGCCTGGAGGCGGTTCGTCGCCTGGGCTTCGATTTGTTTCAAGTCTTCCTTGAGCTGCGCCGTTTTGTGTCGTAATAATGCTTCGGTTCCATGAACCTCGCCGGTCATTTTGTCCTTCGCCTTTTGCAGCGCCTTCTTGCCTTCCTCCGATAACTCACCCTCGGGAATCGTGTCGGCGTTCTCGTACTCCTCCATCGTCTGGCTGACTAGTTCTTCCTGCTTTCGAATGTCCCAAAGGTCCCGCAGGTCGCGCCGAGTGAGAAGCTTTTCTTCGCGTACCAGCGCCAGCAAGCGATCGCCCAAGATCAGCGTCGAAAGGCCGGAGTGCGCCTCGTTCAACAGCGTTTGCTCGCGGAGGATCTCGTACTGACCGCCCTGCTTGATACCATTGAGAAATTTCTGATTGAGCAGGGCGCTGGGCAAAACCTCGGAGTCCTTGAGAAAATTGATGTTGTACTTGAAAAGGAGGCAAAAAACATCCTGCAGCAAAGAGCCGAAATGGGGCAGCAGCGTGCTTCCTTTATCCTCCAGTTCGCGGAGCGATGGAGAATCTACTCGTAGTTGGCCCCAGACCCGCCGGTCGTAGGCGTCGCTTTCGATCCAGAAAGCGTTCTTTGGCAGGGGTTGGAAGACCCGTTTAACAGGTTTCTTGCGCGGCTTCGGGGGCATTGGATCACGTAAACAAGTCCTGAGTAACGAGTGCTGAGTCCTGAGGGGGAGGGGACTCAGTACTCAGGACTCGTTACTCATTACTAAAATTGCTCTAGCATTTCTTTTTGCAACTGCTCGATCTCGCCGCGAACGGAGTGGACGCGGTCTAGCGGACGGCCGAACCGCTTCGCCTTCTCCGTGATCTGATCGACCTTGGCGAGAATGTTTCTCAGCTTGGTGTGGAGCTCGATCAGCGCGCGCGCCCGTTCGTCGCTGGTCCGGCCGGGCCGGAGCGCCGATTCGCGGATCTCGCGCGATTCATACAGCAGCTCCGTGATCTCCTCTTCATAGCCGAGCAGCAACTCGCGAACCGTGCTGCGCACTTGCTCGTGCTCGGCGGGATCGCGCCAAAGAACATGCTCCAGGAAGAACAGATCTTTCTCTTCGACTTCTTGTGCTCCTTGAAGGTAAGCGTGCGCTTGTAATAGTGACAGAGACTGGCGGTAGCGGCGGTCAGAAGCGTGGATGTTTTTCTTGTTCAGCTCGCGGCGAATATCGGCGATGCCACGGTAAACATGCGATGGGATCGCCACGGCGCGCGCCTGCTCTTGCAGCTCCGTCAGTTCGGCCAACGTCAATGTCGTGCGCTCCGGCTGCGACTGGGATTCGAGCATGCGCAGAAAACGGAAGTCCTCGGCGATATAGTCGACCACGAAACGCAGCAAGAAGCGGTCGTAGAGCGCCGTCAGCTCCTCCTCTTCAGGCAACTCGTTGCTCGCGCCAAACAGAGTCAGCAGCGGCACTCGCGCGATCTCCTTGCCGTTGTGAAAGAGACGCTCGTTGATCAGAGTAAGAATTGCATTGAGAATCGAAGAGTTGGCCTTAAATATCTCATCCAAAAAAGCAATGTGCGCTTCCGGCAATTTATGACTGGTCACCCGGCGATAATCGTCCTGTTCCAGCGCTTTGAGGCTCACCGCGCCGAAAATCTCTTCCGGCGTGCTGAAGCGGGTGAGCAGCCACTGAAAATAGTTGGCCCCTTCGATTCGCCGGCACAGCTCGTCGGCGAGCATCGACTTGGCGGTGCCCGGCGGGCCGATGATCAGTAAGTGGTGGGAGGAGAGCAGCGCGGCCAGAGCGCCGTCGATCAACTCGGCGCGCTCCAGAAACATTTGTTTCAGCTCTTCGCGGATCTTTTTAAGTTTTTCTTGCGCAGTCATCTTTGAGCGTTAGGGTAGCAAAAGGGTCCGCCATAGACAAACAATGGACAGGCGCGGCGCTTTTCGATATGGAGAAATCTCATGCTATCCAAAGAGGACTAGAGACCATGCAAATCGAAGCTGTGAAATAAGGGAGGATGAGTGCCAGGCGGACAGTGGGACGTCATTCTGATCGGCGCGGGGCAGAATAACTTCGCCCTCGGCACCTATCTTGGCAAAGCCGGGCTGAAGACCGTCATCTGTGAAAGCCGGTTGGAAAATGGCGGCCGGCTCGCGAGCGAAGAGATCACCAGGCCCGGTTATTGGCACAACACGCTGGCCTACTTCCAGGACAACCGAGAACTCTCGCCGGTGTGGAAGGATCTCGATTGGGCCGACGGCCATCACGCCGAATTCATTTCGCCGCCGGTGGTGAGCTCATTGCTTCTGGGCGAAGGGCGATCGGTTTCCCACCATCAGTCGCTCGGCGCGACGACCGCGAGCATCGAAAGATTTTCGCGCAAAGATGCCGACACGTGGCGCACGACCTCTGACCGCTTTCATAAACTCATTAGAGAGTATCTGATTCCCTACTATTACACCCGGCCGCAGAACATCGGTGCTATGCTGCACAAGCTTGACCGTGAGCCGGCAGGCAAGAACTTCCGACGTTTATGGCAATTGACGCCGCGCCAAGTGGTTGACGAGCTTTTTGACAGCGACGCGGTGAAGACGCTGCTCTTGTCGCAAATGGCGATTCCCCGCGGGTTCGCCGCGGATTACGAGGGCGGCGGGATCGAGGTCTTGAGGACGATCGCCGGCGATGAGAAGCCGGAGCTGGCGCGCGGCGGATCGCATTCGATCGCCCAGGTTCTGCAGCGCGCCTACGTCCATAACGGCGGGCAGATTCGCGCCGTGCATCATGTCGAGAGGATTCTCGTCAACGACGACGGGTGCGCCGTCGGCGTTCGTCTACGGGACGGGCGGGAGTGGCAGGCAAGGCTGGCGGTGGTTTCGAATTGCGACCCCTATTCGACGCTGGTCGAAATGGTCGGTGAGGATTACTTGCCGCGAACCTTGATCGAGCGGGTGAAGGATATCAAACTCGACGAGTTCTCCTACTTTCAAGTCCATCTGGCGCTGAAGGCGCCGGTGCGCTACGCCCTGCATGAGGCCAATGATGCCGCCGTCGGTCAGGCGATGAACGTGAACATGGGACCGGAAAAGCCGGGAGATCTGGACGAGATGTGGAAGGAGATACGCGCGGGCGAATTTCCGGAGCATGTATGTCTACACGCCGTTTGTCCGACGGTTTTCGATCCGCTTCAGGCGCCGAAGGGAAAACACACGGCATCGGTCTTTGTCCCCGTGCCGTTTCAACTTAAGGATAAACAACCGGAGGATTGGGTGAAGTTAAAGAACGGCTTCATGCATTCCGTGCTTGAAACCTGGCGCCGATACGCCACCAACCTCACCGACGAGAACATCGAGATGAAAGTCGCGATGGACCCGTTTTATATTTCCGGGCGCTGGCCGAACATGCGTCGCGGCTCGGTTTGGGTCGCGCGCAAGATCGCCACGCAGATGGGCGAGCGGCGGCCGATCGAACAAATCGCCGACTACCGCACGCCGATTCAAGGGCTCTATCAAGTCGGCGTGGGAATGCATCCCGCGGACGCCGTCATCGCGGGATCTGGGTACAACTGCTGGCAGGTTATGAAAGAAGATTTGAACCTTTAGAGCGTTTCCCAACGGCTTGAACGGCTTGAACGTTTGGAACGATTTGAACCAACTTTTCGTTCAAGCCGTTCAAGAAGTTCAAATCGTTCAAGTCGTCTGACCAAAGAGGATTGATGGCGAAGATATTAGAGTACGACGGGGTCGTGATCGGCGCCGGCCATAACGGCATGATTTGCGCGGCCTACCTGGCGAAATGCGGCCAGAAAATCATGGTCGTCGAAAAGAACCTGGAGGTCGGTGGCGGCCTGGACTCCCATGAAGACCGCAACTATCCCGGCTTCTGGCACAACATTCACTCGGTGTTTCACCGCGGCTTGATGATGTTGCCCTGGTACAAGGATTTGGAATTGGATAACTTCGGTATCCACTATTACCGCCCCGACCCGGGCGTCGTGCATCATTTCAGCGACAAGACTTACCTCGGCTGGTTTGCCGACGTAAAGCGGACCGTGGCGACCATCGAACGGTTCTCGATAAAAGACGCGGCTTCGTTCATGGACATTTGGACGCGCTGGCAGCCGGTCGTGCAAAAGATCGTCTTCCCGGAAACCTATGCCGTGCCGGTGCCGATCGAAGAAAAGCGCCCGCTGCTGGAGAAATCTCAGGAAGGGCTTGAGTATTTGAAATACTTCGAGAGCACTCCCGAAGCATTCGTCCTGCAACACTTCGAGCACCCCCGCGTGCGCGCGTTCATCGGTTTTCTCGGCGTCATGCGCGGCTACGAGCTCGACGCGCCGAGGACCGGCTATCTGATTCCGGCGATGATCGCCTGGGGAGTCAACCCGCAGCTCTGTCGCGGGACGTCCCATGCGCTGGGGGACAATCTCGCGCATATGATGTCGCACAATCACGTGGACTACATCGAAGCCAACGGCGTCGAGCGCATTTTGGTCGAAAACCGCCAGGCGACAGCGGTCGTGCTGGAAGACGGCACGGTGATCAAGGCGCGCAAGTTCATCGCGTCCAACGTCAATCCGGTCGAGACCTTTATCAAGCTCGTGGGGCGGGAGAATCTGGAGGCGAAATTCGCCGAGCTAGCCGCCCATTTCAGATTCTCCAAGACCACGCCGATTTTTGCCGTCAATCTCGCCCTCAACGAGCGGCCAAAGTACATCACTGAGGAAAAACATCCGGAGGTCGCCGGCGCGTTCATGCATATCGTCGGGCTGGAAGATTATCAGGATCTGGTGGATCTCTTCGAGGACTGCCGCGCGGGGCAGCTACCGCGCAAACCTTTCATGAACGGCGCGACGCCTTCATTTCACGATCCCACCCAGGCGCCGCCGGGCAAAGCGACCGCATTCATGTGGCAGCTCGCGACCTACAATCTGTGGGGAAATGCGCTCAATTGGGACAAGGCGCGCAACGAATGGTTGCAAAAGCAACTCGCGGTCTGGCGAGAGTTCGCGCCGAATTTGGACGAATACAACATTCTCTCCACCGATTCGACCACGCCCCTCGACATCGAGCGCCACGATCAGAACATGTACTGCGGCGACTGGATGGTCGGCGAATACTCCGGCGATCAGGCGCTGGAGAACCGGCCGTTCCCAGGCTGGGGAAATTACCGAACGCCCATTGACGGGCTGTTCATGTGCGGATCGTCATGCCATCCCGGCGGCAACATCACCGGCGCGCCGGGTTACAACGCCGCGCGGGTGATCGCGGAGTCTTTGGGGATGAAACCGTGGTGGAAACCGGTGGATTTCAAGACGCACCTGGAGGGACTGCGATGAGATTGGCGGGGAAGGTCGCGATCGTTACCGGCGGTGCGCGCCATATCGGCGCGCGCTATTGTCAACGCCTGGCGGCCGAAGGCGCGGCGGTAGTGATTGCGGATATCCTGGACGGGGAGAGCGTTGCCCAGGAGATCCGATCGAAGGGGGGCAAGGCGCTGGCGCTCAAAGTTGATGTGTCGAAGGAGGAAGATACCGGGCGCATGGGTACGGAGACGGTGAAGACTTTCGGCCGCATCGATATTCTGGTCAACAATGCGGCGATCTTTATCAATATCCAACGCCATCCGTTTTACGAGATTACCTCCGAGGAATGGGACCGCGTTTCGGCGGTCAACATCAAAGGACCGTTCCTTTGCGCCAAGGCGGTCTTTGCGCAGATGAAAGAACAAAAGAGCGGCAAGATCATCAATATCTCCTCTTCAACGGCTTACTGGGGCACGCCGAATTTTCTCCACTACGTGGCTTCCAAAGCGGCGCTTATCGGCATGACCCGCTCGCTGGCGCGCGAAGTCGGCGAGTTCGGCATTTGCGTTAACGCCATTGCGCCCGGACTGGTTGAACATGAAGGCCAGAACGCGCCCAAGGCGCTGACGGAGTTACAACTCAAAGAACGTTCCATCAAGCGCTTGCAGACCCCGGATGATCTGCTCGGAACGCTGGTGTTTCTCGCCTCCTCGGACAGCGACTTTATGACCGGGCAAACGATAGTGGTCGACGGCGGCAGCGTGTTTCATTAGCAACGCGGCATCCGGTCTCAAAGTCTTGAGCCTTTGGCCAGCTTGAACGCAGCATTCGTCCATGCCCAGAGCGGTTTATTTTGTCGTGGCCTGTGCTATGAACCACGATAGAGGTAAGACGGACCCATGTCACGTTACAGAGTCGGCATCGATATCGGCGGCACCTTCACCGATCTCTGCGTTCTCGACGAGCAGGGCGGGGAGGTTTTCAATTCCAAGGTTCTCAGCACACCGGCGGACCTGCCGCAGGGAGTGATGAATGCCCTTGATGAGTTCTTCGGCGACGGACGCCTGCCCGAAGATGTGGCGTTTCTGTTTCACGCCACCACGATCGCGACCAACGCGCTCCTGGAGCGCAAGGGGGCGAAAACCTGGCTAATCATTAGCGAAGGTTTCACCGGCATCTACGAAACCCCTGAGCTGGGCGAGGTGCGCAGCTCGACCTACGACTACCTTAGTTATCCCAAGCCGCCGATGCTCGTGCGCCAGCGCGAAACGATTCAAATCCCCGAGCGCATCGACTTTCGCGGCAACGTGCTGCGCCCGCTCGACGAAGCCGAAACCAGGAAGCGTTTGGCGCGCCTGCAAGACACCGGCGTCGAGTCGGTGGCGGTCTGCTTGCTCTTTTCGTTCATGAATCCTACCCACGAGCGGCGGCTGCGCGAGTTGGTCGCCGAGGTCGTGCCCGATGCCCAGGTTTATTTATCCTGCGAAACGCTGCCGCAGATTCGCGAGTACCCGCGCCTCACGACTACAGTGGTGAACGCCTACGTCGCGCCGGTGGTGAATCGTTACATTCACCGGCTCGAAGCGGCGCTCAAGTCACGGCGCATCACCAAGCCGCTCTACATCATGCAGTCCAACGGCGGTAGCCTGACCGGCGGCGCGCTACGCGATATCCCGGTGCGAATGATCGAATCGGGGCCGGCGGCGGGCGTGCTCGGTGCGGCCCATCTCGGGCGCATGACGGATCAACTCAAAGTTCTCTCCTTTGACATGGGCGGGACCACGGCAAAAGCGGGTATCATTCAAGACGGCGAGCCGAGAATCGTACCGCGCTTTCAAGCGGGCGACTGGCTGATTTCGACCCCATCCCTCGACCTGGTCGAGATCGGCGCGGGGGGCGGCAGTATCGCCTGGATCGACAAGAGCGGCCTGCTCAAAGTCGGGCCCCAGAGCGCGGGCGCCGACCCTGGGCCGGCCTGTTATCCCGGCGGCGGCGCTCTGCCGACGGTTACGGACGCCGACGTGACGCTCGGCTGGTTGAATCCGGAATTTTTCGTCGGCGGCAAGTTTCGGCTCGACGCGGCGGCGGCATCCAGAGCAATTTCGGCCCACATCGCCGAGCCGCTGAAACTTTCGGCCATCGAAGCCGCCAACGGTATCATCAAGATCGTCAGTTCGAACATGGTGGAGGCGCTGCGTCTCGTCACGGTGTCGCGGGGCGAGGACCCGCGCGAGTATGTGCTGGTCGGCTTCGGCGGCGCGGGGCCGGTGCACGCGGCGCTGCTTGCCCAGGAGCTGAAGATTCGGCGCGTGCTCGTGCCGGCATCGCCGGGCGTCCATTCGGCGATCGGGTTACTCGTTTCGGACCTCAAGCGTGACTACGTTCAAACCCATTTCGCCGGCCTTGAAGAGGTCGAGGTGGGGGAGATTCAGCGCCGTTTTGAATCGATGGAAGCGGTCGCACAACAAGAGTTCGAGTCCCAAGGCATTGAGCGTGAACAGATCGTCCACGAACGCGCCATCGATCTGCGCTACAGCATTCAGAAATACGAGCTGCCGGTGCCCGTGGCGCGCTCCGGGTTAACGCCGGACGCCAAGGCGGTATGGCGCAAGGGGTTCGACGAAATCCACGAGAAGCATTTCGGCTCGCGCGCCGAGGATCAAAAAGTCGAAGTCGTCAACTACCGGCTCATGACCAAAGTAATCGTACCGAAGCCGGCGATAACCGAATCGCCAAGCGGCGGGGAGAAGTGTGAGGGCGCGATCAAAGCGCGGCGCAAGGCTTATTTCGACGGCTGGCACGACACGCCGATTTACGATCGGGCCCGGCTCGCACCGGGAAACCGCCTGCGCGGACCTGCGATCATCGAGCAGATGGATTCCACGACGGTCGTTCATCCGGGGCAGGACGCGTCGGTTGACCGCTTCGGCAACATTTTGATTGAGATCAATGAGGACCAACGATGACCGCCAAACTCGATGCCATCACCCTGGAACTGATTCATTCCAAAGTTACCAGCATCATCGAAGAGATGCGCATCGTACTCTTTCACAGCGGCTACTCCACCGTCTTGCGCGAATCCGAAGACGGCAGCGCCGGATTGCTCGACGCGCGGTTGCGCACCGTCGCCGTGTCAAAGAAGTTGCCGCTCCATTTCGGATCCTTCTCCGCCATCGCTGACCACCTGCCACGTTATTACAAAACCGAAGACCTGGAAGAGGGTGACGTTTTGGTCTTCAACCATCCCTACGCCGGCAACGTTACCCACCCCAACGATACGATCATTCTCATGCCGGTGTTCGCCGGCGGAGAGCTGGTCGCTTACACTGGAACCCTGGCGCATAAGGCCGATCTCGGCGGCCCGCGCGTCGCCCACGTGCCGCAGGATATTTGGGAAGAAGGGTTGGTGATTCCACCGACCAAGCTTTACGCGCGCGGCGAAGTCAATCCGGAAATCGAAAAATTGATCGCTGCGAACAGCCGCATCCCGGTCGAAACCCTCGGCGACCTGCGCGGCCAAATCGCGGCCTGCCGGGTGGGCGCCCAGCGGATTCAGGAGCTTTGCGCCCGCTTCGGCAGCGAAACCATGCGCGACGGCTGCGCCGAACTGATGGCGCGAGTCGCCCGGCAGTTGCGCGACGCCTTGGAAGCGATGCCCGACGGCAGGCAAGAAGCAGAGGGGCTGCTCGATCACGACGGCATCGGCTACGATCGTCCGCGCCGCGTCCACGTGGCGGTGGAGAAAAAGGGCAGGGAGATTCTCTTCGACTTCAGCGCCTCCGACGAGCAGGCCCGCGGCCCGGTCAATGTGACCTCGGCGCTGATCAAGAATACTTGCTACTTCGGCTTGATGGCCATGACCGACGCGAGCTTGCCGTTCAACCACGGCTTCGTCGACGTTGTGCAAACGAAATTCAAAGAGGGAACGATCGTTTGCCCGCGACCGGGCGGACCGGTGTCGTATTACGTCCCGCTCGCCTATCTCACCGCCGACGTGGTGCTCCATGCCATCGGCAAATTCATTCCCGATAGAGCCGTGGGCTCGTCCGGCGGCGGCGGCGGCGTGCGCATCGCCAGCGCCGGCGGCAAGAGCGGCAAGCCATGGGTCTTCATGGAGCTCCTCGATACCGCGCTCGGCGCCAGCGGCAAACAAGACGGCGTGTCGTTGATTCACGGCAACCTGGGCGTCGGTCAATTCCGACCGGGGCCGATCGAAATTCACGAGACCGAGTTTCCTATGCGCGTGTTGCGCTTCGACGTGCGCCGGGACTCCGGCGGGCCGGGGAAATTTCGCGGCGGCCTCGGCTGCACACGTGAATATCAGTTATTGGAAGACGCGGCCATTCGCGTGCGCGGCAAAGGCGACATGCGCAGCAAATTCCCACCCTGGGGCGTGCTCGGCGGCAAGCCCGCGCGCACCGGATTTTACGCCGTCAACGGCGAGGAGCTTGCGGAAACCGTGCGCGAAGCGCCGCTCAAGCCCGGCGACGTGGTTCAAGTCAACATGAACGCCGGCGGCGGCTACGGCGATCCGTTGGAAAGAGATCCGGCGGCGGTGCTCGGAGATGTGCTGGACGGGTATGTGTCGATCGAAGGAGCGCGGGAGGATTATGGCGTCGTCATCGCACCCAACGGCGTAGCCGTCGACCGGGAATTGACCGAGCAGTTGCGAGGAAAGATGCGGTCCCGCACCGGCGCTTGAATGGGCAAAGCCAACCGACGCAAGAGCCTGAACCGACCTCCCTCGCCTCGAAAGCGAGACGTTTCAATTATCGTCGGCTCCAAGGCGACAAGAAGATTTCCCTCGCCACCACGTCCTCGTGGGGGAGAGGGATAGGGTGAGGGGGCAAAGCGGGCAAGGGTGAAGATCGCTTGTCTCCTAAAGTCAGCCCCCAATTGTTACCTTTACTTCCGACCCCACCGGTGAAGCATTCGCTTCAACGCCACGCGGGCGCGCGTGAGAGGAGTGATGTTGCCGCCCTCCAGCTTAATTCTGAGTTCGACGTAGAACTCGGATAGCGTCTTCAACGTCAATTTGAACAGGTCATTCCGCTCATCGGTGTCGTTGCGACAGATGTGGTGGTGGCAGCCAATCGCGACGGCTTGAAGCGGCGCGAGCAATTGGATCTTCGAAAGACCGTCCAAATCCAGGCCCTTCTCTGACGACTCGATCTGCATCGCCGCCGCGCGCACGCCATGTTTGTCCCGCGCATATTCTTCGCAACGCATCGCGATGAGCTTTTCCCAGTCTCGAAGATGGTTGGTTTCGACACCCAGGGTCTTTAGGTGATCGACGTACGCCTTGGGAATTCTTTTGTTCAGACCTTTGATATAGTCTTGGGACTCCCGGGCGACGCGGAGGTCAGGCGCCTCGAGCAGAAGCATAATCAGCACAAGAAACGCCACCACCAGCTCGTTGAAAATCCTGTCATGCTCAACCTGACTCAAGCGCTCGAAGCCCGCCAGGTTGCGGAACTGTTTGTCGCAAAACAGCTCATATGCCGAACCCGCCGCGGCCTGGGCCAAACCCGCGGCCGTGGCGTCTGCCATCTGATCGAGCGATTCAAATTCGGGCGAATGTCTTGTCATGCGATTTGGCGCAGGCGACTCGTTAGTCGGCTAATGTTCAACACCCTCTTCACTTCAAGTCCATCCGCTTTACCGCTACGAGACGGTGGCCCAGCATATCCACCGCCGCTTGGGATTGCTCAAGAATAACGTAGCCGATCAGAGGTTCATATTCACCGTTCTCGGGCTTCATGTCTAGGAATAAGACTTCATTGTAAATGGGACGAAAGCCTTCGATTTGTATTCGAACTGGCCCGCATACGTCTCCTTCAACGGTCTCCTGTGTGGCGGTCTCCAATTGGATTCTCCCGATATCGTCTAATTTCCCTAACCGATCGCGCCAAGCGCTCGGAAGCACCAGGAACGAAGAGCCGGTGTCAACAAGAGCGTCGCAGCGAAGCTTGGCGTTAGGGTCCGAGGGGTTTTCAATTTTGACAGAAGCGACGATTCTTCCCATGTTCAATCTCCTCCGTGACGCGGGAAATACAGCTCTCGCTCTAATCCCGGCGGACCTATTAACAATGCCTCTCAGGCCATTGGCAGTATCTTACATTCGACCGTTGAGGTTTGCCAGAACCAATCGGGATTCCCCGCCGCTTTAAGCTTTGCGTCTCCGTCAGGGCGTGCATTTTTCGGTGGGCGTAGTATTATGCCGACCAATATTGGTGACTCGTACATACCCCTTACCCTAGCCCTCTCCCGCAAGGGGAGAGGGAACCTGACAAGTATCTCCGCTCTTGACGGGAGGGGATTAAGGGGAGATTGACTCACGTCAAGAAATTAGATGCATACACTTATAGCCAGAACGGGGGAAAGATGGGACTGACGCAAGAGGTTGCGAGCTATGTTTTCAAGACTCGCTACCGGGATATTCCCGAGGATGTCGTTCAATTGGCGCGGGGATTTATCCTCGATGGTTTCGGTGTGGCCCTGGCCGGGTCGACGGATGAATGCTCCCGCATCGTGCAGGCGCATATTCGGCAAATGGGAGGAAAGGGCGAGGCGACGGTGCTCGGAACCAAGCTTTCAGCGCCGACGCCGAAGGCGGCGTTAGCCAACGGCGTTGCCGGCCATGCGATGGATTACGACGACACGCAGCTTTCGACTTCGAAAGAGGCGGTCTATGGGTTGCTGACGCATCCGACGACGCCTGTGCTGGCGGCGGTGCTGGCGATGGGCGAGAAGGAAAAAATCAGCGGCGAGGATTTTGTCCTGGCTTACATCGTCGGCGTCGAGGTTGAGTGCCGGATCGCCGACGCGATCAACCCGCACCATTATCAATCCGGCTTTCATTCGACGGCGACAATCGGCGGACTGGGCGCGGCGATGGCGGTGGGCAAAATCCTAAAGCTCAAGGAAGAGGAGTTGGTTCGCACGCTGGGCATCGCCGCGAGCATGGCCTCCGGCCTGCGGGAGAACTTCGGCACCATGACCAAGCCGCTTCATGCGGGACGCGCGGCGGAGAACGGGGTCACCGCGGCGCTTTTGGCCCGGGCGGGATTCAGCTCGGCGACGAACATTCTGGAGGCGCCCAGGGGTTTTTATAACGCCATGGCGGGCGGCTACGACGAGAGCAAGATCGCCGGCAAGCTCGGCGGCGGCTACTTCATGAAGGAGCCGGGCATCTCGATCAAACCCTATCCTTCCGGTTCGCTTTCTCACCCGGCCCAAGACCTGATCCTCGATCTGGTCAAGCAGCATGATCTTCGCGCCGATGATATCGAGCACATCGACGTTGGGACCAATTCAAATGTTCCCAACGCCTTGATTTACCCGATGCCGAAAACGGCGCTGGAGGGGAAATTCAGTATTCCATTCTGCATGGCCATCGCCGTTCTGGAGCGCAAGGCTGGCATCGCCCAGTTCCAGGACCGCAAGGTGCGCGACAAGCGCGTCGTCGAGATGATGAAGCGCGTGACGCTCTACGTCGACGACGAGATGGAAGCGCTTGGCTACGATAAAGTGCGCGCGCGGGTGCGCATCAAGCTCAAGGACGGCAAGATGCTCGACGGGCGCTACGATGTCGCCCGGGGCCATCCGGAAAAGCCGAAGAGCTGGGCCGAGCTGGGAGATAAATTTCGCGACTGCGCCGATCTCGTGCTGCCGCGTAAGAGCGCCGAAGAAGTGATCCAGCAGGTGGCGCGCATGGAGCAACTGCGCAGCCTCAGTCCGCTCCTCAGCGCGCTTGGCGGCGGCAAGCCCAAGAGCGACAAAAAGAGCGCGAAAGCGGGGAGCAAAAAGTGGAGCCGTACTCGCAAGCGATAGGGCGTTTCGTCAGCGGGCTAAGGCTGACCGACGTCCCCCGGGCGGTTATCGATAAAGCGAAGCTGGTTTTTCTTGACACCTTGGGCGTGGCTCTCGCCTCGTCAACAATGGATTTCGGCGCCATGGTCACGCGCGTCGCGCAAAAGCTCGGCGGAGCACCGCAGAGCACGGTAGTCGGCTCAAAAAACAAAGTCGCTGCCGCCAACGCGGTGATCGCCAATGGCACCCTAGCCCACGGTCTGGACTTCGACGACACCCTGGAAGAAGCGATCGTACACACCGGTTCCTGCGCCTGGATGACGGTGTTGGCGGTGGGCGAAGAGGTGAATGCCAACGGCCGGGAGGTCTTGGAAGCGGCGATCGCCGGCACCGAAGTGCTGTGTAAAGTTGGCCTGGTGGCGCCGGGAAAATTCCACGCGCGTGGTTTTCATCCCACGGCGATCTGCTCGACCTTCGGCGCCGCCGCCGCGGCGGGAAAGCTCTATGGCCTCACGGCTTCGCAGTGGAGCGACGCCTTCGGCCTGTGCGGCAGCCAAAGCTCCGGTATCATCGAATATCTCGCCGACGGCACCTGGACCAAGCGGCTTCATCCCGGCTGGTCGGCCCACGGCGGCGTGATCGCGACCCTGCTCGCGCGCGAAGGCTTTCGCGGGCCGGACAAGGTTTTCGAAGGGACCCACGGTTTCTTCCATGCCTTCGGCGGCGAGAATGATTATCGCTTCGAAAAACTGACGGAGTTGGGAAAGCAGTGGGAAATTCCACGGCTCACGTTCAAGTCTTATCCCTGCGGCTCGATTTCCCATCCCTACATGGATTGCGCGCTTAAACTGAAGCAGAAGTATGCTCCGGCCCCGGAGAAAATTGCCGAGGTAGTCTGCCGCACGGCACAGGGCCCGGTGCACCGGCTCTGGGAGCCGCTCGCCGACAAGCAGAAGCCCGTGAGTTCCTACGGGGCGAAATTCAGCTTGCCCTACAGCATTGCCGTGATGCTCGTTCGTGGCAGGGCAGGGCTGGAGGAGTTCACCGAAGCGGCGATCCACGATCCCATTGTCCTCGGGCTGGCGAAAAAAGTTCGCTACGCGCTCGATCCGACCATCGACTATCCACGCCATTTTTCCGGCCATGTTAAAATCCGGCTGGACGATGGGACCGAACTGGAGGAGAATCAGCTCCACCCGCGCGGCGGGTTGGAAGACCCGCTGCCGCCCGGCGAGATCGAAGAGAAGTTTCGCGCCAACGCGCGGCTCGCGTTGCCTGAAGAAAAAGTTGAACGAATCCTTGACTCAGCGCGGCGATTGGAGCAACTTTCCTCTATCGGTACACTCTCTGAGCTTTTGAGTCCCATGTGAACACGGGCAAGGAAATTACAAGGAGGTCATGACCATGAAAAAGAGCATCGGCTTTTTATTGTTCGTCCTGTGCGGCACGGCGGCGTCGGTCGCGCTGGCCCAGGACACCGCACTGATTGAGGCAGCCAAGAAGGAGGGCAAGGTGGTTTGGTACACTTCGTTGGCGCTGCCGTCGTCGACGGCCCTGGCCCACTATTTTCAAAACAAATACAAGGGCATCGAAGTGGAAGTCCACCGCAGCGGCTCGCAACGCGTTTTGCAAAGAGCCATGCAGGAAGCGACGGCGGGCATAAAGAACGCCGACCTTTTTCATACTTCGGACGCCGGCCATTTCGAGCTCCTTAAGGAAAAGGGGATGCTCTTGAAATACACGCCCCAGGCGGTCGCAGGCTTTCCCGGCGGATTCAAAGACAAGAATGGATTCTATTACGGCATGCGCGCCACGCTTTCGGTCATCGCCTATAATCCCAAACTTCTGTCGGAAAAGGACGCGCCTAAAACCTGGAAGGACCTTTTGGACCCTAAATGGAAGGGGAAAGAGGTTACCGCGCACCCGGGCTATAGCGGGATCATTATGACCCATGTTCTTGCCCTGGTGAACGTTTACGGCTGGGACTATTTCCGGGATCTGGCCAAAAACGGTCTCCACATCGTCCAATCCGCCAACGATCCAGCCGGCGTAGTGGCCTCGGGCGAGCGGCCGATAGGCGTCAATGGCGCGGAGTATTTTTACTATAAAACCCTTAAGAAAGGGAACCCCTTGAAAATTGTGTATCCTAAGGAAGGCGTGCCGCTAGTCGTGTCGCCCATCGCCATCGCCAAAGATGCGCCCCATCCGAATGCGGCGAAACTTTTCGCCGAATTTGCTTTCGCCAAAGAGTCGCAGCAGTTCTTGGCGGACAAGGAAGGGCTCTACACCGGTCATCCAGACGTCACTTATCCGAAGGACAAGCCTCAGCTCAAGGATTTGAAGCTGCTTCCGGCGGACGCCGACGAATTGGAAAAGCGCAACGCCGAGATCAAGAAACGCTTCGTGCAATTTTTCGGCGCGTAATTTTCAGGTGGGGACGATTCCACGGCGCCGGGCCAGTTCACTAATCCGTGGAGGATCAATGGTTGAAGTGCATGGCACAGGGGCGTATCGCAATACGCCCCTGCGTTCTTGCCCAGACGTCAACGGCATGGTAGCGGCTGTTTTAGGCCGTGAAGTTACACGATACCCGGCTGGTAATTCTCGTACTGATAAAATGTATTGGCCCATGACACTGGCCGAACGGAGAACTTGATGCCCGCTTCGCAAACCGGGGCCCTAGCTAGGACAGGCCAGACGGGCTGGTCGTTTTTCCGCCTCAGCGACCCGACCTTGCCGGTGTGGATCGGCGCGGCGCTATTGCTTGTTTTTTTGATGCTCTTGCCCCTGGGGGCGATAGTCCGTACCAGCTTATGGGATGAAACGGGAATTTCGTTCCTCAAATATCTCGAAGTCTTTACCAACCCGCAATACCTCAAAGCTATCTGGAACACGCTGGTCATTTCGACGTGGGTGGGGCTACTGGCGGTGGTGGTCGGCGCGCTACTTGCCTGGCTGGTCACGCGCACCGATTTGCCCTGGAAGAAATCAATCCGCGCCCTGGTCATGGCGTCTTTCGTGACGCCGCCGTTTCTCGGCGCGTTCGCCTGGACTTTGCTCGCCGGACCCAACGCGGGGGCGCTCAACAAGTTCTACCGGTCCGCCACCGGTTCGGAGGACGCCCTGTTCAACATCTTTACCATGTCGGGGCTGATCTTTGTCATGGTGCTCTACAGTTTCCCCTACGTATTTTCCATGATCGCCAACGTGTGCGAGCTGATTTCGTCCGATCTGGAGGACGCCGCGGAAATTCTGGGCGCAAAAAAATGGCGCATTGCGTGGACCGTCACGCTCCCTCTGGCGCTGCCGGCGCTGGTCGGCGGATTTATTCTCGCGTTTCTTCATTCGTTGTCGCTGTTCGGTGCGCCGGCCATTCTTGGCCTACCCGCGGGATTGCACACGATCACGACCCAGATTTGGGCGCTCTTTCAGTACCCGCCGCGCCTGGACCTGGCCGCGGCATTTTCCGTGCCGCTGCTGCTGGCGACCATGCTGTTGATCGCTCTGCAGAAAAAAATTCTCGGCCGGCGCGGCTTCAGCACGGTGGGAGGCAAGGGCGGGCAGAAACGCTTGATCCGCCTGGGTTGGGGGCGTATCCCCGTGCTGCTATTGGTGCTTGGTATTCTTTCACTCTCGGTGTTCCTGCCTTACTGGATTTTATTGAAGGCCGCGCTCTCCAAGGCCTGGGCCATGCCGCTCACCTGGGGCAATTTCACACTAGCCAACTTTTCCTTCGCCTTTTTCGAGTATGGCGACACCCAGCGCGCGATCTACAACACCTTTAAACTGGGCATCCTCACGGCCACGGTAGGTACGCTGGTGGCGACCTTGATCGCCTATATCACCAACCGCAATCTCTTTCGGGGCGCGCGCTATCTGACATTTTTCGCCCTGGCGCCCCTGGTCATTCCCGGAATCGTACTGGCGGTGGGGTTGTTTATCGCCTACACAAAGCCGCCGCTCTTGCTTTATGGCACCGTGTGGATTCTTTTTGTCGCCTATTTGACCAAAGAGATGCCCATCGGTTTTTCCCAAGCCGAGTCGACTTTCAAAAGCATTCACCCGGAGCTCGAAGACGCCAGCCGCATCATCGGCGCCAATCGCCTAACGACTCTGAAAGATGTCACGGCGCCTCTGGCCCGCTCCGGACTCATCGCCGCCTGGTCTTTCATCTTCATCGGTGTCATTCGCGAGCTGAGCGCGTCCATCCTGTTGTTCGCGCCGAGCTCCAAAGTTGTGTCGGTAGTGATTTTCGATCTCAAAGAAGAAGGTCAAGTCGGCGTCATTGCGGTTTTAGGCATTTTATTGCTGGTCGTTTCCTTTGCGGTCATATTGACGGTGCAATGGTTTGCCGGTCGCGAAGTGGTGGCAACCAGAGAGTAGTCCATGGCCACGGTGTCGCTACAAGGGCTTACTAAAAAATTTTCCCAGTTGGCCGCCGTCGAAGACCTCCGGCTCGAAATCAAGGACGGAGAATTTGTCTCGCTTTTGGGTCCGTCGGGCTGCGGTAAAACCACGACGCTGCGCTTGGTTGCGGGATTTCTCGAACCGGACGGGGGCGAAATACGAGTGAACGACGCCGTAATCTCGTCGCCATCGGTACTGATTCCTCCCGAGCGGCGCAACATGTCGATGATCTTTCAGAGCTACGCGGTTTGGCCCCACATGACGGTGGCGCAAAACGTCGCCTACGGACTGAAGTTCAAAAAGATTTCAAAAAATGAGGCCGACCAGAAAGTAACGCGGCTATTGGAGCTCGTGCATCTGGAAACCTTGCGCGAGCGCTATCCGGGAGAGCTTTCCGGCGGCCAGCAGCAGCGCGTCGCCCTCGCCCGCGCCCTGGTCGTGGAACCGCAAATCCTGCTGTTGGACGAACCGCTAAGTAACTTGGATGCCAACCTGCGCGAAGAGATGCGCTTCGAGATTCGCCGCCTGCACGAGGAGTTCGGTATTACGACGATTTATGTGACTCACGACCAGGGCGAGGCGATGGTCACCTCAGATCGGATCGTGGTCATGAACAAAGGAAAGATTGTCCAGGTTGGATCGCCCCAGGAGATATTCGACTTCCCGAAGACACGCTTCGTAGCTGAGTTCATCGGCAAGACCAACATTCTACCCGGACGAGTGGAAAATGGGAAAAATGTAATGTTGGCGCAAGGGCTGCCAATGGCCGTCGCTAAAGAAACGAATTTATCCGTGAACGGCGAAACATTTGTCTGCGTTCGGCCGCACAATATCGTTCTCGTCGGCACCGAGTCGGAAGCTCAGGCCATGGCCGGCCGGGGATTTAATCTCTTTCCGGGCATAATTCAGCGGCGCATCTACTTCGGCGACGCCATCGACTACATGATCGATATTTCTCCCTGTCCCGTCCCTCTGAGAGCCGTTTCGCCGCCGTCCAACCGTTACGAAAAAGGTCAGAAGGTGTTCGCTCTGGCCCACCCGCAGCACTGCATCATCGTGGGAGAAGGTTGAATCGAGCCTATCTCGTCTGGGCCTTGGGATCGGTGCTGCTGCTCCTTACAGGTTGCGGCCGCGACGAATACAACGACGTTCGCAATATCAATTCGGCCGGACAAGCGATCATCTGTTTTGGCGATAGCTTGACTGAGGGTGTCGGGGCAAGCCAAGGCGAGGACTACCCCTCCGTATTGTCCCGGCTCATCGCTGCTCCCGTGGTCAACGCCGGCCACCGCGGCGACACCACGGCGGACGCGCTGAACCGTCTCGCCCGCGATGTACTCGAGAAAAATCCTCGCCTGGTGATTCTACTGTTGGGGGGCAATGACTTCCTCCGGCAAGTTCCCGTCGGCGATACCAGGAAGAATATGGAAACGATCGTCCAGAGAATCCAGGAGCGCGGCGCGATGGTGGTTATCACGGGAATGAAGCTTGGGCTTTTTACCGATGAGTACGGCGCGATGATGGAAAATATCGCCGAGAAATTTGGCGCCCTCCTGGTGCCGCAAATAACTAAAGGGATTCTCACGGACTCGAAACTCAAGAGCGACCCGATCCACCCCAATGGCGCAGGCTACCGATTGATCGCCGAGCGCATCGCGGAAAAAATCAAACCGCTGCTCGAGCGGGCGGATCGGGAAAGAGCCGCGCGCGCCGGCGCGTGATCAGGCCGACGGCGATGCCGACCATGAGAATGCCCAGCCAGGTAACCACGCCGCTGACGATCTTGGGATCCGTGGAGCCGAACATCCAGCCGAGATCGTCGCGTCTGAAATCGCCGAAGACACGAAGCGTTTTGAGACTAAAAATCCAGCCGGCGTGGAGACCGATGGAAAGATAAAGCGTCCCGGTGCGCTCAAAAGCATAACAGAGCGCGGCGCCGATCAAGAACAGTCCCAGGAGCCCCGGAAACAACGTCGTCAGATCCGTGAAAGGGTGGAATGAGCCGGCCAGATAGCGTATCCCGATCCAGGCGTCGAGCTGGCCCAATGCGGCGGCATCGCCGGGTTTGACAAAGTGAATCGCGGAATAAAAGAGAGCGGCGAAGAGGTAAGCGCGAGCGCGCCCCAGTTCTTCGACCAAGCCCTTGAAGATGACTCCGCGAAAAAGGATTTCTTCCATGAAGCTGACGGTCGCCGCGGCGAGGATGGCGGAAACGCAACGCTTTAGCGAATCGGCCAGAGAAACCCGGAAGAAGGGCTCGAACACATCCAGCCACGACATGATCAGCGCGAGGCCCGCCATCGAAGCGATGGCGAGGCCGAAGCCCCGCGCAACGTCTGGCCACAAAAAGGCGCGCGGTGTTAGTCCTAATCGATCCACGGGACCGAGTCTCAAGAAACGGCGGAAGAAAAAAAACAGAACGATGCCGGAAATCATGAAAAAGCGGTTGAAGATTTTTCCGAAAGAATATCGATACCGCTCCCACCCCGGAACCATGCTGGTGATCTGTTCCCAAGTCATAGCCGCCCAGGGACTAAGTAGGGCAGTCATCGCCAGGACAGCCAGGGCGAAGAGAAAAAGTCTCTGATAACTTTTCACGATTTTGATGCCTCTGCCGAATATGCTATAGCAGCTGCGGGATGAAAAGCGACGGCGGGCAAGAATTATCCGGCAAGGTCGCGCTGATCACGGGCGGCAGCCGTGGCATCGGTAAAGCCATCGCCTCGGCATATGCAAGCCAGGGCGCGCAGATTTTTATCTGCGCGCGCGGGGAAAATGATCTCGAGCGGACGGTAACCCAGATTCGTAACGCCGGCGGTAAGATTGCCGGCCTGGCCGGCGATATCGGCAAACCGGAAGACGCCCAGCGCATCGTTGCAGTGGCAGTGGACCGCTACGGTAAAATCGATGTGCTGGTGAACAACGCGAGCCTGCTCGGTCCGCGCGTTACAATCGCGAGCTACCCGGTCTCCGATTGGGAAGCAGTCATGCGCGTCAATCTGACCGGGGTGTTTCTGCTAACCCAGCAAGTGCTGCAGGTCATGATCCCGCAACGGCAGGGGGCAATCATCAACGTTTCTTCCGGCGTCGGCCGGGCCGGCAAGGCGCGCTGGGGCGCCTACGCCTGTTCCAAAGCGGGGCTGGAAGGATTAACCGAGGTGTTGGCCGATGAGCTGAAGGATTCCGGAATCAGAGTGAATTCGGTGAATCCCGCCGCCACGCGGACCGCGATGCGCGCGGAAGCCTATCCGGACGAAGATCCACTGAGTCTGCCCGCGCCGGAGGAGATCATGCCGATCTTCCTATATCTCGCCTCCGATGAATCCGTAGGGGTAACCGGCAAAGCTCTGGAGGCGAGGGAGTGGATGAAGGGGGGTAATTGACCGGACCAGTAATATTCGTTAGAAATCGCGCCGAGGTGTAACCCCACAGAACTGAGACCTAAATCCTTTGCGCTTTTCGCGGTTAAACCTTCTTTCGTGACCTTCGTGCCTTCGTGGTGAAAACTCTCTCCGCTTCTTTGGTTGCGGCTTAGCCGCGCTGGGTCCTTCTTGGTGAATACTTCTCCACACTAAACCCAGAAGACCCAGGATTTACCGTTTGAAAGGCTTGAAAAACCCCTCTTTCTCAAGCTCATCAAGCAGGCTTTCGTCGAGCATCGTTTGAACGTCCACGTTTGCTTTTTTTGCAACGAATTCCGCGGTGGCGCGCAAGCCGTCCAGGCTAACGCGCGGCGGCATTGAAAACTTGGGGGCGTAATAATCGTAGGTTTTCTCGACTAAAGCGCGGTCCGATTGTTTCAAAATCTTCTGATAAACGTTCACGGTTTTTTCTTTGTTCGTCATGACTTGATGAAGCCCTTCGATGAAAGCCTGCAAGAATCTCTTGGCGACACCTCGATGCTGCTGTAGAAAAGATCGGTGCATGACGATCGTGTCCAAGGGAAACGATGCCTTGAGGTCGCTCATGTGAACCAGGGTTCTAAAGCCGAGTTTTTCCGCTTGGATTGTTTGGGGAGGAGCCAGAACGGTTGCGTCGAGAGCTTTTGTGGTGAGTGCGACCACCCTGCTGTCGGAGCCGCCGGCGGGAATAATGTTTACCGCTTCTCTCGGTATATTCCATTCTTTTAACGCCATGAGCACGGAAAGCTCGTTTTGCCCGCCAAAGTTTACGATGCCGATTTTCTTGCCTATCAAATCAGAGGGCTGTCGGATCTCCGGCCGCGCCACGACGCTGAAAGGAAACTTGTTGAGGGCGCCGGCGACAACGACAAGATTCGCGCCCTGTAGATACGCAGTGACGGGGGCTGTCGCATCGATCTGCGAAAAGTGAATGCTCCCGCCAAGCAGGGCCTGCATCTGCCGGCTTGAACCCGGCATCATGACAAGCTCGGCATTGATCTTATATTTATCCAGCACCCCCAGCTCTTTGGTGACCCAGATGGGCACTTGGTACCCGGAGAAACCGCCGTAACTGACTACGTATCGATCTTGCGCGGCGAGAGTCGAGGGAAGAAACAGAGACGCGGTCCATAAGAAAAATAGTGTGCCCAACAACATAATATGTCCGTGCTCCTATTCTATTGTCCGATTGGAACTCACGCCCATTGAGCAGCCACAATAAGAGAGGCAAAAGGATTCGGGTGGAAGAGCGTGGAGTTTCCCCCGGACTTTAACCAACGGCTATCCGGGATGTCAAGCGGTCGATCGGTTGTGATTGACACAAAAATGAGCCGATACTAGCATTCGCACAAACCGGCCTTCCCTTGAACTCCCGATTAATGAAGTACCCCGCGGCAAGCTGCGGGGTATCGGACGGAGCAACGCGTGATTTGTAGGGTGGGTTGAGGCGGTGCGCCGATACCCACCGTTGGGAGATGATGGGTATCGCTGACGCTCAACCCATCCTACGCCGGAATCGGGACGGAGCGCGATCCGGGGAATCGACCCACAGAGATTGAAGGAGGAGCGATCATGCCGTCGAGCGACCTCAGAGAATTTCTCCAGCAACTCGAAACAAACAACGAGTTGCGGCGAGTGCCGGCCGTTGATTGGAACATCGAAATCGGCACGATAGCGGAACTCGTCAACGAGCGGGAAGGCCCCGCTCTCTTATTTGATGAGCTGAAGGATTTCCCGGCGGGCTATAGAGTCGCCTGTGGGCTCATCAGCACGCCCCGCCGGCTCGCCCTCGCGTTGGGATTGGATACGGACCTATCACCGATCGAAGTTGTGCGCCGCCTGAAAGACCTCTTTCGCTCGTTAGCGCCAGTCGAGCCGGTTCGCACGCCGAATGGACCGGTCATGGAAAAGGTCATGGAGGGAAACGACGTGGACTTAAATCGATTCCCGGCGCCGAAGTGGCATGAGCAGGATGGAGGCAGGTATTTGGGCACCGGCTGTATGGTGATCATGAAAGATCCGGAGTCCGAATGGGTCAATGCAGGAACCTACCGCGTGCAACTCCATGACCGGAATACCCTGGGCATCTACATTTCACCCGGCCATCAAGGGCGCTGGATCCGCGAGAGATACTGGAATCAAGGAAAACCTTGTCCGGTGGCGGTCGTCTTGGGTTGCAGCCCCGTTCTCTGGATGCCGTCTTTTCTGGCTCTACCCTGGGGCGTTTCCGAGTACTCAATGGCCGGGGGCTTACTAGGGAGGCCGGTCGAGCTCGTGGTCGGCAAGCACACCGGTTTACCCATTCCTGCCGCGGCCGAGCTTGTCGTCGAAGGCGAAATCCCTCCCATCAGCGAGGAGGCGCGAGAGGAAGGGCCGTTCGGTGAGTGGACCGGGTATTACGCCTCGAACATGCGCAAGGAAGCCGTCATCAGAGTCAAGCGAGTGCTGCACAGAGACAACCCGATCATCTTGGGATCACCACCGCTTCGGCCACCGGCCAATGATGCGCCGGTTTACCTTTTCGGCGCGGCCAACCTTTGGAACGAACTCGAAAAGCTGGGCGTACCCGATATTAGAGGAGTATGGCAAATGCGCCCCGGCGGGAGGAGATATTTCACCGTGATATCGATTCGCCAACGTTACGCCGGACACGCAAAACAAACGGCCATGGCGGCCATGTCCGGGCCTGAAGGGGCTTATCACGGACGTTTTGTGATTATCGTGGACGACGATGTCGATCCGAGCAACACGGACGATGTGCTGTGGGCCATCGGCACCCGCTGCGATCCGGCAAATTCGATCGATATCATCCGGGACTGCTGGTCCACACCGTTGGACCCGATCATCGACCCGGAAAAGAGGAGTAAGGCTCATTTCAGCAATTCTCGGGCGATCATCGTCGCCTGCAAACCCTATGGCTGGTACAACGATTTTCCTAAGGTCAGCCGTGCCAGTGACACGCAGAGGGATGCCGTTCTGAAAAAATGGAAGACGTTATTTCCTGATTAGGAACTTTCAACCATTGATCGCCGCAAACGCGATCGACTTGGCGCACACCTTTAACGGCTTCGCCTCGGAATGACATGTGCGCAACTTGTCATCCCGAACGGAGTGAGGGATCTTAACCAGGCCCAATCATTACCCGGCGCTGTGCGTCGCTTGACAGGAGAAGATGATCCGATAGAAGCTGTAAGCACATACGTCGCATGGACCGAATCGCAACTTCGAGCCCGCGACGCGCGCTATTGCCAAGGAGGAGTGGATCGATGTTAGGAAAACTACTGCTCGGAATCGTCTTCTCGCTCGGTGCCCCGCAGGTCCTGTTTGCCCAGGAGCGTCACTACGTCAGCTATGGCGGCACGGCGGGATTTCAGGCGACCGTATGGGCGATGAAGGACTTGGGGACTTTCGAGAAATATGGCCTGAACGGCGACGTGGTGCTGGTCGGCGGCTCAGCGCGGCAAATCCAGGGAGTGCTCGGCGGCAGCACGGATTTCGCCCAGGTCGATATCACGGCGGTCGTTGCGGCAAATTTGAAAGGCGCGGACCTGGTCGTAGTCGGCGGCACGCTCAATCGGATACCGTTCAGCATGGTGACCCAGCCGGAAATCCGCGAGCCCAACCAGCTCAGAGGGAAAAAAATCGGCGTCGTCAACTTCGGCGGCGTCAACGAGTATGCCGTGGTCGCGGCGCTGAACGAATGGGGCATTCCGTCCTCGGCGGCAACGATCATGCCGGCCGGCGGCGCCGCCACTCGGCTGACCGCCATGTCGGCCAAAGCGCTCGATGCCACCGTGCTCTCGCCGCCGGAGACCATCAAGGCGGAAAAATTGGGGCTGCGCATCCTGCTCCACCTTAGCGAGCTGAAGACTGCCTTTCCGATGAACGTGATGATCGTGCGGCGGCCCTACCTGGAAAAAAATCGCGACGTGGTCAAGCGCATAATGAAGGCCCACAGCGACGCCGTGTACCAGCTCAAGCACGACAAGAAAAAGGGCATGGCGGTGCTCCAGAAGCGGCTCTTGCAAAAGGACACCGACGTTATCCAGGGCACCTATGACTACTACGCGCCCAAGTTCGAGTTCCCGCCGCGCGTCAGCCGAGAGGGCGCCGCGGCCACCGCCAAGTTCGTCATGGACCGTGTGACGGCAGGGAAAGCAAGCCTTGATATCAGCAAGCTCTTGGATGAGAGCATTGTAGATGAGCTGGAAAGAGAGGGCTTTTTCAAAGCACTGGCAAAGTAAGAATGCGATGTAAGCGCGACCCTTATCGAACAAGGAAAGGACGAGAATGGTGGCTCACCAAATTCTTTGTCCTTGGTTACTGCTGTCGTTCGGTTTGTTGCAGTTTGAGAATCTCGTCGATGAAGAAAAGATCCGTGAGGAGCGAGCGCACATGGATCAACGCGTTGAGATTGTCGACGAGTTGCGAGCTGATTGCGCGCTGGGCGAGGGCGAGCTGGACAGCCGCCTGTGCGCTGGCGGCATCCCGCTCGAGCACGCCAATAAAAGATTTGTATGGCTCAGGTGGCTTTAGGCCCCGAGTCGCGACCACTTCCTTGAACAACTCGGCCAACCCCTCCAGGGCTTCTTCGGCGCGTTTGAGCTGCGCGCGTATCTCGGTTGCCGAACCACCCTCTTCTTCGCCGGTGACTCCCTGGGCGGCGTAGGCAAGCATAAACTCGTAAGCCGCTTCAACGTGGTCGATGCGCTCTTTAAGCCGGTCTTCCACAGAGCCGTTCATCATCCCTCGGTTTCGCTTGCCACAGAGGCGGCGGCATCCCGGCGCGCAGCTTCCCCGACCGGCCAGCGCTGCGGGTCGTGGTGCTCAAGGTAGCGCTCGCGGGGGATCCAGCCGCGCAGCATGGAGAGAGTGATCCAACGCTTCTCCGGCCTCACGGCGAAGTAGAGGTGCGCCATGATCAGGGTGATGAGAGCCACGCTTCCTGCGCCGTGAATGATATAGATGATGCCCCAGGTATCGTCGGACAGAACATAGGGATTGCGGTTCCACCACGGCGTGTCAATTTTGGCCATCATGACCAGACCTGTGATGATCGCTGCCAATGTCGCGATCGCCACGACATGATGAAAGAGCTTGTTCTCGAGCGGGTTCTTGCCCGGTTTGTTTTCGATTTCGACGGCTGAACCAAATGTTTCCTTGACTGTCATCCATCTACCGTACAAGTCCTGCCGGCTTATCCACATGAAGCTGAGACCCTTCCAGAACGAAGCGTGAATGATGTGAAAAATGATTGCCGCCGTGAGCACGAGGCCGGCGATCCAATGAGCTGTCACCCAGGAAAACTTGACGCCCCAAATCGGTAGGAAGGCGGTGAACAGAAGGGTCAGGACGGAAGCCGCCATGACCCAGTGAAAGAGCCTCGATGCGACCGAGTGGCGGAGAATCTTTTCGGGGAGCTGATTAATAGGTTCGACAAGCTCACTACAGGGAAGAGTTCTGCTGATTGTTGCCGCGCCGGCCACGCGCCAGCGCCAATAATAAAGCAGCGCGTGCGCCACGATCAGCAGCGCTCCGGCCGCAACCGCCACCCAGATGAGATCCCAGGAAAGCCCGATGAGAATCTCTTGGCCCCAAGGGTTCCGCTCCCACCGAAACCACTCCATCTAGACCTTGACTCCCCGGACGGACCTCTTGACCAAATTCTTCATCAGCGAGACTTTGTAGTGGTTATGATTGAGCGGCTTGGCGCCCCAGATGGCCGTCTGCCCGGCAAGCTCGGCGGTCTCCTCGCTCACCCGCTCCCCACGCAAGCTGTCCTCAACCGGCTTGAGCCTGAATGGGCGGTTTGCCACGCCGCCGACCACGATGCGCGCTTGCTTGATGGTCCCGCCCTCGACGATCATCGCCGAAGCGACGTTCACCAGCGCGAAATCCCAGGCCTCACGGTCACTCAACTTCTCGAAGTAAAAGCGCGCGCCGGCCCAGGTGCCGGGAATACGGATGGCGGTCAACAGGTCTCCCGGTTTTAGTACCGTCATTCGGGTAATGTCCACCTTCGGGCCGATGAAGTAATCTTCCGCATCTATCACGCGTTCGCCCTTGGAGTTGCGAACGACGAACTTAGCATCCAGCGCGATTAAGGCCGGAGCCGTATCCGACGGCGACACGGCAACGCAGCGATCGGCTTCGAACAAACAGTGCTCGCGGTTCATCGCCGTCGGCGTGTCCGCATAGCATATGTTTCCCCCCGCGCGATAGCACTGCATCCCGGCGCGGTAGTACCAGCAGCGAGTATCTTGGCTCACGTTGCCACCGATAGTTCCCTGATTGCGGATTTGCGGTGTCGCCACTTTGCGCGCCGCCTGCGCCAGCAGACCGTAGCGCGACTGGATGAGCGAGTTGGTGGCAACCTGCGTCAGCGTGGTCATGGCGCCGATCTCGACCCCATCGCCCTGCTGGCGGACGCCTCTTAGCTCTTTGATCTGGCCGAGGTCGACGACCACTTTGGGCTTTTTTGCGCGGTCCTTAAACCAGTCGAGGCTGTCCATGCCCCCGCCCATCACCCAGGCATCCTTGCCGTACCGATTTACTAGAGCCAGGGCATCGTTGACGCTTGCGGGTTGGAACAGTTCGAAGGCCGGCATCATGTCTTGAATTATGGCCATCTCTCTACCCTCCTCTTAAGACCGTTGAAAAAGGCCCACCTGCTTCGTTGCGCTCGACCGCCTCGCTCCAACGTACCAACTTGCAAAGTGCAAAGAGCAAAGCGCAAGGGGCATAGAGCGGATGGAAAGCCTTGCGCCATGCCCTTAGCCCTTAGCGAAATTCGCGCGCCCTCGCATCTGGGACCTTTTTGACCGGTCTATAACCAAGGTTTTTCAAACCCTCTTAGACATTGACCTCGAACGGCTTGAACGACTGCGGTTTTTTCTCCGCCGTGTTCAAGATCATATCGCAGGTCACCGGCACTCGGTTGAAGTAGGTGCCTCCCAAGGCATCGGAGATCGCGCACAAGACGGCCGCAGAAGCAGCGCCCATCGGCGGCTCGCCGATCCCCTTGACGCCGACCGGATTGTACCGATCGGGTTGATTGACCGCGTCCCACTGCATATGGAGCGGGACATCCAAATAGGTGGGAGGTTTGGCGGTGCCAAGCGCCTTGGTCGCGGCCAGCCCGAGCTTGGTGTCAAAGACATGTTTTTCGGTCAACGCAAATCCAAAACCCTGAACGGCCCCGCCCGCGAGTTGGTTGCCGAGGTTCTTGGGATGGATTACCGTACCGCAATCGGCGACCTCCAAGCATTCGGTGATCTCCACATGGCCGGTCTCAAGATCGACCTCGACCTGGACAAATGCCGCGCAGAAGGCGGCCGGCAGTCCCTTGATCGGTAAAGTATCCTTGGCCACGCCGACGAGGCCCTGTCCGGCCAACGCCGCCGCGGCGCGCGCGGTGATCGGATTGAGATCCTTTGGCAACTCCTGACCGCTGTATTTACCGCCAAGTTTGATCGCTCTCGCAGCCGCATCCGCAAAGCTTAGACCTTCAGACGGATTCGATTTCAGAAATACCCGTCCGTTACCCACGTCGTAATCGTCCGGCGCGCCGTTAAGTGCCCTGGACGCGATCTCTTGAAGTTTTTTCTTCGCATCCATCGCCGCGACATAGTTCGTCCGAGTCAACGTGAAACTCGTGTTGCTGCCGACCTGGGGTGAATTCCACGGCACATTTTTACCGGTATCGCCGGCAACGACCTCACAGCGCTCCCACGGCATGCCCAAGACTTCGGCCGCCGTGCGCGAGGTTGCCGCGTAAGAAAATGTCCCCAGGTTGCCCGCGCCACTGTGAATGTAGAGCTTGCCGTCCGGCTTGATCACGACCAACCCATCGAAGCCGGTCCGGCCGGCGGAGTGATATGCCGTACCCACGCCGATGCCAATAGCCTTGCTCCCCTTTCGCTGACCGCTGAGCGCCTGTTTCTTTGCCCAGTTAAAACGGGCCGCTCCCTTGTCGAGCGCTTCAGGCAGATAAGAGCTCGTGATTGGACCCTGTTTAGGGCCGATCTTGCCGTCGTTCGTAGGGGCATTGATGCGGCGAATCGCGACACGGTCGATGCCGAGCTTGCGGGCCGCCTTGTCGATGAAAGGCTCGAGGGCCGCCGCGATTTGATTGTCCCCTGGACCTCGCTGGGGAGAGCGGGGCGGAGTGTTGGTCAGAACGGAAGTGCCGCGCCAGCGCATCGCCATCGGTTGATAGACAATGGAGGCGGCGAGGGCGGAGTTGCGAAAATCGGGAAAGCCCTCATAGGGGCCGTTGCTGTGAATGATGTAGAGGTCGAGAGCCGTAATGCGTCCATCTTTGCGGAAACCGATCTTGACCCAGCCCTGATAGCCAGGCCGCGCTCTGCCGAAGGCATACTCCTCGTCGCGCGTCACCCGCATCATCACCGGGCGCCCGGTCTTTTTCGCCAATAGCGGTGGAATACCCCACTGGGGATAGCCTGTCCCCTTGGCGCCGAAACCGCCGCCGGTGTTCTCGCTGATGAAAACCAGTTGCGCGGGATCTATGCCGAGGAGTTTGGCAGCGTATGGCACCACGAAAGACACGCTTTGGGAGGAGGCGTGCAGATACAATTTGCCGTTTTGCCAGTATGCCATCGCCGTGCGCGGCTCCATACAATGATGCGACAGCGCCTGAGTGATGAACGGTTCTTCGAGGACAAACTCCGCTTGTTTGAAGCCGGCTTCTATGTCGCCGTACTGCCACTCCTCGGCGGGTTTGCCCATTGGCAGCTTGCCTTGATTGACCCCGGCAAAGTCACGCGCCGTCCATTTGATCGTCTGGAGCTTCAGACCCCGGTTGGCGACGTTGCCGTCCAAACGCGGGTCCGGCCCGCCCGGTCTCAACGTTTCAAGCGGGTCGACGACGAACGGGAGCGGCTGGAGATCGATCTTGATTCGCTCGACCGCTTCCGCGGCAGTTGTCTCATCGACCGCTGCCACGGCTAATATCGGTTCCCCGGCATAAAGAGGCTCGTTGGTGAGCATCGGCTCTCCCGGCGGATCGACCTTGGGGGTTTCGTCGGCAGTCAACACCGCCACGACCCCTTTGAGCGCCAGCGCGGCGCGGGTGTCGATCTTACGCACTTTCGCGTGCGGCATGGGGCTTTGTAGAAGCTTGGCGAAGAGCATCCCCGCCGGACGAAAGTCCTCGGCGTACTTGGCCCTTCCCGTAACCTTGCCGATGAGGTCGGGAGCGGTGAAATCTTTTCCAATGAGTTTATAGCTAGCCATTTCAGCTCACCTCCGCCGCGCGCATGACGGCGTTTAGGTAATAATCATAGGCGCCACACCGGCAAAGGTTTCCCGAAAGGGCCTCGGCGGCCTGTGCACGGGTGGGCTTTGGGTTCACTTTAAGTAGCGCCACGGTCGACATGATCTGCCCCGGCGTGCAGAAGCCGCACTGTGGCGCATGTTCATCGACGAATGCTCTTTGCACCGGATGGAGTTTTCCATTTGCGGCGGCCAGCCCCTCGATGGTGGTAATTTTGGCATTGCGCACGGTGTGGGTCAGCACCGAGCAAGAGTAGCGTGGCACGTCGTCGATCAGCACCGTACAGTTACCGCACTCGCCGCGATCGCAGCCGATCTTGGTGCCGGTCAGTCCAAGCTTATAGCGAAGCGTCATGGCCAGAGTCTCCTGCTTGATGACGTCCACCGGCCGCTTTTGACCGTTCACGGTCAGCGTGACCAAACGTTCCACGGCGCCCGGAAGTCCCGGTTGGACTTGGGCCGCCTCGCCACCCCGGAAAAGGTAACCCACCGATGAGACCGTGACCCCCGAGGCGATGATTCCCTTGATGAAGCTTCGCCTGGTGACACTGGCCTCGCTATTCGGTACTTGGTCAACCGTATCCATAAAGAAGACTCCTTCCCATTAGCGCTTCTTTTCTTCTACCAACGCGCTATAGTCCCGACAGGGGGGTTTTGTCAATACAAAAAAAGGGCCACTTTCATTTAGGAATCTTAGAAATCGTTTCCCACTCTCGCCCTTGTCAGGCCCGTCTCTAGTGTAGTGCCTTTTCAATTAAGAGATATTTACCCTTTTATCGCGCCAAGACGCCAAGACTCTAAGTTTGGAGGAACAATATCCTCGTGCCAAGCCTGTCCTGAACTTAACAGAAGTAATGCCAAGCCAGTCAAGTGAGACTCGTTGTCATTTCGACCGAAGAGAGAAATCTTTCTTAAATCCCTCGCATTCGCTCGGGATGACGGGCCGAGGCCCGTCACCTTTGCGCCTTTGTGTCCCTTCGACGTTGCTCAGGACATGCTTTGCGCGAGATATTCCGAATTTCGGTTGTGGCCCTGCCGCGTTGCGCTTTCGTGGTAATGTGTCACTCGCTTCTAATCGCGAATTTAGGATACAATACCAACCGCATGAGACACTGCATTAGATGCTTCGTGGAACCACCACGGAAAAGTCTCTCGTTATTCAGAGCGCAGGAGTTGCTTCGTTAACTTTTTGCCTGTCAGGTCTTCGTATTTTGCCGAGAGATCTTTGTCATGTTCCTCCTCGCCGCGGTACCTCGATGAGTGAAGTCTACTTCGTCAACACGACGTTCAGGGACGGCCACATGAGCCTGTGGTCGGAGCGGATGACGACCGGGATGATCCTTCCGGTCGCGGCGCTCGCAGACCGGGCGGGCTTTGTGGGAATGGAAATCATCAGCACCAGCATTTTCAAAAAATGCGTCAGAGAATTGCGCGAGGATCCTTGGGAAAGAATTCGCCTGGTAGCTCAAAGGGCGCCCAAGACTCCGCTGGCGTCGATGATGGCGCGCAGCATCTCGGCGTTCCAATTGACGCCGCGGTCGGTGCTGAAACTATGGGTGGAGCGGCTGGCCGCCAACGGGATCAAGCGTTTGCAACTGATGGACCCGGCCAATGACATGGTGTCGTTGGCGCCATTTCTTTTGTCCGCGGCTCAGAACGCGGGAATTGAGGTCGTGCTGGCGGTCGTGTATTCGCTCTCGCCCAAGCATAGCGATGAGTATTTTGCCCGGAAGGTTCGCGCCGCCCGAGCGCTGAAACCCAACCGCATTTATCTAAAGGATCCCGCGGGACTGTTGACGCCCGAACGCATCCAAACACTCGTTCCCGTGTTCCTGAAAAACGCCGGCGACATACCCGTGGAACTTCACTCTCATTGCACCACGGGGCTCGCGCCGCTGTGTTATTTGGAAGCGATCAAGCTGGGCATCGAGACGGTGCATACGGCGATTCCACCCTTGGCCAACGGCTCCTCGAACCCGTCTCTATGGAACATCGTCAATAACGTCCGTGCGCTCGGCTACACCCCGGTCATTGACGAAAGCGTCCTCAAACCCATCGAAGAGCACTTAACGTCGATCGCGAAGCGGGAGGGGTTCCCGGCGGGCGCGCCGTTGGAATATGTTCACGCGCAGTTTTTGCACCAGGTTCCCGGCGGCGTCATTTCGAATTTGAGATTTCAGCTCGCGCAGTTGCGCATGGTGGAGCGGCTGGACGAAGTTTTGGACGAGATCGTGCAGGTGCGGGCGGATTTGGGTTATCCCATCATGGTCACGCCGTTCTCCCAGTTTGTCGTCAGCCAAGCGGCGATCAATGTCATGCTCGGGAACAGGTACCGCGAAGTAACCGACGAGGTGATTCAATACGCGCTGGGATTGTGGGGCGAAGAGCAGAGCGCTTCGATGGATCGAGAGGTCAGAGCCAAGATACTCGATCGCCCGCGTGCGCGGGAGTTGGCAAGCTGGACACCACCGCAGCCCACCTTGAAAGAGGTTCGTGAGCAGGTTGGTGCGGTCGGAATATCGGATGACGAATTCCTGCTGCGCTGTTTCTTGCGCCCGGAAGAGATCGCAACGATGCGCGCCGCCGGCCCGCCCAAAGAATATCTGACGGCGAGTCATCCTGTGGCTACGTTGATTCAACAACTGACCAAGCGGACAAACTCTGGGTTCATCCGAATTCAGAAACCGGGCTTTTCGCTCGCTTTACAGCGGCGATAGATCTCCACCTTGCGGCCTTGTGTGGCCGGCAAAAGGAGGTCAGACTTTTGGGTGAAGCAGAGCTCGGAGTTTGCACCGCCGAGGCCCGCCTGCCTGGCGGCGGGCAGGCGCAGAGGGCGCAGAGAAAATCGCCGAAAAATAGCAACTCGAGAAGGGGGACAGTCCCCCTTCTTTGCCCATCCGCGGCTCAGCGCAGCTCCGCGCCCCAGAGCTCGCGCAGAAATCCGCTCTTGTCCAGATGTTCGGCAAAGCTGTTGTCGAACAGCTCGGCGGGCTTCCGTTTTACCACGGTCCCGCGTTCTTGGGCCACGCCCACGGCCTCGGTCACCATGTTCGGCGGGACCAGCAGGCGCCGGTTGACAAGCAATTTCGCGTAGGCGTCGTAGGCGGATTGCAGCGACTCCTGGTCGGTGAGTCTTAGCACCTTGCCGAGGGAGGCTTTGGCCCTCTCGGGGTTTTTCTCCACAAAGTGGATCGCCTCGGCCATCGCCGCAACGAAGCGCTGGACCGTTTCACGCTGGTTGGCCAACATCACCGCGTTGGTGTGCAGCGAACTGTAGATGAACGGGAGACCGAGGTCGTTTAAGTTATAGATGACTTGGAATCCATCCTTCTTCCCGCGCACGTCGAGGGGTGGGGGTACGGGAATGGCCTGGACGATATCCTGCTGCATGGCCCGATATCGCTCCGGCTGACTTCCGCCCGAGGGATGGAGCGTCACCTCGCTCTCCGAAAGATTGAATTTCTTAAGAACCGCCCGCGCCAGACGGTGATCCACCTGTCCCGGCCTCGAATACCCGATACTTTTGCCTTTGAGATCTTCGACGCGCTTGATGTCTTTGCGCGCGAGCAGCACATAGGGCATGCCGACCAGCGGCGATCCGACGAGCTTGACATCCACCCCTGCGGCCAATCCCGGGATCGTCGCATCGCCCGCGCAGTAAAGAAACTGGATCTCGTTGGTCGTCAACGCCGTGAGTCCGGGGCCGCTCCCCTGGATGTAGATATGCTCGGTCCTGAGCCCGTACTTCTCGAAGAGACGCGCGTCGACCGCCGCGTACACGTGGGTGAAGCCGCCTGATACCGCGCAGGTCGACACGCGGACAGCAACGGGCTTTTCCCCCGGCTTGGCGAGATACGGATTCGCCTCGCCCCGCGCTGCCATTATCAGGAGCTGGACCAGGATCAGACCGATCATGGGATATCGCTTCGTCATGCAACCTCCTTATTATTACTCCGGTGCACCTGTGGCGGCGTGCGTTCAAATAGGTTTAACCGCCGGCGGAAAAAGCGAATAACATTCAGAGGAGCAAAAGTATCAGAGAAGATAGCGTGGCGTCAATTTCCGCACGGCGCGATCGCACGAGTTCTTGACGAGCAGGCTCCTATCGAATAGTTTCCCCTGGTAAGTAATAATCCTGGTGGCTAGGACTCACCAAAAAAGATTGATGCTCGCGCCAAGGCGCCAAGAACGTCAGGTTCGGAATCCTTTTTCCTTTGCGCCTTCGCGGGAGATATTCCGAATTTCGCTTGCGGCTTCGCCGTTCGAGTAGGAGGAGGGATATCTGATGAATCTTCAAGGGGCTGTGGGAATCGTTACCGGATCGTCCAGCGGCGTCGGCGCCGCAGTGGCGCGCCTGCTGGCCGAGAAAGGCTGCCATGTCGTGGTCAATTGCACACGCAGCGTCGAGGACGGTGAGCGGGTCGTCGCTGAATGCCAAACGCTCGGCGCGGAAGCTACGCTGTGCCGGGCGGATGTCTCGATCGATGCCGACTGCCGGCGGCTAGCCGAGACGGCGCTCAAACGATGGGGGCGCATTGACGCTCTGGTCAATTCAGCGGGGACGACTAAATATGTCAGCCATTACGACCTGGAGGGACTGTCGTCCGAGGACTTTCTCCGAATTTTCTCGGTGAACACCCTCGGCCCTTTCCAAATGGCCCGAGCGGTCGCGCCGCATATGAAGGCGCGCGGTGAGGGAGCGATCGTGAACGTGTCGTCTATTGCGGGGCTCCGCGGCACGGGAAGTTCGATCGCCTACGGCGTCTCCAAAGCGGGACTTAACATTCTTACGCAATCTCTCGCTCGGGTTCTCGCGCCGGAGATTCGCGTCAACGCCGTCTGCCCCGGATTTATCCAGGGGCGTTGGGTGAAAGAGGCCCTAGGCGACGCTTACGAAAAGCACATGGCGAGCTGGCAAAATAATTCCCCGCTCAGGAAAGCGGCCACGCCGGAGGAAGTAGGAGCCACCATCCTCTGGCTGATCGAGTCCGCAGTTCTGACTACGGGTCAGACGATCGTCACCGATGTGGGCATGATGCTCGGACCCACCGGCAGCGGTGTCACGGGGCAGCGGCGGTGAACTGGAAAACGGCGGCATGCGCGCCGGACAAAACTTATGAGCGACGTTTTACAGAGACTCTTCTATCCTAAGGCGGTCGCCATCATCGGCGCCTCCAACGACGCCATGAAAATCGGCGGCCGGCTCATCGCGCACAACCGCGAGATCGGCTTTACCGGTCGCATTTATCCTGTCAATCCCGGCGCAAATGAAGTTCAAGGGTGGAAGGCTTATCCTTCCGTCCAGGAGATCCCGGACGAACTCGACTGCGCCATCATCGCAGTGCCCGCCGCGTCCGTGCCGGCGGCGGTGGCGGGGTGCGCCGAGAAGCGCGTACCGCTTGTCATCGTGCTCAGCTCCGGTTTTGCCGAACAGGGCGATGAGGGGCGCCGAGTTCAGGATCGTCTCGTGGACATCGCGCGCGCGAGCGGCATGCGCCTTCTCGGTCCCAATACCATGGGTGGCGTCAGCATCGACGGTTCGTTCAGCGCGACCTTTACAAGTCTGACTCAAAGTCAGGGAAAGGAAGGCTGGCCGCGGCGCGGCAACGTCAGCGTGGTGAGCCAAAGCGGCGCGATCGGCACTCAAATCCTGGTTTTGCTGCGCGAACGCGGCATTGGGGTGGCGAAGTGGGTGTCGACGGGCAACCAGTGCGATATCGACGTTGCCGATTGCATCGAACATCTCGCGCAAGACCACGTGACCCATGTGATCGCCGTCTACCTGGAAGGCTGCGTCGAAGGCAGCCGCCTCAGGCATGCTTTTGAAGCCGCGCGGCTGCGCAAGAAGCCGGTGATCATACTCAAGGTCGGCGAATCGGCAATCGGCGCCGCGGCCGCCGCGTCCCATACGGCGTCCCTGGCCGGCGCCCCCGACGTGTACAGAGCCGTTTTCCGCCAGCACAACGTCTTTCCTGCGCAGTCGCTTCAGGATCTCGTCGACGTGGTCGCCGCCTGCCGCGCCGGTCGCTTCCCGGAGCGCGCCGAATTGGCCGTCACGAGCGGCTCGGGCGGGATCAGCGTGATTGTCGCCGATGCCAGCGCCCGGTGCGGTCTCGCCTTGCCTGAGGTGCCGGCAGAGACGCAGCGCAAACTGAAAACGCTGGTTCCCTACGCCACGACGCGCAACCCGGTCGACATGGCGACTGCCGGCATGCGCGACATGGAGCAGGTCGCGCAGGTCCTCGAAATGCTGTTGGCGGAGGGGAATTATCCGTCCGCGTTCACCTACCTCTCCCATAACGGGATGATGCCCAAACGAATGGAAGTATTGGCGCGTCACCTGTCGCCTGTGCGCGAAAAATTTCCCGACCGGGTCATCGGCATCGTCGCCAATATGTTACCGGAATGGCGCGATCGGTTTCAGGATCAGGGGTTTCTCGTTTACGAAGATCCGACTCGGGCGATCGCGGCGGTCGCCGCGCTGTGGCGGATCGGGCGCGGATTCCTGGACGGCGACGCGCGTGAGCGACCGCTTTCGTTGCCCGAAAAAATTCTTGCGCCGGAGGCGGGTCGAGGCGGTGAGCAGGCGGCGAAGCAGGTTGTCGCATCGATGGGAATTCCCGTCGTCGAGGACCGGCTCGCCCGTTCGGCTGTCGAAGCGGTAGACGCAGCCAAGGCATTCGAACAAGCGGTCGTCCTCAAGATCGCCTCAGCTGCAATCCTGCACAAAACGGACATCGGCGGCGTGCTCATCGGCCTGCGCTCCGCGGAGGATGTTGCCGCCGGTTACGACACGCTGATCTCGCGCGCGCACGCGGCCGCGCCGGAGGCGCAGATCGACGGCGTGCTGGTCTCGCCTTTGATCGAAGGCGGCGTCGAGACCATCGTCGGCGTCAAGCGCGACCCGGTTTTCGGGCCCGTGGTGATGTTCGGGATGGGCGGCATATTCGTGGAAATTTATCGTGACGTCTCATTGCGTCTCGCTCCTTTCGGCATGGCTACGGCGTGGGAGATGATTCGCGAGATCGTGGGGTATCCGCTCCTGGCCGGCGCTCGGGGCCGCGCGCCAGCCGACATTGAAGCGCTCGCCCGTGCGCTATCGTTGATCTCGGACTATGCGGATCGCTTTCGCGACGAGCTGGACAGCATCGACATCAACCCGCTGATCGTATTGCCCGAAGGCAGAGGCATCGTGGCGGTCGATGCGCTCGTGGTTCCGTCTAGTTAATAACCAGTACGTCATCTCCGCGTGCTCAGCGCCCCGATCCGGGATCATTGATTCTAGGTAAACCCCGCCTCTTGAGGCGGGCACAATTAACTGGGGTTTCCAAAGGGGGCGAGCATCCCCTTTGGTCGCGAGCGGGGTTCAAACCCGGCCCGCGAATTAAGTTGATTACGACACTTGACGTAATAGGTTGACCATCTCGACGGCGACCAACACGGCTTCGTAGCCCTTGTTGGCATCCTTGCTACCGGCGCGATCCATCGCCTGTTGCACGTTGTCGGTGGTGAGCACGCCGAAGCCGATGGGGATTTTATGGGTTTGCACCGCGCCGCCCAGGCCGCGCGTGACCGCGTCGCAAACATAATCGAAATGCGGCGTGTCGCCGCGAATCACCGCACCCAAACAGACCAGCGCGTCGAAGTTACCGCTCGCCGCCAGCTTGTCGGCGATGATCGGAATCTCGAAGGCGCCAGGCACGCGCACCACGGTCATGTCAGCCTCGCGGCCACCGTGGCTCTTGAACCCGTCCAAAGCGCCGTCGAGCAGCTTCTCGGTGATGAAATTATTGAATCGGCTGACGACGACG
>Ga0214472_10000310_pt1 | contig 62629 bp, 67 predicted proteins | sample RVTome_6_FD_207662 | JGI IMG/M metagenome (GOLD analysis project Ga0214472, IMG submission 207662) | Soil microbial communities from uranium-contaminated site in the Upper Colorado River Basin, Wyoming, United States - RVT140D175 | ecosystem: Environmental > Terrestrial > Soil > Contaminated >...
CAGATCTGGTACCAGGCCGTCGAAGAGGCAGAACTGCCTGAGGGCCTGAGAATCCACGACCTCAGACACACCTGCGCCAGTTTGCTCGCCGCAGCCGACGCCAGCCCCAAAGCCGTCCAACACCACCTCGGCCACTCCTCCATCACCGTGACCATGGACCGCTACACCCACCTCTTCCCCTCCGACATCGACGCTCTCGTCAGACGACTCGATGACATCCGGGCTCGAAACCTCGCGGCCCAGACGCGGCCCAACGACCGTACACGGGGACTCGAACTCGGCGGGAGATAGCAGAAACCCCCGCTCTTGGAGGGGTTTCGGCAGCGCGCTCGGGAGGACTTGAACCCCCAACCTCCTGATCCGTAGTCAGCCGGTTGGGAGAATCCGTCCAGAATCATCGAAACCACAACACCGACTCGGTTCAGAAGGGAAGAGTGCGAGTGCGCAGGCGTTGCCTACCGGTCTTCGTCGTCGGTTGGCCGGCGTAGCATTCCGGCGACCCCAACTGCGATGAGGCCCTGCGCTCCCAGCAGCGCCAGCATGAATCCAATCCCAAGCCGTGCGGCACGGGCGTAGAAGTACATGATGGTGAAGGTCACTACGCCTGCGGCGACAGCGGCGGCCGAGCCGGTGACCCTGCTTCGATCGAAGTACGCAAGGTAGAGCGCCAGGAGCCCGCCGAGGCCTCCGAACGCGGCGAGCAGCCTCCCGATGGGGAAGCTGTCGGGTTCGAGGATACGGAAGGGTCCCCAGCCGAGCGCGGCGCCAAGGATGATGGCTGCCGCGGCGGCACCCATGAGGATCGCCAGCCTCCGGTCGATACGATTGGCGCCCTCTTCGATGATCTGGGTCTTCATGTCGGCGAGGCTGAAACGGTTACGGCCCTCCGGCGCGTACTCGGAGGTCCGGGTGCGTCGCTTCCTCGACGACCGGAGATCGGGGTCGCTGAAGCCGAGCAGGTCGAGCAGCAAGTCGCGACCATCCACATCCAACACCAGGGTCTCGCCGCCGGCGGTCAGGTGGACGACATCGTCGACCTTGTTCACCTTCACCGCATCGTGGTGCCAGGCTCCGATCTCGGCCCCGTCGGCAATAACGGTGATCCTGGTGAGGTCGACCTTGACGTTGGCATCGAGAATCGTGTCCGGTTCAGTCAGGAGATACGTGGTTCCGGCGAATACGTGCACAACCTGAGAATCGGACACCCGGCATCGCCGCTTGAGCGGTTAGGCGATGACCAGTTCTCTGAACCCGACACCCCGGATGATCTCGCCCAAACCGGCGATCTGCTCCCGGCTGGCACTTGGCAGCGCGGCGAACTGGCTCCTGACTCCCGGGTTGGTGAATCCGACGAGCTTGATCCGCATCCGCGGGTCGACGTTGTGGAGCCAGCCGGCGGTGCGCTCCATCTCGGCGGGATCGTCGTTCTTGCCGGGGATGACGAGCAACCGCACCTCCCACAACCGGTCCCATTCGGCGAGATACCGGATCGAATCGAGGACTCGCACGTTTGTCTCGCCGGTGATCTCGATATGTGTGTCGGGGTCGAGAGCTCGCAGCGTGACGATCGCGCCGTCCATCACGGGGAGAAGCCGGTCCCACACCAGACGGCCGGCGTGCCCGTTCGATTCGACAAACGTGGTGAGGTTGGACAGCTTGTCATCGCACTTGAGCGCGCAGAAGAGGCTGGTGACAAAGTCGCTCTGGAGGGTCGGTTCCCCGCCGGAGACCGTGACGCCGGAAACGAAATGGGCGACCTCGGAGATCTGCCGGGTGAGGCTGTCGAGCCTGACCATCTGGCTGAGGGGGGTGCTGTCGGAAGGGCAGACTTGAGTACAGATGCCGCACTTGGTGCACTCGTCATCGTCGACGACGACACGGTGATGTCCGTCGAAATACAGCGCCATCTCCGGACACGGCTCGACACACTTCCCGCAGCTGTTGCAGCCGTTGATCCTGTCGGGGTGGTGGCAGGAGATGCAGTTGAAGTTGCATCCTTGGAGAAAGACGACGAAACGATTGCCCGGCCCGGCTTCCGCGCTGAACCGCGTCACAGTGTTGACGTGTCCCTGGGCCAACTTCACGCTGAGGACTCGATTGACGATTCTCTCCACATGCGGGTGCGCTCCTTCCGGGCGTCGCATTCGAACGGCCGTGACGGGTTCGGCGATAAACTCCCGCGTTCTCTCCCTCGAGGTTCTATGGATGATAAAGAGCGTCCGGGTCCCCGGATGACGCGTTGACGGGACATGGAAATCCGGATGGGTGCCGACCCCGAAGGATGCTCCAAATCACCGCCGGGAGGCAAAGGGAGACCTTCGACCCGATGGCGCCACGGTCGACGTGGCGGAGGGCCGCGGTGCTTGTCAGTCGGGGGACCCGTTCTCTTGATCGTCTGGAATTCGCTGTTCGGTATGGTCGCGCTGTCTCCGGCGACCACGTCGCTCGAAGGCGCCGATGGCGACAATGGCGAGGATCAACGGGGCGACGAGGATGAGGATCTCATCCCACCCGCCCTGGTGGGCGATCAACGAGCGCATCCACCGACAATAACGGCAGGGGATCGAGCAGGCCGGGAACGAAACCTATCGCCTCATCGGACGCATTGGGTGAGCCATGTTGACCAGCTATGTGCATATGCGTATAGTCCCTTTCTCTTTGGGTTGGAGAGAACAATGATCCGCACAGCAGTCTTCGGCGCCTCGGGATACGGTGGTGGCGAGTTGATCCGATTGATCGACGGTCACCCCGACCTCGAGGCCTTCTACCTCGGCGCCCACACCAAAGAGGGGGAAAGCCTCGGCACCGTCCACCCTCACCTCGGTGGCGGTGATCGAGTTTTGCAGAGTAATGAGCCGGACACACTGCCCGACGTCGACGTTGCCTTCTTTGCGCTGCCACATGGCGCATCTGCCGAACCGGCCATGCGGATGCGGGCTTTGGGAGCGACGGTGGTCGATCTCGGTAGTGACTTCCGTCTCGACAGCCCCGAGCGGTATCAAGCCGCGTACGGATCACCACACCCGCACCCCGACCAGCTCGGCGAATGGGTGTACGGTCTCCCGGAGTTGTTCGCCGCCGAGTTGGTAGGCGCCGACCGGATCGCGGTTCCCGGCTGCTACCCGACATCAGCCCTGCTCGGCGCCGCACCTCTGCACCGGGCCGGTCTGGTGACCGGTCCGATCATCGTCAACTCATTGTCCGGTGTGTCCGGCGCGGGCCGGGGTGCCAAGGACCATCTGATGTTCGGTGCAGTGGACGAAGGTGTGGCCGCGTACGGTGTGCTCACCCATCGTCACGGGCCCGAGATCGAGCAGATCCTTGGCCAGGTAGGGCCGTACGAGCCGACCGTCGTCTTCACCCCGCATCTGGTCCCGATGCAGCGGGGCATCCTGTCCACCTGCTATCTGCCGGTCACAGATTCGGTCGACGAGGCATCGGTGTTGGAGCTGTTTACGGATGCCTATGCAAAGACACCGTTCGTGGAGGTTTCCGCTGTCTCACCGAACACCCGGTGGGTGACAAACTCGAACCGGGTCCTGGTCAAAGCACATTTCGACCCTCGTACGCAGACCGCGCTCGTGCTCGTCGCCATCGACAACCTGACGAAGGGCACCGCTGGCGCAGCCATCCAGTCCGTCAACATCGCCCTCGGTCTCGGCGAAACCACCGGATTGCCGATGGCCGGGTGGATGCCGTGAGCGTCACAGCGGCTGAGGGATTCCTGGCGGCCGGTGTCGCCGCCGGGGTCAAGCCGTCCGGAGATCTCGACGTCGCGCTCGTCGCCGGCGAGAGCGATCTCGTGGCAGCGGCCGTGTTCACCAGAAACCGGGCACAGGCAGCGCCGGTGCTGGTGAGTAGGCAGCAGCTGGCGAACGGCAAGACAATGCGTGCGGTTGTACTCAACTCCGGCTGTGCCAATGCGGCCACGGGGGAGCGGGGTATCAGCGACGCAAGGGCGATGGTCAACGCCGCGGCTAGTGCCGTCGACTGCCGTCATGGAGAGGTGCTGGTCTGTTCCACCGGCGGGATCGGCAAGCTGCTGGCCGTCAAGGACGTCATCGAAGGGATCGCCATCGCGGGGCGGGAACTCGCTGACGACGACGCAGCCGGCAACAGAGCTGCCCGCGCCATCATGACCACCGACACCGTCCCGAAGGAGAGCATATGGAGACGGGAGGGGTTCACCGCCGGCGGAATGGCCAAGGGGGCCGGAATGGTGAGGCCCGACCTGGCCACCATGCTCGTCGTGCTCACCACCGATGCGGTAGCTGACCCGGACCGGCTGGACAAGGCGCTCCGAGCCGCGGTAGATGAGACCTTCCATGCCCTCAACATCGACGGTTGCCCTTCGACGAACGACACGGTGATTGTCCTGGCGTCGGGAGCGAGTGGCGTTGAGCCGGACGTTGCAGCATTGACCGAGGCGATCACGCAGGTGAGCTGGGACCTTGCCAATCAGCTCGCAGCCGATGCCGAGGGTGCCACCCGGGTAGTGACAATCGAGGTGGTAGGTGCCGCCAACGACGCTGCCGCTCGGAGCGCCGGGCGGCTGGTGGCGGACTCGGATCTGGTCAGGTCCGCCTTCTTCGGCGGCGATCCCAATTGGGGACGGTTACTCGGCGCACTCGGCGCCACGGAATTCGAATTCGACCCAGCCGACTTTGGTGTCGCCTACCAGGGCATCGACATCGCTCGTGGTGGTGTTGCCGTCGATCACGACGGCCCCGGCCTCCATGCGGCAATCGCCTCGGGAGACTTCACCGTGACCATGACGGTCGGAACCGGCCCAGGCACCGCCAGGGTTCTCACTACCGACCTCACCCCCGAGTACGTGACGTTCAACGCGGAGTACAGCTGATGACCAACACCGGGCATTCCACCCCACACGAGGCAAAACCTCGCATCGCCAAGACCATGGGCAAGGCGCGCATCTTCTCCGAGGCATTGCCGTTCATCAAGGACTTCCGAGGCAAGACCGTCGTCGTCAAATACGGGGGCTCGGCGATGGTGGACGAGGACCTGCGTAGCACTTTCGCCGACGATGTGGCGATGCTGCATTACGTCGGCATCAACCCGGTGATCGTCCACGGTGGAGGGCCGCACATCTCACGGGCAATGGGACAGCGTGGCATCGAACCGGTGTGGCACGAAGGTCTCCGGGTCACCGATGCCGAGACCATCAAGGTGGTGCAAGCAACGCTTGCCGGCGAGATCAACCCCGATATCGTCCGGCTGATCAACGCCCACGGCGCGGTCGCGGCAGGTGTCAACGGTCTCGACGGCAACATCTTCATCGCCAAACCCAAGGATGAGAAGCTCGGTTACGTCGGGGAGATCACCAGCGTGAACCCCCGGCTGATCAAGAGCCTCCAAAGTGAGGGCTATGTGCCTGTGGTCGCCCCGCTTGCGCGAGGCGAGGACGGCAGGACCTACAACCTCAACGCCGACACCGCCGCCGGTGCACTCGCCGAAGCGCTCGGAGCTCTCAAGGTCATTTACCTGACCGATGTCGAAGGGCTGTACAGGGATCTCGGAGACAAGGACTCCCTGATCGCCAGAATCATCATGCCCGACCTCGAGAAGCTGATCGCCTCCGGCTCGGTGTCCTTGGGGATGCTCCCCAAGCTGAGATCGTGCATCTCAGCGATAGAGGGCGGGGTGGAGCGCGCCCACATACTCGATGGACGGATGCAGCACGCGCTGCTGCTCGAGGTGTTCACACCAGAAGGGATAGGAACGATGGTCACAATGGAGCCGGTGCCGTGAGCCCGGCCACCGCCAGCCGACGTAGGCTGATCCGTAAGCTGCTAACCGACGGGCAGATCACCAGCCAGGCGCACCTGGTCGAACTGCTCGAGGAGGAGGGGTTCCCGGTTACACAGGCAACCGTGTCTCGTGACCTCGATTCGCTGGGCGCCATCAAGATTCGTGACGACCGTGGCTCGGTGCACTACAGCCTGACTCCCGGCGCCGAGCAGCTCACCGAGGCCGAGATCCGGCTACGGCGCGCTGTCAACGACTTCGTCGAGGAGATGGCGGTTTCCGACAACCTGGTGGTCCTCCATACCCCGCCGGGGGCGGCGCATCTCGTGGCGGGAGCGATCGACCGCGCCGTCGTTCAGGGTGTGCTGGGGACAATCGCAGGTGATGACACGCTGATGATCGTCGCAGACGCGGAAGTGGGTGGGGAGGCCATCGCGGCGAGGATCGAAGAAGTAGGAGCAAGGAAATGAGAGACATCAAGAAGGTGGTGCTGGCCTACAGCGGGGGCCTCGACACTTCGGTGATCTTGCAGTGGATCAAAGACGAATACGGAGCCGAGGTGGTCACATACACCGCCGACGTCGGCCAGGGTGAGGAAGTCGAAGAAGCCAAGGAGAAGGCCATCGCCACCGGCGCATCCGAAGCCATCGTCGACGACCTACGTGCCGAGTTCGTCGCCGACTACGTGTTCCCGGCGATTCGCGCCGACGCCGTCTACGAGGGCTATTACCTGCTCGGCACTTCCTTGGCGCGGCCGGTGATCGCCAAGGGCATGATGGAGGCGGTAAAGGCGACCGGTGCCGATGCCATCGCCCACGGGGCAACCGGCAAGGGCAACGACCAGGTCCGGTTCGAGCTGTCGGCATTCGCCATCGATCCGGCGATCAAGGTGATCGCTCCATGGCGGGAATGGGACCTCAAGGGCCGTGCCGACTGTGTGGCCTATGCCGAGCGGCGGAACATCCCGATCCCGGTCACGCCGGAGAAGCCGTATTCGATGGACGCCAACCTTCTCCACATCTCCTACGAGGGCGGTGTGCTCGAAGACCCGTGGGTGGCGCCACCCAAGGGCATGTTCCGCATGACCACCGATCCGTGGGAGGCACCCGACATGATGGAGACCCTGTCGATCGAGTTCGAGAGGGGTGACGCCGTCGCCATCAACGGGGTGCGCATGAGCCCGGTAGAGATTCTCACCAGGCTCAACACCGTCGGCGGCGCCAATGGTGTGGGTCGGGTGGACATCGTTGAGAACCGTTTCGTGGGCATGAAATCACGTGGTGTGTACGAGACTCCCGGTGGGACGATCCTCCATCACGCCCACAGGGCGGTCGAGTCGCTGACCCTCGACCGTGAGGTCACCCATCTCCGTGACGAGCTGGCGCCCCGATACGCAGAGATGGTCTACAACGGGTTCTGGTTCTCTCCCGAGCGCGAAGCTCTCCAGAAGTTCAACGACGACATCCAGCAGCGCGTGAACGGTGAGGCACGGATCACCCTCTATAAGGGGAACGTCATCGTCGACGGCCGGCGGTCCGACTCCGACAGCCTCTACGACGAGAAGACCGTCACCTTCGAGGCAGACGACGTCTACAACCAGTCGGACGCCGAGGGCTTTATAAGACTCCAGTCGCTTCGTCTGCGGACGTTCGCCGAAAAGCGGCTAGGGAAAGGCGAGTGAGTCTGTGACACTTTGGGGTGGCCGGTTCGAGGAGGGCCCTTCGGAGCTGACGTGGCAATTCACCGTTGACCACTCCGATCGGCGATTGCTCGTCGACGACGTCACCGGTTCTCAGGCTCATGTGGCGATGCTCACCGATGTCGGAATCCTCACGGACGAGGAAGGGGCTCAGCTCCACTCGGGTCTGTCCGGGGTGCTCGCCGAAGCCCAGGTGGGGGAGTTCGTCTGGCTGGACACCGACGAGGACGTGCACTCGGCGGTGGAACGCCGGCTGTACGAGCTGGTCGGCGAGGTCGCCGGGAAGCTACACACCGGCCGGTCCCGCAACGATCAGGTCTGTCTCGACCTTCGCATGTATCTGCGACGGTCCGCGGGCAAACGATCTCGTCAAATCGGTGACCTGACCGGGGTGTTGATGAGGGCGGCGGAGGAGGCCGGCGACACCGTCGTTGCCTCGTACACACACCTCCAGCAGGCCCAGGCGGTGCCGCTGGCGCATCATCTGCTTGCGTATGCCTGGATGCTGGTACGGGACCGGGACCGCTTCAGGGATTGCTACGCACGTATCGACATTTCACCGTTGGGTGCCGGCGCCTCGGCGGGGAGCCGGCTGCCGCTCGACCCGCAACACACCGCAAGGACGTTGGGGTTCCAGCGTGTCTTCTCGAACTCGATGGATGCGGTGGCCACCCGTGACTTTGTTGCCGAGTATGCGTTCTGCTGTGCGCAGACCATGGTGACCCTTTCCCGGCTCTCCGAAGAGATGGTTCTGTGGGCGAGCGAGGAATACGGCTGGGCAACTTTCGGCGACACGTTCACAACCGGGTCGTCGGCGATGCCACACAAGAAGAACCCCGATATCGCCGAGCTGGCCAGGGGAAAGACGGCAACGGTGATCGGTGATCTGACGGCCCTGATGTCGCTTCAGAAAGGGCTGCCGCTCACCTACAACCGGGACCTCCAGGAAGACAAGAGGGCGGTGTTTCACGCCGACGACACCCTGGCTTCGGCGCTGGCTGCCGTGGGCGGCATGATCGAAAGCGCTCAGTTCCATCCACCGGCGCCGTCGCCGATGGTGACCGCGCTCGATCTGGCCGAGGTGCTGGTCGAGCGTGGTGTCCCATTCCGGGAAGCCCACGAAGCGGTTGGCCGGCTGGTTGCCGGTCTGTCGGCGGCAGGTCGCGACCTGTCACAAGCTACCGCCGGTGAGTTGGAAGCCGCTCACGTGCAACTTGTCCCCGAGGACCTCGACCTGCTCGACCCGGCATCGTCGGTGGCGGCACGGGTCACCCCCGGCGGCGGATCGATGGACTCGGTGCAACAGCAGCTGGAAGCGCTAAGCGGTTTGCTCGAGTAACCGATCCGGAGTGTGTCGATATTCGTGCCCTGGGGTTGGGGGGATGTCGCGCGGGCGTGGCGACATCGACGCTGAGGTGTGTATAGTATGCGCGTGGCTCGAGTCAATGTCTATCTCCCCGACGATCTAGCGGCTGAAGCAAGAGCCGCTGGACTAAACGTCTCCAACTTGACTCAAGAGGCGTTGCGTAGCGCGCTGGCTGCCGGTCGGGTCGACGATTGGCTCGACGACATCGCAGGGATGCGTCCACTTGGTATCGGCGAACTCGTTGTCGCCGAGGCAGTGACCGCCGCAAAGGACGAGTTCGAAAACGATGGCTGAGTCGCTGATAGTCGACGCCTCGGCAATGGTCGAGCTACTCGTCGGGTCACCGATGGCGACAGTAGTGCAGAAGCGACTCCGTGGTCACGAGCTCCACGTTCCTGCTCACTTCGATGCCGAGGTGCTCTCCGCATTGGGACGTCTACACCGAGCCGGAGAGCTGAGTGTCCGTCAGGTCGGCACCCGCCTCGAACGCCTCGCCGACGCTCCGCTTCAGCGTCACCTTCTCGCCCCACTGCTATCCGACGCATGGAGGCTTCGCCACAATTTGAGACTGGTGGACGCCCTTTACGTCGAACTCGCCAACCGGCTCGGTGCCCCCGTCGTCACCACCGATGCAAGACTCGCAGCCGCATCGCCCACCGCCGACCTCATCGCGAAGAACTGACTCTCGAGGGGTAGGCAGCCCGCGAGCTTGAAGAGAGCGAATGGAGATTGTTGTCCGTCAGCTCACCGCGGGTCTTTGGCCGGTCCTCGAGGATCTCTTCAACACGACCGGTCCGGTCGGGCGCTGCTGGTGCATGCATTGGCGGGTTGGTAGCGCGCACCAAGACCAGGATCCCGACACCAATAGGGCGGCGATTCGCGCGGGGAGGAATCACTCGGCCTCAAAGGCGGCGGCCACTTTCTTCGGCACGCACATACGCCAGGCATCGATGAGCAGCTCGCGGAGCTCTTCGACGTCGATGGCGTCGAGCCGGACGCGCACCCACTGGTACCGCATGTCGGAGGGACGGGGCATCAGGAACTTGTCGGGCTCCGAGGTCACAAGCGCCTCCCGCTCGTCTCTGGGGAAGCCGAAGCCCATGATTGTGTCGTCGTCGGAGAACGCGGCGTATACGAGGCGGCCGACCCGGAACTTCACCCGGTCGCGTACGAGCGCCTCGTACGAACGAGGGAGGGTGGCCGCGATTGCCCGAGCATCGTCGATCGTCACCCCCATCTGCAGTGCCGTCTGTGCATCGCGGACAACTCCATTGATGTTGAGCCCAAGGCTATTCAGGTTGAGTCGAAAACGCTGCGAGTAGCTTGCAGGAATGCGCCGACCGCGGAGCCTATGAGGCGGCGGGCGTTCCAGACGACTTGGGTGTGGACGTCGAAGTCGGGCGCCCACGACAGCTCTGTAAGGCGGCCTGCGGTGAGATCGGCCTCAACCGCGATGCTGGGCACGACTGAGACTCCCATCCCCGACACGACGCATTGCTTGACGGTCTCGATGCTCGCAAATTCGAGTGCACCATTGGTGACGACGTGGGCATCGGCGAGTTGCCGTTCGAATTGACCTCGGTATGCACATCCGAAGTCGGGAGCCTCCGGCAACAAGAGGTGCTCATCGTTCAGATCCTCCGGCCTGACATGATGCTCCGCCGCCAGGGGGTGTCCGGGCGGTGCGATGACGCTGATCGGTTCGGGTGTGAGGATCTCGGAAGCGAAGCCGCGGATGTCGAGAGGAGTGTCGAGGACGATCGCAACGTCGACCTCCCCGGTGGCGACCGAGCGTCGGGTGTCCCCTCGGAAGCGGCCGATCGGTGTTGGGCGCAGGTCGATGACAATCCCAGGGTGCTGGGCGTGTATCCGGTTGAGGACGGGTGGGAGCCGATAGGTGAGCAGGGATTCGGGGGCGCTGACAACGACCGTGCCCACGGGCTCACCTGCGCCCGCTCCGGAGCCGGCGACGGCAAGGCGGGCCTCGGCGAGCTGCTTGACAAGGCGATCCGCATACGGCAGCAGCGCCTCGCCTGCGGGGGTGAGGGCAACCGTTCTGGGTAGACGATCGAAGAGTTGGACTCCGAGATCGCGTTCCAGCGACTGGATCTGCGCGCTCACCGTCGACTGCACGTAGCCAAGGCGGTTGGCGGCGCGGCTGAAGCTCGACAACCGTGCCACCTCACGAAAGGCAGCTAGCTCGCGAAACTCCACCTATCGAATCCTTCGATCGCTGCATTCATAAACATTCGTTGGTCTCGATGCCAGATTAGTTCGATGATGGTCGGGTGAGTACAAACCACGGCTCTGTTCCACCGAATCGATTGATTTCACCTCCCCGCGGGCGTCTCGGCACGTCGATCCCCCCTGAGGGTTACTTCATCGTCAGCGCCGTGTTCCACTACTTGGGCCCATCGTTCGCCGTCCTGCTGTTCGCCAGGGTGGACGTTCTTGGTGTCGCCTGGTTTCGGATCGTCTCGGCAGCAACCGTTTTCGCTCTGTGGCGTCGACCTTGGAGCGCCTTTGCGGCCTACGACACCGCGACACGCCGGTCGGTGGTCGCCTGGGGAGTCGTGTTGGCGGTCATGAACTGCACCTTCTATCTGGCAATCGCACGGCTGCCCCTGGCGTCGGTAGCCGCGATCGAGTTTCTGCCGGTAATCGTCTTGGCGGCGGTGGGCAGCCGGACGTCGCGGAATATCTTCGCTCTTGCTCTCGCCGTCTCCGGAGTGTATCGACTGACGGGTGTGTTGTTGCCCGGCGATCCAATGGGTGTCGTGTTTGCCTTCGCCAACGCGACGTTGTTTGCCGCCTACATCACCCTTGGTCACCGGCTCGCTCAGCGCGGAGCCGGTCCGGGCATCGACAGTCTCGCCGCTGCCATGGTCCTTTCTGCTCTCGCTGTCACACCATTTACGATCTGGTCGGCCATTCCCGCTTTCTCGAGCGCGACGACGGTCTTGGCCGGTGTCGGTGTGGGAATCTGCTCGTCGGTCGTTCCCTACATCGCCGACCAGCTCGCCATGGCTCGCATCAAGCGGTCCACCTATGCCCTCCTCGTATCGCTGCTACCGGCGACGGCAACGATCGTGGGGTTGATCGTGCTGGGACAAGTGCCCACGACCAGCGAGGCGATCGGGGTCGGCTTGGTCATCGCAGCCGTCGGAATCCACCGCGACGAGGACGCCCTCTGATGCAGACACCGATCTGGCTTGACGCCGACCGCCGGAACCAATGGTTTGGATTGGTTGGCGCGCATGCCGTGTCAGAGAGCCTGACTGCAGGCAGGCACCTGTTCCGGCGACCGGGCGCGGTGTTGAACCTGTTTGTCGCTGACCGCATCCGCCTCGCTCTGCTCGACGCGGGTATAACCGGAGCGGTCTTTGAACGCGTAGCGGAGGCGTAGCTTCCCCGGCTATGCCTCCCTTGCAGCGAGTGTCCAGCACCTTCTGCAGAAAGCCGGAGTCATCGAGAGCCGCAAGCGGTCAACTGGGCCGGACGTTGTTCGAGCTGATGAGTGGTGGTGACCGGCGGGTTATCGCCTGCTCCGAGGTGGACGGTCACGTCGCTGTCGTGATGAGTTCGGCTACTCGATGGGAGGCCGGGTTGTCGTTGATGCAGGCTTCAGCCCAGCCTCGCGCGTCGCTGTTGTAGCGACCGTCGAGGATGTCTCGAGCAGCACCCCGCTCGAGGAGCCCGGTGACGGCATCAGGGTTGCGGAATAGGATCGCCAGGTGCAACGCCGTAGTGCTGAGATAGGGGCGGGCATTGATATCAGCCCCGCCGGCGACGAAGTAGTCGACTACCTCCATCCGGTTGTTGGCACCGGCGAAGACCAGCGCTTCACCGATTATCTCAGCCGGATCGTCTGTAGCGGCCTCACCAGGCGGGTGACCGACATCGGCCAGATTCGGACGGTACGGGCCCGGCGGCTGCAGGAGCTGCCCGTCTGGGGCCACCCATTCCAGCACCCGTGCCGGCTGCCCGGTCGCGGCGGCAAGCCATAGTGATGGCCGATGTAGGCCATGGGTGGCAAGCACGTCGGCGGACTTCGTTGAGCCGTGCATCACTGCCGATTCCAACGGGGTGATGTTCTCGCCGGCACGGACCGAGGCGTCTGCCCCTGCGGCCAGCAGCTGAACACATAGATCAGGAAGATTCCAGCACCCGGCGAGGTTCAACGCCCGGTCTAGTCGTGAGCCGTTGGCGATCAGCACCGCGGCGATACCTTCGCTGATGCCATGGGGCGGTTGAGTTACCCACTCCAGCAGCGTGTTCTCACCCCACGAGATGCCGATGATCTCTGGGTCGGCATCGAGTGCGACCTGCAGCCCATCAAGATCACCGGCGAGCATCGCATGCAGCGCCGGCTGTACCCGCGGGTCCCCGATATCGGCCATAGCTCAATGGTAGGCTCGACCTACATTGGGTCCAACCGCCCGTACCCGCCAACCGTACCCGCCAACCGGGCCGACCGTCCCATACCGCTCAGCCCCGACTGATCGCTTGCGTGGTTTCTCACGCGCACGGTCGAGCTCCAGCGGGGATGTATCGTCTTCTCATGAGCCTCGAGTGGGAGCAGATCGTCATCGATGCCCATGATCCGGTGGCGCTCGGTCATTGGTGGCTCGAAGCGCTCAGATGGATCATCGTCAACGACGATCCTGAGGAGTTCGAGATTCGGCCAGCCGCAGATCGGCTGCCGGGACTCATGTTCCAAGCGGTGACCGAACCCAAGCAGGCCAAGAACCGCCTTCATCTCGATTTCCGCCCCGACGATCAGGACACGGAGGTTGAGCGGCTCATCGCACTCGGCGCATCCCGTGTTGACATTGGGCAGGGCGTAGTCCCTTGGGTGGTGTTGGCTGATCCGGAGGGCAACGAGTTCTGCGTACTCGGGGATCGTCGAGCATCGCCGCGAGCCGGCGCGGTGTGACGGGTCTGGTTCGGGCGATCGACCCAGCCATTGCGGATCGCTCGCAGCCCGGGCGGCATCTGGCGGTATCGCCTGTCTCGGAATGGGCCTGGCTCAGAGATCGACTCGACTCGTGACGTATGCGGCGATCCTTCGCTGAAGGTCACCGTGGACCGATGGGTCGAAGGCGATGCTCGCCCGCCGTTCTGACGGGTAGGCCCACACCGGTGCCCTCCGGTAGCGGTCGGGCTCATGAAGGTATCGGGGAAAGATGTGGGCGTGGAGGGCAGCGTCGCCGTTGCCGAGGATCTCGTAGTTGATGCGGAAAGTGTCGGTGCATGCGTGGAGCGCCTCACCGAGCACAGCCATGTCTGACAAGAAAGTCGAACGGGCCGTATCGCCGAGGTCGGTGAGATGACCTACGACTGGGTCGGCGAGCAACAGCGAATAGCCCGTCAAGAACTGGTGGTCGCCAAGAACGGCCCAACCCGACCGCATACGGCAGATGACGGTCGGGTTCTCGCCTCGCTGAGCAAGGGATACCCGCTCGTGAATCAACGTTGGATGTTCCACGACAGCTCCCGGACACCGAGGACGGACAGCGGCATTCTTCGAGAACCTACCAGCAGCCTGGTCCGCCACCACCGACTCGCCGCGTCAACCCGCCGCGTCAACCGGGGCCGGTCAGGCTCCGCGTCCGAGCCGGTGTGGTCGGTCAGCTCTGGATGCGGTGGCGGAGGTACACGACACCGCTGCCGAACCGGTGTTCCTCCAGCAGTTCCAACCGGGCGCGGGCGTCGCTGGAGAATACGGGTTTGCCTTGACCAACGAGCACCGGATAGATGAAGAGGTGGCACTCATCGATCAGCCCGGCGTCGAACGCGTGTGCTGCGAGGGCCGCCCCGCCGATGGTGAAGTCGCCGGCGGCGGATGTCTTCATGTCGCGCACCGAATCCGGGTCGAACTGGTGCTCGAGCCGCGTGTTGGCGGTCGAGACTGCAGCCAGCGTCGTGGAGTAGACGATCTTGTCGGCCGTTTGCCAGACGTTCGCAAAGTCGGCCGTGAGCTCGGACTGGGCAGCCAGTGTGGGGTCGGTCTCCCAGACCGCCATCGTCTCATACAAGCGCCGTCCATACAGGTAGGTACCGACAGGGCGCACAAGGTCGGTGATGAAGGTGAAGAACTCGTCGGTGGGGTCGGTCCAATCGAACCTGCCGTGCGCGTCCTCGATGTAGCCGTCAAGGGACACATTCGCCACGTAGATCAGTTTGGCCATGCCGCACCTCAGGCGCCCGCGAGACCGCGCCCGAGAGCAAGCATAGATGACGCCAGGTCGCAGGGGAGGAGCTCGAATGCGTCCGTCTGGGTGGGACGGACCTCGGAGAAGTGCCTGCGATCAAGATTCCGAGATCATTCGCGAAAGCCATGGGGCTACACAGGATGTCCGGCAATCCGGGGTGGCTTCCGCCCATGCCGAATGCGGTAAGGGCGTCAAGCGCGCGAGACCACAGATCGTGTGCCTCGCTACCCGGCTCAGGCGACGACTACCGTCTTGGCGTTGACGAACTCGCGGATTCCCTCACCTGCCAGCTCACGGCCGTAGCCCGACCGTTTGACACCGCCAAAGGGGAGTCGTGGATCCGAGCCGACCGGCGAGTTGACAAAACAGCAGCCGGCCTCGAGCCGGTCGGCTGCGATGCGTCGCCCACGCTGTATGTCACGGGTGAAGACGGCCGCACCGAGCCCGTATTCGGTGTCGTTGGCGATCGCAACGGCGCTGGCCTCGTCGTCTGCCCGGATCACCGCGGCTACCGGACCAAACGTCTCCTCGCTGTACACCGGCATCTCGCTGTTGACACCGCTGAGCACAGTTGCCGGATAGAACGCCCCCGGGCCGGCAGGCAATTCGCCGCCAAGCACCAGCTCGGCCCCGACGGCGACGCTGGCAAGAACCTGACGGTGTAGCTCGTCACGGAGATCCAACCGTGCTTGCGGGCCGATGTCGGTGTCGTCGGCGAGAGGGTCGCCCAGCTTGCGAGCGGCCATCGCCGTCGCCAGCTTCTCGACGAACTGGTCGTGGACCGCATCGACCACGATGAAGCGTTTTGCCGCGATACAACTCTGGCCACCGTTGATGAGCCGGCTTGCCGCACAGGTGTCCGCGGCGAGATCGAGATCTGCATCTTCCAACACGAGGTAGGGGTCGCTGCCGCCCAGCTCGAGCACGGTCTTCTTCAACAACGAGCCTGCCTTGGCCGCGACCGCCGCCCCCGCCGGTCCGGAACCGGTGAGCGTTGCGGCCACCACCCGGGAGTCCTCGAGGACAGAGCTCACCCGGTCCGACCCGATGACCAGCACACCGAGCAAACCTGTCGGCAGCCCGGCATCTTCCACGATCCGTTCGATGGCGAGGGCGCACCCGGTGACGTTCGATGCGTGTTTCAACAAGACACCGTTTCCCGCCATCAACGCAGGGGCGGAGAACCGGAAGACCTGCCAGAGGGGGAAGTTCCACGGCATGACGGCAAGGATCACACCAAGCGGACGGTAGGCCACGTAGCTCGCCGACCGTTCGGTCGGGATCGGCTTGTCCTCCAGGTACCCCGCCGCATTCTCGGCGTAATGCCGGCACACCCACGCACACTTGGCCGCCTCGGAGCGACCCTCGCGCACCGGCTTGCCCATCTCTCGAGCCATCAACTCGGCCAGCTCATCCTTGCGGTGCTCCAAGAGGTCAGCCATACGCAACAGAACCGGGGCACGCTCCGGGTAGTCGAGCCTGCTCCACTCGCGATAGCGGCTGTGGGCGAGCTCGATCCGGGCGGTCACCTCACTCTCGGTGTGCTCCTGGTATGTGGCAAGCGGCTCGCCGGTTGCAGGGTTGACCGTTTCGATGGTGCGTCCGGTCTTGCTCACGTCGACTCCTCCCACAGCTCGCGCATCGTGTTGTTCGGCAGGATCAGAGGAACTGGTCACAGGAGCTTGCCGTCGCCGTCTCGACCAACGACGAACCAGACGGCGTGCACCGGCTCGGTACCCTTGTTGAAGAGCCGGTGGGGGCGGGTCGAGTCGAATGCGATCGAGTCACCCGGATTCAGCTCGTACTCCTGAAAGCCGATCTGGATCCCGAGTACCCCCGACATCACGTAGCCGTACTCACGGCCGTGATGTCGCATCAGCGACTCGTCCGGTGTCGAGGTGCCCCCGACCGCATAGATGGCGTGAAGGAAGTCGACGTTGTCCTCGGTAAACGAGTTGAGATCCTCCCATCTCACACCGGAGTCGAGGTCGAGAACCGGCCGCTCCGGCGGATGGACGAGAGGCGATGGCGGGTTTGATACCACCTTGGGAGCCTCGCTTGCTGCGCCGTAGTCTTCGCCTCTTATGACTCGATCGAGTGAGACGTCTAGCTCGGTGACGATGGCATACAGCGTGCCCACCGATGGCTTCGACAGCCCGCCCTCGATCTGGGAGATCATGCTGGCAGAAAGCCCAAGACGGCGGGCCAGCTCGCGCTGGCTGATCCCCGCCCTGACTCGCTCTTCACGAAGCCGCCCCCCGATGCCGTCGAGATGCTCGTGAAGTCTCGGGTCTGCCTGCCGGTCGGTCACAGCAGCATCCAGCCGCCGTCGATGTACAGGTTGGTTCCATTCATCGCGGGATTCTCCAGCAAGAACGCGGTGGCATCGACGATGTCCGCCATGGTTGCCAGCCGCCCCGTCGGTGTGCGCTCGACCACCGCATCGAGGGACTTATCTTTCCAGAACGGGCTGTCTCCGACGATGCCGGGATGGATCGCGTTGAAGCGAGTCGGCGCCAGTTCTATTGCCAGAGTCCTGATCAGGCTGCTGACACCGCCGTTGACGGTAGTAACGGTCGTTGATCCCGGGTAGGGCCGATCCTTGGCACGGCCACCGAACAGCACAACCGAGGCGTCTTCGGTGAAGCGGGGGATGAGGGTGTGCACCGTCTCGGTGTAACCCACCAGCTTCATCGTCGCCAGATAGATCGCACCGGGGATTGTGTATTCCCTGATCGGGTTGTTGTCACGCGCGATGGCGAGCAACACCAGCCGTGAGACCGGGCCGACATCGGCGAGGGACGTTGCGATCGTCTCCGGCTCGGCGAGATCAAATGTGATCGCGGTGACGTCACCGCCGAGGTCGGCGGCGACCTGGGACGCCCGCTCCTGGTCACGACCGGTTATGACAACGGGTGCGCCGGTGTTCGCATAGTGGCGGGCCACTTCGCGTCCGATCCCCCCGGTGCCCCCGACAACGACCACTGTGCCTTTTACCATCGTTCACCTCTCCTTCACCGCCCGTCTGCTTCCGATGGGCTGCTATTAAGCGAGCATAGACATTCCGAGGCGACGGTGTGTAGTGTCGCTGGACACACTAGTTCATCACGGGAGGGATGGCGATCGCAGACAGCAGCCGTACAGAAACCAAATACACAGAAGACAAATACGACGTGTGTGTTGTCGGTGGTGGCCTGGTCGGGCTCGCGGTCGCCAGGGCGGTTGCCGACGAGTACGAAGGGGTGTCGATCGTCGTCATCGACAAGGAGCGCGACGTTGCCCTACACCAGAGCAGCCACAACAGCGGCGTCGTGCACTCCGGCCTCTACTACCGGCCGGGATCGCTGAAGGCCCGGTTGTGTGTCGCCGGCCGCCGGGCGGTATACGAGACGTGTGCCGCGTACGGCATCCCGCACGTCGTATCCGGGAAGCTTGTCATCGCGACCAGGGAGTCAGAGTTGTCGGCCCTTGACGAGCTCGAGCGACGTGGGCTGGCCAACGGGCTCACCGGTCTGCGAAGGCTTGGAGCTGCCGAGATCGCCGAGATAGAACCGGCGGCCGTCGGGCTGGCCGCGTTACATGTGCCGGAAGCCGGTGTTGCCGACTTCCCTGCGCTGGCACGCCACCATGTATCGGCGCTCGCAAACAGTGGTGGCCAGGTCGTCACCGACGCCCCGGTCACCGGAATCGAGCATCTCGTCGATGGTGTCGTAGCGGTGACCCCGAACCGCCGTTTCACCGCACGGGTATTGGTGAACTGTGCCGGGCTGCATGCCGACGAGGTTGCGGTCATGGCGGGGATCGAACCCGCAATCCGGATCATTCCGTTCCGTGGCGAATACTACCGGGTGGCACCAGAGGCGGAAGGGCTGGTACGCAGTCTGGTGTACCCGGTCCCGGACCCACGTTTCCCGTTCCTCGGCGTTCACTTCACCCGGCGGATCGACGGCACCGTCGAGGTGGGCCCGAACGCGATCCTGGCGCTGGGACGTGAGCACTACCGGGGCGTGGCGCCGGATTGGTCCGAGCTGGGATCAATCCTGCGATTCCGCGGATTCCGGAGGCTGGCCCGGCGTCACTGGTTGGCGGGCGCCAAAGAGCTAGTCGGCTCGCGGTCCGCCCGGCTGTACACCCGCCTTGCCCGCCGGCTCATCCCGGCCCTGCCTCCGGCAAGTCTCCTCGCCGGCGGTGCCGGTGTCCGTGCCCAGGCGGTCGACGCTCACGGGAATCTCGTCGATGACTTCGTCATCGAGACGGCGGGTGCGACGGTGCACGTTCTCAACGCCCCCTCACCGGGAGCCACGGCCAGCATCGCTATCGGCAAATTCATCTCCAACAAGTTGAAGGACCTTCTATGAAGACCGTATATGGAACAACTTTTGTCTCACTAAACAGCTATTCAAGTGTGTAGTGTCGCTAATCATGAGTGACCATCGATCCACCGTTGCGGTCATCGGTCTCGGCACCATGGGGAGTGCCATGGCCCGGCGTATCCACGGTGCGGGGTACGACCTGGTCGTCTGGAACCGTAGCCGGGCACGGGCAGAATCGTTGACCTCGGACATCGACGCCAGGGTCGCCCCCACTGCCGCCGAGGCCGCCGGCTCAGCCGGGACCATCGTGTCGAGCCTCGCCGATGACGAAGCGCTCGAGGCCGTCTATCTGGGACCGGACGGTGTTGTCGCCGGGATCGGACCCGAGTCGATCGCCGTCGATACCAGCACCGTCGAGCCGGACACGATTCACCGTGTCGGAGCGGCCGTTGATGTCACGGGCGCCGGGTTCTTCGATTGCCCGGTGTCGGGAAGCGTCACGACGGTCTCGAACGGGGCGTTGACCATGATGGCCGGCGACGAAGGCGAGCTGGTCAACCGGGCGGAGCCGGTGCTGGCATCAATGGCAAAGCGGGTCATCCGGGTCGGGCCCCGTGGCTCGGGTGCCGCCTGCAAGCTTGCGGTCAACGGGATGCTCCACGGGCTCAACGTCGCTCTGTCCGAAGCGTTGGTGCTCGCCGAGAAAGCCGGTGTCGACCGGGACATCGCCTACGAGGTCTTTGCCAGCGGGGCGGGCAGCGCCCCGTTTGTGCACTACAAACGTGACGCCTACGAGCACCCGGAGACCGCCCCGGTCGACTTCAACCTCGAACTGGTTCTCAAGGACCTCAAGCTGATCACCGCGCTGGGAAAGAAGGTCGGGGCCCCCATGACCCAGGCCGAGACCGGGCTCGAGATTGTGAACCGGGCCATTGCCGCCGGGCTCGGCAACAAGGACCTGAGCGCGATCGCGGTGTACCTGCGAAGCGAGGCGGACTAATGGCCAACCACATCGTCAAAACGGCAGCCGGCCTGTCCTATGCCACGCCAACCGAGTTTGCGGGGAAGAGCATCGGGTACACGACGGCATCGATCGTCGATGAGCCCGGTGGTGCCGTCCAGATGGGGTTCCGGATGGCGCGGATGGACCCCGGCGGGGAGGCGGCGGCGCACGTGCATTCGTTCGAGGAATCGATCTACGTCGTGACCGGGTCGCTGGTGATCGATACCCCCGAGGGCAGCCGGCTGCTCGCTCAGGGCGACTACGGGCTACTCCCCGTCGGGCTCACCCACGCATTCCGCAACCCGGGGCCGGATCCGGTCGAGTTTGCCGAGATGAAGGCCCCGCTGCCACGGGAGCGCTTCGCTTACGACACACAGTTCCCCGGGCCGCTCCCGGCGACCAACGCCCGGACCGTCGACGTCCGTGATCCCCGAACCCGGAGCTACGGGCACATCGACCCGGAGTCGATGGATGCAGCCCTGCAGACCCAGGACCGGCTCGCGGTCAGCGCAAGCATGCGTACCGCGCTTCTCGTCTACAGCGGCATCACGGTCAAGATGATGATCGACTCGGATCTCGGCGCCGACCTGTCGACCATGTTCATGGTCCAGTACGAGCCGGGCGGCTTCGCCGGGGCGCACGACCATCCACTGGAAGAGACATACCTGATCCTGGCCGGCGAGGTCGAAGCGACCTTCGACGGACAGAAATACCCGCTCGGGCCGGGAGACGTCGCCTGGGCCGGTGTCGGCTGTGTCCACGAGTTCCGCAACATCGGCAGCGGGATCGTGAGATGGCTCGAGACCCAAGCTCCCCAGCCACCACCACGCCACTCCTATCGGTTTGCCCGTGACTGGTTGTACCTCGAGAACCTGCTTGCCACATCCACCGGACCTGCCAACGAAGAAGGCCCAGGAACAGGAGGGACCCAATGAACGAATTTCCGGTAGCTACCAGTCCCGCCCCAGGGGTAATGGGAGTCGACTGGGAGAATCGTGTCGACTTCGAGCGTCTGCGCCAATACCGGCTCGCCCGAGTCAAAGAGATGCTCGAGAGATTCGACCTCGGTGCCGTCTTGTTGTTCGAGACGTCCAACATCCGCTACGCAACCGCCACCCAGATCGGCTATTGGGCTTTCAACAAGGGCGAACGGTATGCGCTGGTGACCAGGACCGGTCGACCGCGCATCTGGGACTTCGGCTCTGCCGCCAAGGCGCATCGGTTGCAGCTTCCACACATGTTCGACAACGAGAACTCGGTGGGTGGCAACACCGGTCTGCAGGGTGCCATCGGGCCCGAGACGGGTCTCCACTCGAGGGCGGCTCGTGAGCTAAGACAGGTGCTCGAAGACGAGGGCATCGCCGCGGAGAAGCTCGGGGTCGACCTGGCTGAGACCGGGGTCTTCCTGGCGCTACAGGCGGAGGGTCTCAACGTAGTTGACGGGCAGCAGGCAATGATGCTCGCCCGCGAGATCAAAAATGAGGACGAGATCATCCTCCTGACCCAGGCCTGCGCCATGGTCGACGGCGTCTATCAGAGCATCTACGAGGCGCTCAAACCGGGGATTCGTGAATCCGACGTGGTGGGACTGGCCCACGATCGGCTCTTCCAGATGGGTTCGGAGTTCGTCGAAGCGATCAACTCGATAGCCGGGGAGCGGTGCAGCCCACATCCGCATGTATTCAGTGATCGGTTGATCCGCCCGGGGGATCAGGCGTACTTCGACATCATCCATGTCTTCAACGGGTATCGAACCTGCTACTACAGGACGTTCGGTGTCGGTCGTGCCACCGAGGCGCAGCGGGACGCCTTCAAGCAGTCTCGGGAGTGGATGGACGCCGCCATCGAGATGGTCCGGCCCGGGACGACGACGGATCAGATAGCCAAGGTGTGGCCACGGGCCGAGGAGTTCGGGTTCGACAGCGAGATGGACGCCTTTGGGCTTCAATTCGGCCACGGTGTCGGTGTCGGTCTTCACGAGCGGCCGATCATCAGCAGGCTGAACTCGCTCGACACGCCGGTGGAGATACAAGAGGGGATGGTCTTTGCGCTCGAGACCTATGCCCCCGCCTCCGACGGGCGGTCTGCGGCGCGGATCGAGGAGGAGGTCGTGGTCACCGCGGACGGCTGCAAAGTCATCACGCTCTTCCCGTGTGAGGAACTGATGGTGGCCAATGCCTACTGACCCTCGCTACGACTACGCCCTGCGGTCGCCACGTCCACCCGAGCAGCTCGATGACGCCCTCGCCGGGGCCGACATCCCGCTGGAGGTCAGGCTGCAGATGTACCGGAAGCTGCACGAGCTGCGGCAGTTCGGCAAACGTGCCCACGACCTCTTCCTCCAGAATCTCGTCAAAGGCACGAGCCACCTCTCGCTCGGGATGGAGGCGATAGCCACCGGCTTCGCCGCCGCCATGAAGCCCGACGACTACACGTTTGCGACCTACCGGGGACACGGCCACAGCCTGGCGCGCGGCATGAGCATCGGGCCTGCGCTGGCCGAGCTGCTCGGTCGTGAGAACGGCATTCTCGGTGGTAAGGGCGGCTCGATGCATCTCACCGACGTCGACCACGGGATGATGGGCTCGTATGCCATCGTCGGCGCCCACATGTGTGTCACCAACGGCGCTGGATGGTCGGCGCAGTTGCGGGACAGCGGCCAAGTCGCGGTTTGTTTCTTCGGGGACGGCACCACCAACATCGGCGCCTTCCACGAGGCGCTCAACCTGGCGAAGATCTGGAACCTGCCGGTCGTGTTCGTGTGTGAGAACAACCTCTACATGGAGTACACACCGATCGACCTGATTACCGCGGTTCCCCGCCCCGCCGCCGACCGGGCATCGGCGTACGGGCTCGCACCCCTGGTCATCGATGGCAACGACCCGGACGCCGTGTTTCTCGCTGCCCGTGACGCAATCGGACGCGCCCGCGCAGGTGACGGCCCGAGCCTGATCGAAGCCGTCACCTACCGCACCGGGGGACACTCCCGCGCCGATCCCGCCAAGTACCGGCCGCCCAATGAGGTCGCTGCGTGGATGGAGCGCGACCCGATCCCGGTGTACCGGGCTCGCCTCTCGAGCCTGGAGATATCAGACGAACAGCTCAACACGATCGAGAACGAAGTGTCGACTTCCATCGACGACGCCACCGAGTTCGCCAAGTCGGGCCGCGAGCCCGGCGAGGACGCCTTGCTGACCGAGGTCTACGCCGACGGAGGCTCGCGCTGGCGTAACGGCACGCCCGAGCATCCGGTGGACGTCGGTCACTCCACCACCGTGGTGAACCCGCAGCCCGGTACCGGGACCACGACTCTCACGTACCGTGAAGCGGTCGCCAGGGGTATCGCCCAGGAGATGCGGCGTGACCCGCGGCTCGTAATGCTCGGCGAAGACATCGCCGCGGCCGGCGGGGTGTTCAAGACGACGGTCGGGCTGCTCGACGAGTTCGGCCCCGATAGGGTACGCGACACCCCGATCTCGGAACAGGCAATCATCGGCGCCGCCATGGGCGCCGCGATGACCGGGACCCCGGTGATCGCCGAGATCATGTTCTCCGACTTCCTTGCCGTTTGCTGGGACATGGTGGCCAACGAGATCGCCAAGAGCCGGTACATGACAGACGGCCAGGTGAGCTTCCCGCTCGTCATCCGCACCGCCAATGGGGGCGGGGCCCGCTTCGGTGCACAGCACTCCCAGAGCGTGGAGAACTGGGCGATGGCCATCCCCGGGCTCAAAGTGGTGGCTCCGTCGACGCCACAGGACGTAGTCGGGCTCATGGCCGCTGCGATTCGTGACCCCGACCCGGTGGTGTTCTTCGAGCACAAGTCGCTCATGGCGGCAAAGGCGGAGGTACCCGACGGGGAGATCGTCGATCATCTGGGAAGCGCCAGAGTGATGCGTGAAGGGACGGATGCCACCATTGTCGCCCTGGCGCTGATGGTGCCACGCGCCATCGCAGCCGCAGAGCAGCTTGCCGGCGACGGGATCTCGGTCGAGGTCATCGACGTACGCTCGCTGGTGCCGCTCGACACTGAGACGATTCTCGCCTCGGTGGCCAAGACGGGACGGCTGTTTACGGTCGAGGAGAACCCACGTCTGTGCGGGTGGGGAGCCGAGATCGTCTCGATCGTCGATGAAGAAGCGTTCTGGAGTCTCGACGGCCCGAGCATCCGGATAACCACCCCGCACATCCCGCTCCCATCGGCTGCGGCCCTCGAAGACCTCGCCATGCCGTCGACGGAGCGGATCTATACGACGGTCGCCAAGTCCCTCGAAGGCGGTGGTGGCTAATGACGGAGCGTGTGCTCATCAGAGGCGGGACGGTCCTGTCGATGGACCGCTCGGTGGGCAACATGGCGACCGGTGACGTCCTCATCGAGGCCGGCACGATCACCGAGGTCGGGTCGAAGCTGCGGGCACGCAACGCCGAGACAATTGACGCCTCGGATTGCATCGTCATGCCGGGTTTTGTAGACACCCATCGCCACGTCTGGCACGCGCTGTTCCGTCACGCCGCGGTATCTCAATGGCCAAACGGCGTCTCCGACTTCGGGCCACACTTTGGTGCCGACCACGTCTATGCGGCGACGCTCGTCGGGCTGCTCGGAGCTGTGGAGGCCGGGATCACAACCGTTGTCGACTGGGCCGACATCCCGAAAGACCTCCCGGCGACGGAGGCGGCCCTCCAGGCTCACGCCGACGCCGGGCTGCGGACGGTCTTCGTGATGTCGGCGCCGGGCTGGGAGGATCACCCCCTCGACCCCGAGTGGGTGCGGGCGACCATCACACGCCACACGTCGGCGGGGGTCACCTTCGCCCTTTGCCCGGGCGAGCCTGGGGACGTCGACCGCACCGCCGGGGACTGGGCCACAGCCCGTGCAGAGGGCATACGCATATACACCCACGCCGGATCAGACCCGAACGCTCGGGGCGTTGTTGCCCGCCTCGGCGCTTCGGGGCTGCTCGGCGACGACGTCACGCTGATTCTCGGCCCACATCTCGACGGCGGGGATCTCGATGCCATCGTCTCGGCACGGGCGACGGTGTCACTCGCTCCCGTGGCGGATATGACCAGTGGGCGGGGCACCCCCCCGCTGCAACAGCTCATCGACCGGCGGATCAGACCGGGTCTCGGCATCGGCAGCGAGATGGAGTCGCCGGGCGACATGTTCGCCCAGATGCGGGCTGCGAATTCGGTCCAGCATGCCACTCTCTTTGACCTCAAGCTGGCCGGCAAGGGCGGGGTCCCCAACCTTCTCACCACCAGAGACGTCATCCGGTACGCCACAATCGACGGGGCTGTGGCCACCGGTCTCGACGGGGCCATCGGGTCGTTGACACCCGGCAAACGCGGGGATGTCATCGTGCTGAGGACCGACCGGCCCAACATCGCGCCCGTCAACGACCCCATCGGTGCCGTCGTATGGGGCATGGACACGTCGAACATCCACTGGGTGCTGGTCGGTGGAAGGGCGTTGGTGCGTGACGGCTCGCCGACCGCCGACGTGGCCCGGGCCAGGAAGCTGGCGGCGGAAGCACAGATGGAGGTCGCGTCAGCCTCCGGTGCCCTGAGCAGGGCGGTGGAGCCCACATGACCGGTCGTCCGACAGCATCGTCGCGCTTGACGTCCTTTGTAGTCGCGTCGCGCTACATGCCGGTGTTTGTCGCCATGACCCTGCTCATCGTGGTCGCTGCCATCTGGGTGCCCGAGACTCTCGGTGGTGTGGCCCTGTCCGCCATCGCCCCTTTTGGCGCGTTGTTGGGAATCACCGCTCTCGGCCAGATGCAGGTTGTCATGACCGGCGGGATCGATCTCAGCACGCCCGGCACACTCACCTTGGCGGCGATGATCATGGTCGGGGTTGGTCAGCAGGCCGACGATCGGATCTGGATCGCCGTGCTCACCGCACTTGCGGTGGGTGCCCTCATCGGTCTGGTCAACGGGATCCTCATCGGCGGCATAAAGCTCAACCCGTTGATCGTGACACTCGCCGTCGGCCAGGTCGTGGTTGGGATCGTCAACCGCTACGTCCGGACCTTCCCGGTTCAGAGTGCCGTCCCGAGAGGGCTGTCCGATTGGACGGCGCGACGGATCCTCGGTGTCAGCCCGATCTTCTGGGTGGGTATCGCCATCGCGCTGCTTTTGATGGTGGCTCTCCGCTACACCACCGTCGGACGGCGGTTCAAGGTGGTTGGAGCCAACCCGGTTTCGGCGCACGTGGTTGGAGTGCGGGTAACCCTCACGCAGATTCTCGTATACGTGGTGGCGTCCGTTTTCTATGCGATTGCCGGTGTAGCCCTGGCCGGGCTCATCCGCAACCCGGGAGTCAACATCGGGTCCCCGTACTTGCTGGGGCCGATCGCGGCGGTCGTCATCGGCGGCGCCTCCTTGACCGGTGGACTCGCCAGCCCGTTGGCGACCATGGTTGCCGCCTTCTTTCTCACCGGTCTCAACCAAATGATGCGTTCGCTCGGCCTGGCGACCGCGCTCCAGTTCGTTGTATTCGGTCTCGTGATCATCGGCGGCATGTTGGTCTCGGGGGACCGAATCATCCGGGGTGTCGAGCAGGTGTTGCGAGAGCGCCGCAGATCAAACCGCAAGAGCGAGGGACAGACAGCCATAGCAACAAGCGATCCGGGCTGATCAGACAGACCGGACCACACAGCGTGTGAAAGCAAAGTAGGAGGAGGAAAGATGAAACTGAACAGGATAGTGGCCACGCTCGCAGTACTGGCGATGGTGGCCACAGCATGTGGCGGTGATTCCGCCGAAACGACCACTACCGAGGGAGCAGCCGCCCAGACCACGACCACCGCGGCCGTCGAGACGACGTCCGGGGGAACCGATACCACTGCGGCCGAGACGACCGCGGCGCCCGGAGACGACAATCCACTCGGCATGTACGGTGAGGATCCGTCGGCGGCCGACACGGCATTGATCACAAAGGCGCTGGGCCCGGTCGATCCGTCGGACGAGGCGAGTTGGAACATCATCCTGGCTTCGATAGCAAGGGCCAACCAAGATCTCGACCAGGCGACCATCGACAAGGCGCTGGAGTGCTGGCGCAACCCGGAGTGTGACACCGGGAGCGGCGGCGAGCTGGTGATGGGTTACGCCGACGGGGGCGGGGACACGGTCAACGTATGGCGTGGCGTCAGCCACATGGAGGCGATCCTCCAGGCGCTCACCTACCCTGAGATCGGCGCCATCGTTTCCACGGCGGCGAACTTCGACCAGGACCCGGAGGTGCACGCCAACGATGTCAGGTTCCTGATCCAGCGTGGTGTCGACTTCATAATCGGTTACCCAGATGTCGGGGTTGCTCTCGCCCAGGCCGTCTCCGAGGCGGAAGCGGCCGGTATCCCGTACATCTCGTTCTCGGCGGGCTATGTCGGGCTGCCCGGCCAGGAGGGTGCTCTCACCCCCGGGACGGACTACACGTCGGTGATAGGTGAGGACTTGTGCGCACTCGGCGAGAGCTTCGCCGAGGTGCTGAACGAGGGCGTCGGCACCGGTGAGATAGGCATGCTCGGCGGGACACCCGGCAACGCCCTCTCACTCGGTTGGCAACAGTGCACGACGGCTTCGCTGGCTTCCGGTGCCGAACTGGTCAACCCACCGGCGAACGAGAACTCGACAACGGGTGATACGTACTGGGTCAACACGTTTGCTCTGGACGCCGTCCGCGGTCTACTCACTACCAGTCCCGACATCCGGGGCTGGGTGTACGAGTACTCCGACGGGTTGTACACCGCCCTCCAGGCGTACGACGAGTTGAATATCCCGGTGGCGGACCTGACGGTCGCCCTTCGCACCGACGAGCAGACGCTCTTCTGCGACTGGGCGGACCGTGGCGAGCCGACGTACAACATCTGGTACTCGGCCGGAGGCAACTTCCAGTCACGCACTGCCGTGACCACGGCCATGCTTGCTCTCCAGGGCGCCGAGGTGCCCGGTCAGGTGATTGTGCCTCACGTGATGAGACAGGTCACAACCGACGACTGCAACCCCAATCGGGTGAACCCGGTCGTCTCCGGGACGTCACTCGTTCCCGATGCCGTGCTCCAGCTGATGTTTGGAGGGTGATCAATCGCAATCCGGGAGGGATGTCGATGGACCATGAGCTAGTGCTCGAGATGGAGGGTGTTTCCCGCCAGTTCGGAGCGGTGCGAGCGCTGACGGACGTCAGCTTCGACTGCCGAGCCGGTGAGATTCACGCCCTCGTCGGTGAGAACGGCTCGGGGAAATCGACACTCCTCGGGATTGCATCCGGCTTTGTCGACCCCGATTTGGGGACTGTGCGAATCGGCGGGAAGCGGTTGCGGCGGGACTCGCCCGCATTGGCCAGAAAGCTCGGCCTCGCCATGGCATACCAGGACGGGTCGTCGGTGCTGGCTGAGCCCGTCAAGAACAACCTGTACTACGCAACGCGTCCCGGGCAGCGACCACCGTACCGGCGAAGGAAGACGTGGGCACGGCAGGTACTTGCCGGGTTCGATCTCGACCTCGAGCTTTTTCCAGATGCTCCGGCAGGTTCGCTGACACTTGCCGAGCGCCAGCTATTCGAGGTGGCAAAAGCCCTCGTCACGGACCCAAAGGTACTGCTGCTCGATGAGCCAACCACCGCGCTCGGGCCCGACGAGGTCGAGGCGCTGCACCGCACCGCCGTTTTGTGCCGGGACCGTGGTGTCGGCGTCGTGTACGTGAGTCATCGGCTACCCGAGGTTCTCGAGGTCGCGGACCGGATCACGGTCCTGCGCGACGGCACCATTCAGGGGACGTTCGATGCCAAGACCACGTCGGAGCCCGAGCTCGTCGAACGGATCGTCGGCCGTCCCTTCGAGGCGGCGTTCCCGCCATCGTCGGCCACACCCGGCGAGGGTGAGGAGGTGCTGAACGTAGACGCGCTCCAGGGCCAGTCGTTCGGGCCGGTCAGCTTGGTCCTGTGCCGGGGGGAAATCGTCGGTATAGCGGGCGCCGAGGGGAACGGCCAGCCACAGCTGTTTGACTGTCTCGCAGGTCGCGTGCCACCGCGTGCCGGCAGGGTCGTCTGCGACGGTAAGGAACTAACGCTGATTTCGACCCATGAGACCGTAGGCGCAGGGTTGATGTTGCTCCCGGGCAACCGCAAGCAAGAGGCGCTCATGGGTGTCCTCGGGGTGAAGGCGAATACGTCGATCCAATCCTTGCGCAGGTTCTCGCGGATGGGTTTGTTGAGGCGTCGTGCGGAGCGGGCTGCGGTCGGAGATCTCGTAAATCAGATGGAGATACGAACACCGTCGCTCGACCAACCAGTCGAGTTCCTCTCGGGTGGGAATCAGCAGAAGGTGTCGGTGGCCCGGTCGTTTCTCAAAGAGCCTGCGGTGATTCTGGCCTACGAGCCGACCCAGGGTGTAGATGTCGGGTCACGGTTCGACATCTACAAGGCGCTACGGAGTCGGGCCGATACGGGCGCCGCCCTGCTGGTCAAGTCGAGCGACCCGATCGAGCTGGCAGGGCTCTGCAGCCGGGTTCTGGTGATGTCCAGGGGCACGATCATCGAGGAGATCCCCGGTGACGAGCTCGACGAGGTTCGGATAGTCGAGGCCATCGTTCGTGGGCCCGGGATGTCGAAGGCCGCCCGGTCGCCCCTCGGAGTGGCCATGCCAAAGTCGCCGGTAAAGAGAGGGTCGTCGTGACCGCCGAGATCCGGGCTGCGGGAATGGATCGGGTGAGACAGCTGACCCGCAAGCTGGTGCGAAACGCACGTGACAAAAACAAGTGGCGCAAGGTGGTCAGGGTCCGGCTCTGGATGCCTGTGGCACTTCAGATACTGCTGATCGTGGCCCTCCTGTGGTACACCGACACACGTTTCGACGGCTTCATCAACAGGGCGAACATCTTCAACATCCTGCTGCTGGCGATGCCACTGGCGATTGCCGCCATCGCCCAGACCCATGCAATCCTCGTCGGATATCTGGACCTGTCGGTCGGGGCAATGATCAGCTTTGGTGTCGTTGCCGGCTCGTTCCTGATCGGGGCAGAGGCGTCGGTTGCTGAGATCCTTCTGGCGGTCGTCGTCATCCTCGGCTGTGGTGCCGGTCTCGGTCTGGTCAACGCCGGGTTGGTTCGTGGCGTCAAGATCCCGTCACTGATCGCCACCCTCGCCACCCTCAGCATTCTGGACGGCATCTCGCTGACGCTGCGGCCCACTGCTCAAGGGGTGATAAGCGGTGACGTCGTTTCCTTCCTGACCAAGAGCATCGGGCCCGTTCCGATAGCGTTCGTCGTCATCGTGGTGGGCGCCGGGTTGCTCGACCTGTGGCTACACGCCTCCGGCTCAGGTCTGGCGGTGCGTGCCGTCGGGTTCGACGAAAGGGCGGCGAAGCGAGGAGGCATACCTACCAACTGGCTCCGGGTCCGGGCCCTGCTGCTGTCCGGAGTCCTGGCGGCGGTGGCCGCATTCTTTGTGATGGCCCGATCGCCGATCGGCAACCCCCAGATCGGGACACCGTTCGCACTCAACAGCATCACGGCCGCAGTCCTCGGCGGCGCGTCGCTCGCCGGGGGTCGCGCCACGTTTGTCGGCAGCACCGTTGCGGCGGTTCTCCTCGCCCTGATCATCACAGCGCTGCCGTTCCTCGGACTGTCACCGGATGACGGGTCGATGATCATCGGCCTTCTGGTGCTCATTGGGATCGTGCTGTTCCAGGTCGGTGATCTCAAGGAGTTGGTGAAGCGCAACTACAGAAGGGGTCGCCGGCTTGTTCTTGGTAGCAGGGTTGCCACCGGTGTTGAGATTCCGGATTTCTACGCTGTTGGAACAGACTTTGCAGTTCCCCCTACGGGTCGCAAGCTGGTCAAGAACGCAATGGTGCTGACTCTGGATCCCGCCATCGGGGATCTTGTCCCCGGTGATGTGCTCATCGAAGGGGATCGAATCGTTCGGGTGGCCCCCGAGATCACCACGACCGACGCCGAGATCATCGACGCATCGGGGATGATTGTGATGCCCGGTTTTGTCGATACCCACCGGCACATCTGGGAGGGTCTCCTCAGAAACATCGGCACCGATGTTCCGTTGGAGGGGAGAACGAGCTACATCTCGTTTGTGCTGCACAAGCTGGCGCCGGCATTCCGGCCGGAAGACGCCTACGTCGGTGATCTGGTTTCTGCGCTCGGGGCGATTGACGCCGGTGTGACCACCCTGCTCGACTGGTCCCACATCCAAGGCTCACCTGCCCATACCGACGCCGTGATCCAGGCGCTGAACGACTCGGGGATGCGAGCCGTGTTTGCATACGGCTTTCCGTGGTGGGGCAAGTGGGAAGAGCGCCAGCCAAGCTGGTTTGTTAGGGCAGCCACCGAGTATTTCTCGTCGAACGACCAGAAACTGTCGTTGGCGCTGGCGGCACCAGGGCCCGAGTTCACCGACTTCGAGGTCTCCCGTGACCACTGGAAGCTGGCCAGGGAGGCCGGTGCCCGGATAACGACCCACGTCGGCGTCGGCAGCTATGGGTTGGATGCCAAGGTGCAGGAGATGGGGCAGGCCGGGTTGTTGGGAGCCGACACCACATACATCCACTGCACGACTCTCAACGACACGGAGATCCAGATGATCGTCGACACGGGAGGCACCGTCTCGCTTGCCTCACCGGTTGAGATGATGATGGGTCACGGCATGCCCCCAATCCAGAAGTTCCTGGATCGTGGTCTCCGGCCGAGCCTCAGCGTCGATGTCGAGACGAATGTCCCGGCAGACATGTTCAATCAGATGCGGTCTGTGCTCGGTTTGCAGCGGAGCCTGGCAGCACAGATCGGGCGTGACCCGATCTCTGCGCGGGAGGTGCTGTCGTATGCCACGATCGAGGGGGCGCGGGCGAACGGGCTCGACTCGAAGGTGGGAACCTTGACGCCGGGCAAGAAAGCCGATCTCATCCTGCTCCGGACGGACCGGATGAACGTCTCTCCGCTCAACGATCCGGTAACCGCAGTCGTCATGGGTATGGACACGAGCAATGTCGATACCGTGCTCATCGACGGGAGGATCATGAAGCGTGCCGGGAAGCTCCTCCATGTGGACTGGCCGGCGCTGCGGCGTCAGATCAACGAGTCCCGCGATCACGTAATAGCCAAGTCCGGTTTCCGTCTCCCGAAGATCTAGGAAGTGGGAGATGGTTGTTGGTCAACTGTGGTCGCCGTTGGTTCTTCCCCCTCGGCCGGCCTCCGAGGGCCGTCCGATCCCTCCGAACTGCGGGCATTCCGGTCGTCGTGGTTGAGGCGTGCTGCGGTCTTGGTGAGGTGTTCGATTGCTGAGTTGCGGTCACGGAAGATCGTTATGTCGATCCCGCTGCGCCGAGCGTATGCGACGTAGAAGTCGTGCGAGTGATCGATCGGGTCGACCAGCACCGCCGTGCATGGCCCGGCCTCACCCTCCTCGGCCGGGTATCGGTTCTCTTCGGTAAACCGAACGTTCTCCATGGATCGCTCGACATTGCGAGCCTCGGTGACGTCGGTCAGATAGCAGCTGATTCCCAACTCCGATCCAACCTGGAAGGCGGCGCTGGTGATCGCCTCAGCATCCTTGCGGTTGAAATCGCCGACCACCTTGATGATCAGGTAATCGCCGCTATCGGCAAGTGTGAGGTCGTATCTCACGTTTGGCTCGTCTCGCTCGTCACACCACCCGAGGGCATGCGACCTTGTCGGGTGGGGTGGAGCTTAGTTGAGAGAATGCGTCCGGTTCAGAGGAGTGACAGTGCCTCTAGTGGGTCGACGTAGTCGTAGCCGAGATCTCGGGCCACGGCCTGGTTGGTGACTAGCCCGGCGCAGACGTTGAGTCCGTTCCGCAGGTGTGGGTCGTCGAGCAGCGCCTGTTTCACGCCCTTGGAAGCGAGGGCTAGCGCCCTGGGGAGAGTGACGGTGTTGAGTGCGGCGGTCGACGTCTTTGGCACGGCGCCGGGCATGTTGGCGACGCAGTAGTGGACGGTCTCATTCACCACGTAGGTGGGCTCGGTGTGGGTGGTCGGATGGGAGGTCTCGAAGCAGCCGCCCTGGTCGATGGCGACGTCTACGAGCACGGACCCGGGCCGCATCCGCGAGACCATGTCGGCGGTGACGAGTTTCGGTGCCCTTGCCCCCTTGACCAGCACTGCCCCAATCACGAGGTCGGCTTCGATCACCTGCTCGTCGAGGGCTGCCGCCGTCGAATAGATGGTGGTGAGCGCCGGCCCGAAATGTCTGCCGAGCCGGTCGAGCACGTCGACGCTGTTGTCGAGCACGGTTACACCGGCGCCCATGCCGAGGGCAACATCGATCGCGTTCTCCCCGACGACGCCACCCCCGATGACAACGACCTTTGCGGGGGCAACACCCGGGATTCCACCGAGCAGCATCCCGGATCCACCGTGGACGCTCTCGAGTGCCGTAGCGCCTGCCTGGACGGAGAGACGTCCTGCGACGCGCGACATGGGAGCAAGCAGCGGTAAGCCGCCGTGGTTGTCTGTCACCGTTTCGTATGCAATGCACACGGCTTTGCTTGCGATGAGATCGGAGGCCTGCTCCGGGTCGGGTGCAAGGTGGAGGTAGGTGAACAGAACCTGCCCCTCCCGGAGCATGGCCCGTTCGGACGGTTGCGGCTCCTTGACCTTTACGACCATGTCGGCGTTGGCGAACACATCGGCGGTGGAGGACACGATCTTGGCACCGGCGGCCTCATAGTCGGTGTCGGAGGCGCCCACACCGAATCCGGCTCCCGACTCGACGATCACTTCTTGTCCGTGATGGATCAACTCGCGAACGGCGGGCGGCTTCATCCCGACCCGTCGCTCGGCAACCTTGATCTCCCTGGGCACACCAACGATCACAGCTTCTGCTCCCGTAAGTCGATAAGACAACCATATCGAGAATCCGGTCGAATGTGGTTGCGACTTGTAGCGTGGTGGTGTATGTCTACGCAATAAACTTGTGTCACGCTATCGATCGACGGAGGTTTGTTGTGTCATATGACCTCGACGAGACCGACCGCGCCATTCTGGCGTCTCTTGGCATCGACGGTCGGATCAGCAACGTTGCGCTGGCCGAGGAGGTGCATCTGTCGCCTTCGGCGTGTCTTCGCAGGGTACGCCGGCTCGAGGAGCAAGGGGTGATCGAGCGCTATGCCGCGGTCATCGACCCCGCCAAGATCGGGAAGGCGACTTCCGTATTTGTGGATATCTCGCTGTCGAGCCAGCGAGAGGACCTGCTCGACAAGTTCGAGGCCGCCGTCGAGGAGGTGCCGGGCGTCATGTCATGCCACCTCATGGCGGGGGACGCCGACTACGTCGTCCAGATCCTGTGTGCAGACGTAGAGGACTACGAGCGCATCCATCGCACCTATCTTTCCCGTCTGCCCGGTGTCACCCGTCTCCGATCCAGCTTTGCCCTGCGGACCGTCTGCTCCAAACCCGCCTACGAGATCGAATAGCAGTCCTCAGGTCTTCTTGCGTAGCTGAGCGCAAGGACCGTGGCTGAGCTACGCCAGAAGGCATCTTGACAAGCCTAACGCGCTTAGTTATGGTGACTAACATGTATAGTCATAGGGAGTCAACGTGAAGCAACTACGTACGGAGATCGAGATCGATGCCACACCGGAGTCGGCGTGGGACATCCTCATGGACTTCGGCGCATACCCGGATTGGAACCCGTTCATCATCTCGCTCACCGGGGAGCCCCGAGTCGGAGCGAGGCTTGAAGCACACATGCAACCGCCCGGTGGGAGGGCGATGACCTTCAGACCGACCGTTACTGTGATCGAGCCCGCCCATAGATTCGAGTGGCTGGGCAAGCTCGGGATCTCCGGCCTCTTTGACGGTCGCCACCGCTTCGAGATCGAGGCCACTCCCGGCGGTACTAGGTTGACCCAGAGCGAGGACTTCACAGGCATCCTCGTCCCGCTGCTGAGCAAGAGCCTCGACCGGGGCACAAGTCGTGGCTTCGAGGCTATGAACCAGGCGCTCAAGGAGCGGGTGGAAGGGAACTCCGTCCGGAGAGACTGATGGGACGCAAGGTAGGGCTCACACTCGAGCGGGTCGTTGAAACGGCTGCTGGCATCGCAGACCGCCACGGCATAGAGGCGATGTCGCTGCGGGTGGTCGCCGACGAGCTGGGGATCAAGACGCCCTCGCTGTACAACCATGTAGCGGGGCTTGCGGGGCTGCGGCGTGAGCTGGCGTTGTATGCAGCCGGGCAGGTCGGTGCGATTTTCTCGACCGAGGTGGTGGGAGAGAGCCCGAGCGAAGCGCTGCACCGCCTCGCTGTGGAGTACCGGCGCTTTGCCAAGCAACGGCCGGGTGTCTACCAGGCATTGCTCCCCGCCCCGGCTCCCGGTGACGACGAAGAGCTGTATGTGGCGATGGCGGCGCCGGTGGCGGCTCTGCGGCGGCACCTCGTAGAGGGAGGGGTTCCCGCCGAGCAGACCGTGCATCTGATACGTGCGCTCCGCGCAACCATCCACGGCTTTGTCGACCTGGAGATGAAGGACGGCTTTGGGATGCCGGAAGACATCGACGATAGCTTTGACAGGGCCGTTGCGGTGGTCGTCGCCGGTTCCCTCGGCGGGGTCCGAGCGAGCTCAGATGGACTCGTCGGCTAGTTTCTGGAGCAGGCGAGGGCCATCCAGAATCGCAACATAGGGGAGTACGTCGCTGACGTTTTCGAGCACATAGTCGGTCAGCTGCTCGCGCACCACCGAGTGCAGTTCCTCCTCGGTCCACGGCTTGGGTAGGTAGTGATCGAGGCTCGCCTCGTTGATCGCACGTATCGTGTCCTCGTGACCCGCCTGACCGGTCAGCAGCACCTTGCGGGCGGGCTCGGTCGACGGTTCGTTGTGCAGCTCGATGAGGAAGTCTGTGCCTTGCATGCCGGGGAGTCGATGGTCTGCAATGACGAGGGCTACGGAATCGCCCGCTTCGGCAACCTCGGCAACGGCGTGCCGGGCGTCGTCTGCATCCTCGGCCATCTCGACCAGGAACACGGGTTCGAACACCTCGAGGTCCCGTAGCACCGCGTCGCGAACCTCAGCCTCGTCCTCGATGCACAGAATGACCAGACGGCTCATGTTGCTGCTCCGTTGTTCTCGCAAGCTGTATCTGACGGCGGCAACACCACCGTAAATGACGTTCGTCCTGGCTCCGACTCGACAGAGATGGAGCCATTGTGGCGTACCACGATGTCCTTGACGATCTGCAGACCCAGACCGAGCCCGAACTCGACACGCCCCGACTTGGTGGTGAAGGCCGGCTCGAAGATACGCTCCAGGTGCTCGGTGGGAATCCCGTGCCCGTTGTCGGTGACGACTACCTGCACGTCGCCCGAACCCGTCAGAGACACGTCGATGGCCAGCCGGGCGTTGTCGTCGTCCATTGCCTGTATGGCGTTGGTGATCAGGTTGGTCCAGACCTGATTGAGATCCCCAGGATATCCGTCGACACACGGAATCTCCTCCGGGTAGTTTGTTTCGACGGTGACGTGTCCGAGCTCGTGTCCGAGCAGCAACAGGCTCTCCTCGATGCCCGGCCTGACATCGAAGGCCTCGACCATCTCCTGATTCCCTCGGACGTACGACCTGACCGACCCGACCAGACGCACGATGCGACCGGCAGCAGCATCGATGTTCCGGATCGACGTACCGATTCGATGGAACCGTTCCATCCGATCCAGTTGCGTCTCCGGGTCCGGACTGTCCTTCAAGTGCTCTTGGTACTCCTCGCGGCTGGTGATTCCGATCTGAACCAGTCGCCTTGCCAGCGTGCGATCACCGAGATCCTCTGCAAGCTGTTTGGTGAGGTGTCGTAGTTCCCGCGAGGACACAGGCCGGGCTTGTCTGGCAACACGCACGGCGTTGACGAACATCCCGGCTCCCGGCACGCTTGCGGTCAGGGCTTCGATGTCCTCGGTGAGGAAATCCGCGGCGCGACTGATCACGGCAGCCGGGTTGTTGAGCTCGTGGCCGATGCCGGCGCTGAGCTGGCCGAGCGTTGCAAGCTTCTCGGCCTCGACGAGGCGGGTCTGTGCGGCGTTCAGACGCTCTAGCGCATCGGCCAGTTCGTCACGCTCCTTTTCGAGGTCGCGGGCAAGACGGTCGACCGTCGTGCGGAGCAGTATCGATCGCTGGTTGCGTCTCGCCATCGCCCGCAACGCCACCGAGACAAAATGGATGGCGAGCGTCGGGCTGTGCCGAAGCGCGTCGTCGAACTGCTCCAGGGTCAGCGGAATCAACGTCGTGTCGGTGACTGCGTCGACGTTGAAGAACGCCTTGGTCTCCGAGAGCGCGATGGCGTTCAGCCCCACGACTCTTCCAGCGGTCCGCAGATGAAACACGATGGTCCGCCCGTCCACATCGAGAGTCAGCTGCACCGTGCCGTCCACGACGACCTTGATGCCGTCAACCGGTTCGCCGGCCGTGAGAATCCTGGTTCCCGCGGGGACCGTGGTCCGCGGCGGGTTGTCGAGCGCCCGATCGATCTCTGCGAGCATCTCCAACTCGACCTCATCATCCGACAGTGCCCGGTCCTCGAGGAAGGAACGTTGCAGCAATGCCAGCCGCTTGCTTGCGACCTGGGCGCGTTCCTCCACCTCGACAAACGCACGAGAAAGCACGTCGACATCCACGACGTCGGCGACCTCCTCGACCTCGGTGGGAGCCTCGGCAACGAAGTACTCGGTGATGTGGCGGGAAACCAGCGCCTTCAAATGGCTGTCGTCCCACGGGACGGCGAGCACACCGTCGACGGCGGTCTCGGTGGCGGAGGTGTCCTCGGAGAGGAGGATGCGGCGGGTGGTCTCGAGACCCGGGATAGCCCGAAGTCTTTCCATCGTGGCGATACCGCGCCCGTCGCTGAAAAAGTCGTCGGCAAATACAAGAGGAACAATCGTGTTGGTGGCCGCCGCTCGCTCTGCCACTGCGATCAGTTCCGCTGCTGTGGCGGCTGCCTTGACCGCAAAAGCGCCCTCAGAGAGCTCGATCAGGGCATCTTCTAGCTCACGGCGTGTAGTCGCGTCGCTCGAAGCGCAGAGAACGACGTCGACGGCCCTGTCAGTTGTCATGTCACACCGAGGGCCGACCATAGGAGCGGTGCGACCACCAGGTAGATCAACAACCCGACGCCACCGACGAGCAGTCCGGTTTTCGCCATGTCCCCTGTCTTTATCAGCCCCGAGCTGTAGGCGATCGCATTGGGGGGTGTGGATATCGGCAGCGCCATTGCCATCGACGCACCGATGGCGATCATAAAGCCCACCGTCAGTGGGTCGAGGTCGAGAGCGGAGGAGGTGGCCAGCGAGATCCCGAGTGGAACAAGGAGGTTGGCGCTGGCGCTGTTCGACATCACAGTCGACAGGCCGAGCGCGGTTACGGCGAAGACCGCAACTATGGCTGTGGTACCGATCGCATCCCAGGAGATGAGGTCGATTACCCACTCGTCGAGACCCGAGTCGACGATTCCCCGGCCGAGGGCAATGCCACCGGCGATAAGCCACAACACGTGCCACTGGACCTTCTGCAGATCCTTGTCCGTGAGCACGCCGGTGACCAGCAACACCACCACTGGGATGAAGCCGATGACGCTAGATGTGATCCCATGAAAAGACTCGGTCATCCATAGCACCACGGTGACGGCGAAGACCCAGTAGAAGATCGTCGCCTGGCGGGAGCGCTCGAACTCACCCTCTATCCGTACTGAGATCGACCGGGTCTCTGACGGGAACATTCGCGCAAGCAGCCACCACGTGATAAAGATCACCACGATTACACCGGGGAGAGCCATCAGCATCCACTTGCCAAAGCTGATCGAGATACCGACGCCTGCGAGTTGCCCGACGGCAATGGCGTTGGGCGGGGTACCCACCGGTGTTCCGATACCGCCGATATTGGCTGCAAAAGGGATTGCCAGCACCATCGCTACCCGGAGGCGGTCGTTGCTCGGGAGTGCTGCAACAACCGGGAGAACGACCGCCATCATCGTCGCTGTGGTTGCGGTGTTCGACATGAACATCGAGAACGTGGCCGTGATCAGCATCAGTCCGAGCATGATTCTCGTTGGGCTGTCGCCAAATGGACGCAACAGGATGCGTCCGGCCGCGCGGTCGACATGGAACCGGGAGGCACCCATGGCGAGGAAGAAGCCACCGAGGACGAGCATAAGCACGGGATCGGCGAGCGCCGCGAAGTAGTCCTGGTAGCGGCTAGGGGCAAACGTCTCGGGGAGACCGACCAGGGCCGCATCGCTGATCATCAAGATCTCGAGAAAGATGATCAACGTTGCGGTGCCGTACAGCGGTATGGGCTCGGCAACCCACAGCACGATGGCAACGAGGAAGATCGCCAGCATACGACGCCCGGGGTCGCTCAGGTCGGGGAGGGCGAAGACGAGCGGAGTGACAAACAGCAGCCCGGCCAGTGCCAGCCACAGCGCCCGCGCGGGCAGTCTGCGTCTCTTGGCTCGAGCTGTCGTGGAGGTCATGGGTCGTTCCGGGGAGGCGTCTGTGTGGGCTCCGTCGAAGCCAGCCTAGAAGACCTGTGTGAACCGCCAGCAGCGGAGACCGGGCCCCGGACGCCATGGACCCGTCGCGCGCTTCTTCTCCTTCTGAGATGAAGTGGCGTCACCTGCGGACGATGCGAGGCGAAGGGGGCGCGCCGCGCATTCTTCTCCCTTGGGGAGAAGTACCCGAGCGAAGCGAAGGGGGATGAGGGCCTTCTGGGATTGCAGGTTGGGTTTGAAGAACCCCTCACCTGCCTCGCTAGCGCTCGGCTGTCCTCTCCCAAAGGGAGAGGAATGTGTCGTGGCACACCTGCCTCACTAGCGTTCGGCTGTCCTCTCCCAAAGGGAGAGGAATGTCCTGGCCCCACCTGCCTCGCCAACGTATCGGCTTCCGATACGCCTCGCCTGTCCTCTCCCAAAGCAAAGGGAGAGGAATGACCTGGCCCACCTGCCTCGCCAACGTATCGGCTTCCGATACGCCTCGCCATTCCTCTCCCGAGGGGAGAGGAATGTCGTGGCTCACTCTGCCTGCTCCGGGGAAACCGAGCCGGCTCTGGCGAGCAATTCGGCAACGACGTCTCGAACCTCTTGGGGCGACCACTCGAGGGTGGCATCACCGACGGTCAGCTCGACGACCACTTGACCGGGCAGGTTGGTGGTACCGGCACCGGACCATGTCCAGATCTTTTCCTCTTCGGCCAGGGAACGTGTTGCCGCCTCGAAAGCCCGGCCGTCGGTGGGGAGATGGACGTGGGCCATGTTGGTGACCGGAGGATCGGGAACCACCGATACACCATCGATGGCTGCCAGCGCCGCACAGATGTCCCCGGCGTGGTCGACGTAGCGCGGGATCAGCGGAACCCGGCGGCGGAGCCCGGCGAGGCCCGAAGCGGCGACCGGCCACATGGCAAACATGTTCCCACCGTGGCGGTGTCGCCACTCGCGTGCCTCGGCGACGAACTGCTCGTCCCCGGCCAGGACGGCGCCGGCAAAACCACCGAGACCCTTGTAGAGGGAGATGTAGACGCTGTCGAAGAGACCGGCCACCTCCGCCGCGGTCTTGCCGTAGTGAGGGAGGCACTCGAGTAGACGTGCCCCGTCCAGATGCACTGCGGTACCGTGCGATCGTGCAAGCTCGGTCTGGGCCAGCAGATCGTCCCAATCTGGGAGCAGGCCACCAATCTCCCGCTGGGGAAGCTCGATGAGAAGCACCGCCGCATACTCGGCGACCGGCTCCAGATCGTCGACGGTCAGCACACGATGCTTATCACCCACTGGGCGGGGACTCAACCCGTGGAGACGTGATACCGCCTGATCCTCATGAAGCTGGAGGTGGCAGGTAGGGTGCCAGAGGAGAACCTTGCGTCCGTTGTGCTCGGCATGGACACGCATCGCGATCTGCTGAGCCATCGTTCCGGTGGGCATGAGGACGGCAGCCGGCTTGCCAAGCAACGCACAGATCTCGCTTTCGAGCTCGTCGACCATCCCACCCGTGCCGTAGAAGTCGCCGGAGGCACCGTCCAGGATCTCTCCGACCTCTGCCCATACCGACTGTGGGGTGCGACGACCGTGCCCCACCAGAAACCGAGTGCACGCTTGAAGCAGCGTGTCGATGCTTGGCGTGGGGCGAGACGTGGCCATCGCCCACGGAGTCTATCTGGGTGCAATCACACGCGCCCGGTCACGACCGTTCCAGGACCACCGCCGCCGCGGTTGCGCCTGCGCCACAGATGCTGGCAAGACCGAGCTTTGCGCCGCGTCGCTGCATCTCGTTGGCGAGCTGCACGATGATACGGGCTCCGGTGGCGGCAAAAGGATGTCCGATGGCGATGGATCCGCCCAGCGGGTTGAGCCGGTCCCGGTCGGTCTTCCCGATCGGTGCCTCTTTCCAACCATGCTCCCAGGCGGCGAGGTTGCAGGCGACCTGGCCGGCGAAGGCCTCGTGAATTAGGAGCGCCGCCATTCCCTGGGTCTTCCCCCCGGTGGTTCGGGACGGGCGCACACTGATAGACGGGGCGGCCTCGAACTACGCCCCGATCTCACATGCAGTCGACCTCGGCGCCGACAACGCATACGTGCTGACAAGTGGCAGTGCATGCGCACTGGCACGGCCACCACAAGGCGCAATCCCGATATTCCTTCACTCCAGCAGCCTCGCCGTCACACGGCGGCTACTGGTTGAGGCTGAGCTTCTCGCCGACCGGTCGAACTGGTCGTCCTGCCACCACCGTGCCCGCTCTCGGTCGCTCCACACGACTTCAGCAAGGCCGACGAGCTGATCGCCGCGTCACTGCGAACCAGCAGGGTGTTCCTCGAAGGGGCACGGGTACCGCCGTTTCAGTAGCCCTTGTCGGAGCACCTGCGCGGGCATGTCACGCCGAAGAACTGAGCCGGTCTCGATCACCCTCGACTTGGCGGAGATCCCGTCTACCCCGTTGATCGCCAACTGGATGACCGACCCTCGAAGGTGCCTGGGCTGATCCAACGTGCAGACACGTCCGGCGAAGAGTCGCCCTCACGACCATCTCGGCAGTATCTCATTGGTGCGACGGTTCGTGCTGGTGTCTCTCGAGCAACAAAGGAGGAGACATGACCCGAATCGCAACCCTTACCCGGCCCGCAACCGGCGCAGATCGTAGTCAGTCGACGCGGCACCGGCAGGTCGGTTTCGCCCTGGCAGCGCTTGGTCTGCTGGCGGCGCTGGTTACGCTGATCGCCAACGTCGTCGCAGCGGGGCAGATCGGAGATGGCGACCCCGGCGCAGCGGCCACGACACTGGCATGGTCGTTTGGAGTGACCACCGCAGCGTTTGGGACCATCAAGCTGGCCATCGGTGTTGTTCTCATCGGCATCCTCGTCCACCTGTGGCGCCGCGTCGAGAGAGTGAAGGCGGCCCTTCCTCACCTCAAAGAGCCGGCCGCCCCATCGGTCGTCACCGGCCCGACAACGACACCGTACGGCGTCGCCACCGCCGGCAAGACGGTTCCCGACCCGCTCCCCATTCACCGGATGGCTCGTCGTCTCTGGGCGCCGATGCTGGCGATGGGTTACATGGCGGTCATCGCCGGTGTCGTCGTGTCCCTGGTGTGGGCGAGCGACCCGGCCGACGTCGCCGCTTCGGCGTGGACCCAGGGTCTCCAGTTCCTTGGTGAGGGGCTCTTGCTGGCGGGGATCTCATTCCTGCTCGGCACGATCCTGGCGGCGCTGCGAGAGGGCGGTGGCGAGGTGCAGGCGTCCCTCGGAATCACCGTCAAGACTCTGCGGATGCCGGTCACGGCGAAGGTGTTCGTCGCCCTGATGGCACTCGGGGTCATGGTGGCGATGGCCCAGTTCGTGCTGTATCTCGTCGTCGCCACCGGAGTCGACAATCCGGCCGCCTGGTTTGCCTGGCTGGGACCGGTGCGCGAGCTCGGGCTCGGCCTGATCCTCGCCGGGATCGTGATGGCGCTGGTGACCATCGGCAACGTCCTGAGCTTCCAGTTCCATCGCATCCGCGAGATCGTCCTCACCGGCAATTAGTAGTCCGTCTACGACGCACCACCACCACAAGGAGAATGAAATCATGACTACGACTACCAACGACGGCCTCCCTTACGACAGCTCGGCCCGAGCGCCCGGGCCCAACCGCCCGCAGCGGATGGGACGGCGTCTCTGGGCACCGATGCTGGCCATGGCGCTCATGGCGTGGCCTGTCGGTCTCATCCTGAGCGGCGTTCGTGCCGGTGAGATCGCCTCCGCCGCACCGGACCTCGAAACGATCGCCACCCTTGGCCAACTCGTCCCGGCGTTCATGTTCATCGGCTTTCTCGGAGTGTTTGCGGCGATCTCGTTCGCCATCGCCAGGATCCTCGGTGTCTTTCGCCAGGGGGGCGGTGACGTCCAGGAGGCGGCACGGCGCAACGTCCACACGCTGCGGATGCCGGTCATAGCCAAGGCCTTCCTCGGTCTGATGATGATGGCCACGATGCTCATCGCCGTTGCCGTTGTGCTGCACTTTGTCGCCGCGGCGGGGGTCGGCTCCTGGTCGGCGGCGACGCTGGAGCAATGGTCGATCGTCCTCGAAGCCGTACGTCGCACCGGTGTCGCCCTCTACCTGTTCGCCATAACGTTCGGGTTGGGCACGATCATCACCGTTCTGCGGTTCCAGACGCACCGGATCGGCCGCCTCGCAGGCGAGCCGGCACGCGGCTGACCAACAACCGACTAGCTCACCCACGGAAGGGGCCGTCTTCGGGCGGCCCCTTCCAGGTTTGGTCGGTCCGTCCCACCCGGTATGCCGGTGGACGTTCAACGTACCGTGCAGGACAGACCCCAGTCGTACCGTTGGAACTCGATCTCCGGATTCGAGGCTCGAACCCACGCAGCCGTCTCGGCAGGAAGCCATGGGATCAAGGCCTCAAGCAGCGAGCGGCGACGAGGGGGAAGAAACGTCGGCATGCGATGTGGCCGCACGAAGTCTCCACCGAACCAGAGAAAGACCCGGGAGAGGCTCACCCGGTGCCTGTCACGCTCGACAACGCAGCCACCGGAGGCGAGAAAGTAGCTCGTTTGGTCGTCGAGCTGCTTCGAGAGCGTCGATCCTGAATACGGTTCGCCACGCAGCGTCGGGCAGGACACCGAACCGCATACCAGCGCCGTGTGGATACGCGGATCGCCGAAACGGCGCAGCTTGGCATGCTCGATGTCGTCGAGCGACAGCTCCTCGCCTGCGATCTTCAGAAACGGGTGGCGAAACCCCCCGGGCACTCTCAGCACCGACGTCCGGCCGTCGCGCTGGGCGCGGCCAGCCAGTAAAAGCGCCCCGGTGTTGTACACGTTGATCCAAGTCGCCAGCGCCTCATGGCGACTCAGCGTGTCGGGATCGACGCCTATGAGCGTCCCGAGATACGCATCAAGTACTTCGGTCAGGTCGGCCAGGACGCGAGGTCCTTCTTTGGCTAGATACCGGAGCGGAGCCTCAAGTGCACTGTGGGACAGCTCACCCGAACCCGTCGGGCGTGGCGCCGGCACAGTACGCAGCGCCCGTACAACGGACCAGAGGACCGAGACCGGGTTGGGTGTGGGTGTGGATGCCACACCTGGACAACAGGCTCATACCAGCGGCTGTTCCCCAAGACGCGGCACGGCTCGAGGCGCAGCGTCGGGAGTCCGACACTCGGCCCCGGAGAAGGCATTAGAGGCCATCGCCGGGGTGGCTCGGCCGGGTCTGCCACGCTGTTTCTACGACGCCCGGTGCGGCTCGGTGTGCCGCCACCCGATCCGCCAGATCCGGGAAGTCGGGGTCGATATCGAAGCGATATCCGTCCCACCAGCCGTCACGCTCCGGTACGAACCGCCGCACGGGCGTCGATCCGACGAGTGCCAAACGCTTCATGGTGCGTTCGATCCGGCGTGGTGCGGCCGCGTCGAGCCCAGCACTCGGGATGGCCGGCAGGATGCTCATCTTGATCTGGCGGCCGAGGCGGACGCGCGGTGAAAAGGGGTGTTCCCACACCAGGTGGCTCCCGGCGAGGACCACAGGGAGCACAGGGCGGCCGAGTTGTCTGGCGATACGGAACGCACCGGGCCGGAACGCAACCTCGATCCCGAGGACCGAGCCCTGAGCGAACACCACCAGGCTGTCGCCGTCGTCAAATGCGGCGGCGACGTCGTGGTAGAGGCGACGCAGCGACACAACGTCCGGTCGCTCGTCGACCCGTACCTGACGGGTCGCTCTCAGGTATCGCCCCAGGGCGTGCCAGTCGAACAGCTCGTCGCGTGCGGCGAACCGCAGCGGGAGCGGGAGATGGAGCAGCGCAATCGGATCGATGAGCCCCTCGTGAAGGGCCACGATTACGTATCGCTGTTCCGGGTCGACGTTGGCGAGCCCGGTGATTTCGAGCTCGAGATCGAGGGCAGAGGCTGTGGTGCGTGCCCAGGTCCGTTCGGCGGCATGAAGTGCACCGTGAAGCCCGATTCGACCAAGGAGCGACAGCAGCACCGAGCCGCCCCCGACCAGCACCCGCGACGCCAGCGCCACCCGCGCGGCCTCGCTCCGACGCTCGGGCTCGAATCGGAGTCGTTGCTGCACCGCTACACCGCCCGGGTTGTGTGAGCCTGCGCCCGTCTCCGGGAACCGAAGGTGATGACCGCCACGGCGAGGACTGCGCTTGCGGTGTCGTAAGGCACAACGAAGCGCATCAGGGCGGAGGCGTCCACCACCCACCCTCCGTCGGCACCAAATCCCACGTGATCGAGGTAGCTCCTGATCGACCACACACATACGCCGGCAACTGCGGCGGCTGCCGCCAGACCGATCGTTCGGTTCGTCAGCCAACTCACACCGATCAACGTCGCCGCCGTGACCCATGCAATGTCGAGTGCCGACAGCAACTGGAGGAACTGCATGGATGGGGCGTAGCGCAGCGCGGCCGACGACGCCAGCGTCACCAGAGCCACTACACCGGTGGTGAGGGCGATGACCAGAGCAGCGGTCGCAACCCATCGGCCGGCGGGTCCGAGATGCACGAACGACGGGCGGTGAGGGAACCGGCTCATGTCCATCGCTGCGGCGTATCCGAAGGCGACCAGCAGGGTCAGGTGGAGGGTGACCAAGCCAAGAGAGCCATCACCTTCGCTGGAGATGAGGAGGCCGGAAGCGGCGATGACCGTACCGGGCAGGACCCAGCCGACGGCGCGTGCGATGACGACCTCGATGGATGGGGGCGAGCTCACCCGACCACGGTCACGTGAAGGCAGCCCCACGCTCGTCACGGTAGGTTTCGAGCAGCCGCAGCCAGACTTCGCTGAGCGTGGGGAACGCGGGGACGGCGTGCCACAGGGTCTCCAGCGTGACCTCTGCGACGATGGCGATGGTGGCCGCGTGGAGTAGCTCGCCGACCCGAGGTCCGACGAACGTAGCCCCGACAAGCACGTCGCGGGCGGCGTCGATGACCAGCTTGCAGGTACCGTGGTAGCCCTTCCCCAATGTGGCTGCGCCGGCAACCCGCCCGATGTCGTAGCTCACCGTGTGCACTTCGACGCCCGCGTCGAGAGCTTGACGCTCCGTGAGCCCGACGGCGGCAATCTCGGGACTGGTAAAGACAACGCGCGGCGTCGCAACGCGGTCGCCCCACGCCTCGGTGTCGAGCCCGGCGATGTGAGCGCCGGCTATCCGGGCCTGGTACTTGCCGGTGTGGGTGAGCAGGGAGCGGCCGTTGACGTCGCCGACAGCGTACAGCCAGCCGTCTTCGACTCCACGCGGCCGGAGCCGGCCATCGACTTCGATGAAATGTCCCGGCTCGAGCCCGACCGTCTCCAGTCCGATGTCGCCGCTGTTGGGCCGCCGCCCCGTAGCGACAAGAACCTCGTCCGCCTCGATGTCGACGATGTCGCCACCGACGAGCTCGACGGTGGCAGTGATGGGGCCGTCGCCGTCGCCACCGATTGCGGTAGTGGACGCCGAAGTGTGAACGGTGATCCCAATGCGTGTGAGCGACTTTGCCAACTCCTCGCCCGCAAACCGTTCCTCACGCGGCAGCAGGTGCGGTGCAAGCTCGACGATGGTGACCTCCTCGGTGCCAAGCCACTTCCACGCCTGCGCCATCTCAACGCCCACGACACCGCCGCCGATAACGAGGAGCCGGCGGGGCACGTCTTTGGCGGTGGTGACGTCGCGGCTGTCCCAGGTCTCGACCTCGGACAACCCGGGGATGGGCGGCCGGGTCGCCGACGAGCCGGTGGCGACGACCACGCTGCGTCGGACCTCGAAACGTTGCAGCGTCCCATCGGTGGTGGTCACGTCGACGCGCCGTTCTCCCGCGATACGTCCGTGGCCGCGGATGAGCTCCACCCCGGCGTTTTTCAGCCACGCCACCTGACCGGCGTCGTCCCAGTGCGCGGCGAGCGCGTCGCGACGAGCCAACGCGTCTGCGACGTCGATCGTCCCCGTCACGGCCGGTGCTGCGCCGGGAACCCTGCGTAAAGCGTCGAGGGCGTCGCCCGGGCGGAGCAACGCCTTTGACGGCATGCACGCCCAGTAGGTGCACTCGCCGCCGAGGAGCTCGTGCTCGACAAGGCCCACAGCCAGACCACCTCGGGCGGCCAGGTCGGCGACGTTCTCACCGGCGGGGCCGCCGCCGATCACGAGTACGTCGAACGAACGGTCGACATCGGGCTCGTGTGACGTGGTGGTGTGGTCGGTCATTGGTCTCGCCTTTCGATGCAGTTGTTGCTTGTCGTGGGTCAGCTGTCGATCAGCTCGGTCCCCGGCTGATAGGTAGACCAGGAGAACCAGAACGTATCGAGGTGATGGATCTGGTCGAGCCGGGTGCCGGCGAGCGGGCCGGAGACGGCCGTCCCGGTGACGTCCCAGCGACTGTTGGTGGCTTCGTCCACGAACCCGTCTCCTTCGGAGGTGAAGGTGAGCGTGTCACCGTCGACCGTTGGAGAGAAGACTCCGACCGATCCGACGTCGCGGCCGCTTACGATCCGTGCGGTTTCCAAGGCGGTTACCTGACCCGCCTTCCACAGGATCACGATAGGCGTGTCACCGACCTTGGCGTTAGTTGCCTGCGCCTCGCTGCCGGAGATTGTCTCCAGAGTCCACGCCGCGGCCGCGCCGTCGACGGCGACACCGACGACACGCTGTTTGGCTTTGGCCCGCTCGTCGACCGTGCCCCGAAACAGGAATGGTGCCGTCTCGGGGTTGTCGTAGCCGGCGTAAGGGTTCTCCCCGTACGGGCGCGACGCTCCGGTGGAGTCGCGATCGAGCACGACGCCGTCGGGGAACGCGGTCTTGAACTCCGACCATGCCAGCAGCGGCGACGAGATCGGGTCGAGTTGACGACCGGTGAGGAGCCCGGCGACGGCTCGACCGTCGAAGTGGGTCCACAGTGACTCGGTCGCCCGGTCGTACATCACCAACGCCGAGGCGAACAGCCTCCCGGACGTTCCAAATGTAGTCTCGACGTCGTCGATGACCCGGAGGTAGCTGACGGCGCTGTTGCACAGCGGGCAGTAACTAACGGTCACCGGCACCCCGCCCACAGTGTCGTTGACTATCTCGTGCCAGATGAGGATCTGCACCGGATAGGCGTGGACCTCGCCTCCCTGCTCGAGGTAGATAACCGGTTCGGCGTCGCTCAGCCATTCGTCGGCCGCTTCGATCGACACGAACTCCGGCTCGTCGATGGAAGGTATTCCGTCGGGTGGCGGGCCTCCGGAGATGATCTCCTCCGGGTCGATGAGTGGTGTCGGCAGCTCGGGATCCGTCATGTTGTCGAGCGCGGAAGGTCCCACCGGCAACTCACCGGAGCCTGGAGACGCCGTCGAGTTATCGCCTGGTGACGTTGGTGCGGCGACGCTGTCCGGAGTCTGCGTCTGCGGCGACTCTGAGGCGCCGCCGCAAGCGACGGCGACGAGCGCCAGGGCTGTGGCGGCGACGATCGTTCTAGCGTTCATACCTGGGGGAACCTTGGTGTCAGGCCTGTGCTTCACAGAGTGTCGGACAACCGACACTCACTGGTGGCGGGTAAACGCAAACCCGGCCAGGGCGCCCAGCCCGGCGCCGGCCAACGATTCGACGAGCGGGCCACCGACGGGGAGTAGGGACGGTCCCCGCAGCCATCCGGCGAGCGAGAGTAGGAGCCCAACGGCTGCGGCGCCGGCGAGACCGGATGCGCCAAAGCGAAGCACGCTCCCGGCGCGGCGACCGGCAAGTGCGGGCCAGGCGGCGACGATCACGGGTGCGAGGTGGAAGGTCGTGGTTGGCGATGCGGCGGCCAGTACGCCCCACATGGCAGCGAACGATACCGCACCGATCCAGGGTGAGGATGATGATCTCATGGTGAGAGGAACCACAAGGTCCCCCGCCGAACCCGCGGAGTGTCGTAGGTGCGACGGTTCGCCGCTTATCTGCGCGGTCGGCGGTGTTCTCTGCAACACGCCCGAGACAGGAAACACGACGCATCGCCGTCGCCGGAATCCGCTGGACTTGGTCACGGTCGCCGACGATCAGACGGGTACGCTGAACCCGGCAACACGCCTCCTGTCGAAAGGCTCACGACGCATGACCGTTGCCCGAGAACAGCATCTGGCATGGATGGCTCGATCATTCGGGAGGCCGGACTACCTTCCGCTCACATCGGCCGATCTCGACGCATTGCGCGCCGTCGCCGAAGCCATCTCCCGGTACACCGGGTCGCACCTCTTCAAGGAGGGGGAGACGGCAACCGCCGCCTACCTCATCGAATCGGGCCACGTCGACCTCTACCGGACTCACTCGGGACGGCGCAGAGTTGTCGCTCGCGTCGGACCCGGTGCGGTGATCGGCGACATTGCCATGTTTGGCGAAGGCACTTACATTTCCTCGGCACGTGCCGTCGACCAGGTGCGCGCCTTTCGTTTCCCGCGTGACACGCTGATACCCGAGCTGGCTCGCCACCCGGCGCTGTGCCTGCGCTGGCTCGTCGCCGGCTTGCGCCAGTTGGAGCAGACACAGCGTCGCATCGTCCACCTCATGCACAAGACCGTCGTCGCCCAGGTCGCCGATCTTCTCATCGAGGAGTCGAAGAGGAGTGCAGAGGACATAGAGCTCTCGCAAGCCGCCCTCGCCACCCTGCTCGGAGCGAGCAGGCAGACCGTCAACGAGGCGCTCGGCGCCCTCCGGGAGCTTGGCGCAATCGAGACTGGATACCGCAAGATTCAAGTCGTCGACGTCGGCATCCTCGAGCAGGTAGCCGCAGGCGAGCGACCGTGAGCCGCTGACCGCGTCTCAGGCGAGTCCGCCCCGGTGCAGGCGAGCGCGACCTGAGCGAGCGTGACCTTCCGTGGTTCGAACGGTGGCGCGGCAGCCGCCCGGTGCGGGTCGGCAACGACGCGGAGGACAGCGCCGGAACGATGTCTAATAGCCGGGTTTCCCACCTCGACGCATTCGCCGGTTGCGCGTCCGACGGCGCGCCTTGCCGGGAACGGCACCTGCTCGCCGAGGCAACCCGCCTCTTCGAGGCTCATCAATCACTTGCTAACTTGCGCAACGATCTATAGATCTATAGAATAACGGTATGACTGATGAACTTTCGGGTCGAATGGTCAAGGACGGGCTGTACGAACAGTTTGCGCGAATCGGAAAAGCAGTCGCGCACTCGAAGCGCATCGAGTTGCTCGATCTTTTGTGTCAGGGGGAGCGCAGCGTCGAGATCCTGGCGGAGGCGGCCTCGATGAGCATCGGCAATGCCTCGGCCCAGCTGCGAGTTCTGCGGGAAGCTCGGCTGGTGGAGACCCGCAAGGAGGGCACCAGAGTCTTCTATCGGCTGGCCGATGACGCCGTGTGCGAGCTGTTCTTCCTGCTGAGGGATCTGGCTGCGGACCGGTACGGCGAGGTGGACCGTGTCGTGCGCGACTTTTTCGACGCCCGCGATGACCTGGAGCCGGTGGATCAAGATGAGCTCCTGGCACGCGCCGGCGATGGCGGGGTAATCGTCCTCGATGTCAGGCCGCGCGAGGAGTACGAGGCGGGTCACATCCCGGGAGCGGTCTCGATTCCGCTTGCCGATCTCGAGGGACGGATGGCCGGTCTTCCCCGAGGCGCCGAGATCGTCGCATATTGTCGCGGCCCGTACTGCGTCCTGGCTCCCGAGGCCCTCGCGCTTCTCCGCGCCCACGGCTTCGCTGCACGCCGCCTCGAGGACGGTTTCCCCGAGTGGCGGCGAGCCGGTCTCCCTGTGGCCGTCGGAGACGAGTCGTCATGACCGGCACGGTCGATCGTGGTCGAAAGCTCAGGGGTCATGGAAGTTGAAGGGGCGGGCGACGCGGGACGCGGGGCGGGAGCCATCGACGAGGACATGGACCGAGCCGCCGAGCTCTTTGGTGTGCTTGCGAACGCCCACCGGCTGAAAATCATCCGCCGGCTAGCCGACCGGGAGCTCGACGTCGGCCAGCTCGCCACCGCCCTCGACTTCAACCAGCCCAACGTCTCGCAGCATCTGCGGCGTCTCCGCGACGACGGCATCGTGGTCTCGCAGCGCCACGGCTCGCGCGTCGTCAATCGACTCTCCACCCCGCTGACAACTGCTCTTTGTGAGCTTGGGTGTCGACTCGCGGCCGAACTCGACCCCAGCCGCCCCGAGCACCGACCGAACCAAGCGAAGGAGACAGAGAAACGATGACATCGACCCTGTTCGTGCTCAACGACCCGCCCTACGGCACCGAACGCAACTACAACGGCCTGCGGCTTGCCCGCTCCCTCGCACAACGCGACGGTGAACAAGTTCGCGTGTTCTTGATCGGCGATGCAGCCGCCGGCGCCAAAGCCGGCCAGAAGGTGCCTCAGGGCTACTACAACATCGAACACATGCTGCGATCGGTAGCTCGCCGCGGCGGCGAGATCGGCGTCTGTGGCACGTGCATCGACGCCCGGGGGATCACCGAGGTCGAGCTGGCCGAAGGCTGCCACCGCAGCACGCTCGATGAGCTGACCGACTGGACCCAGGCCGCCGACCGGGTCCTCGTCTTCTGATGGGGGGACTCCGATGAGCGAAGCCAAGACGGTCGCAGTCCTGGGCGGGGGAGTCGGTGGGGTGGTCGCTGCCGCACACCTCCGCAAGGAGCTCCCGCAACGTCACCGGGTGGTGCTGGTGGACCGGGAACCCCGCCACCTATTCGCCCCCTCCCTGCTCTGGCTGATGACCGGAGCCCGCACCGCGGACCAGATCACGCGTCCCCTCGACCGACTCGCCAAGCGGGATATCGAGGTGGTGTGGGGCGATATCACACGGATCGATCCCGAGACGCGCCGGATCACCGTGGTCGAGGGCGGCGAAGAGGGCGCTGTCGATCTGGCCACCCGGGTGCTGGAGGCGGACTTCGTGGTGGTGTCTCTCGGGGCGGAGCTCGCCCCCGAGATCATCCCGGGTCTGGCGGAGGCCGGGCATAACATTTACTCCCTCGCCGGGGCCGAGACACTCCGAGACGCCCTGCGAGCTTTTCACGGCGGCCGGATCGTCGTGCTCACCGCCGCCCCCGCGTACAAGTGCCCGGCTGCGCCGTACGAGGCCGCGATGCTGATCGGCGATTACGCCCGTAAGGGGAAGATGGCTGAGGCGACCCGGGTCGACCTGTTCGCCGCCGAACCGGGGCCCATGGGCGTTGCCGGGCCCGAGGTGTCCGCCGGGGTGCGGTCCATGGTCGAGGCCAGGGGCATCGGATACCACCCCGAGCACCAAGTCGTTGAGGTCGACCCGGCTCGTCGGCGGCTCACCTTCGCCAACGGCGTCACCACCGGCTTCGATCTGCTGGCGTACGTGCCGCCCCACCGTGCCCCAGGCGTGGTACGTGACGCAGGGTTGACCGACGATACCGGTTGGATCCCCGCCGACCGCGACACCCTCCACACCGCCCACCCTGGGGTGTACGCGATCGGTGATGTCACCACGATCCCGCTCGTGATGGGAAAGCCTCTCCCGATGGCGGGGGTCTTCGCCGAGCGGCAGGCCAAGGTGGTGGCCGGGAACATTGCCCGCCAGATCACCGGGAGTGGCGATACCGCAGCCTTCGACGGGCATGGGGAGTGCTTTGTCGAGACGGGCGGCCGGCGCGCCGGCTTCGGGCGAGGCGACTTCTACGCAGAGCCCACCCCCCGAGTCGACCTCTATCCCGTGGGACTCCGCTGGCACCTCGCCAAGGTCGTATTCGAGAAGCGTTGGCTCCACCGACGGTTCTGAGCTACGACCCCACGCACAGCGGGCATCGGGGCGACCACCCCGCCCGTTGGAGGTCAGCCTGCACCCTCTGACGCGCAGCCGAACCAAGCATGCTTCAACTACCCGGGCGAACCTCGACTGCTGGTTCGTGGTTGTGGCCGTCGATGTTGTGGCCGTCGATGTTGTGGTCGTCGATGTTTCGCGCCGTTGTTGATCCGCCCGGCCCGGAGGAAGCGGCCGGCGAAGGTGTTGGCGAGGACTGCGGTGACCGACGTGATCATGGCGACCATCGCCCAGACGGGTGAGACCAGTCCGGTGGCGGCGGCGGGTACCCCGATCCCATTGAAGCTGATGGCGAGGAAGAGGTTCTGTTTGGTCTTGCGGTAGGACGAGACGCCGATCTGGTGAGCGTCGATGACGGCTCCGAGCCGGTCGCCGGTGATGACGATCTCGGCGGACTCGATGGCGATGTCGGTCCCGGCGCCGATCGCGATTCCGATGTCGGCTTGGGTGAGGGCGGGGGCGTCATTGATGCCGTCGCCCACCATCATCACCCGTTTCCCCTGCTGTTGCAGTTCACGGATCTTGGCGGCCTTGACATCGGGCATGGCCTCGGCGACTACCTCGTCGATGCCGACCTGATCGGCGATTGTCGACGCGGTGCGATGGTTGTCCCCGGTGATCATGATCGGCGTGATCCCAGCATTCTTCAGGAGGCGGATGGTCTCGGCAGCGTCGTCTTTGAGCGTGTCGGCGACCCCGATCAGCCCCAGCGCATGTTGGTTGCGGGCGACGGCGATGACGGTCTCACCGCTCTCCTCGAGCCGCCGAAGGTCCAAGTCGAGGGAAGACAGGTCGATACCCAGGTGCCGGAGCCAGCCGGGTTTGCCGACCAGGACCCGGTTGCCGTCGGCGAAGGCCTCGATCCCGTTCCCGGTGTGGGAGGTGAACTCGTCGCTGTCGGGAACGTGGAGGCCCCGCCGGTCGGCAGCGTCTTCGACGGCTCGGGCGAGAGGGTGCTCGCTGTTCGCCTCGGCGGCGGCCGCCCAGGACAACACCTCGTCCTCGCTCGACCCGTTGACGGTGACGAGAGAGTGGACCGACGGCTCACCGCGGGTGATGGTGCCGGTCTTGTCCAACACGATCGTGGTGATCTCTCCCATGAGTTGGAACGCCTCCCCGGATCGCATCAGGATCCTCCGCTGGGCCGCTTCGCCGCCGCCGCGGATGGTGGCAAGGGGGGTGGCCATCCCCAAGGCGCAGGGGTAACCCATCACGAAGGCGGCGAGACCGGCGAGAAGGGCCCGATTCCAGTCGGGTCCGTCGCCGAAGACTGCGGGCCCGAGGCTCCACCCCACGAATCCAGCAGTGGCGACGACCACCACGCCGGGGACGAAATAGCGGAGCACGACGTCGACAAGCTGGAGTATTCCAGGGCGGAGGCTGCGGGCCTCCTCGATGGAGCGTGCTACCTGGGAGAGGAACGACTCCTCCCCGATCCGCGTCACCTTCACGACAATGGTGCCGGTCTGGTTGATGGACCCACCGATCACTTGATCGCCCTTCACCTTCTCGGAAGGGATGGGCTCGCCGGTGACCACCGCCTCATTCGCTGCCGACGCGCCGTCGACGACCACACCGTCGACGGGGATCGATGCGCCGGGCCGTATCCGAACCAGGTCACCGCGCGCCACCTCGCCGATGGGGACCTCGATCTCCTCGCCATTGCGGATGACACGGGCGGTGTCAGGTTGCAGGGCCATCAGCCGGCGCACTGCTTGTGAGGCGCGCGTGCGGACCGACAGCGAGGCGAAGTGGGAGAGAATGTGATACGTGGTGACCAGGGTGGCGGCGGCGAAGAAGTCACCGGTGGGGAAGTCGTCGAGCACGAAGATCCCCAGCAGCCCGCCGGCGATCCCCGCAAAGGCGGCGAACTCCAAGAGCACATGCTGGTTGAAGATCCCTCGTCGCAGCGCCGCCCACGCCATTCTCTTGATGAACCAGCCGGTGGCGAACATGGTCGTGAGCGCCAAGGCCAGCAGGATCCAGGGCATCGACGGGATCGCCACCAGATCCCACCACTGCCCGATCGCCATCAGCACGAGGCTGGCCGCCGTGAGTCCGCCGGCGACGATGATCCGACGTTGCTCCCGTCGTACCTCGGCGGCGTCTTCTTCGAACGTGCGGACCTTGTCGGGGTCACGGTAGGTGTAGCCGATCTGCTCGAGGGTGCGGCGAAGTTGGTCTGGGGTCACCAGGTCGGGGTCGTAGCGAACCAGCCCTTCCTCGTGCGCCAGCGACACACCGATCTCATGCACCCCATCGATCCGGGAGTAGGCCTTGTTGATCGTCGACGCACAGAACGAGCACGACATCCCACCGATACTCATCCGGAACAGGGCCTGAGTCGCCTGTTCCGCGGCGGGCGCGGTGCGTGGGTTCCGTTCAGCCATCCTGGGCGTCCATGACGACCGGCTCGAACCCGGCGGCGCGGATCCGGCTGTGGATGTCATCGTCTGTGACCCGTTCCGGATCGAGACGCACCTCAATCGTTGCCCGGTCGTAGTCGGCGTCGGCCTTGATCACTCCCTCCACTCTGGTCAGGGAAGCACCGAGCGTGTTTGCGCATCCCGAGCAATGGAGGCCACGGATCGGGTACTTCCGCGTGGTTTGTCGTTGCCATGTGGTCACTCCTCGATCATCTGGTGTGTGGCGGGGTGAGATCCCCGCCCGATGCTTCAGGCGGCGCAGCACGAGAGCTGCTTCACGTCTTTGGTGAACCCTTGGGCGGCGAGCTTCAATCCTTCGGCCATGGTCAGGTACGGGTGGAAGGTGGCGGCGATCTCGTCGACGGTCGCCCGGTACTCGAGCGCCATCAGCGCCGCCTGGATCACGTCGCCGGCACCGTCGGCGAGGATGTGGGTGCCGAGCAGCCGACCGTTGCTCTCGTCGGCGACCAATTTGATCACCCCGGTGGTGGCATGGTCGACGAGGGCCCTGGGCACGGCCTCGAGCGGGAGGAGCGAGGTTGTTACCCGGTGACCGGCCGCGGCCGCGCCCGCTTCGGTGAGCCCTACCGAGGCGATCTGGGGGCTGGTGAAAGTAATGCGGGGCATGGTGGCCAGATCGATGCGCCGACCGGTCCCCCGCAGGGCGTGCTCGGCGGCGATGGCGCCGGAGAGGGCCGCCACGTAGACGAACTGGGGAAGGCTCGTGACGTCCCCGGCCGCAAACACCTTGTTGTTGGTAGTGGACATCCGGTCGTCGATGACGATGCGCCCTTGCGGATCGATCTCGACTCCGGCGGTCTCCAGTTCGAGCGCGGCGGTGTTGGCGCGGCGGCCGGTAGCGATCAGTAGCTGGTCGGCCTCCAACGTCCGGGTCCCGTCGGTGGTGGTGAGTTCCAGCCGGCGGCGGTCGCCGACTCGACCGGCGCTTGTGGCGGTCGCCGAGGTAAGGACCGTCGCACCGAGACCCTCGAGGTGTTGTTGGAGGGCGGCGGAGATCTCCGGCTCCTCGAAGGGGGCGATACGGTCGAGCGCCTCGACGAAGGTTACCCGGCTGCCCAGGTGCAGGAACAGCTGACCCAGCTCGAGGCCTATGGCGTTGGCGCCGACCACGACCAGCTCCGCGGGGACCACAGCCAGGTCGAGGGCGGTGGTGGAGGTGAGGTAGCCGGTGTCGTCGATACCGTCGATTGGTGGCGTCCACGGGGAGGCGCCGGTGGCTACCAGAAAACGGCCGGCCCGCACGTCCGAGCCGTCGACTTCGATGGTGTCCGGTCCTGTGAACCGGGCGGTGCCCCGAATCAGGTCGATCCCGTATATGTCCAGCAGGTCCTCGTATTTCTCTTGCCGCATGGTCTCTACCAGGTCGTTCTTCTGAGCGACCAGCGCCGGGAGGTCGACATCCCCCGCTGAGGTGGGGACCCCGGCGAAGGGGGAGTGGCTCGCCCGGTGGTAGTGCTCGGCGGCGCGGAGCAACGCTTTGGAGGGGACACAGCCGACATTGACACAGGTCCCGCCGACGGTCCCCGCTTCCACAATCGCCACCCGGGCCCCCAGGTCGGCGGCTTTGATGGCGGCGGCGAAAGCTGCCGACCCCGAGCCGACGATCAGCAAGTCATACTCGCCGCCTTCCGGTTGGGCCGGTTTGACGGGTTCGGATTGGTCGGTCTCGAGGAGACGGTACCCGACCGCTTCTAGCTCGCCGGCGGCGCGGCGGGTCGAGAAATCGGGCGACGCCAACCCGACCGCGGAGCCTCTCCGCCAGTCGACGCCCGGCTCCTCCAGACCTGCACGGCGGAGGGCACCTGCGACGGTTGTCTCACAATGGTCACAGGTCATCCCCTCCAGCGAGAGGTGGATCGGTTCGGTCTTCATCACAGGCTCCTTCAAGTCGCTCGCAAGCGGGCTGTGCGGACACATCCGCCAGATCCATGGAAGCAACGTACACCTTCAACCACACTTGAATGTCAAGTCGAAATCATGTAGTCGCAAAGGAGATCCGTGAAGTCGCAGAAGATCCGGGGTTTGACGACTCTACGGTGTATGAGTACCGTCAAACTTACATTGTAAGAGCCGATTGTGAGGATGGTATCCCATGGCCGAAGCACAGGTGCGGAAGGCAAGGATCCCCCCGAGGTGGTTCATTCGCTCCGCCTGGTCGATCCACCGCGGACTGTACCGATTGACGGGTGGCAGGATCGGGCTCAGACCGGCCCGCCCCGATCGCTACGGGATGATGCGTCTCACCGCTTTGGGTAGGCGCAGCGGGCAGCACCGGAGCGTGATCCTCGGGTATCTGGAGGATGGTCCGAACCTGGTCACAATGGCGATGAACGGTTGGGGCGACCCCGAGCCTGCGTGGTGGCTCAACCTGCAATCGAATCCGGTGGCAGACGTCGAGATCCCGGGAGGTCGACTCGTGGTCAAGGGTCGGGCTGCGGAGGGAGAGGAACACACCCGTCTATGGGAAGAGTGGCGCCAACTCGATACCAACCTGGATGCGTATGCCGCGTTGCGGTCACGGGAGACAGCAGTGGTCGTCCTCGAGCCGATGTCCGAAGTCCCGTAGGCTAGGTGGGCAATGGCGACGTATGCGCTCGTACCCGGCGGAGGGGGCGACCCCTGGGAGTGGCACCGTCTGACGCCCGAGATCGAGGCCCGGGGTCACCAGGCTATTGCGATCCGCCTCCCGGCCGACGCGGACACCGCCGGCTGGTCCGAGTACGCCGATGCAGTCATCGAGGCCCTGGATGACCGTGGCGAGGTCATAGTGGTCGCCCAGTCGATGGGCGGATTCACAGCCCCGATCGTCTGCGCCCGGCGCAATGTCGAGTTCCTCGTTCTCCTCAACGCCATGATCCCGATGCCGGGCGAGACCTTCAATGCCTGGTCGTCGAATACCGGCTCCGGACTGGCGCGCCGCGAATACCACGCGAGCATCGGCTTGAAACCTGAAGATGCCGACGACGACGCGGTCGTCTATTTCCACGACTTGCCGGCCGAGGTCAGTGCTGAAGCGATGGCAAGGACGTGGCAGGACCAGTCGATGCGCCCGCTGGATGAGGCTTGGCCGTTGGAGGGATGGCCCCATGTCCCAACCCGCGTGCTCGCCGGCCGCCACGACCGGATGTTCCCGCTGGAGTTTCAAAGGCGGATCGCTCGCCAACGGCTCGGCCTGGCGGTCGATGAGATCGACGGAGGTCATATGGTCGCGATGAGCAACCCGGCTGAGCTGGCAGACCGGCTGGAGGCGTATCGCCTTGAAATCCATGACCGCCGGCGCCGTGCTGCGGAATGAAGCGTGGTGTCTTTTGGCACCACGACGGGAGCGCCGGAACGTCCGACCCCCGACAATCGGCGAATCTGGACTCGTGATTGCTGTTGGAAGTCGTTGACCCGCAAGCGATGACAAAGGAAGTCCAATGGCCCGTGTACCTATTTACGATCTGACCTCAGCACCGGAAGGGAGTCGATCTGCCCTCGAGCGCCAGACCACGAGGGTGGGGCGCACCCTCAATATCTTCGGGGCGATGGCGAACGCCCCGGCGTTGATCGGCATGTACGACGCGGTCGAGATGGCGCTCGGGTCCGAATCGTCGCTGGGTGAACCTGCCCGCCAGGCCATTCACCTGACCGTTGCCGCCGTCAACGACTGCGAGTACTGCCAGGCCGCGTACACCGGTGCGGCCCGGGCGAACGGATTCACCATTGAGCAGACGATCGAGATCCGCAAGGGTTTTGTTTCCGGACGAGATGAGCTGACGGCGCTACTCCGGGTCGCCAGGGAGATCGCAAAACACCGTGGCCACGTGAGCCAACGGGTCTGGGATGCCGCCCAGTCGGCCGGCTGGGGCCACCGTCAGATTCTCGAGGTGTATGCCGAGGTGATAAGAACGCTGCTCACCAACTACTTCAACCATATGGTCGACACCGACCTCGACCTGAGCCCGGCTCCGCCGATGGAGCCGTCACTTACCGGTCAGCGTACGACGGGTGAGTTGTAGCCGGCTTTGTCGGTATTCCGACTGTTCCGGCAGCGGGAACGAGTCCCGATCGGTTGAGCGCTGTGTGAGTTGAGGTTGGTGTTGGTCGACGACTTGATGATCGCACCCTGATGATTGAAGGAGAACTCGATGTTGTTCGAAGTGGTCTCGGCGCTGGTCGCCGGGTTGGCCGGCACGTTAGTGATGTCGGCGATGATGCAGAAGGCCGGTGTGGCGGGTTTGGTGTACTCATGGGTGTCCTGAATCGGATTCGCCGCGACGGTGGGCATCGACAACGGGCAGTGGCCGGGTCGACCACGGTGGCTGAATCGACCGACACGGTTCGACTCGAGGGGAACCAATACTTCCCACCCGACACTGTCGACTGGGCTCATCTCGAGCGCAGCCCCAGGACGAGTGTCTGCCCCTGGAAGGGTGTCGCCACGTATTACGACGTGATCGATGGGGACAGTGAATTCCCGACCCGATTCCCGGCCGCGGCGTGGGTGTACGAGAACCCGAGTGATGCGGCCGGCCACATCAAAGGCTACGTGGCTTTCTGGCGAGGTGTCGAGGTAGCGCCGAGCGGCGATTGATCCTGCCGGTTGGGTCCGTCTGTATGCCGGAGGGTGGCGCGGTAACGGGTGTCCACCAGCCGTGCCGCCATTCTGCGGAATGTCTGGGGCCGCACGACACACCTTCAAGTTCCCTTGAACGTCAAGCAGCTATCGTGCGGATATGCAGATAGGTGAAGTCGCACGCAAGATCGGGGTGGCCACATCCGCCATTCGCTTCTACGAGGAATCGGGTCTCCTCCCCGAGCCGGAACGGACACCCTCAGGGTACCGGGACTACCACCCCTCCGTCCTAGACCGGCTGGCCTTCATTAGGGCCGGTCAGGCCGTTGGTCTCACCCTGGGTGAGCTCAAGGAGGTGCTCGGCATCCGCGACCGGGGGGAAGCACCCTGCCATCACGTTGCCCAGCTCATCGACACCCGTATCACCGACATCGATGAGCGAATCCGGGACCTGCGCAAGTTACGCAGAGACCTCACCGCGCTGGCTGAGACCGCCGCCGGATTCGACCCCGACGAGTGCCCACCGGAGAGCGTCTGCAAGATCCTCACCCCGATGCACTGAACGCGACGGCTGGTGCTCTCGCCCCTCAAAGACACATCTCATGCGGATGAGGAGCGCTGGTCGAGGGCCGGAATGGCTCCGACGCTAGGCAGGTTGCAGAGGCACATGAGAGACGTCACCGTGCACGCCGACATCATCCGGCCGTCCCATGTCCTGCTACACAGCAGGGCTGCGATCGTCGCGACCGTTGTGGCGTCGGTGACCCTCGGTCTCCTTGCGGGGCTGGCCCACCCCTGGCTGCTGACGGTCGATGAGCCGGTCTCCGGTTGAGTTCGCGACGGGGGAGCGACCCCACTGTGGACCGCTCTGTCCCTCCTCGGATCTGAGGTCGTGGCGATGCCGGCGTCGTTGGTGGCGGCTTTCCTGCTGTGGCGTCGCTGCCCGGTTCTCAACGTCCCGGGCATCGTCACCCGTATCGAGGGCGCCTCCGCCCGTCTCATGGTGGACGGCGACCGAGGCGTGGTCCGGATCCTCGACGAGCTTCCCTCACCCGCCGCGCCTGCCATGAGCGGGAGCAGCCCGTTATGATCGGTCGACCCCGCAACTACAGGTCCTTCGTCGACGACGTCGATCCGGGCGCGCTCCATGTGTTCATCCCGGGAGCGTTGGCGAGTGGGTTCCTCATCTCGGTCGCCATGTTGATAGGCGACGCGTTACGTAGGATCCGGGGGGACGCGGTGAGCGAGCGACGGATCACCATCACCTCAGCGGCCCTCGCCGAGGAGATCCGCTCGGGACCGGGTGGGGCCCGTAGCGTCGCCACAGGGCTGCGAGCGAGGTGGGTCTACGGTGTGGTCGGCGGGTCGTCGCTCGGCCTCGCGTTGGCCGTGATCCCCGGTGCCACGTGGAACTTCCTGAACCCCATCGGCTACATCGATCACATCGGATGGATCTGGGCTGTCAGCCTCCTGCTGGTCATCCCCCTTGTGACGGTGGGGCGCACTCGTTGCGTCTGGCTCCCGAGTGGGTGCCGTGGACGGCGCTCGTAATCGGTGGCGCCGGTGTCCTTCGCTTCGCCCTCGGCCGTGAGCCGACGACGGTCCGGCTGGTCGCGATCGGGCTCAGCGCGGCATTGGGGCTCGGCGGCGCCGCGGTCACCTGGAGATTGCGGGAGCGGGCACGCGAGGTCGACGTTCCCGAGGCCACCCGCTCGCTGCTCCGATCGACGCCGTTGGGTGTCGCAGAGCGCCGCTGATCCGAGTCGTTCAGGTCGCGAGCCACTCATTCTTCTGCCTGGGATGAAGTTCAGTCACCTGCGTGACGATGCGCAGCGAAGGGGGATGAGCCACGCATTCTTCTCCCTCTGGGAGAAGTACCCGAGCGCAGCGAAGGGGGATGAGGTACGCCCGGCATGGGCAATTGCTTGCAGGTGGAAGTCCTGTGGAGTGGGAGGTGATGTTTAGCTCCTAGTTGAAGGCAACTGCAGCATTGTGAGGTGTTGTGGGAAGGAAGCTGGAGACAA
>Ga0214472_10000311_pt1 | contig 62627 bp, 57 predicted proteins | sample RVTome_6_FD_207662 | JGI IMG/M metagenome (GOLD analysis project Ga0214472, IMG submission 207662) | Soil microbial communities from uranium-contaminated site in the Upper Colorado River Basin, Wyoming, United States - RVT140D175 | ecosystem: Environmental > Terrestrial > Soil > Contaminated >...
CACCAGACTCGCTACTGGAACCCCAAGATGTCGCAGTACATCTTCGGTGCACGTAACAAGATTCATATCATCAACCTCGAGCACACCCTGCCGGCACTGAACTCCGCGCTGGATGTTGTGAAGGGTATGGCATCGAACAAGAACAAGGTCCTGTTTGTCGGTACCAAGCGTGCTGCATCCAAGGTGGTCAAAGAGGAAGCGGTTCGTGCGGGTATGCCGTACGTCAACCACCGCTGGCTCGGCGGCATGCTGACCAACTACAAGACGATTCGCCAGTCCATCCGTCGTCTGCGTGAGCTGGAAACCCAGTCCCAGGACGGTACTTTCGACAAGCTGACCAAGAAAGAGGCGCTGATGCGCACTCGTGAAATGGAGAAGCTGGAACTCTCTATCGGCGGTATCAAGGAGATGGGCGGTCTGCCGGACGCCCTGTTCGTGATCGACGTCGATCATGAGCGCATCGCGGTCAATGAAGCCAACAAGCTGGGTATTCCGGTTATCGGTATCGTCGATACCAACAGCAACCCGGACGGCATCGACTACGTTATCCCGGGCAACGACGATGCACTGCGTGCGATTCAGATCTACGCCCAGTCCGTGGCGGATGCCTGTGTCGAAGGCGTGGGCGAGAACGTCGGCGACAAGGGTGAGTTTGTAGAAGTCGAAGAGCAGAGCGCAGCCGAGTAATCGGGCTGTCAAACGCTGTTATTAAGCTTGAGCGATTCGTAAAGGGGAGCCTGGCTCCCCTTTTATGTGCAGGATGTACGGTATGCCGCGGGCGCAGGATGCGCAGGAGCGGCGAATATTCGGATTAAACGCGATTATTTTTTGAGGGGTAACCGACATGGCGAACATCTCCGCAGCAATGGTGAAAGAACTGCGCGAGCGTACAGGTCTTGGCATGATGGAGTGCAAAAAGGCACTGGTCGAAGCCGAGGGTGATATCGAGAAAGCGATCGACGATCTGCGTAAATCATCCGGCATGAAAGCCGCCAAGAAGGCCGGCCGTGTTGCTGCCGATGGTGTGGTTGCGTTCAAGGTGGCCGACGACAACAGCTATGCCGTCGTGGTCGAAGTGAACTCCGAGACCGACTTCGTGGCCCGCGATGACAACTTCCTGGGCTTCGTGGAGAAGGTGCTGGACAAGGCGTTCGCCGACAAACAGACCGATGTTGCCGCCCTGATGGCCGGTGATCTGGAATCCGCGCGCGAAGCGCTGGTGCAGAAGATCGGTGAAAACATCTCCGTCCGTCGTGCACTGCTGGTCGAAGCGCCGGTTGTCGACGGCTACGTACACAGCAACAAGCGCATCGTGTCGCTGGTGGCGCTGAGCGGTGGAAACGCCGAACTGGCGCGCGATATCTCCATGCATGTCGCCGCCGTCAGCCCGCGCGTGGCCAAGCCTGAAGATATGCCGCAGGAAGAGCTGGATCGCGAAAAGGATATCATCATGGCTCAGCCCGATATGGAAGGTAAGCCGCTGGAGATCAAGGAAAAGATGGCCGGTGGTCGTCTGAAGAAGTTCCTGTCCGAGAACAGCCTGGTCGAGCAGCCGTTCGTCAAGAACCCGGAGCAGACCGTGGGTCAGCTGATCAAGGCGGCAGGAGCGGATCTGGTCTCCTTCGTGCGCGTTGAAGTGGGTGAAGGCATCGAGGTCGAGAAAAAGGACTTCGCTGCAGAGGTTGCCGAGCAGCTCAAGGGCTGATAAGCGACCGGCGGGCTGTGCGTCGCACGGCCCGCGCTCATGATTTACACTCTGTTGGACCCTTCTTTGGAGAACTCACCCATGCCTCCTACCGATAAACACGCAAAATATAAACGTATCCTGCTGAAGCTGAGCGGCGAAGCGCTGATGGGCGAGGAGAACTTCGGTATCGATCCCAAGGTGCTCAATCGTGTCGCGCTCGAGATCGGGCAGTTGGTCGGTATCGGCGTGCAGGTGGGGATGGTGATCGGCGGTGGCAATCTGTTCCGTGGCGCTGCACTGAATGCAGCGGGCATGGATAGGGTGACCGGCGATCATATGGGCATGCTGGCAACGGTGATGAATGCGCTGGCGATGCGCGAGGCGCTGGAGCGTTGCAATATCGCGACCCGGGTCATGTCCGCCATTCCGATGAGCGGCGTGGTGGATCATTACGATCGCCGTAACGCGATGCGCTACCTGAGCCAGGGAGATGTGGTAATCTTTGCCGCCGGAACCGGTAATCCCTTCTTTACCACCGATTCGGCGGCCTGTCTGCGCGGAATCGAGGTCGAAGCGGATGTGGTGCTGAAAGCGACCAAGGTGGACGGCGTATTCACGGCTGATCCGATGAAGGATCCCAAGGCGGAGCGTTATACGCACCTGAGCTTCGACGAGGTGCTGGAGAAGCAGCTCGGCGTCATGGATATGACGGCCATCTGTCTGACGCGCGACCACAATATGCCGGTTCGCGTATTCAACATGAATAAGCATGGGGCGCTTGTGAATCTCGTGGTCGGCGGGAACGAGGGTACCCTGATCGACTGTGGCCCGGCTGCTGGAGAATAAGATGATCCGTGAGATAGTGTCAGACGCCGAAGTGCGTATGAAGAAAAGTATCGAGTCGCTGACCGATCAGTTCAAGAAGATCCGTACCGGGCGCGCGACGCCGGCGATCCTTGATACCGTTCAGGTTTCCTACTATGGCTCGATGGTGCCGATTCAACAGGTGGCGAACATCATGGTTGAAGATGCGCGCACGTTGATGATCAACCCCTGGGAAAAGAAGATGGTGCCGGAGATCGAGAAAGCGATCATGAAATCCGATCTCGGCCTCAATCCTGCGACCAGTGGCGACGTGATCCGCGTGCCGATGCCGGCGCTGACCGAAGAGACCCGCAAGGGGTATATCCGTCAGGCGCGCCAGGAGGCGGAAAACGCGCGTGTCGCCATCCGGAACATTCGTCGCGACGCCAACGGTGACTTCAAGGATCTGCTCAAGGAGAAGGAGATCACCGAAGACGAGAATCGCCGTGGCGAGGATCAGATTCAGAAGATCACCGACAAGTATGTGGGTGAAGTCGATGCGCTGCTGGCGCACAAAGAAACCGATCTGATGGAAATCTGATGCAGTATCGAACCGCGCTTCGGCGCGGTCCGACTATTCGGTCTGCCCATGTCTGAAACCACTAGGTTCTCGCTCCCTGAGGGGAAAGTCCCGCCGCGCCATATCGCGATCATCATGGATGGCAACAACCGCTGGGCGAAGGAGCGTCGCAAGGCGGTGCTGTCCGGCCATAAGGCCGGTGTCAACAGCGTGCGGCAGGTGATCGAGGGGTGTATCGAGTGCGGTGTCGAAGCGCTGACGCTGTTCGCGTTCAGCAGCGAAAACTGGCGCCGCCCGGCTCTCGAAGTGCGTGGCTTGATGGAACTGTTCCGCATCGCGCTCGATCGGCAAACGCCCAAGCTGCTGAAGAACAACATTCGGCTGCGTATCATCGGCGATCGCAGCCGGTTCGGCAGCGAGCTGCAGAAGCGCATCGCCTGGGCCGAGGAGCTGACCTCGGGCTGTACCGGTCTGCAACTGAACGTGGCCGCCAACTACGGTGGCCAGTGGGATATTGCCCAGGCGGCGCGCAGGCTTGCCGAGGCGTGCCTGAATGGTGAGCTGAAGCCGGAGCAGATCGATGCCGAGCTGTTCGATCGCTACACCTGTCTGGCGGAACTGCCCAAGCCCGATCTTTGCATCCGCACCGCCGGAGAACAGCGTGTCAGCAACTTTCTGATCTGGCAGTTCGCCTATACCGAGTTCTATTTCTCGCCGCTGTACTGGCCCGACTTCGGCAAGGCGCAGGTGCAGGAGGCTATTCTGGATTTCTGCACCCGCGAGCGCCGTTTCGGCAAGACCAGTGAGCAGCTGGAGGTGGAGAAGGGATGATAAAACAGCGACTGTTGACGGCTCTGGTGCTCGGTGTATTGGTGCTCGCGGGCGTGTTTCTGCTGCCGCTGAACGGGTTTGCGCTTGGGTGTGCCGTCGTCATGCTGCCGGCGGCGCTGGAGTGGGCCAATCTGTCCGGTCTGAGCGGTGTCGCCAAGTGGCTCTACGCCCTGGCGCTTACCGGGGCGATAGCGCTGATCTACTTTTTGTTGCCCTCGGAGATGGGGTTCTGGCTGCTGGCTGCCGCCGGGCTGTTCTGGCTTTGGGGCACCTATCTGATACTGCGTTACCCGGCGCAGGCGGGGTTCTCGGCGCGTAGCGTCAAGTTGTTGATCGGCATCGCGGTTGTCGTGCCTACCTGGGTGGCGCTGGTGAACTTGAAAGCGCTGCCGGAGGGAAGTTTTGCCTTGCTGATGCTGCTGTTGCTGGTCTGGGGCGCCGATACCGGTGCCTACTGCGCCGGCAAGCTGTTTGGTCGCCATAAGCTGATTCCCGACGTCAGTCCGGGGAAAACGGTGGAAGGCTTGGCGGGCGGCGTGTTGACCTGTCTGCTGATCGGGACGGTTGCGGGGATCTGGCGCGAACTTCCGCTGCCCGCGCTTGTCTATCTGGTGGCGTTGTCTCTGCTAACCTGTCTGGCAGCGGTGTTCGGCGATCTGTTCGAAAGCATGTTCAAGCGCGAACGCGGTATCAAGGACAGCGGTCGCCTGCTGCCGGGGCATGGCGGTGTGCTCGATCGCATCGATAGCCTGACCGCTGCGGCACCGATTTTCATGCTGGGCCTGTATTGGGCGCCGGCGCTCTGATTCCCCCGAGGTAGGCTTCTATTATGGGCATAGTGCAGACGTTACTCGCGACCATCGTGACGCTCGGTCTGCTGGTCACCATTCACGAGTGGGGGCATTTCTGGGTCGCCAGGCGCTGTGGCGTGCGGGTATTGAGATTCTCCGTCGGTTTCGGCAAGCCGCTGTGGCTGCGCCGGGGTCGGGACGGGACCGAGTATGCGGTGGCGATGATCCCCTTGGGCGGCTATGTGCGGATGCTCGACGAACGCGAGGGGGAGGTGCCCGAAGCGCTCCGGCACCAGGCGTTCAACAACAAGCCGGTGCTGCAGCGGATGGCGATCGTGGCCGCCGGTCCCGTGGTCAATCTGCTGTTTGCCGTGTTTGCCTACTGGTTTCTGTTTGTCTGGGGCGTGACCTCGGTCGTACCGGTGGTGGGTGCGGTAACGCCTAACTCGCTGGCGGAGCGGGCAGGTCTGCCGGTCGGCGTCGAGTTGCTGGAAGTCGACGGTCACGACGTGCAGTCCTGGGATGAGATCAACCTGCGTCTGGCGTCCCGTGTCGGCGAGAGCGGTTCCCTGCAACTGCTGGCGGGAGAGCCCGGTCGAGGGCTGGCGCAGGACTACCGGGTCCAGCTCGATCGCTGGACGGTCGATCTGGAGAAGGAATCGCCGATCTCGGCGTTGGGGATTCAGCCCTACCGGCCCGAAGTGCCAGCGGTGATCGGCTCGCTTACCGAGGGCGGTGTCGCGCAGGCGGCGGGTCTCAAGGAGGGCGACAGGATCGTCTCTATCGACGGGCAGCCCGTCGGCGATTGGGTCGAACTGGTGGAGATGATTCGGCGCTCTCCGCAACGCACTCTGGCGTTCGAGTTGCAGCGCGGAACGGACAGCCTCGAAGTGGTGATCACGCCGGCCGAACGGGTGGACGACAACGGCGAGCGATACGGTTTCATCGGTGCCGGGGTGCAGGCGGTCGAGTGGCCGGATGAGATGCTGCGCGAATTGCGTTATGGACCGGTCGAGGCGGTCTGGATCGGTCTGAGCAAGACCGGCCAGATGATAGGCCTGACGTTCGATGCCATCGGCAAGATGGTTGTCGGCGCCATCTCGGTAAAAAACTTGAGTGGCCCGATAACCATTGCTAAAGTGGCGGGGGCTTCGGCGGCCTCCGGACTTGAGTCATTCGTCAGTTTCCTCGCCTATTTGAGTATCAGCCTCGGCGTGTTGAACCTGCTGCCGATACCGATGCTCGATGGCGGACACCTGATGTATCAGCTCATCGAGCTGGTGCGCGGACGGCCGGTCAGCGAGAAAGTACAGATGCTGGGTTTGCGCCTGGGCATGGCAATGTTGCTGAGTCTGATGGCGCTGGCCATCCTCAATGACATCGCCCGGCTCTGACAGCACCCAACCCGAATTCACTATACGGAAATTAAGACCTGCAGCATGAAACGTAAGCTGGGATTGTTACTTGTATCGATTTTGTGGGTGGTTCAAGCATACGCAGCTGAATTTCCGTTTACAGTCAACGATATACGACTAGAGGGGCTGCAGCGGGTCGAGCCGGGTCTGGTGTTTCGCTATTTCCCGGTCAACGTCGGCGATCGCCTGACGCAACAGCGCCTGTCCGAAGCGACGCGCGAGCTTTTTGCGTCGGGATACTTCGACGACCTGGAGATTCTCCGTGACGGTGATGACCTGATCCTGCGTCTGCATGAGCGTCCCTCCCTGGCGCTGATCCGGATCGAGGGCAACAAGTTCATCAAGGAGGAGGATCTGCGCGAGGGCCTGAAACAGTCCGGGGTGCAGGAGGGCGATGTCTTCCGCCGTGCCGCCGTCGACCAGATCCGACTCGATCTGCTGCGGGTCTATGTCGGCCAGGGACGTTACGGCGCCGATATCAAGACCGACGTGGAGCCGCTGTCCGGTAATCGCGTGGCGTTGAACGTCAACATCACCGAAGGGCGCGAGGCGACGATCCAGCATATCAATATCGTCGGCAATACCCGCTTCGGAGACGAAGAGCTGACCGACCTGTTCTCGCTCAAGCTGCCCAGCTTCTGGAGCTTCTATACCAAGAGCGACCGCTACTCGCGGGAGAAGATGTCGGGCGATCTGGAGCGCCTGCGCTCCTACTACATGGACCGCGGCTACATCAATTTCGATATCGAATCGGCTCAGGTATCGATCACGCCCGACAAGAAACATGTGTATATCACCGTCAATATCCACGAGGGCGAGCAGTTCAGCGTCAGCGACGTCAGCGTGGCGGGTGACCTGGTCGTACCGCGTGAAGAGCTGGAGGCACTGTTCAGGCTCAAGAGCGGCGACACCTTCTCCCGCAAGGCGATGACTCAGACTCAGGAACGCCTGGTGCGCCGACTGGGCGACGAGGGGTACATGTTCGCCAATGTCAGCCCGGTGCCGGATATCCATAACGACGGTACGCTGTCGGTGCGCTACTACATCGAACCGGGCAAACGTACCTATGTTCGTCGTATCAATATCCGCGGCAATACCCTGACCGCGGACGAGGTGGTGCGTCGCGAACTGGAGCAGATGGAGGCGGGGATCGCCACCGCCGAGGAGATCGAGCGCTCCAAGACCCGGCTGGAGAGGACCGGATACTTCAAGAGCGTCAATGTGGAGACGCGCCCCGTACCGGGTACCGACGATCAGGTCGACCTCGAATACACCGTCGAGGAGCAGCCGTCCGGCCAGTTCACGGCGAGTATCGGCTTTGCGGACAACGAAGGTCTGATCTTCCAGTTGGGGATCGAGCAGGACAACTTCCTCGGTACCGGTCGAAAATTCGGTTTCAACCTGTCCAACAGCTCCACGCTGACCGAATACAGCTTCAACTACTCCAACCCCTACTACACGGTGGACGGCGTGAGTCGTGGTTTCAACGCCTATTATCGTGAGCGCGATTTCGACGAGGATGATGTCAGTTCCTACACCACCGACGAGATCGGCGGCGGCGTGAACTTCGGTTATCCGATCAACGACTACCAGCGCCTCAGTTTCGGTCTGGGCGTGGATCTGACCGAGATCAACCTCTTCAACGACACCGCCGATCTGATCAGAAACTTCGTCGAGGAAGAGGGTGACAACTATCTCACCTATAACCTGAACCTGGGGTGGAGCGATAACCACCTCAACAAGGGATTCTTCCCCACCAGGGGCTATGCGCAGGGCGTTACCTTTGATCTGGCGGTGCCGGGAAGTGATCTCACCTACTACCGGGCCAACTACAACGTGAAGTGGTACCGGCCGATCGATAATGACGAGGTATGGATCGCCAGCCTTAGAGGACGGGCTGGCTTCGGCGACAGTCTGGGCGATAACGAGTACCCCTTCTTCCGTCACTTCTACGCGGGCGGTCTGAAAAGTGTGCGCGGGTATTCGAACAACTCTCTCGGCCCGACCGACGGTGCCGATGGCGATCCCTTCGGTGGCAACATACTGTTGACCGGCAGTGCCGAATTTATCTTCCCGACCCCGTTCGTCGGCGACAAGAGCGGCTGGCGGACGCTGGTGTTCGTGGATGCGGGCAACGTGTTCTCCACCGACTGCAAGAGCGGTCAGGAAAACTGCAGCGATGGTATCGATCTTGGCGACTTGCGCTACTCGACGGGCCTTGGCCTGAGTTGGCTGACCCCGATCGGTCCGTTGTCGATTGCTATTGCGATGCCGCTGAACGACGGACCTGACGACGACACCGAAATATTCCAGTTCGCGCTGGGCCAGACCTTCTAAGGAGAGACTATGAAACGACTGACAACCCTGCTGGCAACCGCGGCGCTGCTACTGAGCGCACAGGCCCATGCGGGTAAGATCGTGGCGCTGGATGTGCAGCGTGCACTGCTCAGCTCTGATGCGGCCGGTGAATTCCGCAAGCAGTTGCAGCAGGAGTTTTCCGACGACGAGAAGCAACTGGTCGATCTCGAGAAGCAGGCGCGAGCGCTGCAGGAAAAACTGCAGAAGAGCGCCGGCTTGAGCTCGGACGAGGAGATGAAACAGTTGCAGTTGCAGTTCCAGAAGGCTTTTGGTGAATACCAGAAGCGTGGGCAGGAGCTGCAGCAGCAGCGCGCGCAGCGCGAGCAGACGTTTGTCGGCGAAATGAAACCGCGGCTGGATGAGGTCATTCAGGCGCTGATCAAGGAGCAGGATATCGATCTGATCGTCAACAAGCAGGCAGCGATCTATGTCGAGCCCGCACTGGATATTACTCAGAGTGTCGTTGAGCAACTGAATAAGCAGTAATCGATGGAACATAATCAGGGGTACAGGCTGGACGATCTGGCCGCGCGCGTCGGGGGGCGTATCACGGGTGATCCGGCCTGTGTAATCCGCTCCCTGGCGACCCTGCAGACAGCTGGCTCCGGCCAGCTGTCCTTTTTTGCGAACGCGCGATATCTGAAACAGCTGCGTGACAGCCGTGCGGCCGCGGTGTTGGTGTCGGAGGCGTTCGAGGCCGAGGTCAACGGCAGCGCGCTGGTGGTCGCGGACCCCTACCTCGCCTTTGCCGAGTTGACGCAGTTGTTTGACTGGCGTGAGCCGATCAGGCCCGGCATCCACCCCAGTGCGCAGGTGGCCGACACGGCCCGGGTGGCCGAAATGGTCGAGATCGGTCCGGGCGCGGTGATCGGCGAGAATGCCGTTATCGAGGCCGGTGTCAGTGTCGGTGCCAATACGGTGATCGGCCGTGACTGCGTCATCGGCGTCGGCAGTCGGCTGGAAGCGAACGTGACCCTCTATCCGGGCGTGAAGGTCGGCCGCGGGGTATTGGTCCACAGCGGTGCGGTACTGGGCGCGGACGGTTTCGGTTTCGCGCGGGATGGGCAGCGTTGGGTCAAGATCTGTCAGCTTGGCGGGGTCGAGATCGGCGATGATGTCGAGATCGGAGCCAACACCACGATCGATCGCGGCGCGCTGGAGGATACCCGCATCGAACGCGGCGTCAAACTAGACAACCAGATCCAGGTGGCGCACAACGTGCAGATCGGCGAGGACAGCGCAATTGCGGGCTGTACCGCCATAGCCGGAAGCACTAAAATTGGCCGCCATTGTACGATCGCCGGTATGAGCGGTATCACCGGTCATCTGCAGATCGCCGACGGAACCCATATTACCGCCATGTCCCTGGTCAGCCGCTCGATCACCCGGCCGGGGGCTTACTCATCGGGAACAGGGCTGGAGCCGCATCGGCAGTGGAAACGCAACGTGGTGCGTTTCCGGCAACTGGATGAACTGGCCCGGCGCGTACGCAAACTCGAACAGACACTCGAGCATATCTCTACTGAAGGTCAAGACGATGATGGATGTTAAGGAAATCAGGGAATATCTGCCCCACCGCTACCCGTTTCTGCTGGTAGACCGGGTGGTGGAGCTGATCCCTGGCGAATCGATAGTGGCGTACAAGAATGTCACCGTAAACGAACCCTTTTTCAACGGCCACTTTCCCGATCATCCCGTCATGCCGGGTGTCCTGATCATCGAGGCGATGGCGCAGGCTGCCGGTATCCTGGGCTTCAAGACCATGGACAAGACTCCGCAGGACGGCTCCATCTACTATTTTGTAGGAGCGGACAACGCCCGATTCAAGCGACCGGTGGTGCCGGGCGACCGTTTGCAACTGGAGGCCAAGGTGATCTCCGAACGTCGCGGCATCTGGAAGTTCGATGTGCGTGCCAGCGTCGATGGAGAAACCGCCAGCTCCGCCACCATTCTTTGCGCGGACAGGAAGGTGTAAGTGATTCATCCTCAGGCAATCGTTGAACCCGGCGCCAGACTGGCGGATAACGTCGAGGTCGGACCCTGGAGCTACATCGGTGCCGATGTCGAGATCGGACCGGGTACTCGGATAGGTCCCCATGTCGTGATCAAGGGGCCGACCGTTATCGGTGCCGACAACCGGATCTTCCAGTTCGCCAGCGTCGGCGAGGAGTGCCAGGACAAGAAGTACAAGGGCGAGCCGACCCGACTGGTGATCGGCGACCGCAACGTGATCCGCGAAGGCTGCACCATCCACCGCGGTACGGTGCAGGATGAGGGGATCACCCGCATCGGCAGCGATAACCTGCTGATGGCCTATGTCCATGTCGCCCATGACTGTGTCGTCGGTAGCCATTGTATCCTGGCCAACAGCACGGCGCTGGCCGGGCACGTCAGGCTTGGCGACCATGCGATTCTCGGCGGTTTTACCGCGGTGCATCAGTTCTGCCAGATCGGCCCCCATGTGATGTGCGGCGCGGGAACCGTGGTGCTGAAGGATATCCCCGCCTACGTCATGGCCAACGGCAATACCGCCCAGCCGCACGGTATCAACCTGGAGGGGCTGCGCCGTCGCGGCTTCACGCCGGAAACGTTGCGTACCCTGCGCCAGGCGTACAAGATCGTCTACCGCAGGAACCTCACGGTTGCCGAAGCCCTGGTACAGCTCGATCAGTTGGTCGCCGGCGAACCGGCGGTACAGCCGCTGATCGATTCCTTGGCCGGTGCGACGCGCGGCATCATCCGCTGACCTCTCGATGCGGGCGGTGAGGATCGGAATCGTCGCGGGAGAAGCGTCCGGGGATATCCTGGGCGCGGGTCTCATGTGTGCCTTGCAGGCGCGCTACCCGCAGCTTGAGTTCGAAGGCATAGGCGGCGAGTTGATGCTCGCCGCCGGGTGCCGATCCCTCTATCCGATGGAGCGCCTGTCGGTGATGGGGTTGGTCGAGGTGTTGGGGCGGGTGCCGGAGCTGCTGCGGGCGCGCAAGCGTCTGGTGCGCCACTTTATCGACAACCCGCCGGATCTGTTTATCGGCATCGACGCGCCGGATTTCACCCTGGGCATGGAGCGGCAACTGAAAGCCGCCGGTATCCCCACTGTCCATTATGTCAGCCCGTCGGTCTGGGCCTGGAAGCGCAAGCGGATCTTCAAGATCAAGCAGAGCACCGACCTGCTGCTGACGCTGTTTCCGTTCGAGGCCGAGGTTTACGCCCCCACGCAGCAGAACCTGTGTTATGTCGGTCATCCGCTGGCCGACCTGATCCCGGCCGGGATCGACCTTGCCGCAGCGGAAGAACGTTATCGAGCCGATCTGCCCGAAGGAACGAAGCTGGTCGCGCTGCTGCCGGGCAGTCGCGGCAGCGAGATCAAGTACCTGGCACGGCCATTCCTGGATACCGCGCGCTGGTTGCAGCGGCAGCGTCCGGAGCTGCATTTCCTGCTGCCGGCGGCGAACCAAAGGCGCTACGAGCAGCTGCAGGGGGTGATCGAGCAGGCGTGCGGCGATCTGAACCTGAAGCTGGTGCTGCAAGGCTCCCGCGAGGCGATGGCGGTGGCCGATGCCATCCTGATCGCGTCGGGCACGGCAACGTTGGAAGCCTGCCTGTTGAAAAAACCGATGGTGGTTGCCTATCGCATGGCGGCGCCGACCTACGCTATCTACTCGCGCATGATCAAGAGTCGCTGGATCTCTCTGCCCAACGTACTGGCCGGCGAAGAGGCGGTGCCCGAGATATTGCAGCGGCGGGTGACGCCGGAGGTGCTGGGGCCGTTGGTGTTGCGTGCGCTGGAGGACAGCGCTTACCGTGTGCGGCTGGAACGGGTGTTCGGCGAGATCGGCGAACGGCTGCGCCGCAACGCCAGCGAACGCGCCGCGGACGCGGTGTCGGAACTGTTGGAGGCGCCGCATGCAGAACGTGCCGTTTGATTTCTGTCCGCCGGAGCTGGTCGCCGGCGTGGATGAGGTGGGACGGGGGCCGCTGATCGGCAACGTGGTGGCGGCGGCGGTGATACTGGACCCGGCGAGGCCGATCCAGGGACTGACCGATTCGAAAAAACTGAGCGCGGCGCGGCGCGAACGTCTCGATGCCGAGATTCGAGAAAAAGCGTTGGCCTGGGCGATCGCCGACGCCTCGCCCGCCGAGATCGACGAGTTGAATATCCTCCATGCCAGCATGCTGGCGATGCGCCGCGCCGTGCTGGCGCTGGACCCCCAGCCGGGATATGCGCTGATCGACGGCAACCGCTGCCCCGAACTGCCCTGTCCGGCGGAGCCGGTGGTCAAGGGCGACCTGCTGGTGGCGGCGATCAGCGCCGCGTCGATCCTGGCCAAGGTGCACCGGGATCGGGAGATGGTCGCGTTGCACGAGCGCTTTCCCCAATACGGCTTCGACAGCCACAAGGGCTATCCGACCCAGGCGCACCTCGAAGCGCTGTCCAGACACGGCGTGCTGCCCGACCACCGGCGCAGCTTTGCCCCGGTCAGGCGGGCGTTGGAAGCCAAACAGATACTGAACGCGGAGTAACCGATGTCTGCAGCCAATTTCGTTCACCTGCGGGTGCATACCGAATATTCCCTGTTCGACGGCCTGGTGCGGATCAAGGAGCTGGTCAAGGCGGCGGCCGCGAACGGCATGCCCGCGGTCGGCATGACCGATCAGACCAACCTGTTCGCGCTGGTCAAGTTCTACAAGGCGGCTGTCGGTGCCGGTATCAAGCCGGTCTGCGGTGTCGATCTCTGGGTGCAGAACGAACTCGACCCCGAGGGCGAGCCGTTTCGGATCACCCTGCTGGTCCGCAACGGCAAGGGCTACCGCAACCTGATGGAGCTGGTCTCCCGGGCCTATGCCGAAGGGCAGGGGATCGACCTGGAGCGCGCGCTGGTCAAGCGCGACTGGATCAAGGAGAAGGCGGAGGGGCTGATTGCCCTGTCCGGCGCCCGTCTGGGCGAGGTGGGCCGGGCGTTGTCGGCGGAGAGCGATCAGGCCGCCGCTATCACTCGCGAATGGATGGCGGTGTTCCCCGACAGCTTCTACCTGGAGATCCAGCGTACCGGCCGCCCCGGCGACGAGACGCTGGTGCATGCCAGTGTTGCATTGGCGCGCGAGACCGGCTGCCCGCTGGTGGCCACCAACGAGGTGATGTTCATCAAGGCGGACGACTTCGAGGCCCACGAGGCGCGGGTCTGCATCAACATGAGCCGCACCCTCGAGGATCCCACGCGTCCGCGCAACTACTCCGAGCAGCAGTATTTCCGTAGCCAGGAGGAGATGGTCGAGCTGTTCGCCGACATCCCCGGCGCGCTGGCCAATACGATGGAGATCGCCCGCCGCTGCAACATCGAGATCGAGCTGGGCACCTACTACCTGCCGCGCTTCCCGATCCCCGAAGGGATCCTGATGGACGACTACTTCCGCTATGTGTCGCGGCAGGGGCTGGAGGAGCGGCTGGCGTTTCTCTATGACAGCGGTGCGCCGGAGTTTTCCGAGATCCGCAAGCCCTACGACGAGCGGCTCGATTTCGAACTCGACATCATCATCCAGATGGGCTTTCCCGGCTACTTCCTGATCGTGATGGACTTCATCAAGTGGGGCAAGGAGAACGGCATCCCGGTCGGACCGGGCCGAGGCTCGGGCGCCGGCTCGCTGGTCGCCTATGCATTGAAGATCACCGACCTGGATCCGCTCGAGTACGACCTGCTGTTCGAACGCTTCCTGAACCCGGAACGTGTCTCCATGCCCGACTTCGATATCGACTTCTGCATGGACAACCGCGACCGCGTGATCGACTACGTGGCGCAGAAGTACGGGCGCGATGCGGTATCCCAGATCATCACCTACGGCACCATGGCGGCCAAGGCGGTGGTGCGCGACGTGGCGCGTGTGCAGGGCAAGCCGTTCGGTCTGGCCGACCGCCTGTCCAAGCTGATCCCGTTCGAGGTCGGCATGACGCTGAGCAAGGCCTGGGAGCAGGAGCCACAACTGCGCGAGTTCGTCGAGGCGAGCGAGGAAGCGCAGGAGATCATGGAGATGGCGTACAAGCTTGAGGGCGTTACCCGTAACGTCGGCAAGCACGCCGGCGGCGTGGTGATCGCGCCGACCAAGCTGACCGACTTCGCGGCCACCTACTGCGACGAAGAGGGTCATGGTCTGGTCACCCAGTTCGACAAGAACGATGTCGAGGAGGCGGGCCTGGTCAAGTTCGACTTCCTCGGTCTGCGCACGCTGACCATCATCGACTGGGCGCTGGAGATGATCAACGTCCAGCGTGCGCGGCGCAACGAGGAGCCGCTGCGGATCGAAACCATCGATCTGGAGGATCCGCCCACCTTCAAGCTGCTGCAGAGCGCCGCGACCACCGCCGTGTTCCAGCTTGAATCCAGCGGCATGAAGGACCTGATCCGCCGTCTGCAGCCGTCCCGCTTCGAGGATATCGTCGCACTGGTGGCCCTGTTCCGTCCCGGGCCGCTGCAGTCGGGCATGGTCGACGACTTCATCAACCGCAAACACGGCCGCGCCGAGATGGCCTGGCCGCATCCGGACTATCAGCTCGATTCGCTGCAGCCGGTGCTGGAGCCCACCTACGGCATCATCCTCTATCAGGAGCAGGTGATGCAGATCGCTCAGGTGATGGCCGGCTACACCCTCGGCGGCGCCGACATGCTGCGCCGCGCCATGGGCAAGAAGAAGCCGGAGGAGATGGCCAAGCAGCGCAGCTTATTCCTCGAGGGCAGTGCGGCCAACGGCATCGACGCCAATCTGGCCGGTAACATCTTCGATCTGGTGGAAAAGTTCGCCGGCTACGGCTTCAACAAGTCGCACTCCGCCGCCTATGCCCTGGTCTCCTATCAGACCGCCTGGCTCAAGCAGCACTACCCGGCGCCGTTCATGGCGGCGGTGATGTCCTCGGATATGCAGAACACCGACAAGGTGGTGATCTTCATCGAGGAGTGTCGGCAGATGAAGCTGACCCTGCGCCTGCCCGACGTCAACGACGGCGAGTACAAGTTTACCGTCAACGACAAGGACGAGATCATCTACGGCCTCGGCGCGATCAAGGGGGTCGGCGAGGGGCCGGTGGAGGCGATCGTGCAGGCCCGCGTCGAGGGCGGTCCCTTTACCGACCTGTTCGACTTCTGCAAGCGGGTCGGCACCAAGCGCCTGAACAAGCGTGTGCTGGAGGCGCTGGTGCGTTGCGGTGCGCTGGATAACCTCGGCGCTCATCGTGCCGTGCTTTGGGAATCTATCCCCTCGGCACTCAAGGCCGCGGACCAGAATGCCCAGAACCAGGATGCCGGTATCTTCGACCTGTTCGGCGAGATGGAAGCGCAGACCGAGACCGACCCCTACGAGAACCTCCGCAACGTTCGCGAGTGGACCGACAAGGAGCGGCTGCAGGGCGAGAAGGAGACCCTTGGCCTCTATGTTACCGGCCATCCGATCGACGAGTACGAAGCGGAACTGCGCCATTTCGTCAGCAAGAAACTGGTGGAGCTGCTGCCGGCGCGCGGACGCAGTCAGAAGATGGCCGGGCTGGTGGTCGACCTGCGCATGAAGAAGACCAAGAAGGGCGATCCGCTCTGCTTCCTCACCCTGGACGATCGCAGTGCCCGTATGGAGGTGACGCTGTTCGGTGAAGCCTACGATGCCGCGCGCAGCCTGATCGCCAAGGATGCGGTGCTGATCGTCGAGGGCGAGATCGCCAACGATGACTACAACGGCGGGGTGAAGGTGCGCGGCAGCAAGGTGCTGAGCATCGCGGATGCACGTTCTCAGTATGCCGGCTGGGTCGAGATCAACTGCGCCACCGGCGACTTCAAGCGTCAGACGTTGAAAACCCTGGCCGATATCCTGGGGCGGGAGCGGGTCGGCGAAGGTGGCTTGCCCGTCGTGATGCGTTACCGGCGCGAGGATGCCGAGGGGCCGCTGCGGTTCGGCGACGGCTGGCGGATCCGTGCCAGCGACGAGTTGATCCTGGCGCTCAAGGAGCAGTTCGGCAACGATCGGGTGCAACTGTGCTTCGATCGCTGATTCTCCGGTTTGCCCGGCCGCCGGTCCGGGGTGGAGTCTCCCACCGGCAACCGGTAGAATTGGCCGAAATTTTTGCGAGCCGACAGATGAGCTTGCCTCACCCTATTTGACAAGAGCGAGAAGCAGACGCGCATGAATCCCAACTATCTGGATTTTGAACAGCCGATCGCCGAGCTGGAAGCCAAGATCAACGAACTGCGCCTGGTGGGCGAAGATAACGCCGAGCTCAATCTCGCCGACGAGATCGGACGCCTGCAGGACAAGAGCCGCAGTCTGACTCAGGGCATATTCGCCGACCTGTCGGCCTGGCAGATCTCCCAGCTGGCGCGTCATCCCAAGCGTCCCTACACCTTCGATTACGTCAAGCACGCCTTCGAGGAGTTCGAGGAGATCCACGGTGATCGTCACTTCGCCGACGATCAGGCGCTGGTCGGCGGTATCGCCCGTCTCGACGATAAGCCGGTGATGATCGTCGGCCACCAGAAGGGGCGTGAGGTAAAGGAGAAGGTCAAGCGCAACTTCGGCATGCCGCGTCCCGAGGGGTATCGCAAGGCGCTGCGCATCATGGAGATGGCCGAGCGCTTCAAACTGCCGGTACTGACCTTCATCGATACCCCGGGTGCCTACCCCGGCATCGACGCCGAGGAGCGCGGCCAGTCCGAGGCGATCGCGTTCAACCTGGCCAAGATGTCCCAGCTGCGCACGCCGATCATCTCCACCGTGATCGGTGAGGGCGGCTCCGGCGGTGCGCTGGCGATCGGCGTCTGCGACGAGTTGCTGATGCTGCAGTACGCCACCTATTCGGTGATCTCGCCCGAAGGCTGCGCCTCCATCCTGTGGAAGAGCGCCGAGCGGGCCGCCGATGCCGCCAAGGCGATGGGCATTACCTCCGGACGTCTGAAAGAGCTGGGCCTGGTCGATCAGGTGATTCCCGAACCGCTCGGCGGCGCACACCGCGATCCGGCACTGATGGCCGCCAGCCTGCAGCAGACGCTGGTGGAAACGCTGGATCGTCTGCAGCAGATGCCGATCGATGAACTGCTCGATCGCCGCTACGCCCGCCTGATGTCCTATGGTCGTCATACCGACTGAACCATCCGCCGGGCGCGCGCATGGCTGATCTGCCGGCGCTGCTCGCCGAGCGCCTTGCGCGCTTTCCCGAGATCCGCCGCTGGGTGATCGCATTCAGCGGCGGTGTCGATTCCAGGGTACTGCTCGAACTCTGTGCCCGACACTTCCCTGCCGAGCGTCTGCTGGCGCTGCATGTCGATCATCGACTACAGCCCTGCTCGGGCCAGTGGGCCGCGCAGTGCGAGGCGCTCTGCGCCCGACTGAAGGTGCCCTTCCGGAGCATTGCCGTCGAGCCGAAATCCGCGTCCGAAGCCGACCTGCGTGAGGCGCGCTATGGCGCCTTTCTGTCGGTGCTGCAGGAGGGGGATGGTCTGCTGCTGGCCCAGCACGCCGACGACCAGATCGAAACCCTGATCCTGCGGCTGATGCGCGGTGCCGGAGTGCGCGGGCTTGCCGGCATGCCCCGGCAACGTCGGCTGGGCCCGGCGCTGCTGCTGCGGCCCCTGCTGGATCAGCCGCGTGCGACGCTGGAGCATTGGGCCCGAGAGCAGGGAGTCGACTGGGTGGAGGATCCGAGCAACGCCGACCGACGCTACGACCGCAACTGGGTGCGGCACACTCTGGTGCCCTTGCTGCGCGGGCGCCGGCCGCGCCTGGACCAGCGGGTCACTGCAACCACGCAGCAGTTGGCGGAGGCGTGCGAGTTGCTCGATGAGGTTGCCCGCGACGATCTGGTGTCGCAGCAGCAGGCGCCGGAGCGGTTGTCGCTCGACGCCCTGGCACGGCTGTCGGTGGCGCGACAGCGCAACCTGCTGCGCTATTGGGTGCATCGGGTCAGCGGCCATTGGCTCGGTGCCGATGAACTGACTCACGTCGAGCGACAGGTGATCGCCGCCGGTGGCGACCGCACCCCTGCGCTGCAGTTGGGGCGGTTCCGGCTGCGCCGCTACCGCGATCAACTCTATCTGGTGCCGGAGCTGCCGCCGCACGGCGAGGCGTTCGAGTTGAAAGTCGCCGAGCGCGAATGGATATTACCGCAGGGGCGGCTGAGTTTTCGACCAGGCGTGTCGGGCGGTTTTGCCGTCGGAACAGATCTGTACCTGAGCTATCGCCAGGGGGGCGAGCGGCTGCGGCCGTTGGGTCGCGGCGGCTCGGTGAGCCTCAAGCAACTGCTGCAGGAATCCGGAGTGCCACCCTGGCTGCGTGCCGGGTGGCCGCTGCTGCGGCAGGACAATGAACTGGCGGCGGTGCCCGGTGTCTGTCTCTGCGAGGGCGTGAACGTCGCGGGCGGGCTGGTGCCTATCTGGCAACCTTTTGGTTTGTCTGACGGAGGCTGTTTTGGTAGACTGTAGCCCCATCTTGAGTACGTTTTCCCTCCTAACTTTCGATCTTACAGGTTCCGCATGACGCGTTATATTTTCGTCACCGGCGGTGTTGTGTCCTCATTGGGCAAAGGCATCGCATCTGCTTCTCTGGCGGCTATTCTTGAGGCCCGTGGCCTCAAGGTCACAATGCTCAAGCTGGACCCTTACATCAACGTGGATCCGGGTACCATGAGTCCGTTCCAGCACGGCGAAGTCTTCGTCACCGAAGACGGTGCCGAGACCGACCTGGACCTGGGCCACTACGAGCGCTTCATCCGTACCACGATGACCAAGCGCAACAACTTCACCACCGGTCGCGTGTATCAGCACGTACTGCGCAAGGAGCGCCGCGGCGATTACCTGGGCGGTACCGTGCAGGTGATCCCGCACATCACCGACGAGATCAAGCGTCGCGTCATCGAGGGTGCCGGGGACGCCGATATCGCGCTGGTCGAGATCGGCGGTACCGTGGGCGACATCGAGTCGCTGCCGTTCCTGGAAGCGGTGCGTCAGTTGAAGGTGGAGCTGGGCTCCAACCGGGCGCTGTTCATGCACCTGACGCTGGTGCCCTATATCGCCACCGCGGGCGAGACCAAGACCAAGCCGTCGCAGCACTCGGTCAAGGAGCTGCGCTCCATCGGTATTCAGCCCGATATCCTGATCTGCCGCTCCGAGCAGCCGATCCCGGAGTCCTCGCGCCGCAAGCTGTCGATGTTCACCAACGTCGAGGAGCGTGCCGTCGTCTCCCTGCCGGATGCCGATACCATCTACAGAATTCCGCGCATGCTCAGCGAGCAGGGTCTGGACGATATCGTCGTCGATCGCTTCCGCCTGGCGGGCTGCCCGCCGGCCGATCTGCGCGAGTGGGATCGTGTCGCCGATGCCTTCCTGCACCCCGAAGGTGAAGTACGTATCGCCATGGTCGGCAAATACATGGAGCTGCTCGACGCCTATAAGTCGTTGATCGAGGCGGTAACCCATGCCGGTATCACGCTGCGCAAGAAGGTCCGTATCGAGTATATCGATTCCGAGCGGGTCGAGCGTGAAGGGCCTGAAATCCTCAACGATGTCAGCGCGATTCTGGTACCGGGCGGCTTTGGCGAACGTGGCGTCGAAGGCAAGATCCGCGCCGTGCGCTACGCCCGCGAGAACCGCGTTCCCTATCTGGGGATCTGTCTGGGCATGCAGGTGGCGGTGATCGAGTTTGCCCGCCACGTGGCCGGCTTGAGCAGTGCCAACTCCACCGAGTTCGAACCGAACGGCGAACATCCGGTAATCGGATTGATCACCGAATGGACCGATGCCAGCGGCGAAGTGGAAACCCGCAGCGAAGAGTCCGATCTGGGCGGCACCATGCGTCTGGGTGCACAGATCTGCCATCTGAAGCCGGGGTCCCGTGTCGCCGAAGCCTACGGCCGCATCGACATCAAGGAGCGCCACCGCCACCGTTACGAATTCAACAACAACTATACCGAGCGTCTGGAAGCGGCCGGACTGGTCATCTCCGGTCGTTCCGAGGATGGCGAACTGGTCGAGGTGGTGGAGGTGCCGGACCATCCCTGGTTCGTGGCCTGTCAGTTCCATCCGGAGTTTACCTCGACCCCACGTGACGGCCACGGGTTGTTTACCGGATTTATCAAGGCCGCGCTTGATCGCCAGGCGCAACAGGCTGCAGCAGAATAAGCTCAAAACTGGAGAAGAGAAGAATGGCTCAGATCGCCGATATCAAGGCACGTGAAGTGCTTGACTCCCGCGGTAACCCCACCGTCGAAGCCGACGTGATCCTGACCTCCGGCATCGTCGGCAGCGCCTGCGCGCCCTCGGGTGCGTCCACCGGCTCGCGCGAGGCGCTGGAGCTGCGTGACGGCGACAAGTCGCGTTACCTGGGCAAGGGCGTTTTGAAAGCGGTGGCGGCAGTGAACGGCAGCATCCGCGATGCCCTGATCGGCATGGATGCCGCTGACCAGCGCGAGCTGGACGACAAGATGCTCGCGCTCGACGGCACCGACAACAAGGCCAACCTCGGCGCCAACGCCATCCTCGCGGTCTCCCTGGCCGCGGCCAAGGCCGCTGCCGCCGACAAGGGGATCCCGCTCTACGCCCATATCGCCGAACTGAACGGTACAGCCGGTCAGTTCTCCATGCCGGTGCCGATGATGAACATCCTCAACGGCGGCGAGCATGCCGACAACAACGTCGACATCCAGGAGTTCATGGTGCAGCCGGTGGGCGCCACCAGCTTCGCCGATGCCCTGCGCTGCGGTGCCGAGATCTTCCATGCGCTGAAGCAGGTGCTGAAGGCTCGTGGCCTGAACACTGCCGTGGGTGACGAGGGCGGCTTCGCACCGAACCTGGGCTCCAACGAGGAGGCACTGGTGGTGATCAAGGAAGCGGTCTCCGCCGCCGGTTACGAGCTGGGCAGGGATGTGACCCTGGCACTGGACTGCGCCGCCTCCGAGTTCTACAGGAACGGCAAGTACGACCTGTCCGGCGAAGGCAAGGTGTTCGATGCCGAGGGCTTCGGCGACTTCCTCGCCGCGCTGACCGAAACCTACCCGATCGTCTCCATCGAGGATGGCCTGGACGAGTCCGACTGGGAGGGCTGGGCCTACCTGACCAAGAAGATCGGCGCCAAGGTACAGCTGGTCGGCGACGACCTGTTCGTGACCAACACCAAGATTCTGAAGGAAGGGATCGACAAGGGGATCGCCAACTCCATCCTGATCAAGTTCAACCAGATCGGCTCGCTGTCCGAGACCCTGGATGCGATCAGGATGGCCAAGGAGGCCGGTTACACCGCGGTGATCTCGCACCGCTCCGGCGAGACCGAAGACACCACCATCGCCGATCTGGCGGTGGGCACCGCGGCGGGTCAGATCAAGACCGGTTCGCTGTGCCGCTCCGACCGCGTGGCCAAGTACAACCGCCTGCTGCGCATCGCCGAGGAGTTGGGCGACCAGGCGGTCTACAATGGCCTGAAAGAGATCAAGGGCCAGGGCTGACAAGGCCGAATATAGGAAAGGGGCTGTTCGACGCAGCCCCTTTTTATGTACAGGATGTACAGGACGTACGGTCCCATGAACGATGTGAAGGTTAAGAGGCGTCCGTGTATCGCACGCTGATACTGATACTGCTGGTCATGATTCTCGGTCTGCAATACCGGCTCTGGTTCGGCGAGGCCAACCTGCGCCAGGTCTGGAGTCTGCAGCAACAGATCGAACAGCAGCAGATCGAGAACGAGAGTCTGACCGAGCGCAATCAGCGCCTGGAGGCCGAGGTGCGCAATCTCAAGCAGGGGATGGCGGCGCTGGAGGAGCGGGCGCGCAGTGAAATGGGCATGGTGCAGGAGGGGGAAACCTTCTACCAACTGATCGAGCCCGAGCAGAGTGGCCGCACGGGAAGCCCGGATGGTCGGAACGGCATGGATGACCCAAATGGTTTGCATGAAGAGTAACCCGCATTGAATCCGTATCAGCAACCCCCCGTATACCTCTATGACAAACCCGGCGTGACCGCGGATCTGCGCTCGGTACCGGAGGATTTTCAGGTCTTCGAGCAGTTGGGCTTCGAGCCGGATGGCGAGGGAGAGCATCTGTTCCTCTATATCCGCAAACGCGGCGAGAATACCGACTGGGTTGCGCGTCAACTGGCCAACTTCTGTCAGATCGGTGTTCGTGATGTCAGCTATGCCGGCAAGAAGGATCGTCACGCCGTGACCGAACAGTGGTTCAGCGTCCACATGCCCGGGCATCGTGCGAGCCTGAACTGGAAACTGTTCGGCGGCGACACGATCGAAGTGCTGCGTGCCGAGCGTCACAGCCGCAAGCTGCGCCTGGGGACGCTCAAGGGCAATCGCTTCGTGCTGCGCTTGCGCAACGTCTCCGATGGCGACGAACTGCAGCGGCGGTTCGACGCGCTCAAAAGCGGCGTACCCAACTACTTCGGCGAGCAGCGTTTCGGCCATCACCACGGCAATATCGAGAAGGGGCTGGCGCTGATCGCCGGCCGTTTCAAGGAGCGTCAACGGCACAAGAAGGGGCTCTACATCTCGGCGGTGCGCTCCTGGCTGTTCAACCGGTTGCTGTCGGAGCGGATCGGTCGCGGTCTGTGGCATGAGGTTCTGGACGGCGACGTGTTGATGATTAACGGTAGCCAGAGCTGCTTCCTCTATGACGGCGACCCGACGATCGGCGCCCGGATGGATGCCGGTGAGCTGCATCTGACCGGGCCGCTGTGGGGCCGGGGCGAGTTGATGACCCAGGGCGCCGCGCGCGAGTTCGAGGCGGGGGCTCTGGCGGAGTCGAGCGAGGTATGCGAGCAGCTTGCGGCACTGGGGCTGAATCAAGAGCGACGAGCGCTCAGACTTCTGCCCTCCGAGCTTGCGATCGAGCGCGAGAGTGACGGACAATGGCGTTTGGCGTTCGAACTGCCGGCGGGTGCGTTTGCCACCAGCGTGCTGCGCGAGCTGTGTCAGTGGAGCGGCGAGAGGCAGGATTGAACGCGTTGTTCGATAGCGCTTTATTCGATAGCTCTTTATTCGATAGCTCTTTATTCGATAAGTAATAGGGCAGGGTGCAGACAAGGACGGACCCTGACCAAGGCCGGCAGCCCAGCATGGGTCACGGTCGAGCGGAGTATTCCCACCCGATGCACATACTGATTTCAAACGACGATGGCGTCTACGCGCCGGGTCTGGCCGCGCTGGCCTCGTCACTGGAAAGGGACGCACAGTCGGTTTGCGTCGTGGCGCCCGATCGCAACCGCAGCGGCGCGAGCAACTCGTTGACCCTGGATCGCCCGCTCGAGGCGTATACCCACGACTCGGGCTTCATCGGCATCAACGGTACACCCACCGATTGTGTACACTTGGGAGTATCGGGGCTGTTCAGTGCCGAGCGTCGGCCTGACCTTGTGGTGTCCGGCATCAACGCCGGCGCCAATCTCGGCGACGATGTGCTCTACTCCGGCACCGTGGCGGCGGCGATGGAGGGGCGTAACTGCCGCCTGCCGCCGATTGCGGTGTCGTTGTGCAGCTTTCATCCGCAGCACTACGCCACCGCCGCCGAGATCGTGAGGGTGCTGGTCGGTCGACTTGAATCGTTGGTGGTGGCACCGCGTACGGTACTGAACGTCAATGTTCCCGATCTGCCGCTGGAGCAGATTCAGGGCATCCATGTGACCCGGCTGGGGCACCGTTTTGCCGGCGAGGCGCCGGTTCAGGTGCAGGATCCGCGAGGCCGCACCCGCTACTGGATCGCCGGTACCGGCGAGGCGGCGGATGCCGAGCCCGGTACCGACTTCTATGCGGTGGAGCAGGGGTTCGTGTCGGTGACGCCGCTGCAGATCGACATGAGCCACTATTCGGGGATGGAGAGTCTGGGGCTCTGGCTGGAGGAGTTGAATTGAACGAGGTGCATTTTCAAGGCATCGGTATGACCTCTAAACGAACCCGCGATCGCTTGATAGCGCGTTTGCGCGAGCAGGGTATCGAGAACGAGAAGGTGTTGAACGTGATCCGGGATACGCCGCGGCACATCTTTATCGACGAGGCGCTCTCCCACCGCGCCTACGAGGATACCGCGTTGCCGATCGGGTTTAACCAGACCATCTCCCAGCCCTATATCGTGGCGCGCATGACCGAGTTGCTGCTCGAGGATGGTCCACGGCAGAATGTGCTCGAGGTCGGCACCGGTTCCGGCTACCAGACCGCCATTCTGGCGCAACTCGTGGGTCAGGTGTTCAGTGTCGAGCGGATACGCGGATTGCAGGAGAAGGCACGCAAGCGGATGCAGCAGTTGCGTTTGCGCAACGTGATGTTCCGCCTCACCGATGGCGGCATGGGGTGGCCGGACAAGGGGCCGTTTGATGGCATCATGGTGACGGCGGCCCCGGAGCAGGTACCGCAGGAGCTGCTGGAGCAGCTCGATATCGGGGGCGTGATGGTGATTCCGGTCGGCGATGGCCTGGGGCAGGTGTTGATGAAGATCCGCCGTGTCGCCGAAGACCAGTATGAGCGTAAGGTGCTGGAACCGGTCCGTTTTGTCCCGCTGCTGGCGGGGGTGGTGCGTTGAGTCGGATGGAAAACAAAGTGCGCAGTTCAAGGGATTATCTGGCGTTGGCCGGCAAAGGGATGATGATGGGAGCCGCGGATGCCGTTCCCGGTGTCTCGGGCGGTACCGTGGCCTTTATCACCGGTATCTACGAAGAGTTGATCGATACGCTGCGCAGCTTCGACCTGCGGGCGCTGACGACCCTCTATCGCGAGGGGGTCGTTGCCTGTTGGCGGCATGTCAACGGCACCTTTCTGGTGACTCTGCTGGCGGGTATCCTGCTGAGTCTGATCACCCTGTCGCGAGGTGTGTTGTTCATGCTCGAACACTATCCGGTGCTGCTCTGGGCGTTCTTCTTTGGCTTGATTCTGGCGTCGGTCTGGAGCCTGATGCGCCATGTCAGGGGGTGGGGTCCGAGCACCGGTCTCGTTTTCTTCGCCGGTGCGATGCTGGCCTACCTGATCACCTCGATGACCCCGGGTACGCTGGCCATTACCCCGTTCACCCTGTTCGGCTCGGGCATGGTCGCCATCTGTGCGATGATCCTGCCGGGGATATCCGGCAGCTTCATTCTTCTGCTGATGGGGATGTACGCGCCGATCTTGAGCGCGATAAAACACCTCGAACTCTACAACCTGGGCCTGTTTGTCGCGGGCTGTGCCATCGGCTTGATCAGCTTCTCGCACCTGCTAAGCTGGGCCTTTCACCATCATCGCAAGCTGATCCTGGCTCTGCTGGGCGGTTTTATGCTCGGTTCGCTGAACAAGGTCTGGCCGTGGAAGTACACCCTGTCCTACACCATCGACCGGCACGGGGAAGCGATCCCCCTGTTGCAGCGCAACGTGCTGCCGGATGTCTTCACTCAGCTCACCGGACAGGCCACGCTGCTTTGGCCTGCGCTGGTGCTGATGGCGGTGGGTATGCTGCTGGTGGTGTTGCTGGATCGATACAACCGCTAGGGAGGTTGAGTGCCGAGGGGAGTGTGCGGATTGCAGAAGGTTGTCGTTCTACTTGCTGTATTCGCGTTGACGGCCTGCTCCGGCGGTTATGCCCCCGTGGCCGAGCAGTCGCTTGGCGGCCGCTCCTCCGTTTCGGCCCCCGCTCCGGACCGTTACACCGTGCGCCAGGGCGATACCCTCTACTCCATCGCCTGGCGTTACGGGCTGGATTTCCGTGAATTGGCCGCCATCAACGGTATCGATGGCCGCTACATTATCTATCCCGGGCAGCGGTTGCGGCTGAAAGGGTCCGCCGCCGGCAGCCGCACATCCGGAACCAACGACGCCGCGCAGACTCAAACTCTATCAAGAAGCCGATCGACACAGCCTCGTCAGGCCTCGGCCGGGAAGCCCGCGGCCGATAGCGCTCCGGCAGGTGCCGTCGATTGGCAGTGGCCGAGCGGAGGTCCCCTGATAGGGCGTTTCTCCAACGGCGCCAACCCGAGCAAGGGCATTGATCTGGCGGGAAAAATAGGTGATCCGGTCTATGCCGCCGCGTCGGGGCGCGTTGTCTATGCCGGCAGCGGTTTGTTGGGGTACGGTAATCTGGTCATTGTTAATCACAATCGACAGTACCTGAGTGCATATGCACATAACAGTCGCATTTTCGTAAAAGAAAGTGATAGTGTGAGGAAAGGCGACAAGATCGCCGAAATGGGCAATACCGGAACCATCCGTCCTATGCTTCATTTTGAGATAAGACGCGACGGTAAGCCCGTGGATCCGTTGAAGTATCTACCTGAAAAACAATAAAAAAATAATAAGTAGAATTGCGTAATTAAAGAACACGCATGGGGGTAATCAGATGGAAACCGTCAGTACCAAAGAGTACGAATCAATGAGTGCCGGTCGAGATCCTGACATCGAACCCGATGAGGAGATGGAACTCGATGATACCGATAACACAGATGCCGAGGAGGAATCCGAGGAAGAGGAACTGCCTGAGTTTATCAACAGCGGCCGCGGCCGCGGCAGTATGGCGCACAAGGATCTGGTCAATGCCAAAACTCTGGACGCGACCCAGCTCTATCTGAACGAGATCGGCTTTTCGCCGCTGTTGAGTGCGGAGGAGGAGGTCTATTTCTCCCGTCTCGCGCTCAAGGGCGATGGCGCCGCGCGCAAGCGCATGATCGAGAGCAACCTGCGCCTGGTGGTCAAGATCGCCAGGCGGTATATCAACCGTGGCCTGTCCCTGCTCGATCTGATCGAGGAGGGCAATCTGGGCCTGATCCGTGCGGTGGAGAAGTTCGATCCGGAGCGCGGCTTCCGTTTTTCGACCTATGCCACCTGGTGGATACGCCAGACCATCGAGCGCGCGATCATGAACCAGACGCGCACCATTCGGCTGCCGATCCATGTGGTCAAGGAGCTCAACGTCTATCTGCGCGCATCCCGCGAGTTGGCACAGAAGCTGGATCACGAGCCCTCCGCCGAGGAGATCGCGACGCTGGTCGACAAGCCGGTCGAGGATGTGGAACGGATGCTGGGGCTCAATGAACGGATCAGTTCGGTGGACACCCCGGTGGGGGGCGGCTCGGACAAATCCCTGCTCGACACCATCGCCGATCAGGACAACGGCGATCCGGAGACGCTGCTGCAGAGCAGCAATATCAGCGGCAATCTCAACAAGTGGCTGGATATGTTGCCCGAGAAGCACGCGGATGTGTTGTCCCGTCGTTTCGGTCTGCGCGGTCACGAGATGTCGACCCTGGAGCAGGTGGGCAGGGAGATCGGCCTGACCCGCGAGCGGGTGCGCCAGATCCAGGTCGAGGCGCTGCGCAAGCTGCGTGAGATCGTGGAGAAGAACGGCCTGAGCGGCGAGGATCTGCTGCAGTAGGCGTTCCGGGACGGGGCCGATCGGCCCCGTTTCCGTTTCAGCGTTCCAGATATTTCAACTTGTCCTCGACGCCGTTCCACTCCTCGGCATCCGCCAGCGGTGCCTTGCGCTCACTGATATTGGGCCAGATCTCGGCCAGTTCGGCGTTCAGCTCGACATACGGCTGCTGGGCACTGCCGAGGTCGTCCTCCGACAGGATCGCCTCGGCCGGGCACTCGGGTTCGCAGAGTCCGCAGTCGATGCACTCGTCGGGATGGATGACGAGAAAGTTGGGGCCTTCGTAAAAGCAGTCGACCGGACACACGTCGACGCAGTCGGTGTATTTGCAGCGGATGCAGTTCTCGGTCACGACATAGGTCATCGCTTTGGCTCCCGGTTCAGGCTGTTCGAAGGCAGTATAGTCAGACCTCGTCTGCCTGCAGATTCAACGTGCCAGCTTTTTCAACTCGTAGAGCAGATCGAGTGCCGCGCGCGGTGTCAGTTCGTCGGGATCTATCCGTGCCAGCCGCTTCTCGGCCTCCGACGGCACCGGGGCGATAAACAGATCGCTCTGCACCGGGCTGTCGTTGCGGAGCGCCTCGCGGGTCGGCGCCGGGCGCAGATCGGCGGCGCGGGTGTCCTGCTCCAGCTGGATCAACTTCTCCCGTGCCTGGGCGATCACGTGCGGCGGCACGCCGGCCAACTGGGCGACCTGCAGGCCGTAACTCTGGCTTGCCGGACCCTGCTGTACCTCGTGCATGAACACGATATGGTCGTTGTGCTCGACCGCGGTGAGGTGCACGTTCTGTACCCCCGCGCACTGTTCGGGCAGGGTGGTGAGTTCGAAGTAGTGGGTGGCGAACAGGGTGAAGGCGCGCACCTCCCGGGCCAGAAACTCGGCGCAGGACCAGGCCAGCGACAGGCCGTCGAAGGTGCTGGTGCCGCGGCCCACCTCGTCCATCAGCACCAGGCTGCGATCGCTGGCGTTGTGCAGGATATTGGCGGTTTCGGTCATCTCCACCATGAAGGTCGAGCGCCCGCCGGCCAGGTCGTCGGAGGAGCCCATGCGGGTGAAGATGCGATCGACGATGCCGATGGTCGCCGCATCGGCGGGGACATAGCTGCCGATGTGGGCCAGCAGGGTGATCAGCGCGGCCTGGCGCATGTAGGTGGACTTGCCACCCATGTTGGGGCCGGTGATGATCAGCATGCGGCGTTCGGGGTCCAGCTGCAGGTCGTTGGCGACAAAGGGGGTATCCAGTACCGCTTCCACCACCGGGTGGCGCCCGCCGGAGATCTCGATACAGGGCTTCTCGACCAGTGTCGGAGCGGCGTAGTCCAACGTCACCGAGCGTTCCGCCAGATTCTGCAGCACATCCAGCTCCGCCAGGGCGGTGGCGCAGTCCTGCAGCGGGGCCAGCTCGGCGGCGAGGCTCTCCAGCAGCGCGTCGTAGAGCTGTTTCTCGCGTGCCAGGGCGCGTCCCTTGGCGCTCAGCGCCTTGTCTTCGAAGGTTTTCAGCTCCGGCGTGATATAGCGCTCGGCGTTCTTCAGCGTCTGGCGGCGCTGGTATTCGGCGGGCATATCCACCGCCTGCGCCTTGGTCACCTCGATGTAGTAACCGTGGACGCGGTTGTAGCCGACCTTGAGTGTGCCGATGCCGGTGCGCGTGCGCTCCCGTGCCTCCATCTCCAGCAGATATGCACCGGCGTTCTCGCTGATGCCGCGCAGTTCGTCGAGTTCGGCGTCGTAGCCCTCGGCGATGACGCCGCCGTCGCGAATCAGCATCGGCGGCGATTCGATGATGGCGCCCTCGAGCAGTTCGGCCAGCGTCGGGAAGGTGCCGATCAGGCGGCGGAGCTCTTCGATACGCGGTGTGTCGCTGCTCGCCAACTGCTGTTGCAGCTCCGGCAGGTTGCTGAGTGCCAGTTTCAGCCGCTCCAGGTCGCGGGGACGCGCGGAGCGCAGTGCGACGCGGGACAGAATCCGTTCCATGTCGCCCACGGGACGCAGGGTTTCGCAGATCGGTTCGAAGCGGTACGCCTCCCTAAGCCAGGCGATGGCACCCTGGCGGGCCAGGAGTTGATCGCGATTGCGCAACGGGCGGTGCAGCCAGCGTCGCAGCATGCGTCCGCCCATCGGGGTGCGGGTCTTGTCCAGCACCGATGCCAGGGTGTTGTCCGCGCCGCCGGACAGGTTCTGGTCCAGCTCCAGATTGCGCCGGGTCGAGGCGTCGAGCAGCACCGCTTCAGAGCGCTGCTCGACCTGAATGCGGCGGATATGGGGCAGGGCGCTGCGCTGGGTGTCCTTGGCGTACTGCAGCAGGCAACCCGCGGCACCGATCGCCAGCGGCAGGTGGTCGCAGCCGAAGCCGGACAGGTCCTGGGTGTTGAACTGGTGACACAGCAGGCGTCGTGCCGTGTCCCGTTCGAAGTGCCAGGGGGCCTGGGGTCGCAGGCCGCGCCGCCCCTGCAGCAGGGCGGCGATCGCACTGTGCTCGGGGTAGAGGATCTCCGCCGGTCGCAGGCGTTCGAGTTCGGCCGTAAGCCCCTCTTCGGAATCGACCTCGAGCAGGCTGAAACGCCCGGCGCTGATGTCGACCAGCGCGATACCGAAACGCCCCTGGTCGCCGTCGATCGCCGTCAGCAGGTTGTCGCGGCTCTCATCCAGCAGCGCCTCGTCGCTGAGCGTGCCGGGGGTGACGATGCGTGCCACCTGTCGCTCCACCGGTCCCTTGGAAGTGGCGGGGTCGCCCACCTGTTCGCAGATCACCACCGACTCGCCGGCGCGGACGATCTTGGCGATATAGGTCTCCGCCGAATGGTGGGGAATACCCGCCATCGGGATCGGCTCGCCGCCGGACTTGCCCCGGGCCGTCAGCGAAATATCCAGCAGCTTGGCGGCACGCTTGGCGTCGTCGTAGAACAGCTCGTAGAAATCGCCCATGCGGTAGAACAGCAACTGATCCGGATGCTCGGCCTTGATCTTCAGGTACTGCTGCATCATCGGGGTATGGTGGGCGGCGTTCGGGTTGGCTTGTGCTGTCATGGCTTGGGGTATCTTCGGATCCGGTTCCTTGGGATTGAATCGTGGAGTCGGCGGCGTTCTAATGGCAAAAAACGAGCCGGGGACGATTCTACGCGATTCGGTCGGCGGGAGGTAACCCGCGATCGATAGCCGGCGCGATGGGGGTGAAATGGAAGAGTTGGCACTCAGAGTGGGAGAGGCGCTGAAAAGTGCCGGGTTGACTGCCGCGACGGCGGAGTCCTGCACCGGCGGTTGGGTGGCGCAGGCGATCACGGCGGTACCCGGCAGTTCGGCCTGGTTTGTCGGGGGCTATGTCTCCTATTCCAATGCGGCCAAGCAGAGCATGCTGGGCGTCAAGGCGCAGACGTTGGCGCGGTCTGGCGCGGTCAGCGAAGCGGTGGTGGTCGAGATGGCCGAAGGGGCACTGCGCAATACCGGTGCCGACATCAGTGTATCGATCAGCGGTATCGCCGGGCCCGACGGGGGCAGTGACGAGAAGCCGGCCGGGACGGTCTGGTTTGCCTGGGCGGTAAAAGGGCGGCCGACCGTCAGTTGCTTGAGTTTTTTTCATGGCGATCGCGAATCGGTGCGCCGCCAGGCGGTGGAGCAGGCACTGGAAGGTTTGACCGCGTATCTGCCCGGTTGATTAAGCGATGCAACAGGCTTGCAAATCGACCCGGTTCTGGAATAATACTGTTTAAGCATACAGTATTTATTCGGGCCCAGCTAATAGGTTGAAAAATGGACGATAACAGAAAGAAAGCGCTTGATGCGGCACTGTCGCAGATTGAACGTCAGTTCGGCAAGGGTGCGGTCATGCGCATGGGTGACCAGCCACGCGAAGCGATTCCCGCTGTCTCTACCGGCTCGCTCGGTCTGGATATCGCGCTTGGCATCGGTGGCCTGCCCTACGGACGTGTCGTCGAGATCTACGGGCCGGAATCCTCCGGTAAAACCACGCTGACGCTGCAGGTGATTGCCGAGGCGCAGAGGCAGGGCAAGACCTGTGCCTTCGTCGATGCCGAGCATGCGCTTGATCCGATCTACGCCGAAAAGCTGGGCGTCGACGTCGACTCCCTGTTGGTATCTCAGCCGGATACCGGCGAGCAGGCGCTCGAGATCACCGACATGCTGACCCGTTCGGGTGCGGTGGACGTGATCGTCGTCGACTCGGTTGCTGCGCTGGTGCCCAAGGCCGAGATCGAGGGCGAGATGGGCGATTCTCACGTCGGTCTGCAGGCGCGGCTGATGTCTCAGGCCCTGCGTAAACTGACGGGCAGCGTCAAGCAGTCCAACTGTCTGCTGGTGTTCATCAACCAGATCCGCATGAAGATCGGTGTCATGTTCGGCAACCCGGAAACCACCACCGGCGGTAACGCGCTGAAGTTCTACGCTTCCGTGCGCCTGGACATTCGTCGTACCGGTGCGGTCAAGCAGGGTGACGAGGTGGTCGGCAACGAAACCCGCGTCAAGGTGGTGAAGAACAAGGTGGCGCCGCCGTTCCGCCAGGCCGAGTTCCAGATCATGTACGGCGCCGGTATCTACCACATGGGCGAGGTGATCGATCTGGGCGTGCAGCAGAAACTGATCGACAAGTCCGGCGCCTGGTACGCCTACAAGGGCGACAAGATCGGGCAGGGCAAGGCCAACGCGGCCAAGTACCTCGAGGAGCATCCGGAGGTGGCCGTCGAGATCGAGCAGGCGATTCGCAGTGAACTGCTCATCGTGCCCAAGGCGAAGGAGAGCAGCGCGGCAACCGGCGACGCGGAGAAGAACGCGGAACTGCAGTTCTGAAGCCGTTGTCTCTATTGTTATAGTTCCGAAAGGCCCGCGAGGGCCTTTTTTGTGCATGGATGTACTTATCCCGCGAGCGCATGGGCCGCTTTTTGCTCCTGCAAAAGCGGCATTCGCTCCGTCCATGGCGCTCATGCGCAGGAGCGGGGTTTGCGTACAGGAGGTCTGAATGTTCGGTAACCGGCCGTCGGCCAGATTGATCGAGGACGAGTCGGCGCTGGTGCAGGCGGTTGTCCAGTTGCTGGCGCGCAGGGACTACAGCCGGCAGGAGCTGATCAGCCGGCTTGGCTCCCGCGTAGAGGACGAGGCGATGCTGGCGCGTGTGCTGGATCGTATGGAAACGGACGGCTATCAGAGTGATCGCCGCTTTGCCGCGAGCCATGCCCGTCAGCGCGTCGAGCAGGGCTACGGCGAGCGACGTATCCGCTACGATCTGCAGCAGAAGGGGATAGATTCGGCGCTCGTCGACAGCGCACTGACGGAACTCGAGGTCGACTGGTTCGAACTGGCGCGACGGCAGGCGGCGCGTCGATACGGCGATCATCCGTCGGAGGATGCTCGGGAGCACGGTCGACGGATGCGTTATCTGTTGGGGCGGGGCTTCGGCTATGATGAGGTTCGCCATGCGCTGGAGCCCACGGAAGAGTAACTGATCCGCGCTGGAGGTAGACCTTGGTAGACGCCTCTGTGCAGTAAAAACTGTCGAACAATATTTACACACGTTATATACTAGCCCGCCGTTTTTTGCGGCAATTTTGCGCGTGCGGTGAGTGTTATCTAAAGGAAAACGGTTTATTCAGATGAAATACATGACGAGTGCCGAGATTCGCCAGGCTTTCCTGGACTATTTTCACGACCAGGGGCATGAGGTCGTTCCGTCCAGTCCACTGATTCCGGGCAACGATGCGACGCTGCTGTTCACCAACGCCGGCATGGTTCAGTTCAAGGATGTCTTCCTGGGTACCGACAAGCGTAGCTATAGCCGTGCCACCACCTCGCAGCGCTGCGTGCGTGCAGGCGGCAAGCATAACGACCTGGAAAACGTCGGCTATACCGCGCGCCACCACACCTTCTTCGAAATGCTGGGCAACTTCAGCTTCGGCGACTACTTCAAGCGTGATGCGATCCGCTTCGCCTGGACCTTTCTGACCGAGGTGCTCGGCCTGCCGAAGGAGAAGCTCTGGGTGACCGTTCACCACAGCGACGACGAGGCGGAAAGGATCTGGAAAGAGGAGATCGGCGCCGATCCCGAGCGTTTCTCGAAGCTGGACGAGGATAATTTCTGGGCGATGGGCGATACCGGGCCCTGCGGTCCCTGTTCCGAGATCTTCTACGACCACGGCCCGGATGTGGCCGGTGGCCCGCCGGGCAGCCCGGACGAGGATGGCGATCGCTATATCGAGATCTGGAATATCGTGTTCATGCAGTACAACCGTTCCGCCGATGGCGGGATGACCCCGCTGGAGGCGCCCTCCATCGATACCGGCATGGGTCTGGAGCGTATCGCGGCGGTGATGCAGAACGTGCACAGCAACTACGAGATCGATCTGTTCCAGAATCTGCTCGACGCGGCTGCGCAGATCCTCGGCGTATCCGATACCACGGCCAAGTCGTTGCGCGTGATCGCCGATCATATCCGTTCCTGCGCCTTCCTGATCGTCGACGGCGTGCTGCCCTCCAACGAGGGGCGCGGCTACGTCCTGCGCCGCATCATGCGCCGCGCCGTGCGTCACGGTAACAAGCTGGGTGCCAAGGGCGCGTTTTTCCACAAGCTGGTGGCACCGCTGGTACAGGAGATGGGCGCCGCCTATCCCGAACTGGTCGAGCTGCAGGAGCAGGTGGAGCGCGTGATCCTGAAAGAGGAGCAGCAGTTCGCCCGTACGCTGGACAACGGCATGGCGCTGCTGGAGCAGGCGATTGCCGATCTCGACGGCAAGGTGCTGCCGGGCGAAACGGTGTTCCGTTTGTATGACACCTTCGGTTTCCCGGTGGACCTGACCGCCGATGTGGCGCGTGAGCACGGTCTGAGCCTGGATATGGACGGGTTCGAGGTCGAGATGGAGCAGCAGCGCCGGCGCGCCCGTGCCTCCGGCCAGTTCTCCGTAGACTACAACGCCCGCATCAAGGTCGAGGGGGAGACCCGCTTCTCCGGCTACGAGGCGTTTGAAGATCGCGCCGAGGTTGTGGGGCTGTTCCGCGACGGTGAAGCGGTGAAGCAGCTGTCGGCGGGCGAACGGGGTATCGTCGTGCTGAAGAACACCTCTTTCTATGCCGAATCGGGCGGTCAGGTCGGTGATACCGGCGTGATCCGCTGGGATCGTGGACTGTTCTCCGTGACCGGCTGTACCAAGGAGGGCAAGGTTCACCTGCATCAAGGCGAGGTCGCCGAGGGTGTGCTTGAATTGGGTGACAGCGTGTCTACCCAGATCGATGTCGACAAGCGTCGTGCCACGGCATTGAACCACTCCGCCACTCACCTGCTGCATGAGGCGCTGCGCAGGGTGCTGGGCAGCCACGTGCAGCAGAAGGGCTCGTTGGTGGATGCCGAGCGGCTGCGTTTCGATTTCTCGCACTTCGAGGCGATGACGGCGGAAGAGGTTCGGCAGGTCGAAGATATCGTCAATGCGCAGATTCTGGCCAACTCGCCGGTGCAGACCGAGATCATGCCGATCGACGAGGCCAAGGCGAAAGGTGCCGCCGCGCTGTTCGGCGAGAAGTACGACGATGTGGTGCGCGTGTTGAGCATGGGCGACGGCTTCTCCGTCGAGCTGTGCGGCGGCACCCATGCCGGTCGTACCGGCGACATCGGACTGATGAAGATCGTCTCCGAGAGCGGTATCGCGGCCGGCGTGCGTCGTATCGAGGCGGTCACCGGTCCTGGTGCTCTGCGCTGGTTCCGTGACAGCGAAGCGGTTGTCGGTGATCTGTCGGCCTTGACGAAGGGTACGCGCGACTCCGTGGTCGAGAAGGTGAAAGGGCTGAGCGAACGCAACCGTCAGTTGGAGAAGGAGATCGAGCGCCTGACCGCCAAGCTGGCCTCTGCCGCCGGCGCCGATCTGATCAGCCAGGTGGTCGAGGTGGCGGGCGTCAAGGTGCTCGCGGCTCAACTCGAGGGTGTTGAGGCCAAGTCTCTGCGCGACAGTATCGATCAACTGAAGAACAAGCTGGGCAGTGGTGTCGTCGTGCTGATGACGGTCCAGGACGAGAAGGTAAGCGTAGCAGCGGGCGTGACCAAGGATCTGACCGACCGGGTCAAGGCCGGTGATCTGGTCCGCGAACTGGCTGCGAAGCTGGGCGGTAAGGGCGGCGGGCGCCCGGATATGGCACAGGGCGGCGGTTCCGATACGGCAGCGATGCCGGCGGCACTGGCATCGGTGCAGGAGTTGGTGGCTCGCGCGCTCTAAGCTCTAGGTTGTCGGAACATGCCCCCGAGCGGGGGCTGCTGGGGAAACAGGCGAAATGGCGTTATACGTTCAGAAGTATGGTGGCACTTCGGTGGGTTCGGTAGAGCGTATCGAGGCCGTGGCGGAAAAGGTAAAGGGGTTTCGTGAGCGCGGTGACGATATCGTCGTTGTCGTCTCGGCGATGAGCGGTGAAACCAACAGGTTGATCGGTCTGGCCAACGAGATTCAGGAGCGACCCGACCGGCGCGAGATGGATGTCTTGGTCTCCACCGGTGAACAAGTGACGATCGCGCTGCTGGCGATGGCGCTGAAAAAGCGCGGCGTCGACGCGCGCTCCTATACCGGCGGTCAGGTGCGTATTCTCACCGACAGCGCCCACACCAAGGCGCGGATCCAGGATATCGAAACCGGCGGTATGCGGGCGGATCTGGAAGCGGGGCGAGTGGTCATCGTCGCTGGGTTTCAGGGCGTGGACGACAGCGGCAATATCACGACTCTTGGGCGGGGTGGGTCCGATACCACCGGCGTGGCGCTGGCCGCTGCGCTGAAGGCCGACGAGTGTCAGATCTATACTGATGTCGATGGTGTCTACACTACCGATCCGAGAGTGGTCGCGGGCGCTCAGCGTCTGGACAAGATTACCTTCGAAGAGATGCTGGAGATGGCGAGCCTTGGCTCGAAGGTGTTGCAGATACGTTCAGTTGAATTTGCCGGCAAGTACCACGTGCCACTGCGTGTCTTGTCCAGCTTTCAGGAGGGTCCTGGTACCCTGATTACCATAGAGGATGAAGAAACCGTGGAAAAACCCGTTATCTCCGGCATAGCGTTCAACCGCGACGAGGCTAAACTGACGGTAATGGGCGCGCCCGATATCCCGGGTGTGGCGTCGCGTATTCTGGGACCGATCAGTCGCGAGAATATCGAAGTCGATATGATCGTGCAGAACGTCGCGGCCGACCAGACCACCGACTTTACCTTTACGGTCCACCGTAACGATTTCGAGCGTGCGCAGAGTATCCTCGAGCAGGTGGTGACGGAGCTGGGCGCGCGTGGCTGTTCCGGCAACAGCAAGATCGCCAAGGTGTCGATTGTCGGCGTGGGGATGCGTTCCCATGCGGGCGTGGCCAGCAAGATGTTCGATGCACTGGCCAAGGAAAATATCAATATTCAGATGATTTCGACGTCGGAGATCAAGGTGTCCGTGGTGATTGCGGAGAAGTATATGGAGCTCGCAGTGCGTGCCCTGCATACGGCATTCAACCTGGATAAGGCTGATACCGTCTGCGAATAAGCCGATTCCGGCACATACTCTGTATGTGCCGGGCAACAACTCGGCGCGTTTTCAACTTGACTTTTGTGACAATTGAGGTTTTTATGAAGAGGCTGCTATGGTGTAGTCAGGTTGTATCAAAGGTCGGCGCCCCCCTAAAGGATGTAATTGAGGAGATCCACCCATGCTGATTCTTACCCGCCGTGTAGGCGAAACTCTGATGGTTGGTGACGATGTCACCGTAACTGTGCTGGGTGTAAAGGGTAATCAGGTTCGTATAGGTGTAAACGCACCTAAGGATGTATCCGTACATCGCGAAGAGATTTACCAGCGTATCCAGCGTGAAAAAAGTGGCCCGGAGAGCGAAGACTAAGATTTTCAAATTAATGCTTTTATTTTGAAAATCAGTCTTGTAGTATACGCGCCGTTGTCAAGGTGAGATGGCCGAGTGGCTGAAGGCGCACCCCTGCTAAGGGTGTATACCTCCTGGGTATCGAGGGTTCGAATCCCTCTCTCACCGCCATTTAGCGCCCGTAGCTCAGCTGGATAGAGTACCTGGCTACGAACCAGGCGGTCAGAGGTTCGAATCCTCTCGGGCGCGCCATTTATGACAACGACGGTTAGATCTTTAAAGTGTGCGCCCGTAGCTCAGCTGGATAGAGTACCTGGCTACGAACCAGGCGGTCAGAGGTTCGAATCCTCTCGGGCGCGCCACCCTTTGATCGTTCCGCTTAAGGCATGCGCCCGTAGCTCAGCTGGATAGAGTACCTGGCTACGAACCAGGCGGTCAGAGGTTCGAATCCTCTCGGGCGCGCCACTTATTCCCCCGCATATATGCTCCCATGAAATTCATCATCAAGCTTTTTCCAGAGATCACGATCAAGAGTCGTCCGGTTCGCAAGCGGCTGATTGCACGTCTGCAGAACAATATGCAGATTATCCTTGCACGGATCGAACCCAGTGCAAAAGTCAGCAGCTTCTGGGACAAGCTCGAGGTCACCTTCGATCATGAGTCGGTTGGGGATGTGGCGACTGTGCGTGATGCTCTGGTCGACGCCATGGCCAGAATCCCGGGCATTCAGACCTTCCTCGAGGTGGAACAGCACCCCCTGGGTGATTTTCATCAGGTGTACGAGTTGACCCGTCAGGCGTACGCCGAGCGGATCAAGGGCAAGACCTTCAAGGTGCGCGTGCGTCGCTCCGGTCGGCACGACTTCACCTCCGTCGAGCTTGAGCGCTACGTGGGCGGCGGTCTGCGTCAGCATACCGAGGCCGCCGGCGTCGACGTGCACAAGCCGGAGGTGTGGGTCGATCTCGAGGTACGGGACGACCGGTTGTTCATCATCACGCGTATCCACAGGGGGATCGGCGGTTTTCCGTTGGGTACCCAGGAGCCGGTGCTGTCGCTGATCTCGGGCGGCTTCGACTCCATCGTCGCCTCCTGGATGACGATGCGCCGGGGCTGCAAGACCCATTTTCTGTTCTTCAACCTGGGCGGCTATGCGCACGAGATCGGTGTAAAGCAGGTTTCTCTCTACCTGTGGCGTCGCTACGGCTCGTCCGCGCGGGTCAAGTTCATCACCGTGCCCTTCGAAGAGGTGGTCGGCGAGATTCTGCAGAGCGTCGATCGCTCGCATATGGGGGTGATTCTCAAGCGGATGATGATGCGCGCCGCCGATCGCGTGGCCGAGCGCATGAACATTCCTGCCCTGGTCACCGGCGAGAGCATCGCTCAGGTGTCCAGTCAGACGCTGCCCAATCTCTGTCTGATCGACGGCGTGGCGGAGCATCTGGTTTTGCGCCCGCTGATTACCATGGACAAGCCCGACATCATCGACCGCTGTCGCGAGATCGGTGCGTTCGAGTTTGCCGGCGCGATGCCGGAGTTCTGCGGCGTTATCTCCGACAAGCCGACCACTGCGGCCAAGCGCGATCGTGTCGAGCGCGAGGAGCAGGCGTTCGATTTCGATGTGCTGGAAAAGGCACTGAGCGCCGTCGAGGTGATCGGCATCGATGAGATCGTGGAAAACCGGAATATCCACTCCGAGATTCAGGCGTTGACCAGGGTCGAGGTCGGTCAGGTCATTGTCGATATCCGTGCCCCGCAGGAGGAGGAGAGAAAGCCTCTGAACATGCCGGGATGCGAGATCCTGAAGATCCCCTTCTACAAGCTCGAGCATGAGGTCGAGCGGCTCGACCGGCAGCGGCAATACCTGCTCTACTGCGAAAAAGGCGTCATGAGTCAGATGCATGCCCAACATCTGACCGAACAGGGACATGCCAATATTGGCGTCTATCGACCGGCCGCTCACAAATGAGCGGCTTTTTTTATCTATAAGTAAAACCTTATTGTGTCGATAATGCTTTGATTATCGTCGATTTTTGTAAAAAAATTACATAATGTCGACAATCTTGCTTTTCCCCTGCCACTATGGGCAGAATAGCTCGCTCGGTTTCGTCGGTTGACTTGTTTGCGTGACAAGTTGGCGGCAAACCGGTTCATCTGCCCGTCATGAGACTGCCCACAACCATGCAGTCCGTGCGGCCAAAAGCCGCTGATGGGCGAAAGGGCTACGTAACGAACAGGAGCACCCATAGATGGATAATCTGTTATCAGAAGGCCTTGAGTTGCTGGTCTTCGGTATGGGTTTCGTCTTTGTCTTTCTGACACTGCTGGTTATCAGTACCGGTTTCATGTCCAAACTGGTCAACAAGTACCTGCCGGCGCCCCCACCCAGCAAACCCCAGCGCTCTCGCCCCGGTGCGAAAGTGCAAGCTGCCGGTGCAGAGGCAAAAAACGACGAATTGATCGCGGTGATGACTGCGGCCGTGCACAAGTACCGCTCGTAGGCGGCAAGCATAACCATAAACGAGATTGAGATAAGGCCAATCCCATGTCCGAAGCCAAGAAAGCACTAGGTATTACCGACGTCGTGCTGCGAGATGCGCATCAGTCCCTGTTTGCGACTCGTCTTCGACTCGACGATATGTTGCCGATCGCCGAGAAACTCGACAAGGTCGGTTACTGGTCCCTCGAGAGCTGGGGAGGCGCGACCTTCGATTCCTGCATCCGTTATCTGGGTGAGGATCCCTGGACTCGTATCCGCGAGTTGAAGGCCGTCATGCCCAACACCCGCCAGCAGATGCTGCTGCGTGGCCAGAACCTGCTGGGCTACCGCCATTACGCCGACGATGTGGTGGAAAGGTTCGTCGAGCGCGCTGCCGTCAGCGGCATCGACGTGTTCCGTATCTTCGATGCGATGAACGATCCGCGTAACCTGGAAACCGCCATCAAGGCGGTGAAGGCGACCGGCAAGCATGCGCAGGGGACCATCTCCTACACCACCAGCCCGGTGCACACCATCGAGATGTGGGTCGAGTACGCCAAGACGTTGGAAGATATGGGCGCCGACTCCATCGCGATCAAGGATATGTCCGGCATCCTGACACCCTATGGTGCTTTCGATCTCGTTTCCCGACTGAAGGCGCAGACCGGCCTCGAGGTGCAGCTGCATGCTCACGCGACCGCCGGCCTGTCCGATATGACCATCCTCAAGGCTGTCGAAGCCGGTATCGATCGCGTCGACACCGCGATCTCCTCCATGTCGATGACCTATGGTCACACCGCGACCGAATCCGTTGTGGCGGCGCTGGCCGGTACCGACCGCGATACCGGACTGGACCTGCTGCTGCTTGAAGAGATCGCGCACTACTTCCGCGACGTGCGGAAGAAATACGCGAAATTCGAGGGCTCGTTGCGCGGCACCGACTCACGCATCCTGGTGGCTCAGGTGCCGGGCGGCATGCTGACCAACATGGAGAGCCAGCTGCGAGAGCAGGGGGCGTCGGACAAGTTCGATGAGGTGCTGCACGAGATCCCGCGCGTTCGCGAGGATCTGGGCTACATCCCGCTGGTGACGCCGACCTCGCAGATCGTCGGTACCCAGGCGGTCATCAACGTGCTGATGGGCGAGCGCTACAAGACCATCTCCAAGGAGGTCCAGGGTGTGCTCAAGGGTGAGTATGGTGCGGCTCCTGCGCCGTTCAACACCGAGCTTCAGGCCCGCGTTCTGGCCGGCGGCGAGCCGATCACCTGCCGTCCGGCGGATCTGCTGCAGCCGGAGATGGACAGGCTGCTTGGCGAGTTGAAAGCGCTCGCAGGCGAGAAAGGGATCAAGCTGGAACAGGGCGAGCGTGAGATCGACGATGTCCTGACCTATGCACTGTTCCCGCAGATAGGTCTCAAATTCCTGGAAAACCGCGGCAATCCCGACGCCTTTGAACCCGCACCGACGCTTGAGGACGCTAAAGCCATGTCAGTACCGAAGAAATCAGGACCGGAAGTCTACACCATCACCGTCAACGGCCAGAACTACGTGGTTCAGGTTGCAGAGGGCGGGGATATCACCAATGTTGCACCGGCTGCAACGCCTGCCACGGCCGCCGTGGCCGCGCCTGCTGCCGGTGCCGGCGAAGAGGTGCCGGCGCCTCTGGCCGGCAATATCTGGAAGGTGTTGGTCGGTGCGGGCGAGTCGGTTCAGGAAGGTGACGTGCTGGTCATCCTTGAAGCGATGAAGATGGAAACCGAGGTGCGTGCGGCGCGTGCCGGTCACATCGTATCCGTCGACGTCAAAGAGGGTGATTCCGTTCAGGTCGGCGACTCACTCGTCACCCTGGCCTGAACCGCGAAAGGTGTGAGTAATGGATAAACTACTCAGTCTGTTTACGGCATCGGGCATCTACAACATCAGCGCCGGGCAGGCGCTGATGATTGCGATCGGCCTGTTGCTGCTCTTCCTTGCGATTCGCAAGAATTTCGAGCCCCTGCTGCTGGTGCCGATCGGCTTTGGCGGTATTCTGGCGAACATTCCCGAAGCGGGATTGGCGTACACGGCGGTGGAAAATGCGATCCATTTCGCCAAGCCGGAAGTGCTTGCTGCCCTGGCCGGTGCCCTGGGTGTCGATGGCTCGGATCCGCATGCCCTGCTGACGGCCTACAAGAGCGCATCGCATACCGTGCATACGGCGGCGACCGACGTCGCGCTCGATGCCGGTTACAACAACGGTATGCTGTATAACTTCTACTCGGTCGCGATCGCGTCGGGTGCCGCGCCGCTGATCATCTTCATGGGTGTCGGTGCGATGACCGACTTCGGTCCGCTGCTGGCAAACCCCAAGACGCTGTTCCTTGGCGCCGCCGCGCAGTTCGGCATCTTTGCGACGGTTCTCGGAGCGGTAGGGTTGAGTGTAACCGGGGTTATGGACTTCAGCATTCAGGACGCGGCCGCGATCGGCATTATCGGCGGTGCCGACGGTCCTACGGCGATCTATGTCGCCAGTCTGCTGGCGCCGCAACTGCTGGGTGCCATCGCCGTGGCGGCCTACTCCTATATGGCGCTGGTACCGATGATCCAGCCGCCGATCATGCGTCTGCTGACCACCGAGTCCGAGCGCAAGATCAAGATGCACCAACTGCGCCATGTGTCCAAGACCGAAAAGGTTCTGTTCCCGTTGGTATTGCTGATTCTGGTCGCGTTGCTGCTGCCGGATGCGGCGCCGCTGCTGGGTATGTTCTGCTTCGGCAACCTGATGCGTGAATGCGGTGTGGTGGATCGTTTGAGCGATACCGCGCAGAATGCGCTGATCAACATCGTCACCATCTTCCTGGGTCTTTCCGTCGGCTCCAAGCTGAGTGCGGACAAGTTCCTGGATCTGGAGACGTTGGGCATCCTGGTGCTGGGTGTGATCGCCTTCGGTATCGGTACCGCCTGTGGCGTGCTGATGGCCAAGGTAATGAACAGGCTCGCGGGCGGTAACGCGATCAACCCATTGATCGGCTCGGCGGGCGTGTCGGCGGTGCCGATGGCCGCTCGCGTATCCAACAAGCTGGGCCTGGAGGCGAACCCGCAGAACTTCCTGCTGATGCATGCCATGGGGCCGAACGTGGCCGGTGTTATCGGCTCCGCGGTTGCCGCCGGTGTCATGATCAAGTTTGTCGGGTAATTTCGCACAACCACGAAAAGGGCTGCCAGGTGCAGCCCTTTTGTTTTTGAGGGGATGCTGTCATTCGGCGCTGAGTGCCTCGAGATGAGCCTGCACGCTGAATGCCAACGCTATAGGGTTGTATCCGCCCTCCAGTACCGACACGATGCGCCCTGCGCACAGCCTGTCCGCCGCCTCGACGATCCGTTCGGTTACCCAGCGGTAGTCCTCCTCCTCCAGATTCAGATCGGCCATGGGGTCCTCCTTGTGCGCATCGAAACCTGCCGAGATGAAGATCATGTCGGGTTTGTGTGCATGGAGTGAGGGTAGCCAGCGCTGCTCGACGGCATCTCGCCAATCGCTTGCCGGACTGAAGGCGGCCAGGGGGCAGTTGACGATATTGGGGCGCTCGATCTCGGTATAGCGCTCCGGATAATAGGGGTGCTGGAAGGTCGAGCAGACCAGTACTTCAGGTCGGTTCCGGAAAATATCCACGGTGCCGTTGCAGTGGTGAACATCGAAATCGAGAATCGCAACGCGCTCGATGCCCTCATGCTGGAGCGCACTGCAGGCGGCGATGGCGACGTTGTTGTAGAAACAGAACCCCATGGCTGTCTTGTATTCGGCATGGTGTCCGGGCGGGCGAACCGCAACAAAGGCGTTGCGTACCCTGCCGTCGAGTACCGCTTCCGTTGCGCGAACCGCCCCTCCGGCGGCCAGCTCGGCCGCGTGCAGGGAGTCCGGGCACAGGGCCGTGTCCTCATCGGTGTAGACGACCCCCTCGGTCGGCAGCTTCATCTCCAGTCGCGTCTGGTGAAGATCGGCGTGTGCCAGGCGGATCTGCTCTGCGGTGGCCGGTACCGCTTCGATCTGTATGAGTCTGTCCAGCAATCCGGTGCGTTCGAGTACGCGGCGGATGGCGTGTAGCCGCACCGGGCTTTCCGGATGTTCGGGACCCATGTTGTGCAGGCTGCAATCCCGGTGGCTGACGAATGCTGTTGTCATTATCTTTCTCCCATCTACCGCCTATTGTAGGTGAAAAGTGTACGGCCGCCTCTTAGGCATAGGTCTTGGGTTTCTGGTCGGTGCGGGAAAGAGTGATATTCGAAACTCGTGACGTTGACTCAGATCATGATGCAGGAGCCAAAATGTAAGTACTCTGTTCGGACAGCATAGAACTGTCTTTGGCACCGAGTGTTTTCACCCGACACCGGTGCCTTTTCTTTGCCTCGTTTTTGCTCGGCTCGCTTCCTCACCGGCTGTAACCCTCTGTATACTCGGCAGATCGTTATCTTTCCCAGAGAGCTCGGCATTGTTGACCGGTTCAGTAGGGTGAGCAGGGATCCGTGGCCCCGTCAAAAATCACTTATTCCGACAAAAAGGTTCTGCTGGTCGAGAGCAGCGGCAATATGCGCTCGACCATCTTCTACATGCTGCGTTCGCTCGGTGTGCAAAATCTGATCGCGATGACGGTGAGCGACAAGGTGCTGGAGAACATCCGCGCAGAGTCGTTCGATATCATCCTGCTGGGGCACAACAGCAGTGATGCCGTCAGTGGCCTTCAGTTGCTGGAGGAGGCCCGTTTTCGAGGCTATATCAGGCCCACCGCGGTCTGGGTGTTCATGACCTCCGACGCCTCGCAGGAGGTGGTGTTGCATGCGATCGACAGCCGTCCGGATGCCTTGCTGACCAAGCCCTTTTCCATAGAGGAGCTTAAGCAGCGGCTCGATCTGCTGGTGTCGCGCAAACGCATGTTGTATCCGGTCGAGCAGGCGATCGAGATCGGCGATCTGGAGGCGGCGGTAGAGGCCTGCGAAGAGATTCCGCGTGCGCATCCCTGTTTCGATCAGGCCAGACGGTTGAAGGCTCAGTGTCTGATCGAGCTTGGGCGGACTCAGGAGGCCTACGAGTTTCTGGAGCGGCAGTACTGGCAGGCGAAAGATAAAGACACCGGGCTGATCATGGCAAAGTCGCTTTATCTGATGGATCGCCTGAAGGAGGCGGAAGAGCTGTTGGGTAGTCTGATCGAAACCCATCCGTTGCTGATAGCCGCCTACGACCTGCTGGCCCGTGTCCTTGAGCGGGGCGGTCAGTTGCACGACGCAAGGGAAACCCTGAAGGAGGCAACGGAGAAGGCGCCTCTGGGGATCCCCAGGCAGATGGAGCTTGGCCGTGTCGCGACGCAGACCGATGCTCTGGATATAGCGGACGGGGCCTACAAGCGCTCGATCGTGTTGGGGCGTCATAGTTGTTATCGCTCGGCCGAGCCCTATCTGCGCCTGGCCAACGTGCGTCGCCTGGAGATGAAGGGAGCTCAGACCCGGCAGGTGATCGAACTCAGGAATGAGCTGGATACACTGCTGAATACTGCGGAGTACAGGTTCCCCCGCGATCCCGCGTTGAAGGTGCGTACCGCGCTGCTGCGTAGCCAGGCCGCTCATGATCTGGCGGAGCAGGAAGAGGCCAACAGGCTGATGAGCGAGGCGCGGGCGCTCAATCAGCAGTTGGATACGCCGCTGGATCTGGCGCGGGAAGAGTTGGTGCTCAGCGGAGACAAGGTGCCGCTGCTTGAGCCGGAGAAGGAGGTCAGTCGGTTCGCGGATGCGCGTAAATCCAAACGCGATCATGCGATGGCGAGCAAGGTCAATCGTCTGGGTATCAAGCACTATATGGCCGGCAAGTATGCCCAGGCCATTCGCTATTTCGGCATGGCGATCGAATATGATCCGAGCTACCCGGCGGCGCTGCTCAATCTGGCGCAGCTCTACCTCGAGAGTGCACGCGACAGCGCGGAGAGGCGAGAAGAGCGTCTGAAAATGGTGGATCGTTATCTGCGCTTGACCGAGCGACAGCAGATTACCGATGAAGAGCGGGAGCGGCTGCTGCAGTTCAAGAGTCTGAGGGCGCGACCGATGGAGTTTCTGGCGGACGGATCGCTTGGTGCCTTGATGCGCTAGAGCTGCGCGGTTGAATCGGGGCTGAATGGTCTCCCCACCAGGATTCGAACCTGGATCTAACCCTTAGGAGGGGTTTGTTCTATCCATTGAACTATGGGGAGTCGGCGCGCATTGTAGCGATAAACGGCGCGTACTGCCAGGCGAAGTCCGGCATGTCGTTATGCCTTGCCGAGTCGGCTCTGTGTACTGAAGTTGTTGTTGCGACCGGAGCTGCCGTATAGCTGGTTGGTCTGGCTCTTGCCCTGCAGCAGATTCAGCAGGCGAGCGGTGTTTTCCTGACCGTGGGCGACAAGCTGTTGGTTGATCAGGCCAAGGGTTTGAGTGCGCTCAAGCGCATCGGACAGCGTTTGCCACTCGGCGCCGAGCAGCTCGGCGGCATCCTGCGGCAGCGTCGACAGGTAGTATTGCCACCCCTCGGCCGAGAGCGTGACTCCCAGTGCGCCGAGCAGCTCATGGCGTGCGTTGAAATTGGCCTGAATCTCGGGCAGTAGAGCCGACTTGTCGGCGCTCGACTGCTGGATAGCCTCCAGGTCTCGCTGTTCGAGGGCGCTACGCTCTCGCGTGAGCAGTTGTTCAAGCTCGTGCAACAACTCCACGCCCTGCTTGATCAGGGGGAGGAGTTGTTGTGGATTCGTCGGGTTCGACATCGGTTCGTCGCCTATCAACAGGGATCAGCAACAGGGATCAGCTAAACAGGGATTCGAATGCCAGCATGCCTTTTGCGACACGTTCGGCATCGACCTTGTATTCGCCGCTGTCGATGGCGCTCTTCAACTCGGCCACCCGTTCGCTGTTGACTTCGGGCTCGCCGTCGCTGTTCTGGATGGCGTTATGGATCGCCATGGCTGTTTCGCTGATGTTGACGGTGTCGGTGTTGCTCGGGCTGACCGATGGATGAGCGCCGGCCCCGCTGCCGCCGGCCGCTGCAGTGTTGTTCTGCTGCTCATTGTTGACCCGGTTGCCGCGTGCCATACCCGCCTGGGTTGAGCCGACGCCGGGAAGATCAATAGCCATCACACATACCTCTTTACTGTTACGGGTAAGGGTATCGGTCTGTCGTCACAAAACTTTAGGGTGACGGGTGAAATTTTTTACGTCCCGTACCAACATCGGCATCAGTATAATATCCAGGGAGTCGCACGGCCAACGCGGCGTGCGGAAATGACGCGTTTCAATACAGCGTCACGACGCCGGGAGCGGTGATGGTGCCGCGCAGTTGGCGGCCCGAACGTCGGTTTTTCACATCGATCTGCTCGTTCAGGCGGCCATCCTCCAGGGCTATGCCCTCGGTACGGATCAATAGCGCTCCCTTGCGCACCTCCAATGTGATCCGGTCGCCGCGGCGAACGGCCAGCGAGGGTTCCAGCATGCGTGCCGTCAGGATCTCGCCATTGTCGATAGAAACCCGGGCTGTCTTGCCGACAACATCCTGTAATCGGGTGTAATACCCGCCACCCAGGCGTGTGATATTATGCTCGCTCAGAGCAAGCGCATCGCCACCGATTCGGCTGTCGCGGTTTATGGGGCGTCTGGCGGTTACCACTGCCAGAAACTGCTGGACTCGGGCGGTAACGAAAAGGCTCCAGGGGCGCGGGCCTGCGCAGTTGACCTTGGCCGTGACCCGCTCGCCGCCGCTGAAGGGCAGTTCGATCTGCAGAGGCGAGCTGCAGGGTGTCAAAGAAAGCGTGCGGTTTACGGGGTTTACTGTTACGTTTACGCGACTCTCTGGTACCCTAGTCTCGAAATGCTGACGAATAGTCGACTCGACTTGCCTCTCTATGTCAGAGTTGAGCTGTTCGTTCGCCAGGAGTGTACGGCTTGGGAACACCATGATGGCGACCAGCAGTACGCAAACAGACAGTGAATTGAGGAAGTTCGCGCTTGAGTCCTGAAGCAGCAGGGCTTTGCGGTACGACATTACTACTCTGACCTCGGAGTTTGAAGCGATCATGTCAGGTATCTTGGATAGTGTAAACCTACGCACCCAGATGGTGGGGCAGAACCGGCTGGAACTGCTTTTGTTCGGGCTGGAAACCTCTCAACGCTACGGCATCAACGTGTTTAAAGTGCGTGAAGTGCTGCAGTGTCCGGAGTTGACGGAGGTGCCGAGGCTGACCACGTCAGTCAAGGGGATGGCGCATATTCGCGGTGAGACGATCCCGGTGCTGGATCTGTCCGAAGCGATCGGACGGCCCTCTATTCCGTATGAGGAGCAGCGCAAGTGCTTTCTGATCGTGGCCGAGTATAACCGCCGGACTCTGGCGTTTCTGGTACGTAAGGTCGACCGCATCTTCAATACCCAGTGGGATCAGATCATGCCGCCGCCGGCGGAGATCGGCTCCGAGAACTATTTGACGGCGGTATTCGAACTCGACGGAAAGCTGATCGAGATTCTGGATGTCGAGCAGATCCTGGCCGACCTCTACCCGATGGCAACCGATGTCAGCGACGAGGTCGCCGACAAGACGGTTCGCGAGCAGGCGCACGAGTATCATGTGCTGATCGTGGATGACTCGGCTGTCGCGCGTAACCAGATGCAGCGCTCGCTCGAAAGCCTTGGGGTGAAGGTGACCTCCGCCAACAACGGCAAACAGGCCTGGGATCTGCTGCGTGGCATGGCCGACAAGGGCCTTGATGTCGAGGCGGCGTTCCTGATGCTGATCTCCGATATCGAGATGCCGGAGATGGATGGCTACACCCTGACGGCGATGATTCGCGAGGATACCCGGATGCAGCGCATGCATGTGGTGCTGCACACTTCGCTCAGCGGCGGCTTCAACGTGTCGATGGTCAAGAAGGTCGGCGCGGATGGTTTTCTGGCCAAGTTCAATCCGAACGATCTGGCAGCGGTCGTGGTCAATCGAATCAATCAGGTTCGCGAGAGTCGATGACGGATCGGTCGGTGAATCAGAGATTCCGAATTACAACGGACGACTTCAGCAGGTTCAGCGCGTTTCTCGAGCAGAGCTGCGGTATCCTGCTGGCGGAACACAAGCAGTATCTGGTGCAGAGCCGGCTGGGCAAGATCATGAAGGAGCAGTCATGCGACTCGCTCAGCACGCTGGTCGAGCGACTGAAGCGGCCGGGCGGCAATGCGCTGAAGGATAGAGTCATCGATGCGATGACCACCAACGAAACCCTGTGGTTTCGTGATATCCACCCATATGAAATTCTATCCAAGCGGTTGCTGCCTGAGCTGGCGGCGGAACGCCGTGGGCAGAAGCTGAGGATATGGTCGGCTGCCTGCTCCAGCGGCCAGGAGCCCTATTCGATCAGTATGGTGATCGATGAGTTCAAGCGTATGACCCCAGGGGCGCTGGGCGCCGGCGAAGAGATTCTGGCAACCGACATCTCCACCTCTATCCTGCAGCAGGCGCAGAAGGGCGAGTACGAAATGCTCGCCCTGGGACGCGGATTGTCGCAGGAGCGGTTGAAGAAGTTCTTCGTCGCGTCCGGCGAGGGGAGTTGGCAGATCCGTCCGGAGATCAAGGCGCGGGTCCGTTTTCAGAACCTGAACCTGCTGGGGCAGTATGCGTCACTGGGGCAGTTCGACATCATCTTCTGTCGCAATGTCCTGATCTACTTCTCGTCCGACGTCAAGCTTGAGATCTTGCGCAAGATGCGTCGTCAGCTCAGGCCCGGCGGTTATCTGCTGCTCGGAGCATCCGAGTCCCTGTCGGGGTTGTCCGACATCTACAAGATGATTCACTGCCGCCCCGGCATCATCTATCAGGCGATCTAGCCCCGTCCCGTTTGCCGCCTTAGCCGGCGGCAAGTCTGTCGTGATCTTGCCGCTTCAAGCGGAAGCGGCTTGCCGCTTTGCTCTTTTCCAAACGCCTCTCTTCTTTCCGGATGCCTATACTGCGAGGACTCCGGCTGTCTGGCACAGGCCTTGCTTGTTTATATAGAGAGGCGAGAGACGATATCAGGAGAGAGCGAATGGCCATTAGTTTCGATTCCGCATTGGGTATACACGAGGACGCACTGCTTGTACGTGCTCGCCGTGCCGAAGTGCTGGCCAACAATATCGCCAATGCCGATACCCCCGGGTTCAAGGCGCGGGATATCGATTTCGAAGCCGTGCTGAGGGGTGAGTTGCGCGGCGAACAGGATCGATTCTCCATGGCGCCGGCGCAGACCCGGGCAGGACATAGCGATGAGCTTATTGCCCCGGATTTCGCGGCGGAGCTGATGTTCCGCACACCGTCCCAGCCCTCCGTAGACGGCAACACGGTCGAAGTGCAGCAGGAGATGGCGCGTTACAGCGACAACGCCATCCGTTTTCAAGGCTCCTTCACTATGCTGAACAGCAAGTTCAAAGGGCTGATGAACGCAGTCAAGGGCGAGTAAAGGAAAAGGAGAGCAACGATGTCTTTATCCAACGTTTTCGGTATCGCGGGTTCCGCCATGAATGCCCAGAGCATTCGTCTGAATACAACCTCCAGTAACCTTGCCAATGCCGAAAGTGTCAGTTCAAGCGAGGGTGAAACCTTCCGTGCACGCAAGCCGGTATTCACCGTTCAGGCTCCGAACGAGGATGACTACGCCGGCATGGATACGGCGCTGGTACCGGGCCAGGGCGTATCCGTAAGCGGTATCGTCGAGAGCGAAGCACCGTTGAGAATGGCCTACGAACCCAGCCATCCGATGGCCGACGACGATGGATATGTCTACTACCCGAATGTGAATGTGGTTGAAGAGATGGCCGATATGATCTCCGCCTCCCGCTCTTTCCAGATCAATGCGGAGATCATGAACACCGCCAAGCAGATGCTGCAGAGTACGTTGACTCTGGGTCAATAACGGCAGGGGTCAGTAACGGCTGTTGGCGAACACCCTCTTTGAGAGGTAAAAGGTATGAGTACGATAAGTGGTACTGGCGACAGCCAGAACGTCTACGAGCAGATCAATAAGAAGAACCAGACCAATTCGACCGCCGAGACCAGCAAGGCGGCCGAAGACAGTCAGATGTTCATGAAGCTGATGATCGCCCAGTTGCAGAATCAGGATCCGACCAATCCGGCGGATACCACCGATTTCATGCAGCAGATCGCGAGCATGAGCCAGGTCGAAAGCATCAACACGCTGGTCGGTACCGTCGAGGATATGAGCAACTCGATGTTGAGCAGCCAGGCGGCGTTGCGCGCCTCCTCGATGGTGGGGCAAACCGTATTCACGGAAGGGGATACGAAAACGCTCTATTCGGAAGGTGCCTTTGCCAGAGGCATGCTCTCCTTGGACGCCAGCACATCCAATGTGACGATCGAGATATACGATGCCCAGGATCAACTGGTGTCCTCGGCATCCATGGGCAATCTGGAGGCGGGCGATCATGACTTTGTCTGGGGCGGCGAGGGTTTCCCGGCCGGCGAATACACGCTGGTGGCCAAATCGACTGCCGATGGCAAGACAACGGAACACCCCCTCTATATGGGGCAGGTCGTCAACAGCGTGTCGCTGGGGCAGAACGGCATTGGGATGAAGGTCAACACGGATGCCGGCTCGTTCGGCATGGACGAAGTGCGCCATATCGGCTAGATGAGGATTCAATAGATGGCAGGTTTTAACACGGCCGTGACAGGCCTTAAGGCGGCGACGACGCTGCTCGATGTCACCGGCAACAACATCGCCAACTCCAGCACGGTTGGCTTTAAATCCTCACGCACCGAGTTCGGCGATATCTATGCCACCGCGGTTGTCGGTGCCGGTTCCAGCAATACCGCGGGCTCCGGTGTGACCGTGTCCGATATTGCACAGGATTTTTCCGGCGGCACCATCGAGTTCACCAACAGCAACCTTGATCTGGCGATCAACGGTTCCGGGTTCTTCCAGCTCGATGATGGCCAGGGCAATGTCACCTATACCCGCGCCGGTTCGTTCGAGCTGGACAAGGACGGCAATATCGTCAGCAAGAACGGCAAATTCCTGCAGGGCTATGGGCTGGATGCACAGGGTAACCAGTTGCCGATCCAGAATCTCTCCGTCACCGAGAAGGAGAGTCCGCCCAAGGGCACCGAAGAGATCGATCTTGCATTCAATATCAATTCGAACAAGAACTCCGAAGATCTGAGTCGCACGTTCAGCAAGACCGACCCCGGCTCCTACACCTATTCGACAACTGTCGGCACCTTCGACAGCCTGGGCAATGAACACAGCATCCGCTTCTATTTCGCCGAGCAGCGCCCGGTGCGCGAAGTATACGAGTTCTCGGGTGTAGCCTCGGCCACCGACAACACCACTCCCTCCATAACCTTCGGCAGTGCCAGTCTGTCCGGGCTCGATCTGGTGGATGGCGACAATATCGTAGCTCCCGATACCCTGGATGGGGATACCGGCTCGTTGTACGTCCAATACAGTTCAGCCAATGACCGTTGGGAACTGACGGCCGATTCAAAGGATCGTCTGGCCTCCTCTCTTGGCGATGAGCGTATCGATCCTGACACCGTGTATGTCGATACCTCCGGCAATCTGCATTACGAGGTGTTCGCCGAGTTCAGCGGCTACGGTGATTATGCGGTAGAGGATGCCAACGGTGACGCTGCCGTCAGCCTGCTGACCGGCGATTCGGCAGAGCGTAGCGCCAGTGAGGTTCAGTACGTTTCGTTCAATCAGGATGCTGGTGGAACCGGGCTGTTCGATACCACGACCGGTTTGCTCGAGAATGACGTGACCATCACCATTGCCGGGGTGCAGATCCCGATCGAGGTCGGCGCCGGAACCAAGGATATCAACGATGTAGGCGAGGAGATCGTCTCCTATGAGCAGGATATTCTGGATCGCAACCCCGATATCGAATCGGTGACCTATGACGATACCAATAAACGGATCGTCTTTACCTGGAAATCCGAATCCGGTTCGGTAGACCCCATCTCGGTGTCTTCGGTTACCTCGGGTGGCAGTACCGATACGCTTTTTGAGGAAGCCGGCGCGCCCGCCGAGGTGACCGTTACCACTCAATTTGAAGGGGATAGCAGTTATATAGGTGCCTATCGCGCCTATGCCTTCCTCAACGATTCCGAGCAGTTGAATATCGGCAAGACCCCCGACCCGGGTGCGGCCAACGATACCGGCAGCAACCCCACGGAAGTCGGTCCGATCATGATCAACTTCAACTCGACGACCGGTGTGCTTCAGGAGGTCAACGGCAGTCGCGTCAGCAGTACCGGTTTGGCGCCCGCAATCACGATTCTGGGTGCAGATCCCGCGAACCCCGAGGATAGAATTCTCGATTCCGATGTGGACCAGTTGGCGGGTATTCAACTGGATATCTCAGGCTCGAGCCAGTTTGCGTCCGAGTCGATCGTGAAAAGCCAGTCCCAGGACGGTTACACCAAGGGGGACCTGATCGGCGTCAGCTTCGCGGAAACCGGCGAAATGGTAGCCAGTTACAGTAACGGTCAGCGTGCCAACCTCGGGCTGGTCGCAGTGGCGACCTTCGAGAACCAGGACGGCCTGCAGCCCAGCGGCAATACCGAGTGGATCGCCACCCTGGCATCCGGCAACGCTATCATCAACCCGCCCGGCACTGGCCTGAACGGTACCCTGCGCTCGGCGGCGCTGGAGCAGTCCAACGTGGACCTGTCTGCCGAGCTGGTCAAGCTGATCGAGGGGCAGCGTAACTTCCAGGCCAACTCCAAGACGCTGGAAACGCTGAATACGGTGACGCAGGCGATCCTGCAGATCTAACACGCCGTACCCTCGGGCCGGTGGGGCAGTGCCCCATCGGCCCCTCTTCGTCTATTCGAAATATCCCTTTCGCGTACGATGGCACGTCTGTTGCTTGTTATGGTTAAGGTCCGCTAAAGCGGCAACCTCTTTCCTGATGGAGCAGTTATGGACAAGTTGTTGTACGTATCGATGACAGGCGCCCGCGAGAACATGCTCGCGCAGCGCGTGCACGCCAACAACCTGGCAAATGCCACGACCACGGGGTTCAAGACCGATCTCGAGCAGGCGCGCGCCATGCGGGTGCTGGGCGAGGGCTACTCCTCGCGCGTCTACGCCATGAGCGAGCGGCCGGCCACCGATACCACCTCGGGTACGCTGATCCAGACCGGCCGGGACCTGGATGTGGCGATCGATGGCGAAGGCTGGATTGCGGTGGTGGGGCCCGATGGGCAGGAAGCCTATACCCGTGCCGGAGAGCTGCAGATCAATGCCGCCGACCAGTTGGTAACGGGCAGCGGTTTGCCGGTCATGGGCAACGGCGGCCTGCCGATCGTTATCCCTCCCGCCGAGAAGGTCCAGATCGCGAATGACGGCACCGTTACCATTCGACCTCAGGGCGATGCTGCGGCAGAGCTGGCGCAGATCGACCAGATCAAGCTGGTACAGGCCGAGCCGGGGAGTCTGTTCAAGGGCCAGGACGGGCTGATGCATGCCGATAACGGCACACTCCTGCCGCCCGATCCGACCGTATCGCTTCGTTCAGGCTATCTGGAACAGAGCAACGTGAATGCGGTGGCCGAGTTGACCTCGGTGATCAACCTGTCTCGTCAGTTCGAAGTGCAGGTGAAGATGATGAAGACCGCGGAAGAGAATTCCAGCGCAGCAACCAAAATACTGCAACTGAGCTGATAGGGAGGAACACTGAATGAACGGTGCCTTGCACGTAGCGATGACGGGCCTCAGCGCTCAGGATACCCAGCTTAAGGTGATCTCCAACAACCTCGCCAACGTCAGTACGGTGGGGTTCAAGAAGGATAGAGCGGTATTCGAGGATCTGCTCTATCAGATTCGCCGTCAGCCGGGGGCTGATACGGCAACCGACTCCCAGTTGCCCTCCGGCTTGCAGTTGGGTAACGGCGTACGCACGGTCGGTACGCAGAAGCTGTTCGGCGAAGGCGAGTTTCAGGTCACCGGCGAGTCGTTCGATGTGGCGATAAACGGCAAGGGCTTCCTGCAGGTTCAACAGCCCAACGGCGAGATCGCCTATACCCGTAACGGGCAGTTGCATCTGGATGGCGAGAACCGGTTGGTGACGGCCGAGGGCTATCCGCTGGAACCGGAGATCACCCTGCCGGAGGAGGTGATCTCCGTGAGCATCGGCAATGACGGTACCGTGGAGGTGGTAGTAGCGGGGGATCCAGCGCCGCAGGAGGTCGGTCAACTGGAGTTGGCAAACTTCGTCAACCCCCAGGGGTTGCTGGCGGTCGGCCAGAATCTGTTCCAGGAAACCGCAGCCAGCGGTGCGCCTCAATTGGCGGTAGCCGGCGAGGATGGTACCGGCATGTTGCGCCAGGGTATGCTGGAGTCATCGAACGTGAACGCGGTGGAGGAACTGGTCAACATGATCACCACCCAGCGCGCCTACGAGATGAACTCCAAGGTGATCTCGACGGCGGACCAGATGCTGTCGTTCGTTTCCCAGCAACTCTAATCCGATAGGAGAGTCAGTCGCATGATCAGCAGGGTGAGGGTGTTAATGGCGTGCGCTCTGTTGGCGTTGCTGACAGGGTGCGTCAATACGCCGCCGAAGCCGGACAATCCCTACTATGCACCGGTTCCCATGGCGCCGGCGCCCAACCTGCAACCGGCGACGGGCTCGATCTACAACTCGGCGACCGCCAACGACCTGTATGGGGATGGCCGGGCTTATCGGGTCGGTGACATCATCACCGTCGAACTGCAGGAGAGCACCCAATCATCCAAGTCGAGCTCGACCAAGGTGGACAAGTCGAACAATACCAGCGTCGGCGCCGGTACTGTCTTGGGTCAGAACCTGTCCGTATTCGGCAATCCGTTGTCGGCATCGCTCAGCAGCGATAACGCGTTCGACGGCGAGGGCACCTCGGATATGAGCAACAGTCTTTCCGGCAGCATCACGGTGACGGTGCACGAGGTGTACCCCAACGGCAACCTGCTGGTACGGGGCGAAAAGTGGCTGACGCTGAATCAGGGCGACGAGTATATCCGCATCAGTGGCATGATTCGGCCCCAGGATATCGACCCGGGCAATACCGTGGCATCGACCAAGCTGGCGGACGCGCGGATCAGCTACAGCGGTACAGGTGCCGTACACGAGTCGAACATGATGGGCTGGCTGGCGCGGTTCTTTATCAACCCGCTCTGGCCCTTCTGATGGAGAGAACGATGAAAACGGTTATCGGTGTGTTGCTGGCCTGCTGCTTGATCGCTGCACCGGTGCAGGCGGAGCGGATCAAGGACATTACGTCGGTTGCCGGGGTGCGCAGCAACCAGTTGGTCGGCTACGGTCTGGTGGTGGGGCTGGACGGTACCGGCGACGGCACCGACTTCACCTCGCAGACCTTCCGCAACCTGTTGAACAACTTCGGCGTGGCGATTCCGGCCAATGTCAATCCGGAGTCCGACAACATCGCGGCGGTTGCCATCTCCGCCGAACTGCCGCCCTTCTCCAAGCCTGGCCAGACCATCGACGTGACCGTGTCCGCGCTAGGGGATGCCAAGAGCCTGCGCGGGGGAACCCTGTTGATGGCACCGATGAAGGGGGCCGACGGTCAGGTGTATGCGATCGCTCAGGGTAATCTAGTGGTGTCCGGCTTTGGTGCGGAGGGCCGTGATGGCTCGCGCTTGTCGGTGAATGTGTCCAGCGTCGGTCGTATCCCCAACGGTGCCAGTGTCGAACGCGCGGTGCCCAATGCATTTTCTCAGGGCGATGCGCTGGTGCTGAACCTGAATCATCCCGATTTCACCACGGCGCGCCGGGTGGCGGAGCAGATCAACGGCCTGCTTGGCCCGGAGGTGGCACAGGCGATCGATGCAACGTCGATCCGGGTGCGTGCGCCTCGCGACTCCTCTCAGCGGGTCTCGTTCCTGTCGGTACTGGAAAACCTCAACGTCCAGCCGGGACAGGAGGTGGCCAAGGTGATCATCAACTCCCGTACCGGCACCATCGTCATCGGCGAGAACGTGAGGGTGTCGCCGGTGGCGATCACCCACGGTGGCCTGACGGTTGCGATTACGGAAGCAGCGGAGGTGAGTCAGCCGGATACGCCGCTGGCCGGGGGGCAGACGGTTGTCACGCCGCGTACCGGGATCGAGGTCGACGAAGGGTCTGGGCACATGTTCCAGCTGAATACCGGCAGCACGTTGCGTGAACTGGTCGAAGCGGTCAACCAGGTCGGTGCGGCGCCGGGTGACCTGATGGCGATTCTGGAGGCACTCAAACAGTCGGGCGCGCTCAAGGCCGAACTGGTGGTGATCTGATATGGAGAGCAAGTTTCCCGGCAAGATCGACCCAAGTGTCTATACCGACCTGACCTCGCTGAGCAAGCTCAAGGCGAAGGCCGGAAAAGATGGCGATGCGGCGCTGCGCGAGGTGGCACAGCAGTTCGAGCAGGTGTTCATGAACATGATGCTCAAATCGATGCGCGAGGCGAACGAGGCGTTCGCCGAGGACAATCCGTTCAACTCCAGCGAAGTGCAGTTTTACCAGGGGATGCTGGACCAGCAACTGACGCTTGAGCTGTCCGGCAGCAAAAGCGGAATGGGGTTGGCCGATATCATTGTCCGCCAGTTGGGCGGCAGCGAGATGAGCCCGGAAACCCTGCGCCAGGCGCTGCAGATGCCGGGCGAGGAGCCGCAGGTCGATGACGGGTTGAAACAGGGCCGCACACTGAACGAGACCCTGCTCAACCTGGCAGCGCGCCGCGTCGCGGGCCACTCGCTCGAAGCGGTCGATCAGATCAGCGAACAGCTGGCGAAACGCAAGGCCGGCGACGTCGCGGCGGTTGACGACACGGCAGCGGCGACAGCCAGGGGTGCCGACAGTGGTGCCGACAAGGTGCGGGCGTCGATCGGTTTCGACTCCCCCGAGCAGTTCGTCGAACAGCTGATGCCGCTTGCGGAAAAAGCCGCCCAGGCTCTGGGCGTGGATCCACGCGTACTGGTGGCCCAGGCCGCGCTCGAGACCGGATGGGGCCGCTCCATTATCCGTGATGGCGACGGCGGCAGCAGTCATAACCTGTTCAATATCAAGGCCGACAGCCGTTGGAGCGGTGATCGAGTAGCGGTGCAGACCCTGGAATACCGGGATGGCCTGCCGCAACCCGAGCGGGCCGAGTTTCGCGCCTACGCTTCGCTGGAGCAGAGCCTGGATGATTATGTCAGCTTTATCCAGAACAACCCGCGCTACGAGAGCGCGTTGAAACAGGTCGAAAATCCGGTCGCCTACCTGCAGGCGCTGCAGCGTGCCGGTTACGCCACGGATCCGGAATATGCCGACAAGATCGAGCGGATCTTCAGCGGATCGACCTTGGCAGCGGCCGGTCGTTCGACTCAAGAAGGTTGAACTCGGGCCGATAAGATGAAGATAGATGCCGTGGCCAGATCGGTCTGACCGCCGGGGAGAGTAGAATGAGTACAGGCATACTGAATATCGGTGTTCAGGCACTCAACGCCAACCAGACGGCGCTGTCCTACGTCGGCCAGAACATCGCCAACGTCAACACCGAGGGCTACAGCCGGCAGACCGTGCTGATGGGCACTCAGGATCCGCCGATCCTGGGCGTCGAGGTCAAGGATATCAACCGCGTGACCGATCAGTTCCTGATCAGGCAGGTGTGGCGGGACAGCTCTACCTTCAGCAGTAACGAAGCCTACTCGGAGAAGATCTCGCTGCTCGACAGTATGCTGGTGTCCGAATCGACCAGCCTGTCGTCGGCGATGGACAGCTATTTTTCCTCGCTGCAGCAGGTGGTGGATGATCCGCTCTATATCGCCAACCGCCAGCTCTTCCTTGCCGAGGCACAATCGCTGTCGAACTCGTTCAACGATTTCGATGCCAAACTGCGCAGCCAGGTCGATACGATCAATTCCGAGATTCGCAGCACCGCCGATAAGGTCAACTCGATCACCCGCAATATTGCGGATCTGAACGTGCAGATTACATCGCTTGAATCGGCCGGGCAGAACTCCAACGCACTGCAGGATCGACGCGATGCGTTGGTCAAGGAGCTGTCGGGTTACCTGACGGTCAACGTCATCTCGCAGGACGGGCTCTCCTATAACGTCATGATGGGCGATGGTCAGCCGCTCGTGGTCAGTAGCTCCGCGGCCACGCTGCAGGTACGCAACAGTGAGACCGATCCCACTCAGGTCGATATCTACATGACCACCGACAGCGGAATCGAGGCCAGGGTGACCGACCAGTTGGGTGACGGAGCCATCGGCGGCATCGTGCGTTACCGTGACGAGGTACTGCAGCCGACCATCAACGAGGTGGGCCGCCTGGCGCTGGTGTTCACCGAGACGATGAATCAGCAGCACCTTAAAGGGATGGATCTGAACGGCGAGATGGGTGAAAACCTGTTCAGCGATATTTTATATGGAGAGGTTACGGCCAATGCCCGCAACAAAGGCCTGTCCACATCGGCATCCGTCAGTTTCTACGATGTCAGTGAACTGACCGCCAGTGACTACAAGTTCGAGGTCACGGGGGTGGACAGCTTCCTCATCACGAGGCTGAGTGACGGCAAGCGTTTCAGCTCCTCCGATCTGACCGATATCGCCACGCTGGCCGATCCGGGCACCAACCCGCTGGCGCAGTCCGGCGTGTATGAGGAGAGCGGTGGCACCTTACGGGTCAGTCTCGATGGTATGACCTTTACCCTCAATGGCGACACGATTACCGGCGACTCCTACCTGATACAGCCGACCCGCAGCGCCGCACAACAGATGGACGTGGAGATCACCAACCCGAAGATGTTGGCACTGGCCTCGCCTCTGCGTGTCGAGCCGGCGACCACCAACAGCGGCAACGCGGAGGTCGATCTGATCGAGGTTACCTCGACCTCGGACAACTCACCGTTGCGAAGAGGGACGGCTACCCTGCCGCTGCAGGTCGTATTCAATGCACCGAACGCCGCCGGCGACACGACCTACACGGTGTATGACTATACCGATCCGGACAACCCGGTCGTATTCGATGACATGGAGGATCTGGTCTATACCGCGGGCGAGCCGATCGAACTCGAGGGCTACCAGGTCACGCTGGCGAACCAGCCCAATCCCGGTGATCGCTTCACCATAGAGAACAACACGGACGGCTACTCCGACAACAGCAACGCGCTGGCGATGTCCGACCTGCAGAACGCGAAGCTGGTGCAGGGGTTCAGCTACCAGGATACCTACGGCCAGATGCTGGCCTGGGTCGGTACCAAGGCCAGTACCGCGGAGATCGCCTACAACTCCAGCAAGTCGGTGCTGGAATCCAGTGAAAGTGCGCTGCAGAGCGTGGCCGGCGTCAACCTCGACGAGGAGGCCGCCAATCTGGTCAAGTTTCAGCAGGCCTATACCGCATCGGCGCAGTTGATTTCGGCCTACCAGGCGATCTTTGACAGCCTGCTCAGCGCGGTTCGGAGGTAATCATGCGTATATCAACCGGACAGGTATTCACCAACGCCAACCGTAACATGATGGATAACCAGACCTCGCTGCTGGATATCCAGAACAAATTGGCCAGTGGCAAGGAGTTCACCCGACTGGCGGAAGACCCGGTTGGGGCCAACCGAGTGGTGAACCTCAAACGTGAGCTGGCTCAACTCGACATGTTCCAGAGCAATGTGGATGTTGCAAGACGCCGTCTGGAGCTTGAAGAGACAACCTTGGACGATCTTAACACCGCGCAGGATCGGATGAGGGAACTGGTGCTCCAGGCCGCGAACGGCACCTTGTCGGACGCGGACCGACAGATGATCTCCTATGAGCTTGAAGATCTGGTCGATTACGCCGCAGGGTTGATGAATACCCGGGATGCCAAGGGCGAATATCTTTTCTCGGGCTCACAGGGCAATCAACAAACCTATGTGATAGAGGATGAACGGTACGTATTCCAGGGCGACACGACAACGAGAACGATACAGATTTCGAGCGCTCTCTACGTGGAATCCAGCGACTCCGGGCAATTTCTCTTCGAGTCCGTCCAGGGAGAACCGGACCTGGCCGCCACCGGCTTGATGCGTGATGCCTTCGATGGTGTGGAGGTCACCGATATAGACAGCTTCGAAGCGCTCATGCGTCGGACCGGGGATATCTCGGTCGGCGTGGATCGCCATGACGACGGACTGGGCAACCCCAATAGCATCACCTATAGCTATACGCTGAGGGACAGTGCCGGGAACCTGGTGGAGGATGCCGACGGCAACGAGTTGAAAAACATCGCCTATGACGGCATCGACGTAGTCGAGGTCGAGCTGGATGGCGCCGTTGTCACCCTGGATCTGCCGACAGCCGCCAATTTCCCGACACAGACACCGGGAGTGGAGGTTGGTGGAGCGCTTGATCCCGGCCTCACCACCGTCAACGTCACGGATGTCGATGCCTACACCAACCTGATGCGCACCGAAGGCGATCTCGCGCTCAAGGTGACCGGCTACAACTCGGGAACGGGGCAGTTTACCTATGAGATCGACGGCCAGGTAACGGACGACATCGTAACCGGCACCTCCACCAACCCGGTGACCATCAATCTCGCGGGAGTCGACCTCACATTTGAACTGCCCCTGCCCGAAGACGTGGATGGAGGATACCCCGCGGAAGCCACACTGCGTTATGCGCCTCCGGCAGAGGGCGAACTCTCGTTGTCCTACGACCGGCCGCCGACAAACATTCTCAACGCGATGCTGGATACAATCGAGATGATGCGCGACCCGGCAAAGGGCGATGCGCAGGCAATGACTGCACTGCAGGAGAGATTTGCCCTTACCCTTGATCAGTTGACGCAGTCGCAGGAGCGCATGTCGGAAGCAACGGCCAGCTTTGGTGCCCGACTCAACATATTGGATAGCGCCGAGTTCTCGAACACCGATTTCGAACTGCTGACCAAGTCCGCACTCTCGTCGGTGCAGGATCTGGATTATGCCGCCGCCTCGACGGAGCTATCGAAGCGTCAGTTGGCGCTGGAGGCTGCCTATGCCAGTTTTGCCAAGATTCAGGGGTTGAGTCTGTTCAACTATATCAATTAAGGAGGATGTTGTGATACAGGATTCCGAGACCTATGAAAAGATGGCCGCGCCGGCTGAATATGCCGAGAGCCTTCTCGCTATCAAGCAAGCCCTTACGGAGACAGGGCGTCCACTGGAGGAGTTCTCCAAAAGCTTTGAAGCCAGGCACGGGATACAGCGGTGAGGCGGTACCGCATCGAGATCAAGCCGACGGCGGAACAAGATTTGGACGTCAGGTATCTGCAGATCGCCGAAGAATCTCCGCAGAACGCGCTGCATCTGCCGCCCCTTGTCGATGGTGCGCTTCTGCTTGAGCAGATCGGCCGTCTTGTCATCTGCAAGCTCGGTCAGTTGTCGGTTCAACTCCCTCACCTCCCCCTCTGTCAGGATTGATGTCGTCCCCTTTGTTACACTCTCTTAATCCTTAAGGGGCGAACGGAGATTTGCATGCCTCGTTATCCAGAAGAGCGGCGTCAGGCCGT